>Ga0076054_101_pt1 | contig 237101 bp, 262 predicted proteins | sample RifGroB1_FD_68085 | JGI IMG/M metagenome (GOLD analysis project Ga0076054, IMG submission 68085) | Parcubacteria (Jorgensenbacteria) bacterium GW2011_GWB1_50_10
AACCGTGCCTTTGACGGTTAAGGTCTTGGTGGCGTCTTTCGCGACAAGCCAGTTCAAGTCCTCAATCACAACATCACCGGCTGCTGCACCCGAACCGATCACTGAGTAACCGGACGTGCTGCCGATTTGGCTGCCGCCGTCGTAGAGGTAGACCCTTGTCACCTCCGCGGTGGAAGTAGCCGCTGCTGCTGTGGACGAATCGTTATTGACAAGAAGTTTTAGCTTCTTGACCGTGAGCGCTTCGTTTGCCGCCGTGAAGCGGAACTTGCTCAAAACCTGCTGGGTTGCGCCGCCGTCGGTGACAACGATGCCTGCTTTACTGTCAACGTCATCCGGAGCCGTGGCAACGCTCATACTACCCGCGTTCAAAACTGTGATAACCGGACCTGATATTTCATCGAAGCCCGTATATGTTGGCTCGTTGCCATTCGGGTCAACGGCGACTATATCAACACCGGATACGTCGGCAACGTCCGCAACCTTCAAGGCGTATTTATTGTTTGTTGTCGCAATACTGGATAAGTCCGCTTTCACAATGAGAGTTTTAGATGCGCCACTCGAAATTGTGTAATCCAGAGAAGAAAATATCGCGGATGGAATTTCTGTACCAGTAAGTGACCCTGTAGCACCAATCTGAGTATCACCATCAAACAATTTCAAGTTTAGAACATCGGATTTTAATTCATCTGCCGTGCCAACGACGGTGGATGCGGAAACCTTAATAGAGTTGATTTTTATATCGTGATTAACAGCCCTAAGAGTAATACCCAAAAATCCAACTTCAGTAGCGCCTTTGACAAAATTAGTCGACGTGGGCGTACTGGCTAAGGCAATATCTAATTGAGGGGTGGGGTTAATAGTGAAATTGAATTCGCCAGACGTACCTCCGCTCGGAGCCGGATTGAAAATTGAAATCTTTACAGTGGTGCTTGCAGCCACGTCCGAGGCTAAAATCAATGCGCTAATTTGCGTAGACGAAACGTAAGTTGTTTCTTTATCAGCTCCATCCCAACGCAATGTGGAGCTAGGCGTAAAATTATAGCCATTGACCGTCAAGACAAATTCACCTGTCCCGGCAATCACAGAAGTCGGTGAAATACTCAAAATCACGGGTTGAAAGTCAGTATTCTGAAATCCACTGTAAAGGGCTTCTTCTTTCGTGATATAAACCGCGTATCCTTTTGTTTCCCGGAAATCGTTCAAAGAATTCAAATCATTCGGCACAGCGGCTTTCCAAGTATCTCCCACGCGAACTGAAGAGGGGCTTGTATTAAAATCCGAATCAGTAAAATCGATTACCGTACTGTGATTACCATTCAAAGAATCTAAAATGCTAGTGACGTTGTTCGTGTCCGCGGTGGCGGCATTTTGCACCACGGCGTACGTTGGGTTTGCAACACCTATGGAATACCAACCGGTTTTGGTGAACTTTCTTTCAAAAAGACGTTCATTCGGAGTTGTGTCATCTTTAAAATTGAGTGTTAAAATCTGAGTCATATTCGTTTTGTTATTTATAAAATACCCATAAAGCGGAGTAAATTCCGACTGTCCTACTTCCGCCATAGTTGACCACCCGGCAACACTTGCCGCGTTCACAAGGTAAATGTCAAAGTTTGAAAAGTCCTCGGTCGCTGAAAAAGCGTGATTGGCAACCACCCGTGAGGTAGAAACAATATTCCAGCCAGGAACGAGACCGATATCTTGACTGGCGGCATTGGCAATACCAAGAAAAACTGAGCCAAGTAGAGTCATCGCAAATACCGTTATGAAACTGATTGGTGTTCTCATAGAATGTTTTCGCCTCTATTAATTTCTATTATACCTGCTACAGCTTCTGTCAATAGAATGATGTTTACCTTTCTCCTTTAATTCGCGCGAATTAGAGAAAATGACTTGGGAAAATATTATGCGTCAGGAAGAGGTATAATTAAGCTGATGGCCGAAATCCAAAAACTTTTGAAGGAATATTTGGACTATCTGGAGATTGAAAAAAACCGGTCACCGCTCACGCGGGAAAACTACGAACGGTACATAAATCTGTTTTTGAAAAGCACCGGGGTGACGAATCTCAAAGACCTAGACGAGGAAGTAATCAGGGATTTCCGATTGAAGCTCGCCCGCGGCAGTTTGAAGAAAATCACCCAAGGATATTACGTAATCGCTCTCCGGCAATTTTTGAAATTTCTGGTGAAGCGCGGCTACAAAGTCGTGCCGCCGGAGACAATAGAACTCCCTAAAATTTCCCGCCGCGACATTGAAACCTTGGATTACGCCGAACTGGAGCGACTGATGGACGCCCCGAAGGGCAGGACGCTCCGCGCCCTGCGGGACAAGGCGATTTTGGAAACGTTTTTCTCAACCGGCCTGCGGCTCTCCGAACTCTGCAATCTGAACAGGAACATAGATTTGAAGCGCGGCGAGATTTCGGTGCGCGGCAAAGGCGATAAATTAAGGGTGGTTTTCCTCTCCGACCGCGCCAAAGGAGCGATTAAAAATTATCTGGAAAAACGCGAAGACGTGGATGAAGCGCTTTTTGCGAGCTTGACCAAGCAAGGCAAGGCCATCGGCCGGATTACGCCCCGGGCGGTAGAACGGATGATTGATGGCCGCGGCCGTGAAGCTGGTATCGCAAAAAAGGTACACCCTCACATGATACGCCACCAGTTCGCCACCGACCTTCTAATAAACGGCGCGGACTTGCGTTCGGTCCAGGAATTATTGGGCCACGCAAACATCGCCACTACCCAAATCTACACTCACATTACCAATAAAGAACTTAAAGAAGTCCACGAAGCGTTTCACGCCCGCCGCCGCAAATAGCTCTTATGAAAATGTTTGAAAAAATAAAAAGTTCTCTTCAATCGCCAGCCAGGTTTATTGTCTCTTATATATTTGTGAACCTTATTTTTTTCTGGGTGATTGGAATAATTAATAATTTCAATTATGCGGTATTTTGGAGTTGTGATTTTTTTTGGGGATGCTGGCCTTCTCTTTTAGGAATAGTCAGATATATACTAATTTTTGGAATCCCTCTTTTAGCTATCCCACTTTTTGGACTAACAAAGAAGTTTTTCTTTTCATTAATCTTTATCTTGATAATTTTAACAATATTCAATTTTGGAGTTTTTAATTATTATTCTAAGCAAGTGGATACTGTTGCTGATATCAGGTCTATTGGGTCAATGGAGCATCTTTCTGTAGAGAATTTCTCTTATCAATTAAATGACGGTTCTAATCTTACTGTTGATTTCATTATTAATACAATATCCCTTAAGCCATCAAAGAATTATGTTTTCCGTTTGGTATTCAGCTCTGAAGAAAATGGCGAAGAGATTAAACTATCAAATTTCAATTATTACATTTTTGACGATTATTATCCCCTTTCATTTAATATATCCAAAGAAGATGATGGGGCTCATTTTCAAGAGATTATAACCAAAAGAGGAACTAAAAAATATATTCCTTATATCATTTTAGGAAGAGATGAATCATCTGCCATACAAAAATTAGAACCAAAAATTAGAAAGTCAGAGTATCTGTGTTCATTGGCAATTGTGTGTGGTCAGGATATGTTTAAGCTAATTCATCCATCTTACATTTATGCGGGCTCTCCTTTATTTTTCAATGATAACAATATTTTTTTCGATAAAAACATAGTTGATATTGGAATAAAGAAAATTAGAGACCCCTTACAAATTCCATAAACAAAAATCCAAAGGGGGGAATAAGTTGTGCGTTCAATCCTCTCACAAATAAAATAACTCACAATTGTGAGTTATTTTATTTGTGCGCGCTGAGAGGATTGAACTCCCGACCCTCGCAGTGTAAATGCGATGCTCTACCACTGAGCTAAGCGCGCATTTGTAGTTAAGTTAAGCTAAAACAAGATTTACCGCAAATAATGAGTGTGTTATAATGAACAGGTAATCAGTGGTTAATATAATCACTGCTCTATAACATGGCCCGACTTAAAGACAGACAACATGCTCTTATTCTACGGAAAGAAGGAAAAAGCTACAGTCAGATAAAATCTTCTATCGGTGTAAGTAAAGGTACTCTAAGCTACTGGCTTAGAGATTTTCCATTACCAGAGGAGCGAATTCGTGAACTCCGAGATTGGAGCCAACAACGGATAGAACGCTACCGGCAAACGAGATTAAGAACAAAGGAAGATAGGTTAAATAAAATTTATTTTGAACAAAAGAGGATTATTTTCCCGCTTTCTAAAAGAGATCTATTAATCGCTGGCCTCTTTCTTTATTGGGGCGAAGGTTCAAAATCAAAATTACCGGAATTAGAAGTTGCTAACACGGATCCCGCAGTACCAAAATTCTTTATTTACTGGGTCACAAAATTTCTAAAATTAGAAAAATCAAAAATAAAAGCCCATCTTCATCTCTATAACGATATGGACGTTGCGAAGGAAATAAATTTTTGGTCTTCTGCGCTTGATATTCCAAAAACACAATTCACGAAACCGTATATCAAGAAGAATTCTTCTGAATTAATAAATCGTGGAACTTTTGGACATGGTACTTGTACTATCCGAATTGGAAACGCAAGAGTTGGCGAAAAGGTCCAAATGGGATTAAAATCAATCCGAGATCGATTCGGCCCGTAGCTCAACGGTGGAGCAGGCGTCTTATACACGCAAGGCTTGTAGGTTCGAATCCTACCGGGCCGACAAATTATCTAATCGCTATCGGTTTAAGATTATAACTTTTTACGATTTTGTAAAATTCTTCCTGTTCCAGCGTCTCTTTTTCCATAAGGGCTTTGGCTATCGCTTCAAGGATTTTTCCTTTGGTGGAGACGATTTTTTTGGCGAAGGAATGGGCTTTGTTTATCAAACTATTCACTTCCTCGTCGATCACGGAAGCGATCTTTTCCGAATAATCCTTTTCGGTGGAAATTTCGCGGCCTAAAAAAATCAACTCCTGGGTCTTGCCAAAAGTCCGCGGCCCAAGCTTATCACTCATCCCGAATTGCGTGACCATCTTGTGAGCGAGCATCGTTGCCTGCTTGATGTCGTTTGAAGAACCGGTTGAAAGGTCCCTGAATTTGAGCATTTCGGCCGCATAGCCGCCGAAGGCAACGGCCAGGTCGGCTAAAAACTGGGCCTTGGTCTTCAGACGCCGCTCTTCGGTCGGAAGCTTCAGGGTATAGCCGCCGGCAATGCCGCGAGAGACAACCGAAACTTTGTGAACCGGGTCCGCATCTTTTAAGCTTGCCGTAACCAGGGCATGGCCAGCTTCGTGATAAGCGGTGATTTCTTTTTCTTTTTTGGAAATCACCCGGCTCTTGCGTTCCGGTCCCAAAATGATTTTTTCAATGGAATCGAGCAGATCGTTCTGAATCACGATTTTCCGGTTCTGCCGGGCCGTCAAAATCGCCGCTTCATTTACGAGGTTCGCCAAATCGGCGCCGGAAAATCCCGGAGTGCGGACCGCGACTACCCTCAAATCGACGGATTTATCGAGCGGCATTTCCCGGGCGTGGATTTTCAGAATCGCTTCCCGGTCGTTGATATCGGGCATATCCAAAATCACCCGCCGGTCAAATCGGCCGGGCCGCAATAGCGCCGGGTCTAAAACATCCGGTCGGTTCGTCGCCGCCATCACAATTACGTTTGTGTCGCGTTCAAAGCCATCCATTTCCACCAAAATCTGGTTCAAGGTCTGTTCCCGCTCGTCGTGGCCTCCGCCCAAACCGGCGCCCCGCTCGCGGCCCACGGCGTCAATCTCGTCAATGAAAACAATGGAGGGCGCCGTTTTTTTGGCAGTCTGGAACAAGTCGCGGACGCGGGAAGCGCCCACCCCCACGAACATTTCCACGAACTCGGAGGCCGAGATATGAAAGAAGGGTACGTTGGATTCGCCGGCGACCGCCCGGGCAAGTAAAGTTTTGCCGGTGCCGGGCAAGCCCATCAGAAGCACGCCGCGAGGAATGCGCGCGCCGATCGACAAGAATTTTTTCGGATTCTTCAGAAAATCAACGACTTCCTCCAATTCTTCTTTGGCTTCCTTCAGGCCGGCCGCATCTTTGAAGGTGTAGCGCCGCTGAGAAGCCGTAAAAAGTTTGAGGTTTGCTTTGCCGAAAGTGAAGGCCTGGTTTACGCCGGTTTTCGCCTGCCGCAAAATCCACCAGAAAATCAAAACTATCACAATAATGGGGAGGAGGGCGGGAATGAGAACGCCGAGCCAGAATTTCAGGCCGCTTTCGTCTTTAACGGATAATTCCACGGCCCGGAGCGCCTCCGGCGAGACGCCGTAATTTTTGAGCGTCTCGGTGAGCCCCGATTCGTTTTCTTTCCGGGAAACGGCTTTGATGCCGTCCTGCAAAACTATCTGGAGGGTGTTGCCGGAGACAGCGATTGATTTCACCTGCGCTTCGTTGATTTTTGAGGCCAAAACGTCAAGCGCAAAAACCGGCGTCTTTTCGGAGGCGAAATTAATCAGATTGGAGAAAAGAAGCGCGATGAGAATGAAGGTCAAAACCGCCCACAATAAATTTTTGCCGAAAGTACCCATAGAAATTTCAGGTTCTTTCAATATAACCAAATCAAGAGTGGTTGTAAACAAAAAGCGAAGAGCCACCATTGCTGGTGGCTCAACTTGCTGCTCTTCCAACCCAACCGTCAGTTTGAAGCGACGGCGTCGGGCGCGATTGAAGCGATGAGACGAACGACCTCCTTGCGATGTTCGGAAATCGTCTTCTCTCGCAGCTGCCGGAGCCGGTCTTTTAGGTTACGGCGCCTATCACCCGAGATACTTACGACCTCGTCCCGGTACTTTTCCAGGTCGGCGAGAATCGCCTCCACCCCCTCCGCAATCTGAATAAACTTGCGGAGTATGGCGATGTGATCGTCCATGGTGAGTTTCTCGTCATCCCGGATGAGAAGCATTGCTTCCGAGAGTTCATCCGGCCCGCTTGCGAGCGCCCAGAGCCAAGCTTGGACGGAAATCCCAAGCTTCTCCCGGGAAAGAGTTCTAGGGTCAAACTCTTTCTCGCCCCTAAGAACCGGAACGCACGTCTCCACGAAAGCGAGTCGACCCAAAACGGAGCTTGCTCTCTCGGCCATCTGCTCGCGCAGCCAGCCCACCGGCACCCTCGCTCTGAGGTCCTCAACGATCTGGGAGAGATCGGCTTTAGTATGAACCACAGCTCCCGTGTCCCCGTGAACGACGTGTCTTGTTGCCTGTTTCGAGAGACGTAGGGCTTTCTTCAGGAGGGAGTAACCTTCCCTCACGCCTTGGTTCACGCTATCGAGCGTCTTCTCCACAGGCCCTCCTGCCCGCCCTAACTCATCGCGTATATTGCTCATATGAGAACCGTTCCTGGAAAGGAGTTGGCGCAGTACGCTGTCAATGTGCGAAAATAAAATAGCATCTTTTAGATGCTCTGTCAAACAAAGAGATTTGAAAGCTATTGATTCAGAAGGTCGTCCAAATTCTGGCTTTCCTCTTCCAAACCGCTGAAACCGTCGGGCACGGCTGGGGCCGGATTCTGAACTTCTTCCGTTGTGGTTGCGGCGGGTGTTTCCGGCGGCGCAAGGTTCGCGTCCAGGTTTTGCGGGGCGGGATTTTCCAAACCGTTCGGCGCGTTGGTTTTCGGCTGAAAAAGAAGCGGCACATAAGCCATCACCAAGCCAAGAACGACAAGCAGAACGACAAAGATGGCAATATTGCTGTTTGGTTTTAACTTCATGGTAATTCAATTTTAGAAGAGACCGTTCTGCGGCGCAACTTCCTCCTTATAGACGAGGTTTAACTTGACCATATCGGGCAAATCGCGCTGGGGAATCCAGAGATAACCTTTGTCTCTGATTAAATCAAAAATCTCTTTGGTGATTTTCACATCCTGCAGGCAGTAACTTTTGAGCTTTTCTATCTCGCCGCGCTTGTACATTTCTATCGCTTCCAAGCCATGCCCGGTTTTGCCGACGCCTAAATTCGCTTGGGCGAGCACTCCCAAGCCGATCCGGCGACCGAACGATTTTTCAATCTCCTCAAGAATGTCAAAGTGGGGAATGCTCGTAAGTTTGAAATCAAAGTGCTTTTCCAGAACCGGAATATCAAAACGCTTACTGGAAAAGCCGACTAAAAGCCCGGCGCGCTTCAAGAGCGGTACCAAACCCCCAAGTTCGTTCTCGCCGAAGACGTAATATTTGTCCTCATCGTAAGAATAGGCGCCGACGACCGACACTAAAAGGTCTCTCACGTTCTGGTCGCCGCCGACATCCTGAAAGGAATTTTTGGTTTCTATATCAAAAACAATCTTATCCATCTAAACATGTCTATCCGCCACCTTACTTGCGGCGTAGCTTTCCGGTTTGGTTTTCGCTTCGAAGTTTGAGGCCCGAATCATGCCAACCACTTCTTGAATCAACACAGAGGTCGGGCCGTTTTCGCCGACGTCGGCGTGGATTTCAAAACTCCAGTTATCTGATTTCTGGCTGACTTTCAACTCGGAGAGAATGAGCCGCGCCACTTCAAGTGAGAGGAGAACTTCCCTGATAATGCGGTCGCGGATGGTGTGAAACTTACCCAATTCCAGCCGGCGCCAGAAATAACGGCCACCGTTCCCCACCCGGTGGACGACGACCGCCGTCACAAAATCGGCGTTTTTATCCAAAAGGAGTTCTGAATCGGTGCCAATGACGATTTTGTATTCCCGCTTCGGGTCGCTCTCCATAAAACGCAAAATCTCGGCGACCACGTCTTTCACGCCGAGTTCCAATCCGAATGCACTCAAAAATTTCAAATCCATTGTTTCTTAAAATTATTCTTCTCCTTTCTTTTTGTCAATTATTAATAGAAATCGGAAGCCTGCGGCATTTGCCGCCGCCTGCTGGAAGGAGAGAATTAAGATTTAGTCTATCCTACACGTCAACGCCTGATGGGAACGTTGGTGTTTCACACGCTGGGATATCAATATTCAGAATGTCCAAAACAACTACCGGAATGAAGAAAGCGGCGGCCGCTACAACAATTGCGACGACGGCATAAAGTAAGGACTTTCTTGCGGAGGATACTTTTTCTTCGTTGCCGCCAGAGGTCAGGAAATTAAAAGCAGCGATAATGATAAAAATAACTGAAACAATAACAAGCAACCCTGCTAAGAAACTGGAAATTCTCTTAAGGACGCCAACAAGCCATCTCACGCCTTCCCCGCCGCAAGAATCTTCTGCTCCGCTCGCTATCCTAGCAAGCCCCAAAACGGAGAGGGTTATAACACTGACAATCAATCGCGGTGATAATCTCATTTGCTCCTAATAATTATAACAACTGGGTTTCCCTGTCAATCGGTGGGCAGGGAGGGATTTGAACCCTCAACCCTTGCGGGACAGCGTCCTAAGCGCTGCGCGTGTTCCAGTTTCGCCACCTGCCCAGATTGGTTAGATTATATAGGTGAAAAATAAATTTGACAAATACTATAATATGTGATATTTCATAGGCAGATGTTTAATTTCTGAACACTACCTACGCGCCCTGTGAGCAAAGGAGGTTATACTATGCGTCAGCAACCGGAGAGAAAACTGTGCCGAGGTTGCGGAGGTCTCGGAAGCTGTCTAAGCTGCAATAAAGACGGCGTCTGTCCACTCTGCGGTGGAAGAAGCGAAACCTGTTCACGGTGTCGTGGTAGTGGGAAGTGCACCAAGTGCGAGGGTACGGGCCGATGTCGAGCCTGTGGCGGAACTGGCTGGGTTTAAAAACTCACACTCTTCTGACTCCGATTCCCCAAGCACAACGCCATCAGTTTTCACTGGTGGCGTCTGTCTTTTATAAAGAACTTCCATTATTTGACAAATCGCACGAAAAGTGCTAAATTATGAGGCAGCAAACTCGTCAACTGCATACTACCGAACCTGAACAATACAACGCCCAATGGGCAGGGAGTAACGATGGCAGTATCCTTGATCGGCGCAGGCATTAGCCTCGTCGTATTGGGAACGATTGCACCATTTTTTTTGGTGCTCGTTCCGGAGGTGACCGGTCTCGTGGTTCTCAACTACTTCACGGGAAAATTGAGAGCTATAAGACCAGGACTTCGCCCCCGGTGGCCGTGGGAAGTTGTGAGAAAAGACAACTACTTTTCTCTCGAACTCGTCACACGGGAAGTGCTTGAAGAGACGTATGCCGCCAAAGATGGGCCGCAGATGAAGGTCAAGTGGTCAATTCAGTACCGCCCCGACGAGGGTAAGCTCACGAGCTACATCGCGGTGGATGCGACAACAATCGAGAAGGGGTTCCGCGATGTCATTAGCAGTGCTCTCTCCGCTGAGATCGCCAATATGGACGCAGAACCTGCTCGTCGGGGAATTAAGGCAATCGAGCAAGCGGTGTTGAGAGCTCTGGAAAAAGAGCCGATGAGATCACACGGTATGGACGCTTCCACTAAGGAGAAGCTTGAAGGAGAGTACGGCGTCAATTTTGTTCTTTTCAAGATTGCCGACATCGATTTCTCTGATGATTACCAGCAGGCAAGAGCTGGCCAAGCTCGGATGCGGGTAATCACCGAAGCGGCTTCAAAGGTCTCAACTGGTCCTGACGGGAAACCAACGAAAGACGCCATAAACGCCGTTCTCGTGGAGCAGGGCAAGGCCAAGAAAAACATCTTCGAGGTAGAGGGCTTAACCGAAGTCGCAGGCGCGATCGCCCGCGCTTTCAGAGGAGGTAACTGACAATGCCTCACCACTCTGAAAAGGTTGAGGAATCAAGGCGGAACCTAAAGAGAGCGGCAACAGCGGTTATCGCTGTTGGAGTCACTCTTGCCATCATCGGTCTTGGAATCTGGCTCTCCCGCGAGAAACCGAAAACCGAACCGGCAGCGCAAGCAGCCGCTGTTAATCCCTGCGAGGCGTGGGAGAAAATTCACCCGGTCATTGCCGGCAACGCTTTCCCGCTCGACACCGCAAGGCAGGTCGGGCGGGGCGGAAGAGTCCGCTTGGTCGTCTCACGGACACTCTATGTGAGGCGCGGCGAGACATGGGTGATTCGGCTCATTCCCGCCGACACAACCGGCTGGGTGAAGTTTGACCCGACGGCTCCCAAGAATTGGTCAGATCCGTCGAGGGAAATAAAGATGTGCTATCCCGACGGCCTCTGCGTTGCGGATGCCCCCGGGAAGCAAATCAAAACCCGTGGACGCAACGTCCGCCGCTTCCTCGGCGATGGGTGCGTTCTGGTCCGAGCAGCAAGTTGAAGCACGAGCGCCGTGTGGCACACCAGCCACACGGCGCTTCAAGTTTTTAAAAATCAAAACCGCGCCAGACGGCGCGGTTTTGGAAAAATCAACTTGAACTAAGGAACCACTGGTTCACCAAAACCAAGAATATTGAAGATCAACCTTGGTATGGCAAAAGCGAGCGCGGCAACGATAATCGCCACAATCGAAAAGACAATTTTGTTCTTGGCCGAAGCAACTTTTTCCTGATCGCCGCCTGACGTAAGGTAACCAAAGGCCGCAAGGACGATGAAGATCACGGCCACGGCGAAAAAGATTATCGCAATCCAAGTTGCAACCTTTTGAATCAGATCAAGCAAGCCCTGGCCCGTTTCGGGAACACCGCTAATGGGGTTGGGCGGGATAACTTGAGCCATACCCATAAGCGGCAGGGTTAAAAGCGATGCGACTGCCAAATCAGTGGCGACTCGTTTAATTTTTTTGAGATTCATGCTTTTGATAATTTCTTTCGACCTTTTAGCTACGCTTACATTTTAGCATATCAGGGACCGCCGGAAACACCCAAAATGTCTTTAATAACGCTCGCCAAGCCCAACGCCAGCAATATAATAACGTAGCCAATCACGGTGTAGAGAATCGTTTTCTTACCGGTTTCAAATTTTTCCGGAGAGCCGCCCGCAAAAAGCATCTGATAAGCGCCGATGATAATCATAAGGGTCGCGACCGGCGCGCCGGCCGCCACCAAAAACTTAAGAATGCCCTGAATAAGTTCCGCAATATTGTCAGCTTTTAACGGGTTTTCTAATTTAATTGGAACGCTTGTATCTTCGGTAGCGGCCGAACCGTAAGAGAAAACACCAAACCAGAGGATTAATGTAACAACGATTAGAGTCAGGAATTTCATAAATTCATTATATCAGTTCATCTGTTGCAAGTGATTTCATTCCAAACTTCAACTGTTGCGTCTTTAGCCAAGACGTGGAGAACGGTATTTACAATAACCCAGGCGGATAAAGCAATTACTAAACCAACCACCGCGCTCGTCATAATGTGACGGGCGTTTCTCACCTGTTCTTCGGAGGCGGCGGAAATCATCATCCGAATGGCGCCGTAGGCGATCATAGCAACGGTAATTGGTATCGCGATTTGAAAAAGAAATTGAATGATATTCTGGGTAGCAATTAAAGCATCGCAGAAATCACAGGGACCAACGACGTTGCAGGTTTTATCGCCGCCCTCACCCGTGCCCTCCCAAATAAAACCTTGAGCGAAGACGGTGGCGCCGGAAAGCAGAAAGTAGAAAATAGAAAATAGAAATTTTTTCATCTTATAGTCGCTTTTTCAATAAATCCGTCACTTTGTCTTCGGCCTCCTGTAAGGCGCTCCGCGAGCTTATCATGCCGGCCAAAACCGATTCAATCATATCGCTCAAAATGCCGCCGGTTTTATTGTAATCCACTTCCCCCCAGGCGCGAGCGGTTAACGCTTGCTTTGCAAAAACAGTAAGATTCGGATCATTTAACGATTGACTAATGAGCGAGCGGAGTGCCGGCGGTTTTCCCGTCGCCGTGAAATAATTTTTTGCGTTCTCGCTTTTGGTCGTAAGATTCAACACAAAGTCCCAAGCAGTGTTCGCGTACCGGCTCTGGCGGGAAACGGCGTAGCCCCAGTAATTGCCGAATGTAATCGCTCTTTCGGCACCCGCGGGTTGGGGCACCTCTGCTATGCCCAAATTCAGAAGAATATTTTTTGATCTGATTTGAGATACGGCGCTTGCATAATCGAAAATCATTGCCGCCTCACCGGCGGCAAAGGCCTCGCGCGCTTTTTTCATTTCGTCGTTCCAAGTGTAGGCGGCGTTTTTAGAGTCAGAAAACTTCAGATAAAAATTAAGTGCTTCCTCGCCGTCCGAGGAAGAAAAAGAGGCCGAGCTGAAATCACGCGAGATCATCTCCGTCCCCGACTGGAGCATGAGCATGCTCAAAACATCCGGCGCCGTTTCCATTGATTTCAAGGAACCGCCGAGGGCCGCCGCTGCCCGGGTCACGCTTGCACCATTTTTCCTCACAAGTTTGGGAATGAGCGCCTCAAACTCGGTCCAAGTTTTGGGCGGGGTGGTAATCGCGGCATCGTTCCACAGATCCTGGTTGTAAATCAGTGCCAGCGTATCAATGGAAAGCGGCAAACCGTAAATATTCTTGCCGTCCGGCGCAAAATCGCTCTCCACGATTTGCGGGAAAAGATTGCGGAGTCCCAGCAGAGAAAATTTTATTGCCGGTACCGGCGCGATTTTGGTGATGTCCCGCAAGAGATTCAAATTTCGCACCATGAAAATATCCGGGCCCTTGCCGGCGGCCAAAGCGTTCAAAAGGGCGGTTTCGTAGTCGGCCTCATTTGAAAATCCGCGGTAATTTACTTCCACGCCAGGATAAATTTTCCCGAAATCGGCAATCGTACCCTCGTAGGCGCGCATGCTGTCATAAACGCCCCAGAATTGAAGGGTGGCTTTTATCTGATTCGTTTCTTTTTTCAAACCCGGCAGGACGCCCACCAAAATCAAAAGAAAGATAACGACTAAGAAAGCGGCTGCGCCTATTAAAATCTTCTGATTGCGTGATAAATTCATACCAGATTAAAGGCAAACAATGCCTACCAATTTGTCGCCGATTTTTAAATTCATTATCCGCACGCCTTGGGTGGCGCGGCTGGCCACGCGAATGTGCTTAATCTCCGTCCGCAGGGCCTGGCCCTTGGAAGAGAAAGCTACCAATTCAACGCTTTCCGGCTCCAGTATTGTCGCCGAGATAAGCGGACCGGTTTTCTCGGTCACTTTTCCGGTTTTCACGCCCCCACCACCCCGCCGCTGGAGTTTATACTCCTTCAAAGGGGTTTGTTTGGCAAAACCGTTTGCCGAGACGACTAAAAGTTTCCTCTCCGCCATTTCTTTTCCTCTTATTATACCAAGCCCGGCAACTACGTCGTTTTTCTTCAAACGGATGGCGGCGACCCCGGAGGTACTCCGACCCAAGGGGCGCGCATCTTTTTCTCTGAAGCGGATGGCCTGCCCACCGGAAGTCACGAGAATCACCTGGTCGTCACCCAAAGAGAGTTCAACCCACCGCAGAGTGTCATCGGTTCGGAGTTTTATCGCAATAATCCCCGTGCGTCGGACGTTCGTGAAATCCGAAAGGGCGGTCCTTTTAATGAGGCCGCGGGAAGTCGCCATAACGAGAAAGCTCTTCCCGGACGCCAATTCTTCCCTAGAGTAAGCGACAAGAGCACTGATTTTTTCGTTGGGAGGAATTTCCAAAAAATTATGGATGGATTTGCCTTTGGCGGTGCGGGAGCCGGCCGGAATTTCGTAAACCTTGGTCTGGAAAACCCGGCCTCGGTCGGTGAAGAAAAGAATATTGTCGTGGGTGCTTGCGGAGGTCAGGTGTTCAATTGCGTCCTCTTCCTTCAATTCGAAACCGATAAGCCCCTTGCCGCCGCGCTTCTGGGCCCGGAAAGAAGTCGGGGAGAGGCGCTTGATGTAACCGCCTCGGGAGAGAGTGATAATCACGTCCTCTTCGGGAATCAAATCCTCCTCGCGGAACTCTTTTAAGCCACCGGAGACGAGTTTCGTTTTCCGTAGCCCTGAAAAATTTTTCTTCAGTTCCCCAAGTTCGCCGTCAACGATGCCCGCGATTTTTTGGGGACTCTTCAAAATAAGAGTCAAGTTCGCGATGAGTTTTTTCTTTTCTTTCAATTCCTCCTCGATTTTCTCCCGTTCGAGAGCCGCGAGCGTTGCCAGTTTCATTTCCAAAATGGCGTTTGCCTGAATGGCCGTAAATTTGAAAATCTTCACTAAATTGGCGTGGGCCGTTTCCTTGTCCTTGGATTTCTTGATGGTCGCAATCACTTCATCTATTTCGTTCAGGGCTTTATGGAGGCCCACTAAAATATGGGCGCGTTCCTCGGCTTTTTTGAGGTCAAATTCCGTCCGCCGCCGAATCACGATTTTGCGGTGGTTCAGGTAATGCAAGAGAACGTCCTTCAAAGAAAGGGTTTCGGGTTGGAGGCCGTTAACGAGCGCCAGCATATTGAAATAAAAATTTTTCTGAAGCTCGGAGTATTCGTAGAGCTGGTTCAAAATTTTCTGGGGCGTGGCGTCGGTCTTGAGTTCAATCACAATCCGCAAACCCTCGCGGTCGGACTCATCCCGGATGTCGCGAATACCTTCTATCTTTTTACCTTCCGCGAGATGGGCAATTGTCTCAATTAAAGTCGATTTATTGACCTGGTAGGGGATTTCCGTAACTACAATCTGGTGGCCACCACCTTTTCGCTCTTCCACTTCCGCGACCGCCCGGGTGGTGATGGAACCGCGGCCCGTGGAGTAGGCCTCTTCAATGGATTTTTTGTCGTAAATCACGCCGCCGGTGGGAAAATCAGGGCCCTGAACGAACTGCATCAGGTCCTTTACGGTTGCATCCGGGTGACTGTTCAAATGAATGGCGGCCTCCGCCACTTCGCCCAAATTGTGGGGCGGAATGGAGGTGGCCATGCCGACCGCGATGCCGACCGTGCCGTTAATCAAAAGGTTGGGGAGTTTGGCCGGCAGATATTTCGGTTCAAGTCGCGAATTGTCGTAGTTCGGTTGCCATTCTACCGTTTCTTTTTCAATATCCGTTAAAAGTTCTTCGGCGACTTTGGAGAGCCGCGCTTCCGTGTAGCGCATCGCGGCCGGGCTGTCGCCGTCCACGGAACCCCAGTTGCCCTGGCCGTCGATAAGCGGGTAGCGGAGGGAGAAATCCTGGGCCATCCGGGCCAGCGCGTCATAGACCGCGATGTCGCCGTGGGGGTGGTACTTGCCGAGCACTTCCCCAACCACGTTCGCCGATTTTTTGAATCTCGCGGAATGGGTCTGACCCGCATCCCACATCGCCCACAAAATCCGGCGCTGGACCGGCTTCAAGCCGTCGCGGACGTCAGGCAGGGCCCGGGCGACGATGACCGACATCGCGTAATCCAAATAGGACTCACGGAGTTCCTCGGTAATTTCCTTTTCTTCAACTCTCGTTTTAACCGGTTTCTCCTTCTCCATATTTAGGGTTCAATTGTAAACTCTTTTGTTTCTTTAAAACGACCGACGAAAGACGAAACGCTCTGACTGACACCGGTTTTAAAGTTCTCAAACTCCTTGACCAGACTGTCTTTCAAATTTTTCGCGCCCCGGCCCAAAACCCGGAAAAAAGAATCGCTTTCCTCTACCTGCGCAGGTAAGGCATCCTCGGGCGAAGTAGAAGCAACTTTAGGCAAGGTCAAACTCAAATAGAAAAACCAGAGTAAAACCACCAAAATCATGGCGGCGGCCGAGCTGAAAATCAAATACCGCTTTTTGGTCCTGACATCCGCTCTCTGAACGCGGTGGAGACGGTCCCGGCCCCCTTCAAACATCTGATTCAAGTCCATGGATATTATTTCAAGCATCTCACTTCCATGGCGCCGGCCTTCAAATCTTTCGCCTTCAAAACGAGCTTCTCCTCCGGGACGCATTCCGACTTATTGAACTCTCTCAAAAAATTTTTCAGTCCACCGGCGGGCGGATTAAAAAGTGTGGGGATAATGAGCGCCGGCTCGATTTGCCGGACGATCTTGCCGACTAAAGTTTCGGAAAGATACGGCTTGCCGCCGGCTGGGGCGATGACCACGTCCGCGCCGTGAAAATATTCCTGCGTTTCCGCCGCCGGCTCTTTAACCAGGTGACCCAAAACCAAAACTTTAATGCCCTCCAGTTCAAAGCGGTAGGCGGTTCTCTCCGCCCCGCCCTCATACCCCAAGCTTATTCCTTTCAAGGCCAGATCGCCTACCTCGTATTCGCCTTGATTGTCCACGAAAAACGTCTCGCCTTCGTCAGGAACGGCCTCAGCTGGCTTTAAGGTAGAGAGCACAGCGTTAGCTCCCCGGAAAGAACGGCGATCGCCCGGATCAATTAAAACCGTGAAATTGCCGGATTGGATCTTGAAGTAATTGTCGCCGTTATAAGTAATGACCATCGGTGGAAAATCCCACTATTATAGTAAGTTTAGCGCATTTTCACTTGCTTTTCAAGCGAAATCTGTGATAATCTGTCTTCCTATGGCAACCTCGCCGAACAAAGCGCAGGAACAGCAATCGTTCAGGCAGTTCGTAAAAACCAAGCCCGAGCTTTTTGCCGTCTTGAAAAACGGCGACCTCGTGGAAGGCTGGGTTCTTGAAAAAGGCGCGAATGCCCTCATGGTTGACCTCGGCCGCTACGGCTTGGGAATCGTTTACCGGGAAGAACTCCAAAACGCCCGCGAAGCGGTCCGCGGCCTTGAAGTCGGGAGCGTTGTCCACGCCAAGGTCCGGGAAATAGACAATGAAGAAGGTTTGGTGGAACTTTCGCTCACCGAGGCCGGCAAACAGAAGGCCTGGGCCGAAGCTCAGGAACTTCAGGAAAAAGACGAGCCCATTAAAGTTTCAATTAAAGGTTCAAATAGGGGCGGCCTCGTTACGGAAATTGCGGGCCTGCCGGCTTTCCTTCCGGTTTCCCAACTTTCCACCGAGCACTATCCCGTAAAAACTTCCGACGAGAAAAATCCGGCGCCGGATATTTTGGAAAAACTAATCGGGCAAGAACTCTCGGTGAAAATTATTGACGTGAATCCACGTCTTAGCAAACTCATCATTTCCGAAAAAGCGGCCACCGAAATTTCCGCAAAGGAACTGGTGAAAAACTACGAAGTGGGGCAGGTGATTGAAGGCATCGTCTCGGGAGTGGCCGATTTCGGCGTCTTCGTGCGCTTTACCGAAAATCCCGCCGTGGAAGGTCTCATTCACGTCTCCGAACTATCCCATAAAGCCCTTGAGAACCCCAAAGAAGTGGTGAATGTTGACGACGCGGTCACCGCCAAAATCGTGGACATCAAAGACAGCAAAATTTCCCTCTCCCTCAAGGCCTTGAAACCGAATCCTTGGGAAGAAGCGGGTAAAAAGTACAAGAGCGGCGATGCAGTACAGGGCAAAATCTACGCCCTCTATCCCTTCGGCGCGATTGTGGATTTGGAAGGCGACCTCCAGGGCCAGGTTCACGTTTCTGAATTCGGCGGCGCGGAGGAGATGAAAGAAAAACTTTCCCTCGGCCAAAAATGCGATTTCGTGATTGAAGACGTGAAACCCGACGAAAAAAGAATAATTCTCAAACTGAAGAAATAATTAAAATCCTCCGCTTAGAGCGGGGGATTTTAAATTTGCCGGTTTTGAAGTAAAGTTAATGGAATGGATAAGGAGATAAGTAAATTAATAAACAAGGAACTGGCGCGCCAGAACGGAACGATTAATCTGATTGCTTCGGAAAATTATCCCTCCAAAGAAGTACTGGAGGCGCTCGGCTCGGTTTTTACCTCCAAGTATGCCGAGGGCTACCCGGGCCGCCGCTACTACGCCGGGAATAGCATCTCCGATGAAATTGAAGAACTCGCCAAAAAACGGGCGCTAAAACTCTACAACCTGCAACCTGCGAATTGGTCGGTTAACGTCCAGCCCTATTCCGGCAGTCCAGCCAACCTCGCCGTCTATTTTGCGCTCGTCCCGCCGGGCGGAAAAATCATGGGGCTACGGCTGGATATGGGCGGCCACCTCACCCACGGCCACCGGGTGAGCGCCACGGGCAAACTCTGGACCCAAGTTCCCTACGGCGTGGATTCCAAAACCGAAAAAATTGATTACGAGGCGCTTCTTAAAATGGCCAAGCGCGAGCGGCCGAATATTATTGTCGCCGGTTTCACGGCTTATCCCCGGAAAATTAACTTCCAAAAATTCGGAGAAATCGCCTCAAGCGCCGGGGCCCTGCTCATGGCGGACGTTGCCCACATTGCCGGCCTCATTGCCGCAGGCGTTCACCCTTCGCCCTTCCCTTACGCCGACGTTGTCACGACCACGACCCACAAAACGCTCCGCGGACCGCGGGCGGCTTTGATTTTCTCCAAAAAGAAGTGGAGCGAGGCGATTGACAAGGCGGTTTTTCCGGGCCTCCAGGGCGGCCCGCACTTAAACCAAATCGCCGCCACAGCCGTGGCCCTTAAAGAGGCTAAAAGCGCGGATTTCAAAAAATACGCAAGACAAATATTAAGAAACGCCAAGGCGCTTGCCGCCGAATTGAAACGCCTCGGCTGGCGCATCGTCTCAGGCGGCACCGAGAACCACCTGATTCTGGTTGATGTCGCGCGCCGCGGCTTGAGCGGCAAATCTGCAAGCGATTTACTGGAAGGAGCGGGCATTATCGTCAATAAAAACACCATTCCGTATGACAAGCGCCTGCCAACCGACCCCTCGGGACTCAGAATCGGCACCCCAGCCATGACCACCCGCGGCATGAAAGAAAGGGAAATGATAAAAATCGCCGAACTCATTGATGCCGTACTCCTGAACAAGAAACCCTTTGCCGAAATCAGAAAAGAAGTCCTGGAACTCTCCAAAAAATTCCCCCTTCCCTACTAAGGGGTCTAGTTTCCAAAAATGGTTATTGACGGTAAAAAAATCGCGGAAGAGATTTTGGGCGACCTGAAAACCAGACCCCGCCCAGCGAAGTTTTTAGCCGCCGTTTTGGTTGGCGACGAGCCAGCGATGGTCAGTTTCGTGAAACAGAAAGAAAAAATCGCGCGTGTTTTGAGCGTTGATTTCAGAATTCGGCGATTACCCGAAAATATTAAAGAAAGTGATCTGCGCACGGAGGTCTTAAAGGTTGCCGGCGATAAAAACTGCGGCGGCTTAATCCTCCAACTGCCGCTCCCGGAAAATGTAAATCGCGGCGAGATTATTAAAATCATTCCGCCGGAAAAAGACATTGATAATCTAAGCGGAAAATCCTCTGTCTCATCGCCCGCTGTCGGAGTCGTAGAAACAATAATTCAAAATTTAAAATTCAAAATTCAAAATTCCCGCGTAGCGGTAGTGGGCTTAGGTTTTTTAATCGGTAAACCGGTCGCCGAATGGCTCAAAGGTAAGTGCTCCGAACTCTACTCATTAGATAGCAGTAATGATTTGGGAATTTTAAAACAAGCGGATCTGGTAATCTCCGGCGTGGGCAAAGCCGGATTTATAAAACCGGAAATACTAAAAGATGGCGCGACTGTTATTGATTTCGGCTACGATTTCAAAGATGGAAAAATCTCCGGCGACTTCGACGCCGATTCTACAACCTATAACCTACAACCTATAACCTATACACCAACGCCGGGCGGCACCGGCCCGATATTAGTGGCCAAACTCTTCGAAAATTTCTATAAGTTAAATTCTTAAAGTTGTTGCTAAAACTTCAGGTGGTATACTTAAGTATACCACCCCTGATTTATAATAATCTTCTTACTTTTTAGGGGGTTTTATTTTATAGCTTCCAACGTTTTCTTTTTAATCGCTTCCAGGTTTTTTTTGTCTTCTTTCAATTTCTCGCGGGCGTTGTCAAAACCGACGCCCAATTTCTCGCCTTCGAACGTGTAGCTTGAACCGGATTTGGCGACAACGCCGTGCTTTACGGCCATATTCAAAACGTCGGCTTCGTAGGAAATGCCCTCGCCGTACATGATGTCAAACTCGGCGATTTTAAAGGGCGGCGCCACCTTGTTTTTGACCACCTTGGCTTTGACGCGATTGCCGACCACTTCCTCGCCTTTCTTAATCTGGGCCACCCGCCGGATGTCAATGCGGAGCGATGCGTAAAACTTCAAGGCCAAACCGCCGGTTGTCGTCTCGGGATTCCCCCACACGATGCCGATCTTCTGGCGGATTTGGTTGATGAAAATAATAATGGTTTTGCTCTTGTCAGCGATGGCGGTCAATTTCCGCAGGGCCTGGCTCATCAGCCGGGCCTGGGCTCCCATGTGATGGGCGCCCATCTCTCCTTCAATCTCGGCTTTGGGTGTGAGCGCCGCGACGGAGTCCACAACAACGATTTGAATCACGCCCGATCGCACCAAGCTTTCCAAGATGTTCAACGCCTCTTCGCCGTTGTCCGGCTGGGAAATTATCAAATCGTTGATTTTCACACCGATGTTTTTGGCGTATTCCGGGTCCAGAGCGTGCTCGGCGTCGATAAAAGCCGCCCTGCCGCCCAGGCGCTGAACTTCGGCAATCGCATGAAGAGCGAGGGTAGTTTTCCCTGAGGACTCGGGCCCGAATATCTCAATCACCCGTCCCTTCGGCAAGCCGCCAACGCCCAAAGCGATATCCAAAGAAAACGAACCGGAAGGAATGGTTTCAACTTTCATCCGACTGCCTTCGGAGAGCGTCATTACAGCGCCTTCGCCGAAACGGCTCTTTAGCGATTCCATGAGCGCCTCGAGGGATTCGCCTTCTTCTTTGCCGCTGGGAACAGATTTTTTAGTAGCCATTTATTGGGTTTCGGTTTGAACGACGGGTTGATAGAAAATTTGTTTGGTCAGGGTTTGTTCTTTACCCAGCGCTTTTTTGAAAGTGAAAACAAAAGTGTTGAATCCTTCCTGAAGTTCAACGTTTTTTTCAAAATTACCATTCTCGTCGGGATAAATCCGCTCGCCGTTTACGGAAAGGGCGTAAACCGAATCAATTCTTCCTTCCAAAGTAAAATTTCTGCCGCCGACAATCGTTGAATCTTCGCGGGGATTCATCAATTCTAACGCCTTGCCCGAAGAAAATAAAGGCAGCCGGAGAAAAAGAAAAGCCGCGAGGGCAACGATTAAAATCCCCAAAAGAACGAACTTGACGTTAATTTTGGGAAGAGCGAAACGGTTCTTGGGAAATTCGTCGCCTCTCCCTGCCCGTTTTATCAAGTCGTTGTCTTTCAAGTACTCGGCCCAGAGCGCTTCGCCGTCCAATCCCAGAACTTCGGCGATTTTCAAAAGATAGCCGCGGACGTAGGGTTCGGCAGGCAGGGAATCGAATTTTTCTTCAACGAGCGATTCCAAAAAACGGTCGGAGACACCGGAAAGGGCCGCCAACTTTTCCGTCGTGAGTCCCTGGGCTTTAATCGCCTGGACAAGGATGCTTGAGAAATTTTTTGCCTCGTGCTCCACGGCTATGTTAAAAAACTTCCCTCGGTCTCGCGCCCTCGCCCGGGCCGACCACGCCGCGTTCTTCCATAATATCCAGAAGCCGGGCCGCCCGCGCGTAGCCCACCCGGAGCCGCCGCTGTAAGAGCGAGGCCGAAGCCTTTTTGGCGGAGCGCACAAGTTCCACTGCTTCGCTGTAGAGTTCGTCGTCGTCCCCGCTTTCGTAATCTTCAAAATCCGGCATGATGCCGTTTACCCCGCCGTTTCCCATTTCAAAAGAGGGTGAATCCTCTTCAACTTCCGCTTTGTTGTTCTCTTTAATAAACGAAGCGACTTTCTTCACTTCTTCTTCAGAAACGTAGGCGCCCTGGATGCGCCGGGGCTTGGAAAGCTCGGCCGAGACGAAAAGCAGGTCGCCCGAACCCAAGAGCTTTTCCGCACCGGCGTTGTCAAGAATCGTTCGGGAATCCACCTGACTTGCCACTTGGAGCGCCACCCGGGAAGTGATATTCGCCTTAATGAGACCGGTAATCACTTCTACCGACGGCCGCTGAGTAGAGACGACGAGATGAAGGCCGGTTGCTCGCGACATCTGCGCGAGCCGGATGATGGAACCTTCCACTTCTCGGCCGAAAGAAGCCATAAGGTCGGCGAGTTCATCTATTACTATAAGAAGGTAAGGCAGTTTTTCGGAGCCGCTGTTGTAACTTTTGATGTCTCGGGCGCCGGCCTGGAGGAGCAGTTCGTAGCGCCGGTCCATTTCGGAAACGACCCACCGCAAGACGCCCAATGCTTTCTTGTTGTCGGTGATGACGGGCGAAAGGAGATGAGGAATGCCGTCGTAAACCGAGAGTTCCACCCGCTTCGGGTCAATCATGATGAGCTTCAGCATCTCCGGGGAATTTTTATAAAGAAGAGAGATGATGAGCGAGTGAATTAAGATGGATTTGCCCGAACCGGTCGCGCCGGCAACCAAAAGGTGCGGCATTTTGTCGATGTCAACGAAAATCGGCTCGCCCGAAACATTGCGGCCCAAAATAAAAGTGAGAGGCGCGGATTTCTGAAAATCTGGATAAAGAATTAAACTTCCTAACCGGACAAGAGCGGCGGCTTTGTTCGGCACCTCAATGCCGACCAAAGATTTGCCGGGAATGGGCGCCTCAATCCGCACCGGGTGGGCCGCCAAAGTGAGAGCCAGGTCCTGGTGGAGAGCAGTAAGCCGCGAGAGTTTCACGCCTTCGGCGGGTTTTAAGGTATAACGCGTTACCGTCGGCCCCACGTTAATTTCCCCCATTTCCACCGGAATGCCGAAGCCATCCAGAGTTCGCTTGATAATATTCGCGTTCGCCCGCAGATCGCCGATTGTTGGTTTCTCCAAAGTTGAGGACAGTAAACTGAGCGGCGGCGGCACGTAATTTTTTATTAACGCCCTCCGGGCGAGGATTTTCGGTAGGGATTTGCCGCCGGATTCCATTTTAATCACGGTTTTTAAAACCTCGTCGTATCTCGGTTCTTTTTCCACTTCGTCAATTTCTCCCTTCATCGGTTCTTCCGGCGGCGCGACAAAAGCCTCATCGCCTCCTTCAACTATTTGTTTCTCCCGCTGCCGGAATTTAATCGGCTTATTCAAGACAACGAGGAAAGAAACCAGAAGAACGGTGAGTGTGATGACGAGCGAGGCGGTCGTCCCAAAAGGATTCTGGAGAGCGCCGACGAGTTCGCCGGCGAGTCCGCCTGCCCCTGGTGAAACAATATCAATGAATCCCAAGCCCGAGGCCACGAATAAGAGGCCCGCGATGATGGTGAGGCCGAAGATACGCCGCCGCTCGGATTGGATGAAAGAAAAAGCGAGCATCAAAAAAACCAGAGGTAAGAGGTAATAACCCCAGCCGAGAACCTTGTCAAAGAAAGAATAAAAGCCGCCGCCCAAAGGGCCGGCTTGGCCCGTGCCCGCTAAAATGAAGAGCACGGCCACTCCCAAAAAAGCGACGAGCCAGACGCTTTTTTTGACGTCCGGATGAAGCTGTATTTCCTCCCTCTCGGTTTCCCGTTCCTCTCCTTGCCTTTCCTTTTTCTTTTTGCGGGCCATTGAATTCGTACCTTTATTTAAGACCAATTTCCGATGAGTTTCAATATATAATGAATAGAATGAATCAGGACATCTTTAAGGCCTACGATATCCGCGGCATCTACCCCAGCGAAATTAGCGAAAAAACGGCTTTTGAGATTGGGCTGGGCCTGGGCAGATTCTTCGGTAAAGGGAGGGTTGTTGTTGCCCGCGACGGCCGCCGCGGCTCACCGAAGCTTTACCAAGCGGTCATTAAAGGACTAAAAACCAACAACTTACAACTTATAACAGTTGGTTTGGCGACGACGCCGATGTTCTATTTTTTGGTGGCGAAACTGGGATGCCGCGGCGGCATAATAGTGACCGCCTCCCATAACCCTAAGGAATACAACGGATTTAAGGTCGTAGGGAAAAATGCGGAGATGATTAGTGGAAAGGAAGTATTAAGAATAATGAATAAGGAATTATGAATTACGCAAATCTCTACGTGAATTTTTTAGAAAAACAAGCGAACGTCAAAAGACAGCTGAAAGCGGTTCTGGATTGTTCGAATGGCCCCGCTGGCCTAGTGCTTAAGAAGCTTAAAATCCCCAATGCCCAATTAATAATTCTTAATTCCAAAATTGACGGCCGCTTTCCGGCTCACGGCCCGAACCCGCTTAAGGCGCGCGCGCTGGGCGACGTGAAGCGCGAAGTAAAAAAACAAAAGGCAGATTTGGGCATCGTTTTTGATGCCGACGCCGACCGGGCGGTTTTTGTCGATAATCTGGGAAGAACCGCGCCAGTCCACGCCATTGCTTACCTTTTGTCACTAAAAACAAAACCGCCGTATGTCGGCGATTTGTACGTAGCGCAAACCCTAAAGCATCTAAAACTCCTTTCCATCCGTGAATCCCCCGTTGGCACTTATTTCGTAAAAAAAACGATGAAACGGATTGGTGCAACTCTCGCCGCTGAATTTTCCGGCCACTACTATTTCAAAGAGATGAAAAATGCCGATTCCGGAATACTCGCCGCAATAAAAGTCATGAACACGCTCTCGGAACTGCCCTACAAAATGAGTGATTTTTGCGACTTTCTGCCGGAGTTCCATTTTAAACAATGGAACGTCCGGGCCAAGAGGATTGCCGTTAAATCACGAGTTGCAAAGGATTGGTTCCGTATCGTCCGGCCGTCAAATACCGAGCCGGTGATACGGCTCTTTCTCGGCTCCAAAGACAAAAACGTTTTCCAAAAAGAGCTTAAATTTCTTCTTTCTCTTTCTCGGGCTTGATTTTGATAACCTCGGCCCAAAGGAGTAAACAAAAGACGACCGCAGCCGCTATAAAACTCAATAATATTGCCATATTGATGCTAGCGTCGTTTAGGATAGCACAAATCTCCAAAAATCCTAAATGCTCTGTCTGTTAATAACTACTTCCAGTCCTTGATTATTATTTCTCTACCTCGTTTTTCCACCAGTACTTCTTTACCAGTTTCCCACTTGAACTCGCGCACTATTTCCATTGGGAGCGTGACGTAGTAGCTCCGGCTTACCTTTTGAATTTTCCTAATATTCTCCTCTGTTATTATCCGTCTCCCCATAACCGCATTATACCACAGTTGCCCTATATTTTAATATAGGGCAACTCCTTTAGTTGCCGGGGTTTTTATCGGTATTACGGTGTTATCATTGACAATTAGCGGATAAGATTGTACTGTTCATCACAGTTCCAAGGCGGGAGAAGAACTCTCGCCCCGCAAGAAGAACTTGTGGCCTAACAAACGGTGGTGCTGGAAGAACCAGCAGGGGGAGTGTGTATGTGGAACACATCAACGAAGTTGGGTCTCGGTCTTCTGATCTTTGGCTTTGCAGCGTTGGCAGTTAGCTTGTACGTGTTCCATCCTGATCAGGTCTGGTGGGTTAGTACCGTGTTGGCCGGAGGTACCACTCTGTTGGGTACCTACGCACTGCTAGAGGGCGTGGAAATGCCCCGGCAATACAGAATCACCTTCGGAATCGTGCCAGGACAGGACTCCATCTCAGATGATCAAGTGGTGACTTTCGTGCCCAAAGCCGCCGTGGACAGATCACTCCGCTCTCTCGCAATAACGCTGGACGCGCTGTGCGATCTGGAAATGCGGCTCTTGGAAACGAGAGTGCTTCCCGCTGAAATGAGCAAGCATTCCCGCAAACTCCGACAGGTGCGGCGTAACATGCGGACGGCGAAAAACGCCTTCTGGCGAGCTCACGCGCTTGCCAAAATCTTCGGCCACCGGACGGAAAGATCCTATAAGGATTACCTTCCCCGTAGCGGTGTCATAACCGGCTGAAACATAGCCCAAGGCCGAGTGAGTATCGTGCTCACTCGGCCTTGCTGTTTTTATAAGGAGGTGGTTTTATCTGAAAAGACCTTACCGAGAGGATCTTATGCGATTGGACTGGGTTACCATATACGGCGCGGTATCTCTCGTCAGTATGGCGAGTGCGATTGGCTTGGCCTGGCCAACTGTGAAAGCGCTGAACCATGGCGACGACGACAAAGGGTTGCCGCTTGCGGCTCTTTCCCTACTGCTTGTTCTTTTCGCTATTGTCGTCGGCGACATCGGCATCGCCCACATGGCCGACCCAGTGGACTTGTGGCCGGACTCGGCAACCGACCTCATCCCGCCGCCGATGCCCGCGTCTCAACCAACCCCCGTGGTCCGGGCGTGAAAACCCTCCTACCTGCGCCAGAACCGGCTTCCCCAAGAAGCCGGTTTTTGCTGTTTTTACCGAAAAACCATGAAAATCAGGAAAACCTGATTTTATTGAAAAACTTGAAAAACCTGAAAAACCCGATAGTGCGATGAAACCTACATTTTTCATTTTTGAGCATTTTCCTGTCGCAAAACGGACAAGCTGGTAGTGCGATGAAACCTACATCAGACTGTTTTTCGAAAAACAAAATTTTTAACCAAATCCAAAATTTCTGCGATTTTCGTCAAACCAACCGGATTTATAAAGTTTATGAAGCGCCTGCGAATACTCACTTGTGTCGGAATTACCCATTTTTTCTAACCATTCAGCGAATTGTTTACCTTTATTTCCGTACAGTTTCTTGTAGAAAAATGGGATGATTATGTTCTTAATTTGACCATTTTCTCTCACAATAAGCATTGCTTGTTTGGCGTGATTGGGGTTTTTGCGGTTGGCGCTACCGTGCTTATGAACCTTATTTGTAAGGCCTAAAGTGTCTCTAACGGCGATCAGTAAAGCCTCGTCTCTCTCGTGCATGTTTATCGCAAAAGATGGTATTTTTTCTTTCCCCATTGATCCATCTGGCATCTTTTTTGGGCGCGTCGAAAAAGTGAAAGTTCCTTCACCTTCTACTAAACCACGAATGTAATCGTAGGAGAGTTCCGGCATATAGTATAATTATACTAGATTTTAAGCGGATTTTTATGACTAAAAGGTCAGAATTAGGTAAATGGGGTGAGGATAGGGCTTGTGAATACCTGGTGGACAAGGGTTTTAAGATAATAGAGCGGAATTTCAGGAAACCCTGGGGTGAGCTGGATATTGTCGCAAAATATAAGGACGGAACCCTGGTTTTCGTGGAGGTGAAGACAGTGAATAACCCGGGACCATCCGGCGTCACAGCCGAAGACCAAATGAGCGCGGCGAAAATCCGAAAATTCAAAAAAGCGGCTTCGCTCTATGCCGGCCACCGCCCGGAACTCATAAACGATAAAATAGGTTGGCGCTTGGATCTAATAACCCTCGTGGTGAATAATATTGAACCATTGACAAAATCAGGAGAAAATTTTCTTATAAGTCATTATCCGAACGTTATCTAGGTGTGGCTTTTTTTGTTTATAAAGGATTTAATTAAAGAAACATGAGTTTATCGGAAAAACAAATTAAAGAATTTGAAACGCGCCTGCTTGCGGAAAAGAAAGAAATTGAAGAGGGGATAGAAAAAATGAGGGCCGATTTGGATTTCGGCGACGATACCGACCACCTGGACGAAGAAGCGGACGAAACGGAGGAAATGACAAAGTTCATCGGCGTCAAAAAGCCGCTGGAAGAAAAAATGGCGGCAATTGACGTGGCGTTGGAAAGAATCAAAAATGGAACTTACGACAAATGCGAAAGTTGCGGCAAGGAAATTGAATTGGAAGTACTGGAAGCGGCGCCGGAATCCGGCCTCTGCAAATCGTGTAAAATAAAATAATCGTGGGAGAAGTTCCGAAGATTTATTCCGCTGAACTTGATGGAATAGACGCCGAACCGGTTGAGGTGGAGGCCGACTTGAACGTCGGCCTTCACGCTTTCAATGTCGTGGGGCTCGCCGACACGGCGGTGAAAGAAGCTAAAGAAAGAGTAAACTCGGCGCTCAAAAACTCCGGCATCAAGCCGCCTTCAAAAGAGAACCGGCGCATCACGGTGAATCTGGCGCCGGCCGACGTGAAAAAAATCGGCTCTCGTTTTGATTTGCCGATCGCAATCGCTTATTTGCTCGCGAGCGGCCAGCTTAAGGCCTTTGAAACTAGGGATAAATTATTCGTTGGCGAACTTTCCTTGGATGGCAAACTGCGGCCGATAAACGGCGCGCTGAACATCGCGATACTGGCCAAAAAAATGGGGTTGAAAGAAATGTTTCTGCCGGAAGAGAACGCGACAGAGGCAGCGGTTATTGCCGAGGTGAAAGTCGTGCCCGTGAAATCTTTGAAACAACTCGTTGAGCATTTGGAAGAGATAATGCCGATTGCACCGAAGGCCAAAACCGAAATTGATTTCCACTACCCGCCCTCGCTCCAGAGAGTAAGCGAAATTAAAGGCCAGGCGCAGGGCAAACGCGCGCTCCTTGTCGCCGCCTCCGGCGGCCACAACATCATCATGAGCGGGCCGCCGGGCACGGGCAAAACCATGCTCGCCCAAGCGCTCGCCTCCCTCCTGCCGCCGCCAACAATCCACGAAGCAATCGAAGTGACGAGAATCTGGAGCGCTTCCGGTTTGAATTCGGAAAACCCTTTCATAAACTTCCGGCCGTTCCGTTCGCCTCACCACAGTTCGTCTCTGGTATCGCTTATCGGCGGCGGAGCCAATCCCCGGCCGGGCGAAATCAGCTTGGCGCATCGCGGCGTGCTTTTTCTGGACGAAACACCGGAGTTCCACCGCGACGCCCTGGAGGGGTTGCGCCAACCCCTGGAGAGCGGCCGCGTTCACATCTCGCGGGCCAAAAAAAGCCTGGTTTTTCCAAGCCGATTCCAGCTTGCGGCCGCGATGAATCCCTGCCCCTGCGGCTATTTTGACGACCCAGAGCGCGAATGCCGCTGCACGGCAAACGAAATAATGAGGTATAAAAAGAAGCTCTCGGGACCTTTAATGGACCGAATTGATCTCCAAATCGAGGTGCCGCGGATTCCGATTGAAGAGTTGCGGAACACCAAAATTGACGAAACGGAGGAGAAATCAATGCGCGAGAAAGTGGCGAAAGCAAGAATGATTCAGGCCAAACGATTTGAAAAATCGGCGCCGAAAATATTCTCCAACTCCGAGATGACAGGCCGGCAAACCGACGAGTTCGTCCACCTCGGGAAAGACGCCGAAGAATTTCTGAAAGGCCGGCTCCAAAAATCGTTTCTTTCGCCACGCGGCTATTACCGGATCTTGAAAGTCGCCCGGACCATCGCCGATTTGGAAAACTCCGAAGAAGTAAAACAAGAACACCTCGCTGAGGCGTTTCAGTACAGGATTAAAAACGAGTGAGTAGGTTATAGGTTGTAGTGAGTAGTCTACCACCTACAAACTATCACCTAACAGCGAAAGGATTGCGGGCGCCGTAAACTTCAAAATGCAAATGGCAGCCGGTCGGCCCGTGAGTGTTGCCGGTGTTGCCGATGGTGGCGATCGGGTCGCCTTGCGAAACGTAGTCGCCGACTTTAACCAAGTTTTTGTCGGTGTGAGCATAACGCGTTTTGGTGCCGTTCGGATGCTCGATCATAATGTAGTTGCCGTAACCCTGATTCCAAAAACCGTTGGACGATTCTTCGGCAACCAAACCCTCGGCCGAGGCGTAAATCGGTTTGCTGCACTGGTCGGCGATATCCACGGCATTGTACTCGTGAAGTGTGCCCCAGTTCCAGCCGCGCGCCGGGAGCATGAAATAACTCGCGAGACTCGGCAGGTTTTTGGATAACTCCTTGGCATTATCCAAGGGTTTAGCATAAGGCAAAACCAGAGTCGCGCCCGGCTCATCGAGAAGCTTCTGGAACCCTGGGTTGTAATCCCCGATGGTTTGGGGGTCTATCTGGTGACGGACGGCAATGGATTCCAAGGAATCGCCGTCGCGGACCGAATAAAGAATGCCCGAAACCGGTAAGATTGTGAGCTCTTCGCCGACTTTGAGCACCGACCGTGTGTCGAGGTTAGCCCATTTAATCGTCTGGACGCTCACGCCAAAACGGGCGGCGATGCTCGAGAGCGTGTCGCCGGAGACGACTTTATACACCTCACGACCATCGCGGGTGGGAATAAGATTGCTCAAAGGATGGGAACTGCCTAAAATCGCGGCGCCATCAAAAACAACTGGCGCTTCATTTTGGAGCGATTCGTCTTCGGCAATGAGTAATCCGGATTGACCGACGAAAAATCCCAGTTCGCCCGCCACTTCTTCCGGTCCGCCGAAAGCCCAGCGCGAATCAATGTTTTTTTCCGGTTGGGAGTCGAAATCCAGCAAATTTCCGGCAAGGATAATGGAAAAGATAAAAAACAACGACCAGAGATTCGTTGTTTTGGAAAAACCCATGGCAAGGGTTTTGATATGGCCGAAAACCGTACTAATATTTGAATATTAGCATATGACTTACCACCGCTCAAGGATGCTAGGCCAGCATTTCCTGAAAAACAAAGAAAAATTGAGGAAAATTGCGGCTTCTTTAGAGGTTAAAAAAAACGACACAATTGTGGAAATCGGGCCCGGACACGGGGAACTAACGAAAAAGCTGGTCACTAGACAACAGACACTAAACACTAGAATTATTGCGATTGAAAAAGATAGTGGGCTAGCAGAGACTCTTAGAAATTCAATGGAGATTTATGGAGATTCAATTGAAATTATTCACGGCGACGCTCTTAAAATTCTTCCGGAAATCACTAACAAGCTAACGAAGCTGAAAGCTGAAAGCTATAAACTTGTAGGCAACATCCCTTACTACATCACCGGCAAATTATTGAGGACTTTGAGCGAACTTGAAACAAAGCCAAAAATAGCGGTTCTAACCGTCCAAAAAGAGGTGGCGGAAAGGGTCGCGGCCAAGCCGCCGAAGATGAACCTCCTTGCCGCAAGCGTCCAAATCTGGGCCGAACCAGAGATTATTGACTACATTCTCAAAAAGGATTTTCAACCGCCGCCCAAGGTGAATTCGGCGATTATAAAACTGGAAACTAGACAACAGACACTAGTCACCAGAAGCGATGACTACTACAGGTTAATCAAAATTCTCTTCAAGCAGCCGCGGAAAACGATACTGAATAATCTGGGCGCCTTAAAGTCCAAAAAAGAAATTCTGCCCATTCTCGGGAAACTGGGAATAAACCCGAGCAACCGGCCACAGGATTTGAGTTTGAAAAAAATAGAAGAATTAAGCGAGGTTATTTCCAATCAAGAAGTTTAAGACGATGGCGATTAGAAAATGAAGAAAAGCCGCCGGGAGCATTGATTTCGTCTTAAAAGAAAGATAGGCGAAAACAAGTCCGGAAAAGAAGGCGAAAAATATTTCCCCCGTCGGCTTAGTCGCGTGAAGCAGGGCAAAAAGAAAAGAAGAAAGCCAAAAAGCGTGGTAACCGATTTTTCGCAACAATCCGAAAAACAAAAACCCCCGAAAAAGAAATTCTTCGGCAAAGTAATAAACAAGCGGCGCCGCAAGACCGGCAACTAAAAATTGCCACAAAGAGAAGCCGCCAGTTGAATAATAACTTATGAAGTCCGCTTTTTTGCTGAAGAGAAACAGAAACGGGAGCAAAACCAAAAAGGCGAGGGCGGTAAGAACGGCTGCCGTTCTGATTTTCTCGGGCCAAATCAATCCGTAATCCCTCAAATTTTCCTTAAAGAAGCGTTTCAAAATCCAAACCGGCATAAGAAAAAACGTAAGGAGCGCCCAAAAAGCGCCGATTAACTGACTTTGCCAATCGTTCAGCAACAACTTCTGCCACTCAAAAAACAAAAATAAAACGTAATTACTCAAAAAAACGATAAGGACAGTGAGACCGATTAAAACCGGCGAAGATTCTATGATTTTCAACTTATTTTCCATGTAAAAATTGGCTTAAATTCTGATATAATTATAAAGAACCGGCTTTCTATGAACAAAGCTAAAATTGTCGCACTTCTAATTCTGGCCTCCGGCCTTGTTGCTTCTTTGGTTATTTTGAAAACGCCCGCCAAAAATGGGGGTTTTTCTCTAAATTCGTCTTTCCAAGAATCCAATAACCCGAGCTTAGATTTTGAGTCGGCATTAAAACTCTCAAACCAGAAAACGAATCAAGTGAATGGCGGCGAATCAAGCAGTAATCTCACCGACAACTTAGCGGCCCTTTACGCCGGCGAAGTCGTTAAAAACATCGAAGCAGACGGCTCGTTTAACGGCGACGCTTTTAATGCCGAGGGCCTGGATTTGGAACAGCTTCTCCAAACGCAAGCTAACGTTTTAGACATACCGGAATACAAGCTTAGCGACATCAAAATCTCAAGCGATAACTCCGTCCAAAATCAAGTTGCTTATCTGGAAGGCGTTGACATGCTCCTTAAGGAAAATTTCGGCGGCTTCCACAAAAACCTCGCTATCGCTCTGGACGAATTTTTCACCAAAAAGGACGCGACTTCTCTGAATTATCTTGTGGAACATATCCCGAACTATCTAAATGGGTTGCTTACGCTTTCGGCGCCGTCTTTGTGGCAGACCGTTCATCTCCAAATTTTGAATCTCTGGCAGAAAAAGCTCGTAGTTTATCGGGCAATCCTGGATTTTAATTCCGACCCGTTAAAAACCTTCGCGGCACTGCAATATGTTTTTCCGATCGCGGAAGAAGACATTAACCTTCAAACCGTCATGATTAAACGTTATGAAGAATTAACCTCCAAATCATGAAACTGTTTCTTAAAAAATCCACCATAACATTCTTACTGGTACTTACCCTTTTAACCGGGTTTGTTTCTCCGCTTAAAACGCACGCCATCTTCGGTCTCGCCGATATTACTGTGAACCCCGAAGGCGTTATCGGTTGGATTTGGAACGTTGGCGAAGTGGCACTCAACACTTTCCTGAAAGCATCTCTAGAGGCGGCAAAAAAGCGGCTTCTCAATCAAATCACCGACCAAATTGTCAATTGGATTCAAAACGGCCAGGAACCGAGGTTTCTTTCGGATTTTAGCGGGTTCTTGAGCGACACAGCGCAGGTGGCGGCGGGCGACGTGGCAAGAGACGTTGGGTTAGGCAATCTCTGCACCGGCATCAGTCCGACAAGGATAAGAATTCAATTGGAACAACCATATTTCAGCCAGCGGGTAAGCTGTACCTTAAATCAAATCGTCGGCAATGTGGAGAGATTCAGTAACAGCTTCGCAAATGGCGGTTGGATAGGTTATCAGGAACTCCTGAAACCGCAAAACAACCGCTACGGCGTTGAACTTTTGGTGCAGGGAGAATTAGAGAAAAGAGTAGGCCTAACCGGAGAAGCTAATAAGCTGGAGGTGGAAACGGGCCAAGGATTCAAATCCACGAAAGAATGTCTGGAGTGGACACTCTACGCTAACATTAACGGCAAAACCGAGGTTGTCGGACAAATCCACCAGAACGATGAGGGTTTCAGTCCTGACCCTTCAAAACCACCGGCTGTCGCCGCCGGCGGTGAGACAACCAACCAGCAATGGAGATGCACCGAAGACCGGGCAACCACGCCCGGCACGGTAATTGCCAAAGGATTGGAAAAAGCCTTGTATTCCGATATTGACTTCCTGGTTAATTCAAGCGGCGGCAATATCACAACTTATTTAGGCGTGATTCTTGACGCCGCAATTAACAGGGTTATTAAGGAGGGCGTTAAAGGAGTGCAAAACCTTTCTTCTTTAGGCGATGCGCCGGAGGTTGATTGCAGCGACCCAAGATTGAATGCGTCGGCCCGCAGCGCCTGTTTGGAATATCAAGCCAAAGCATCCGAACTTGCTGAGCTTACCAATCAGACTCAAAGTCAGCAAAAAGCTGTCCAAACCTCCGCTGATCTTCTTGCCCTCCGGGCGGCAATCATAAATGCGAGCAGTTCCAACGCTGTTCTTGTTTCAACTATGGAAACTCTTGCGAATTGTGAATCTGGCCGGTCGCTCACCTGCACCCGCAACCCCGACCTTCCCGCTGTCAAAAATAATTTCACTGTTCTAAACAACTATCTCCTGGAAGCGCAAAAAATTGATAAAGAAGTTGACGATCTCCAAAACGCCCTTCGCAATGCCGTCGGCATTACCGCTTCGGCCATAACCTCGCGGGTAAACGAGGAATTGGATATCCGAATTCAGAGAGTCAAGGAATTGCTGACTTTTGTCCAAACCAAAAGCGACGAAATTTCCACCGCTCTCACGGCCGTTCAAAGCAGCTTAACCGCCTGCCAAGATTCCGCTCAAATCTACACCTGCCCGGCGCCCTAAAAATGAAACGCCTGCTTAAAATAAAAATTAAACCAATCCACTTAGCGGTTCTCGCGCTTTTTGTTTTTTTGTTGTTTGTGCCGGCAATTTCCAGAGCTGGTTTGGCTGACACCTTACTCCAGGATTTCTTCACTTGGGGGTTCAGAATTATTGCTTATATCTTTAACTTCCTCGGCGGCATCCTCTTCACGCTGGGTGGTATGCTCACCAACTTGATGCTCGATTTAAACCTCAACGTTCTCAATGACTCAAATTCCCTGGTTCATGTCGGTTGGCGAATTGTCCGTGACATCGCTAACTTGGGTTTTGTACTTGTCATAATCGTCATTGCTTTCGCCACGATTTTAAGGTTTGAACAGTATGGCGTAAGCAAGCTTTTGCCTAAACTTATTGCCGCCGCTATAATCGTGAATTTCAGTTTTGTCATCGCCACAGTTTTTATTAACTTCTCCCACGTTCTCACTAATTTCTTTGCGGCAAGGGCTTTGCCTGAAAAAACGGTCAGTGGTTTAAGCGGCTGGGATTTAAGCACTTCCTTATCTGACGCTTTCGGACCGCAGAGGTTCTACATTGAAACAGATCCTCTGCCGCCCAATCCTGAGGAAGAAGTTGGTGGGCTTACTGGCTTTAGCACCGCGGTTCTTACCTCAATTGCCGGATTAATCTTTACGGTTGTCTTCACTTTAATAGGCGCTTTGGTGCTTCTTGCTTTCGCTTTCATGCTACTTATGAGATATCTCTGGCTGACTTTTCTTGTGATCCTTGCACCTCTTATTTGGCTTTTCTGGGTTATCCCTGCTCTCCAAGGCCAATTCTCAAAATGGTGGAACAAATTTTTGCAGTGGGTTTTCTTCGCGCCCGCTTCAATGTTCTTCGTATACCTCGCTCTAGTGAGTGTAAAAAGTTTGGGCAGTACCAACTTAGCTTTCCTTGAAAATTCCAATACCTTCGCCGGCGTAATTAAAAACACAATGATTCAAGGCGCGCAAATGGTTGTCTTGGCTGGAATTTTGATCGGCGGTTTGATTATTGCTCAAAAAATGGGGATTACGGGTGCCGCCGGAGCTATGGGGATTGCAAGTAAAGCTGGCGGGATAGCTAAGGGTTGGGTTGGAAGGCAGGCAATAAAAGCTGGTTCCCTACCCGCAAGAACTAAATGGGGCAGAGGGTTAACGGAAGGAATTCAAAAAACTGGGGCTAATTTAACAAGAACGGGAACTAGTATGGGCCGTCTCGGTAAATTCGTCACGGCGCCAATAAGAGGAGTTGGTAAGGGTTTAGGTCTGGCCGGCGCAGGTTTAAGTACGGCTGGCATCGTTCAGGGTGAAAATTTGGTTAAACAAGCCGAAGATGGGCAAAAGGGATTATCCGATAAGCAATTAGCTCTACGGATTGGCGCAATGGGCGATGATGAAAGAGTGGCAGCATTGATGAGATTGGCGAAAAACAAAAATCTGGAAATGGTCCCGGAAATGGCACGATACATTTCCGATTCAAAAACCAAAGCGATTTTCGAAAGTTACGGCAAGGGAAAAGAATATTCTGATTTGTTGGAAAAAACGGCCGGTTTTAATACTGCCATGCTTACAGGTAAAGACGAGAAAGGTAGTCCCATAAGCCTTGAAGAAGCAACAAAGAAATTCAGAGAAAGTTACTCTATTAAGGATTATGACAAACTCCAACCAAACGTTCTCAGCGCCTTTGATGCCAAGAAAAATAATCTCGGCCTTGATGCAACTAAACATGAAAAGATAAGAAATGCCGTCAGGCAATCCATTTTTGAGACGCATCCCGGCGCCATATCTAAAGTAAGAACAAAGATGAAAGGCGATGACTTAAGGTCCTTCCAAAAAGAACTGGATGATTACATTGAAACCTTCGAAAAATCGAACCTTCCTGAAGAATTTAAAAACGAAAAAGGTGAAAAGGTTAAACTAAGAGGTCTCACGGTACCCGTGAAAGTTAAATTGGATTGGATCGATAAAAACCGACCAGATTCTGGCAACTGGGCAAGAGGAATTTATAATTCCCGGAAGAATTTTGGTTCCACTCTCTTTGGCGGTTTTGCTCCAATGGCTGCTGAAGAAGGGGAAGCGCCGGCAACAACCTAGAAATCATGATTACTATACCCCAACAACAAATAATCGAGAGGTGGAATGATTTGCCAGAAAATCTTAAGAATGTTGTCTTTTCTGAATATTACGGCGACATACTCTGGCGGGTCTGTGAGAACCAGCACCTCTCTGAAGAAAAAATTAAAAAAATAGCCACTTTGGTTGGTTATGTTGTGGTGGGATTTCTCTTACCCGATGACCTTGCTCAAGAAATTAAAGACCACCTTGGAATCAACCCAGAACTGGCAAAAACCATATCCGGTGAAATTGATAAAAAAATACTTGAACCAATAAAAAACGACGTTGTTAATGTTTATTCCCCTTCAACAGAAGCAACAGAACTAATTTCCGGCACGAAAAAAGCTGAGACCGGACTGGAGGTGATCACTTTAGGAACAATTGGCCAAGAAAAAGAAACATTACCAAAAGTAACAATCAAACCCGGTGGGCAAGAGCTGCCAACCGAAGGCAAACCGCTTATCATCCACCAAGAAGAAACGCTGACTGAGGAGAGAAAAGAACCGTTCAAGGGTCTGGAACCTCCGTTCGGATTTTTCGGGAAAGAAGGCGAAGCGGCGCCGTCGGAGCCAGTCAAAGTAAAAGTCGAAGGGTTGGGTGAAAAACCCGCCGCCGCTAAAGCTAAGGCGGGCAAGGAAGAAAAGCGGGTGGTCCATTACAGCGAGCTCCGGACGCCGCTTACACCCTTCCAGAAACAGGAGGAGATAATCAACTTGGAAACTTTTGGCCGGAAACCGCCGGAGGTTAAAGCACCGATGCCGGAAACCAAGCCCCAGCCGAAGATTGAAGGTAACATCGTTGATTTGAGCGAATAAAATGGCAACGTTTCAAGTTCCCCAATTCATAGAGCAAAAAGCGAAAATCATCGGGCCGCTCACCTTGGAGCAGTTTATGTATATTGCAGTCGCGGGCGCTTTGAGCTTCATCGCTTATTACGTTTTCAATTTTTTCTTCTGGCTCATGGTAAGCGCGGTTATGTTTGTCATCGCAGTTGCGCTCGCTTTCGTTAAAGTGAACGGCCAGAGTATGCCGCAGATAATCCGCGCCGGTTTTGCTTACATCTGGAAACCGCGGACCTACACCTGGCAAAGAGCGATAAATGGGGGGCTAGCCGACTTGTCGGAACTGGAAAAACTGGAGGAGATAAGAAGCAAAATCGGCTTTCAGCAAAAGCTGAAGTCTATCGCTTTGAATGTCGCGACTGGCAAAATCTTCTCGCCGAAAAAAATGCGGGAAGAGCAAAAGGACGAATACCGGGTCGTCACCCGCATGACCGGCGAAAAAGAATTGGCGAAAAAAATCAATTACTAATAAAATAAAGCCATGCCCGAAGTAACATTGCCAACACAAAAATTCGTAGAAGTGGCCGACATTAAAAACGGCGCGGTTTACTTGAAAAAAGGCGGCCTCCGAAAGGTTTTAATTGTGGGCGGCGTGAACTTCGATTTAAAATCCGAGGCCGAACAAAACCTCATTCTGCAGAGTTTCCAGAATTTCATGAACACCTTGGATTTCGGCGTCCAGTTTTTCATCCATTCCAGGAAAATAAACGTAAGCGAATATCTGGAACATTTGAAGACAAGAAAAGAAGAAGAACCGAACGAGCTTTTGAAAATCCAGATAGAGGATTACGCCGAATTCATCAGGGTCTTCGTGGCGGAAAATCCAATTATCAGCAAGAGTTTTTTTGTGGTCGTGCCTTACGACCCGGTAGGAATCACTGCTCAAGTCAAAGGAGTGCTCGGGCTTTTCCAAAAAAAGCCGGCCCAAAAAGAGGTTTTAGCTAAAGAAGAACAGGAAAGAAAAAACATGGAGGAATTAAACAGCCGCGCCGACCAAGTAATGAATGGGTTGGAGCAGATGGGGCTCCGAGCGACCGCCTTGGAAGACGAGGAGTTGGTAGAACTTTTCTACAATCTTTACAATCCCCAACTTGTCGAGAAAAAAGGACTGGAAATCGCCAAACAATAAAATGGCCGAAAAAATAAAAATACCGAAATCTTACGAACCGGGGCAAGAGGACTTGCCGAACGTGATTGCGCCGGCCGGCATGGAAGTGAATTCCAACTACCTTAAAGTCGGCGATTATTTCGCCAAGACATTTTTCGTCTTCACTTACCCTCGCTACGTCGCGAGCGGCTGGTTCTCGCCGGTCATCAATCTCGCCGAGATGATGGATATATCGGTTTTCGTTAACCCAATGGACACGGCTCTCGCCTTAAGAAATCTCCGCAAAAAAGTGGCGCAGGTTGAGGCGGAAATCGCCGAAAAACAGGAGAAAGGCGTGGTCCGCGACCCGGTCTTGGAAACTGCCTACCAGGATATTGAAAACCTCCGCGACTCTCTCCAGCAGGCACGGGAGAAGCTTTTTGAGGTCGGCGTCTATATCACGATTTACGGCTCCTCTCTCGAAAATTTAAGCAAACTGGAAAACACGATTGAGAATCTTCTGGAGAGCAAACTAGTTTACATTAAACCCGCTCTTTTCCGGCACCTGGAAGGATTCAATTCGGTACTCCCGATCGCCCAAGACGATTTGAACGTCCATACACCCCTTAATTCCGGCCCAACCTCCTCTCTTTTCCCATTCATCTCGCCGGACCTCACCTCGGATAAGGGCATTCTTTATGGCGTGAACCTCCACAACAATAGTTTGGTGATTTTCGACCGGTTTTCCTTGGAGAACGCGAACAGCGTTGTTTTCGCAAAATCCGGCTCGGGCAAATCCTACGCCACCAAACTGGAAATTATCCGCTCGCTCATGGTGGATACGAACGTAATTGTGATTGACCCGGAAAACGAATATCAGAATCTCGCGAACGCCGTAGGCGGTAGCTACTTCAAAATTTCCTTAACTTCGCCAAATCACGTGAATCCCTTCGACATCCCGATTATCCCCCAGGGCGATGAACCGGCCGACGTTTTCAAATCCCATATTTTGAACCTGACCGGCCTTGTGAAGTTGATGTTGGGCGAAGTATCACCCGAAGAAGACGCGCTTTTGGACCGAGCGATTACCGAAACCTACGCTTCGCGCGACATCACCGCCGAAAATTTTGGGAAAATTACGGAACTGCGGCCGCCGCTTTTGGAGGATTTGCAGACGATTTTGCAGAACACCGAAGGCGGCCGGACGCTTGCCCAGCGTTTGGATAAATTCACCCACGGGTCCTACGCCGGGTTCACCAACGCGCCGACCAACATTGACATTAAAAACCGTCTCATTGTTTTTTCAATCCGCGATTTGGAGGAAGAACTGCGGCCAATCGCGATGTACATCGTTTTGAACTTTGTTTGGAATCTTGTCCGAGCCGAGCTTAAACGCCGACTACTGATAATAGACGAGGCCTGGTGGATGATGAAATACAAAGACAGCGCTTCTTTCCTATTCGGCCTCGTAAAGAGGGCAAGAAAATATTTCCTGGGCGTCACCACCATTACCCAAGACGTGGAGGACTTCCTGCGTTCCGATTTCGGCCGGCCGATTGTCACCAACTCGTCGCTTCAGTTTCTAATGAAACAGTCGCCGACCTCCATCAACTCCGTTGCCCAGGCCTTCAATTTAACCGAGGGCGAAAAAGCGTTTCTCCTTGAATCGGCGGTCGGGGAAGGACTATTTTTCGCCGGGTTAAAACATGTGGCCTTGAAAGTCATCGCTTCCTACACCGAGGACCAGATTATCACCACTGACCCCGAACAAATTTTGGAGATGAAAGGAATTAAAAAATAGCATGGAAGAAGACAATAAATTTACGGAAAGCGAGATGATTGTGGGAGGATTATTCGCTCTCGGTGTTGACGGCGTCTGCGCGCTTATTGATTTTACCGGCGTCGGCACCGCCGTCTCGCCGGTTATCCAGGGGTTTGCAACCTTTGCGATAGACAGATGGGTGGACAGTAAAGGCGGGGAAGTAATGGGTTTAGGAAAACAATTTGCCCAATATTCTGCCGGGGTAATTCCTCTCGTACCCACTACCACGGGTATTTTTGCTATAAGGGTTTTTATGCACAATCATCCAACGATTACTGAGGTGGCCGGAAAAGTTGTCGGTAAAATAGAGCCAGCTGCCGGAGCGGCGAGTAAAACATTAAAGAAAGCGGCATGAGATCCAAATTTATAACTTACAACTTAAAACTCTTAACAACGATTTTTATTGTCGTGTCATTAGTTATTGGTTATGAGTTATTGGTTGCGCCTGCTGGCGCCCAGATGCCAGCGCAGGTGCTCTTAACTTGGCAAGCCAATAATTTTTATCCGGCTGATTACCAAGGTAAGGCACTCGCGACGCCAAAAACGCCGGTTAGCGTCTCGGCCGAGTTTTTGCGAAATGGCAAGTTCTTGGATATATCCAAATCTAATTTCACCTGGCTTGTTGATGAAAAACTTCTCTCAAGCGGCGTGGGTCTCAAAGAAGTTGTCTTCAATGTGAATAAATCGCCCGGCGACAGTCATTTTATGAGAGTTTCCATAAACTCAAACGGCGAAATTTTTGGCAGTTCCGTCCGGGTACCGGTTTCAAAACCTATCCTCGCCCTTGAGGCTGCCTATCCCGACGCGCTCGTGAGAGCCGGGAGCAGGGCGACGGTTGAAGCGGTTCCCTACTTTTTTAATGTCTCCTCGCTTCAGAATTTGGTCTTCTCGTGGCAGGTGGGCGACGGCAACCAAAAAGAAAGTGGGAGTGACAATGAATTGGTTTTAAATGTCGGCACGCCAACAGGCGTCGAGCCGATTACTATTTTCGGTTCGGCGAGAAATGTGAACGATTTGCTGGAGTTCGCCAGTGATAGAATAAGGTTAATTGTCTATTGAATATCAATGAATATCCACTGGTTATCATTAGTTAAGTTAGCCCATGCCGTCACAGTTGACGTCGGTTTCGGGGGCCCGAGCGGGGGAACCGGCGAAAACATCGCCGATTACATCAAAAATATCTACATTTATGGTGTGAGTATTGCCGGAATACTTGCCGTCGGTGTCATCGTCTTCGGCGCAATTTATTATGCGGTTTCAGGCGGCAACCCCGACAAACAAAGGGATGCGAAAAGTATGATTACAGGCGCTCTGTGGGGGGTAGCGCTCCTCTTGGGTTCCTACTTAATCTTGAATACCATTAACCCACAGATAACCACTTTAAGCACACTGCAACAGACAAAAACCTGCGGTTCGAGCGAAGACCCAAAAACAAGCGGTTGCGTACCTGAAGCACCAATAATAAAACCGATCTGTGGTACAAGCACAAGCACCGATTGCATACCGGCCTGCGAAACCGGGCAAAGAGCTTGCGTTATCGGTGAAGCGACTTCGACTGGTTGCGTACAATGCGCTTATCAAGTTGCCCAATGCCGTCAAACGGCTTTTAGACTATTAAGCGGACAGGACGTGGCTTGTGAGGCCGGCACCTACAAAGAAGTTTTTTTGAGTGGTCCGTACGTTGTCCCAGATTGCGGTCAAATTCCACCGGATAGCTACGCTCCCGGTTCGCCCAAAAATTGTTCAAAGGGAGTAGATGACGCCCGATTCTTCAATGCAGATGGTGTTAATTTTGAAGATGGCGTTGCGAGAGTTGCTCCTTACTACCCAGGCGACTTAGGACCAGAACAAGCCCAGTGTGTTATCTACGCCTATATAAGATCTTTAGAGGAGAGTGAAGCCACTTCTTCAACTTCTTCAGTCCAATCATCGCGTTGGGAAAGAGCAAAATTAAACGGTTTTAAGCCTTGCTAAAATGAAACACACTTATAAAGTAATAATTATCGTCGTTATTGCTATTCTTGTCGCCCTCGGCATCTATCTCGCCTGGCGGCAAATTGCGGGGCCGGCGCCGGAGGAAACGGGAACGAACGGCGGAGCGCCGACCGAAATTCAGGAAACGGTAGGAACAACAAACGGGGTGATTACAAAAATTTCCGAAAACAAGGTTTTTGATTTCTGGGTTGTGTCCGCAACGAATGAAGTTTATTATTTCCTCCCCGACGGGAAAATTTCGCTTGCCAAAGACGGCCCGGATTTGGAAACCTCCAAACAAGTTGTCAATGCCCTAAATTTCATTGAAGTAGCGCCGGGCGGGAGAAAAATTTTGGCCGCCTTCGGCGACCCGCTTGCGCCGCAATGGGGGATTTTTGACGTGGTGGACAAGGTTTGGCGGCCATTGCCTGGAGAACTGCAGAACGCGACCTGGGGCACAACCGACGAAAAATTGATTGCCGCTGTCAAGAATGGGAACGATTTGAACTTGGCGGAAGCTGACCTTACCCGAACGCCGCCGGCTTACAAGATTTTAATCAAGGATTTCCGGCTGAAAAACGTGAAATTATCCTACCTGCCGGAGAACCGTTTGATTATTGCCGAGGCGCCGGCTTCAAACTACGAATCAAGCATCTGGCAGCTTGATTTGAAAACCTTGGCCCTAAATCTGATGCTCACACCCCAAAAAGGCGAGTTTATAGAGTGGTCGGCTGATAAAAATTTCGGGTTTGCCTGGAATGCTAAAGATGGTTTTACAATTTTAAAAAGTGATTTTAAAGAAGTGCTCCCAACCATCTTTGATACCCTCCCTTCAAAATGCAGCTCGTCGGCGAATAAAATCTACTGCTTTACGCCGCAGGCCATTCCCCAAACTGCCAACTTGCCGGACGATTACTTTGATAAAAAGTTTTTCTCAATTGATGATTTGTTTACGGTTGACGAGGAAACGGGCGACACTGTGAAATCCTTGGACGGCAGCGGTCTCGGCATTGACGCCAAAAACCCCCAAGTTCTGGGGACCAAGCTTTACTTCATAAATCGCTACGACAATTATCTCTACGAACTGGACTTAAAGTGAACCGGTGGAGAGGTGCTTGATGACGACGCGGCGTTCGCGGCCCGTGCCGAAACTTTCGGTTTTGAGCTCCGGATGAGTGGTGATTTCCAAGTGCACCAGGCGCCGCTCATAGGCGTTCATCGGCGGCAACTCCACGTCGGTTTTGGTGAGCATCGCTTTGTGGGCGGCGGCCCGGGCGAGTTCGGAAATAAGCCGCTCTCTTTCCTTGCGGTAATAATTCAAATCCACGACGTAAGGACTGCGGTTTTCGTCTTTTACCATTAAATTCAGGAGGTGTTCCATCGCCGGCAAAACGGTCGCGGTCCGCGTCTGAATTAGGTCGTCGTCAATGAAAAGGGAGATTTTCCGGTGTTCTTCGTCAAGTTCAACCCGCGGCTCTTCAAAGCCCATGAGGGCCACTATCTTCTTAGTTTTTTGAATCAAATCCTCGGTCATGTTCCGGTTTAGGCAGCTTTTTATTGATGATAACCTGCTGGAACAAAGAAAACAAGGTTGAAGCCGACCAGTAAAGGCCGAGGGCGGAAGGGAAATTCAAAAGGATGATGAAGGTAAAAGCCGGCGCCATGTACATCGTTATTTTGGCGGGGGAAGCGAAAACGGTCTGTCGTTCTTGGGGATAAGCGGGACGTGATGCCACCATGCTCATTCTTCCCAAAAAATATTGGAGCAGAGCGGCAATGACCGCGAGAGCCAAGCTTTTGGAACTCAAATCCAAAATTCCAAAAAAGCTGTGGCTCATGAAAGCGCTGCTACCGAGCTCTTTTAGGAGTACTTGATAGAGCGCAATTAAAATCGGCAGTTGGACCAAAAGCAGGAGAAACCCGGAGAAGGGATTTAAGCGGTGTTTTTTATAGAGCTCGAGGAGGGCTTGAGCCTGGCGTTCTTTGTCGGCCTTGTGGTCCAGTTGGATTTTCTGAATATGGGGTTGGAGCCGCTGCATTAAACTCTGGTCCTTGGCGCCTTTATAAAAAAGCGGAAAAAGAATTATCCGCACAAAAAACGTAAGGAGGATTATAGAGAGACCCAGGTCGTTGAAAGCTATATTGTCGTAGATGAAAACGAGAACCGCAAGAATTGGTTGGTATAAATAAGTGTTGAAAAGATTAATCATTTTATTTTCTCCCGGATTTCTTTTCTAAGCTCGGTGAATGTGAGGTTCACGGCGCCGGGACGGGCGACTACGAGAAAATCCCCGTTTTTATCCTTCAAAATCGGTCTCATTATAACTCGCAGGCGTCTCTTCAAGCGGTTGCGGATGACCGCTTTTTTTGATACTGCCGCTCCAACCGCCAAAAAAAGCCGCTTCGCCTGCGACCCTTTTGGTTTCGTTTTTACGACCAAATTGGACATTAATAAAGATTAGAGTGCAAGCCGGTGTCTTCCCTTTCGCCGCCTTCTCTTTAAAACGGCGCGGCCGCCGGCGGTCGCTTGCCTCTTTAAAAAGCCGTGAGTTGACTTTCTCTTTCTTTTCTTGGGCTGGTAAGTTCTTTTGGGCATTATTTAAGAAAACACTTTTGATAATTTATTGCAAGAGCGGCGGCAAAAACCTCTCCACAACTTATTCACAATTAAAACACAAAATTGATTTATCATCAATGTTGCAACAAGTCTGAATATCCCTATCATTAAAACCAAGCTTTTTATTCTTATGGACCCGAAAGAAATTTGGCAAACGGTATTAGGCGAAATCGAACTTCAAATCTCGAGGCCAAATTTCTTAACGTGGCTCAAACAAAGCGAGCTCCTGAGCCGCGACGAAAAAGAAGGAACGGCCTTCGTGGGACTGCCGAATAATTTCGCTAAAGAGTGGGTCAAGAACCGCTATCATAAAATAATATTAGGTTCACTCCGAAATATCGACGGCTCAATAAAGAACATCAGTTATGTTGTCGTCAACAATCAAAACCCGAGCGCGGCTGTTCTGAAAAAAACCAGGCTTGCAAAATCAATGACGCCGCAGGCAGCCTTGATAGAGGTTAAAATTGACCCGAAAACGAATTTGAATCCCAAATACACTTTGGAGTCTTTTGTTGTCGGCTCGTCGAACGAACTGGCGTACGCCGCAATCCAAGCAATAACCAAAGAAGTCGGCCGAAAATACAATCCGCTTTTCGTCTACGGCGGCGTGGGTCTGGGAAAAACTCATCTCCTTCAGGCCGGCGGCAACGAGATTCAAAAAAATCACGAAAACAAAAATGTCCTCTACGTCACCTCAGAAAAATTCATTAATGACGTTGTTTGGTCCATCCGCAACAAAAGAATGGAGGATATGAAGAAAAAATACCGCGATGTTGATGTCTTGATAATCGACGACATCCAATTCATCGGCGGCAAACCCTCAACCGAGCAGGAGTTTTTTTACACCTTCAATGTCCTCTACGAAAACTCCAAGCAAATAATCATCTCTTCCGACCGGGCGCCAGCCGCCATCCCCACCTTAGAAGAGCGGTTGAGGAGCCGTTTCGAAGGCGGCATGATAGTGGATATCGGCTATCCGGATTACGAGATGCGGCTTGCCATCTTAAAAACCAAAGTCCTGGAGCATGGGTGGTCGGTTATGGAAAAAACACTGGAATCAGTTGCCGCGAAAGTTCAAAGGAACATCCGGGAATTAGAAGGAGTTTTGAATAAAGTGGTTTTTTATGAGCAGTATAAAAACGAAAAAATCGACGCCAAAAAACTTGACGAGATTATCAGCGAAACGACGCAGCTTGCGGCTAGAAACATCACTGCTGGCAATGTTCTAAGCGTCGTTGCCGAATTCTTTGAGGTTTCCCCAAATGATTTGGCTGGCCGAAGTCGGAAAAGTGAGGTGGTGGAACCAAGACAAATCTGCATGTACCTCCTCCGTGACATCTTGAAACTATCCTATCCTCACATCGGCGAAAAACTCGGGCACCGCGACCACACTACTGCCATCCATGCCTGCGAAAAAATAACGAGGGATGTAAATCAAAACCCAACACTTAACCAAAAAATAATGCTCATTAAGGAGAGGTTGTATAAAAACGGGGGATAGATTGGTAATTAGTAACTAGCAACTTGTAACTGGTAATTTATTATCAACAACCCATAAAGTACTTTCTAAAAGTTATAAACAATCAGGGCTTACGAATTACTAATTACAAATTACTAATTTCCAACTTATCCCCTTACCAACACCAACTACTACAACTAATGAAATTAATTATATTAAAAACTAACTTAGTAGACGCACTGAATGCCGTTGAAGGTTCGGTGGGTGATAACACTAATTTACCAATTTTAAAAAACATTCTTCTTTCAACCGAAGATAATAAAATAATTTTGACATCAACTAACCTCGAAATTGCCGTAAAATACTCCATTCCAGGGAAAATAGTGGAAACAGGAATATTAACCGTGCCTTTCGGGATTTTTAGTAATATCGCTAAAAATCTCACTTCGGAAAGAGTGACACTCGAAAAGCAAGGTAAAAATTTCGTGGTTACGACAGACAACTATGAAGCCTCCCTCCGTTCTCAAGATCCTAAGGATTTCCCAATAATCCCAACCATCCAAAACAAGAAAAATTCCATAAGAATTGGCGTAAATTTACTAAAAGGTATTCTCTCGCGAGTGGTTGTTGCCGCTCAATATTCCGACGTGAGGCCGGAAATAAGCGGTGTTTTCCTGAGTTATAAGGATAAAAAGCTTACCCTTGTTGCAACCGACAGTTTTCGGCTGGTTGAAATTTCTTTAAATCCTGGCGATTTTGAGGCAGATACAGATGATATCGCGGTCATAATTCCCTTAAAAACAGCCTTGGAGATTCTCCGGAGTCTGGCAGCAAGAGATGGCGGCGAGGTTTCGGTTTTTATAGATCCCAATCAAGTTCTTTTTCAAACCGAATCTGAAACCCTAATCTCGAGATTAATTGATGGTTCCTTCCCCGATTATCAAGCGATAATTCCCAAGCAGATTAAATCCGAAGCAACTCTTTCACGAGAAGAATTATTAAATGCTGTGAAAATCACGAAGGTTTTTGCTGGGCGGGCGAATGATATCACTTTGAAAGTCGGCGAGAACAAGAAATCCCTTGAAATCTTCGCTGCCGACAGCGCTCTAGGCGAAAACCAGTATAAAGTGCCGATAAAACTGAAAGGTGAGAAATTCTCGCTCGGATTCAATTGGCGGTATCTTTTTGACGGTCTGAAAATCTGGAGCGGCGAAGAAATAACCCTGGGCGTAAACGAACCCGACCGACCGGTTCTGGTCAGAAACACCACCGAACCGAACGCTCTTTATGTGGTGATGCCGATTAAGTCTTAGTGAAAAACAATAAGTGTTGTTTTGTATTCTTCGCCGGACAAATCAACAGCTTTTATCTCAATTAAATTTTGCGGTTCAAGGGCGTTTAAGATGTAATAATCCAAGTGATAATAAGTTCCGGAGACGTTTATATTTGACGTTTGACGGCGGTTAAAAGAAATTTCCACCCGGCTCAAACCGCGCACCGCTTGAAGGTCAGCCGAAACCCTGACCGGTAAATTGACAAAACTGCCGTTCTGAGGAGAAACGTTTGTAACAGTAATATTACCTGCGCCGGCGGAGGGGTATGCATTATCTAAAAAAGACACGTCGTTGGGGAGAGGAAGATTATAGGAGTAAAAGTCGGTAATGTTCGCGAGAGCCCAGTTTAAGACCCCGGTTTCCCAGTTGTAGAATTGAGAGTCTTCGTCTGGCGAGGCGGGTTTCGGTCCTAAGGGGTCGCGCTTGTTCACGTAATAAAGAATGGAATGGAGTTGGGGTAGGATCCGGCCGTTCACTATCGGCCGGTAAACCGCTTCACCGTTTAGCATTGGTTTTGTGACCGTTGTTTTCGGTTCGGGTTTCATAAAGGTTTCACTCGGGAATTTGTTTATAACTTCTTTCAGAAAAGCGTTCCAAATCGGGACGGCGGCAAGAATACTCGAACCCTGCCTTTGCATAGGGGCATTGTCGTTGTTGCCGGCCCAGACACCGACGACGAGGGAAGGGGTATAACCCATTGCCCAAGCGTCGCGGTAATCGTTGGTGGTGCCGGTTTTCAATGCCACTTCATGATCGGGGAAGATAGTAAGACTCAAGCTGTTTTGGAAGAGGCCGCTCCTCAGCTTCACGTCCGATAAAATTTGATTAATGACTCGGACTGGTTCAGTTTCCATCACTCTCTCTGTTTCATCGTTCCAAGATTCGAGAACACTTCCCTTACTATCTTTAACCTCCAAGACAAATTTTTGGTTGTGGCGAACGCCTTCTTGCGAAAGGGTAGCATAGGCATTTACTAGATCAAACAACTTCACTTCACCGCCGCCCAAAATTAAAGAGAGACCGTAACGAGCCCGCTCTTTTAAGGAGGTGATGCCGAATTTATGAAGAGTGTCTAAAACATTGTCAAAACCGGCAAGGTAGAGAACTTTAACCGAAGGAACGTTGATGGATTGGGCGAGTCCTTCTTCGAAACTCACCGGTCCCCGGAAGCGGTCGTCGAAATTTTGAGGATGAAAGCAGTCCTTATCATTCTCTTTTAAAAAATCGGGGATGGCCGGACAGTTCGGGTCGTTCGACACAAACTCTGTCGGAGCGTCAATAATAATTGTTTTGGAGAGATAACCTTTTTTGAAGGCCGTAAGATAAGCGAAAGGTTTCAAAGCTGAGCCCGGCTGGCGAAGTCCTTGGGTGGCTACGTTGAATTTCGGTTCGAATTTACAGTCAACGCGAGGAGCGCAATCTAAGGGCAGAGATAAGGTGGCAAACCAATCGCGCGAACCCACCATCGCGAGAACTTGGCCAGTTTTGGGGTCTTCCGCGACCAGAGCAGCGTTTTCGCCGCCGTAAAGTTCCCCATTTCTCTCCGCTCCTTCCAAAACCGCCTTTTCGGCTATCTGCTGCATATCCCAATTAAGGGTGGTCACCACCCTCAAGCCGCCGTTTATAGCCATATCCTCGCCATATTTTTCAATCAAATAATCCTTCACCGCAAGGGAAAAGTGAGGGGCCTTGATGGTGCCAAGAGATGGCGGCGCAAAAGTGATTTCTTCCTGAAGAGCTTTATTTCTCTCGTCATCGGAAATGTAACCCAAGCTTGTCATTCTCTCCAGAACATATTTCTGCCTTTCAAAAAGTTCTTCTGTGTGAGTGCCCCAAGGCGAGAAATAACTCGGCGCTTTAAGGAGACTCGCGAGGAGAGTTACTTCGCCTAAAGTCAGGCCTTTCGCTTGTTTATTGAAGAAAGTGAGGGCGGCCGCCTCCACGCCGTAGGCGTTTGAGCCGTAGGGAATCTGATTTAGATAAAATTCAAAGATTTCTTTTTTGCTGTATTTTGATTCAAGTTGAATGGCGAGAATTAATTCCTTGATCTTGCGGGTAATGGTCTTCTCTGAAGAAAGAAAAGCGTTTTTAGCGAGCTGCTGAGTGATGGTGGAGCCGCCTTGGCTTACGCGGCCTTCTTTTAAATTCACAAGGAGCGCCCGAATAATGGCGCGCCAGTCAAAAGCCGGTTCGTTGTAGAAATCGGCGTCTTCGGCCGCAAGCGTCGCTTGTTTCAAAGATTCCGGAATTTCGTCAAAAGGAATGACGGTTCTTTTTTCCTCGCCGTGGATTTCATAAAGAAGGATCTCGCCAGAACGGTCATAAAGTTTAGAAGATTGACTCACCTTCCGTTCGCCGAACTCATACGGTGAAGGTAAACTTCTCACAATAATTGCGACGTAGACTGTTCCGGCGGCGGCTGCTGAAACCAAAATTCCCATCGCGGCGGCGAGAACGATTAGGAGTCGTTTTCTATTTTTTCTTTTTCTCACCTCTTTATTAAATACCAAAAAGCCTTTTTACTCAAAACAAAAACCCCGCCTCGAATTTTATTTTGAAAGCGGGGTTTCTGTCTTTGACTAGTACTCTAAATTTTCTTCCCCATCCCCGAGGCTTGTTTCCTCGTCTTCTTTCGGTTCCTCAATCCCTTCTTCCACCTCTTTCTCTTCATCTGCCTCCTCGTCATCCAAGGCGACCAGATGCGTCTTTTTTATTTCTAAAGTCGTCATAATTATATTTAGACGGCGACCTTTCATTAATGTTATAGGGAGTATAACCAAGGTTTTAGCCATGTCAATCCCTTAAAAGCGCTCTAAGGAGGCAGCGGCAATGGCGATCGCTAGGGCGTCGCTTACGTCATCAAGCATCTTTAAGGAGCCTAATTTGAGGAAATATTTAACCATCTTTCCCACCCCGTCTTTAGAGGCGTTCCCGTCGCCTGTGACCGCGAGTTTCACCTCTTTTGGGTTAAGTTCCTTCAAAGGAATCGAGTTCTGTACAATGGTTTTCAAAATCACCCCCCGCGCTTCGGCGACTCGAATGGCGGTTTTCCGGTTTTTCTCGAAAAACAATCTTTCCAATCCTACCCGGTCAGGCCGGAATTTTCGGAGCAATTCCTTCAGATTTTTTTCGAGCGCCACCAAGCGCACTTCGTAATTCTCAGCCGGCAATTTAATGAGGCCGGATTCCAGATGAGTTAGTTTTCCGCCGTTTTTTTCAATCACGCCGTAGCCGACGCGCACCGTTCCCGGATCAATACCCAAGATTATCATTTTGTTTTTCAGAAGTTGCGGTAGACGCCCTGGACGTCGTCGTGATTTTCCAAACTTTCCGCAAGCGCTTGAGATTTAATTCTATTCTCATCACTAAAGGCGCCGGGAAATTTAGGTTTCCATTCCCCGCCCTCGGTTATAAAAGCCCAGACGACACTTTTCGGTTCGGCGAGCCGCCCGCCGCCGTCTTTCAAAATATTTTTTATTTCCTGAATAGTCCGGTTCTTATTATCGGTTAAGGCCTGAATAACGAGAGCCGTTCCGCCCGGGCCGTAGGCCTCCAAAATAATTTCTTCTGTGGTGCCCTCGCCGCTCGCGGCTTTTTCAATTGCTCTTTCAATGTTTTCCCGCGGCACGCCTCCGGTGCGAGCCCGCTCCACCGCTGCCCGCAGACCGGGGTTAAAGTCGGGATTTTTTTCCTGTTTGGCTTGCACCGTTACCGCCCGGAGAAGCTTAGAAAACTCCGCCCCGCGCCTTTCGTCGGCTTTACCCTTCCTTTCTTTAATTTGTTTCCAATGACTGTGGCCGGCCATTAGTCGTAGAGAGTTCTTTTCTTGGGGACGAGCGAGAAACTTAAAGGGAGAGTGAACGAGAACTTAGTGCCCCGGCCGAGCTCCGATTCAACGCTAATTTCTCCGCCGTGCCCTTGGACGATGTTTTTGGTAATATAGAGGCCCAGACCGCTCCCATTCGGCTCCAGATCCACGACGTTTTGACCGCGGTGGAATTTAGTGAAGATTCTTTTGAGCTCGTTCTCGGGAATGCCCACGCCCGTGTCCCGGACATTTACTTTCACGAATTTCCCGCCCCTCATTTCTTCCAAATTAATCGTGACCGAGCCACCGGAGGAATTGTAGCGGATGGCGTTGTTGAGAAGATTGGTAAGGGCGATGCCCAAGCGTTCCGGGTCAATTTTGACTTTGTACGGTTTAGGGGGGGCGACGAAATTGAGCTTGATGTTGTAGCTTTCGGCGACAATAGCGGCCTCGGTCGCGACATTCCTTATAAATTGCGATAAATCGGCTTCCTGGAACTTGAAACCGAACCGGCCTTCCTCAATTTTAGCGGCATCAAGGAGGTCGTTTACGATTTTTATTATTCGGTTGGAAAGCTCCACGCCTTTTTGGGCGTTTTCTTTTATCTCGGGGCCCGCTGCCCCCGAAATCGTTTCAAAAACCCATTTAATAGCGGTTAGGGGCGTGCGGAGCTGGTGAGCGGCGACCGTAAGGAATTCGCTTTTCGATTCGGCCGCCTGCTTTTCACGAGAGAGGTCCTCCACTATTTTTAAAAACCCTTTCGGTTTTCCGTTTTCGTCCGAGATTTGAGTGGTGGCGGAACGTAACTTCAGAGCCGGTTCGTCAATAATAATTTCCACTATCTGCGGTGAACCGGAGGAAATTTGGGTAACGGTTGGGGCGAGCGTCGGAAAGAAAACCATAATGAGAGTTTTGAGGCGGGGTAGGCGGATTGATTCCGGAGAAACTTTGAGACCCGAAACCTCCTCTTTTTTAAGATTGAAGAGCGCCTCCGCTGCCCGATTGAATTCCGTGATTCTGAAATCAGGGTCGTAGATTATGACCGCATCGTTTAAATACTGAATAACAGCCTGGAGTTCGAAATTTTTGAGTCGGGCCGAGGTTTTGAATTCAGCTAAATCCGCAGAACCCTTAACGAGAGCAATGCCGACACCGACAAAAACGAGAATTTCTGAAAGCGTAACGAACCCGGGTGCCGCAAAAGCGCCCAAAATCACGAGAATTAAACCGGAGAGAAGTAATATAAAAAGAGCGAAGGTCGCCGGCAGGCGGTAAAGATTTTTAAATTTGTCCCAAAAATTCATTTTAATTCACCTAAATTCTTGCCGATCTTAGTTTCAACGGAGAGAGGCACGGAAACTTTGTAAACACTTTCCATAATAGGAGGAATAATCGCCAGAATTTCTTTCAGAATATCATCGCCCACTTCAAAGAGCAATTCGTCGTGAATAGTAAGTACTAGTTTCGCCTCATTCTCTAACCAATCTTTCTCCCTCAACTTATTAAAGCTTTCAATCATTGCCATTTTAAGGATGTCGGCGCCCAAGCTTTGGATCGGCATGTTCACCGCTGCCCGTTCCATATCTGATTCCGCCCGGGGCGAACCTGAGACGATGTCCAAAAACCAGCGCCGCCGGCCGTTTTCGTTTCTCACGAAACCGAAAGTGCGGGCTTCGTTCTTCGTGCGGTTTTGCCACTCTTTAATATCGGGAAAATCCTTGAAGTATTCCTCGATAAAAGCGGTCGCTTTCTCAATCGGTAATCCGCTTGTTTCGCTGAAAGCTCTGGCACCCATGCCGTAAATCACGCCGAAGTTCAGGGTTTTGCCGACCCGCCGCATTGCTTCCGTCACGGCCTCGGGTGGGACATTGAAAACCTGAGCGGCGGTGAGGCGATGAGCGTCCATGCCTTCAAGAAAAGCTTTTTTTAATTTTTTATCTCCCGAAACATGAGCCATAAGCCGAAGTTCAAGTTGGGAATAGTCAAAAGCGACGAAGCTGCAGCCCGCCGGCGCCTCGAACGCCTCCCGGAGCGCCCTTGACCACTTTGATTCCTGAGGGAGATTCTGAAGATTGGGTTTTTCGGAAGCAAGGCGGCCGGTCGCGGTGCCGGTTTGAATGAAAGTAGTGTGGACCCGGCCGTCCGGCCCGATTGCATTAATCAAGGGTTTGACGAAAGTGGAATTGATTTTAAAGTCCTCACGGTATTCCAGAATTAGAGGGACGATTGGGTGTTTGTCCTTCAGGTTTTTCAAGACCTCAAAGGAAGTAGATCTCAGGCCGCCTTTCGTGCGTCTCGCCCGTTCTTGTCTAAGGTTCAATTTATCGAAAAGAACACCGCCCAACTGTTTTGAAGAATTAATGTTAAAGGGCACTCCGGCGAGGTTATAAATCTCTTTAGCTAATCCCTTAAGTTCAGCCGCAAGCATTCCCTCTAAATTCTTCAACTTTGAGACGTTCACGCCCACGCCCCACTTTTCCATCCTGGCGAGGATCTCAATAAGCGGCATCTCAATTTTTTCAAAGGTATTTCGCAGTTCGTACTCTTGAATTTTAGCCCCGAAAAATGAGAAGAATTTTGAGAGAAGGCCGATTAAATCCTCGCCCTTAGCGCTTCGGTAGAAAAATCTCTGGGAGAGGGCCTCGGGCGAGAAATCTTTCTGGTCTGGATCGATAAGCCAGCCGGCCACGCCAATGTCGAAAATCGGCGGCGAAACATCAATATGCCTCGCACTAAATTCCTTAAAAAAACCCTTCCAGTCAAAGGCCACTTTTATTTTAGTGGAGGACAGTTCTTCTTGGTGCTCCAAGGCGGAGGTAAGCGACGGGACAAGGACAGCTTCTTTCGGTGTCTCAGGTAGGGGGATTTCCCCGGCCTGCGCCGGACCGTTTTTTAAGATTCTTTTGACCAAACTTTGGAAGCCCAATCCGCTGAAGTATTTAATTAGCGTTTCCGTTTCAAACTCCTTAAATTCCAAATCATTTAGTTTCACTTCAAGTGGCACGTCCTCTCTTAGAATCACGAGTTTTTTAGAAAGAAGGGCTTGAGCTTCGTGTTTCTGGAATTTTTCCCGGAGTTTGGGATTTTCATCAAGTTTTTTGAAAAGGTTTTCCAGGGTTTTGTAATCCTTGAGAAGGGTGGCGGCCGTCTTGGGACCGACGCCGGGGACGCCTGGAATATTGTCGGAGGGATCACCGACCAAAGCTTTGTAGTCCGGCATTTTTTTGGGCGGGAGACCGAAGCGTTCCACGACCGCACGCTCGTTGTAAATCACCGTTTCGCTCAAGCCCTTTTTTGGCGTCTGGACCACAACTTTGTTTTTTTGCACGAGCTGGAGGGTATCTAAATCACCCGTCAAAATCACGATTTTTAAACTCTCAGATTCCCGGAATTTGGAGACGAGAGTGGCAATGATATCATCAGCTTCAAAGCCGTTCAGTTCAAAACTCGGGATGCCTAATTTTTGGAACAATTCGTGGGCTTTGACGATTTGGTGGATCAGTTCCTCGGCGGCCGGTGGCCGGTGGGCTTTATATTCCCGGAAAAGCTCGTCCCGAAAAGTGGGCTCGGGTCGGTCAAAAGCCGCCGCCGCATAGTCGGGTTTTTGTTCTCTCATGATTTTAAGGAGGGCGCTTGAGAGACCGTAAATCGCGCCAATCGGCTCGCCGCTCGGCGCCGTGAGGGGCGGCAGAGCGTGATAAGCCCGGTGGATCAAGGCATTGGCGTCAATTAGAAGGAGGGTTTTCATACTTTCTTATTCGCGCGAATTAGAAATAGTTGGGATTAGTTGTTTGATAATTAAGGGAAGAGGATTAGCTAAACGATAGTAGACAACGAGACTCTCTTGCCTTCGGTCGAGAATATCCAGTTGGTGAAGGAGGCGCAGATGTTTTGAAGTGGAAGTAAAAGACAGGTTAATCTGTTCGGCGATTTCCGCGACCCGCAGTTCTTTGTTTTTCGAGAGCGCTTTAATGATGGCGAGCCGCCGCCGGTTAGCGAGCGCCTTAAAAAATTTTTCTAAATGTTTCATATTATTTTATTACCAATAATATTATAGTATACTACTTTCTTATTCGCGCGAATAAGAAAGTAGTTGTTGAGCTTCTCTTACCCGATTCTAATTCCAGTTTTTATAATTCTTTCGTTTTCTCTCCGGACATGGCGGAAATTTATGAGAAGCGATTTTTTTGGCAGCAACCTTCCTATTTTATCGGCCCACTCGATAAGAACAATGTTTTTGGGGTCGCTGAATATTTCTTTGAGACCTAAAATTTCCAACTCCCTCGGTTTTTTAAGGCGATAGGCGTCAACGTGGAATAAAAATTTGTAGTTTTTGGTTTGCAGTTTATAGCTGCGGATGATGAGAAAAGTTGGGCTTGGGAGATGACGCCTAATGCCCGATCCGCGGGCGAAACCCTGAACGAAAGTCGTTTTGCCGCTCCCTAAGTTTCCCACAAGTCCCACCACGAACGCCTCGTCTCTTTTTTTGTATTTTAAAATCTCTTTAGCGAGCGCTCTCGCCGTGGCGGCAGTTTCTCTCGGAGAGCGAGACTTAATGGTCATTAAATAAGAGTGTTTCTAGAACTCAAGCCTAAATGTTTGTAAGCAGCCTCCGTCGCAATCCGGCCGAGCTGAGTTCTTTCCAAAAATCCGAGGCTCATAAGAAACGGTTCGTAAACTTCCTCCACCGCGTCCGGTTCGTCGTTTAGAGCGGCGGCAATGGCTTTGATGCCCACCGGCCCGCCGTTGAAACGCTTGATAATCGTCGTGAGTAGGTCGCGGTCGGTTTGTTCCAACCCCAATTTGTCGATTTCGAGAAGTTGCAGTGTTTTTTGGACCACCTCCTCGTCAATCACATCCCTCTTGTAGACCTGAGCGTAGTCCCGCGCTCGTTTCAATAGGCGGTTCGCGACACGGGGCGTAAAGCGCGAAGCGCGGGCGAGTTTTACAACCGCCTCCGGCGCGATTTTGATTTTCAAAATTTCGGCCGAGCGCCGGATGATTTTTTCAACGTCTTCCAGCCGGTAGTAATCGAGCCGCAGCACTGCCCCAAAGCGGGAACGCAAGGGACTGGAAATCAGATTAGTTCTTGTTGTCGCCGCAATCAAAGTGAATGGCGGCAGCTCCAAAGTGAGAGTCCGAGCCGATGGACCCTTGCCGATAATAAGATGGAGTCGCCGTGATTCCAGGGCCGGATACATTACTTCTTCCACCAGCTTGTTGATGCGGTGGGCCTCGTCAATGAAAAGAATTTCGTTGGGCTCCAGGTTGGATAAAATGGCGGCGACATCGCCGGCTTTTTCGAGGGCGGGACCCGAGGTCGCCCGGACGTTCACGCCCATTTCCTTGCCGATCAGATAAGCGAGGGTGGTTTTACCCAGACCCGCCTGGCCGCAAAAAAGGAGATGGTCGCAGGATTCGCTCCGGCCTTTGGCCGCCTGCATGATGAGTTTCAGATTCGCCTTGATTTTTTCCTGGCCAACGTAATCTTCCCAGGCGGTCGGCCGGAGGGCGAGTTCCAATCCCTCGTCGTTCGCGTTTAACTCTTTTATGGGCGTTTTTTGGGTCATATTGACAAATTAATAGATTTATGCTAAGGTTATGGCGGTTATTCTGAAGATTGACCTGTGGGCAATGGGGTTAGATCCTTTTTAGGACGAGGCAGCCTCGGCTTTCTCTATCCATGGAGTTAACCTCGCTCTCTTCTCCTCGAGAAGAGTTTCTATAGGCCTTCATCGGCATATGCCCACAGATCCATCTTCGGAATGACCCTGCCTGCGCAAGCGGGCTTTTTTATTTTTTTAACCAAAGAACCGGTCCGGTCGTCCGCTCCACTTCGTCAAAGCTCGTTATCCCTTCCAAAATTTTAAGGATGCCGTCTTCCTGCATCGTAACCAAACCCGCCGCTCTTGCCAAGCCCTTAAGCTCGATTTCGGTGGGATTTTTGTAGATTTCTTCTTCGATTTTATCGTCCACTACGAAAAGCTCGAAAATTGAGGTTCGGCCGCGGTAACCCAAGTTGCCGCACCTCTCGCAGCCCCGAGCTCCGTAAATTTTGAATTTTTCGTAGGGCTTTTTATCGACCCGCGCCGGCAAACGCCCGAGGAATTTTTTAATTGCCGCGGTGAGCTTTTCATCAAGGCGCATTTCTTTTTTGCAGTGTGGGCAGAGGACGCGGACAAGCCGCTGGGCGATGACTAAACTTAGGGCCGGTCCCAGAATTTGGGTTTTCGCGCCCAAATCAAGAAGCCGGGGGATGGCTCCTACAGCATCATTAGTGTGCAAGGTGGAGAAAACCAAGTGACCGGTCAAGGATGCATTCATGGCGATCTCTGCCGTTTCCTTGTCGCGGATTTCGCCGACCAGTATCACGTCCGGGTCCTGCCTCAAGATGGAGCGGAGACCCGAAGCGAAAGTGTAGCCGCTTCCCTGGTCAACTTGGGTTTGGGAGACGCCGGAGAGATGATATTCAATCGGGTCTTCAATGGTGATGATTTTGATTTCGGGATTTACAATTTTCCGCAGGAAAGCGTAGAGGGTCGTCGTTTTGCCGCTCCCGGTGGGACCGGTGTTTAAAATAAGGCCGTTCGGCTTCTCAAGCTCGGCTCTTACGATTTCCAAGTCGTCCTTGCGCCAGCCGAGTTCTTCAAGATTGACTTTGAGGGAACGAGGGTCCAAGAGCCGGAGCACAACCGTTTCGCCATACTCTGAGGGAATGACCGAGGTCCGGATTTCAATGTCGCGGTCGGTAAGATTGATGGTGAAGCGGCCGTCCTGGGGCTGGTCCTGAATATTCAACTTTAAATTGGAGAGAAGCTTGATTCTTGTCACCACCGATTTGTATTTAACTTCTTCCAATTTGTCGTAGGCAGTGTGAAGGAGGCCGTCCACCCGGAGTCGGAGAGTGCCGGTTAACTCCCCTGGTTCCAGATGAATGTCGGAAGCGGAAAGGGCCAAGGCGCCGGCCAATACTATTTCCAAAATTTCCGAAGTGTAGGGGCTTTCAAAAGTTTCTATTTTTTCGCTTAGGTTTTCAAGGGTTTTAATTTCCTCACCCAGTTTTTTCAAATTCTTTTCATTAATTTCCACCCGGCCGCTGATCTCCTTACTAACAGGCGTCACGTATTGGTAATAGCTCCAGGCGTGCTCAAGCCCGGTTTTAGAGACGATGACCACCTCCACTTCGTGCTCTTTTTTCAGTTCTTTGATTATGGTTTCCGCCTCGGGCAGCTCTGGGTCAAAGGCGGCGACCACGAGTTTTCGGGTGACTCTCTGGAGAGGAACCAAAAAGGCGGCTTTCGCTTTTTCTTCCGGGACGAGGGTCATGGCTTTGATTTCGGTTGGCACGTGAACAGAAATCAAATCAAGGTAGCGGAGACCCAATTTTTTCGCCCGGCGCTTGGCGTCCTCTTCTTCGGCCTTGCGCCTGCCTTTGCTAAGTTTTTCGAGTAGTTCTTTGGCGAGAGCCATTGCTTTTAGATTAGCTTTTTTAACCCCCGCTTACAAGATTTGTGGTTATAATTAGCTAATGCCTGAACTACCCGAAGTAGAAACTATCGCCCGTGGTTTGAACCGGAAACTCCGGGGAAGAAAAATCACCGGTCTTTGGACCGATTGGCCGAAGTATTTCAAGCGCCCCTCGGGGGAAGCCGCTTTCCGGCGCCACATTACGGCCAAAAAAATTACGGGTGTTTCAAGACGGGCCAAAAACATTTTTATTCATCTCTCCGACCCGCTTCGCCCGCGAAGCGAGGCGAGCGACCATCTCCTTTTAGTCCACCAGAAGATGACCGGCCACCTGATGGTGGGCAAATGGAAGCCTTTCAAAGAACAAAAAGTTGGAGAAGTCTGGGCCGGGCAGAAATGGATTCCCGACCCCGCTCGGGGTCCCTTAATGGACCCGATGAACAGATTTATCCGGCTGATTTTTTTTCTGGACAATAAAGAAATGCTTGCTCTCTCCGACTTGCGGCGGTTCGCCAAAGTTCTCTGCGGCCCGGAAGAGGAGATTTTGGATTCGGCCGATATCAAAAAGCTTGGTCCGGAGCCGCTTGATGAAAAATTTGGTTATCCGAAATTCCGGGAGCTTTTTAAGAATAAAAAAGGCAGAATCAAACAGGTCCTGATGGACCAGAATTTTATCTCCGGCATCGGCAATATTTATGCCGACGAAATCCTATGGCTTTCTAAAATACACCCGCAAAAGAGCGTGGAAGACCTGAAAGAAAAGGATTTGAGAATTATTTTCAAAAACACGAGGTTCATCCTGAAAAAAGCGCTCCGCCTGCGGGGAACTTCCATAGATGATTACCGCGACGCCGAAGGCCGCCGGGGCGGCTACGACAAGGTCCGCTACGTTTACCAGCGGGAGGACGAACCCTGCCCGCGCTGCGGAACGGAAATAAAGCGCCTTAAAATCGGCGGCCGGTCGGCTCATTTTTGTCCTAAATGCCAAAAAGTTTAAAATAGGGAAATGGTTTTCTTTCTTTACGGAGATGATTCATTCCGCCGCGGAGAGCGCCTCCGGGGACTCATTGCGCCCTACCGGGCCAAATATGCAAGTTTGGATTTACTCTCCGTTGATTTGGAGGACGAACCGGATAGTTGGCTAAAAGCGAGAGATTTCTTGAATCAACCATCCATGTTCGTTGAATCAAAAGTCGCCGTTCTAAAAGAGGCAACCGCCGTTTTGGATAAAGAATGGGTGAAAACCATAAAAGGTCAAATTGGCGCTCCTAAAACTTTCACTTTTATATCCCAAAAGAAAGCGCCCCCGAAAGATTTTAATTTTCTCCTTGAGCCGCCCGTTAAATCCCAAAAATTCAACGAACTCTCTCTCCGCGAGCTCGAGGGTCTCTTGAAAAGAGAGCTCAAAGCGAGGAATCTTGATTTTTCACCGGAGGCCTTTCGCTTTTTTTTCTCTTACATTGAGTCATCAGCCGAGAAGACCGCCCTTGCCTCGTCCGAACTCGAAAAGATGAGTTTGATGGACTTGGAGAAACCCACACCGCTTGAGGCGCTCCGGGAAATCGTCGCTTGGAGAACAGGCACGGAGGCCTATGTTTTGGCCTCCGAAATTCTGCGCCTTAAAGATTTCCGTTTGAAATTGAAATCCTTGGAAAAACTCCTCTTGGGAGAAGACCCTTATTACGCTTTCAATTCCCTGGCCTATCAGGCGAGAGGCGCCTCGGCTTTAGCTCTTGCCGATTACGACGTTTCCATAAAAAGCGGCGGTCTGGAGCAGGCCGAGGCACTCTTAGACTTTGTCCTGAGCCCCTGATTAACTCTTCGCCAGTTTCTTTGCGAGACGTGATTTTAACCGATTAGCTTTATTAGGCTTAATAAACCCAACCTTGGCCATTTTATCGAGAGTTTTGTAAATCTTAGGCAGTATAACCTTGGCTTCGGTTAGTTTTTTCCCCTCGAGAAACCCACGGTAAGATTTAATTGCTTCCTTGATTTTGTCCTTGCGGAGAAGATTTTGTTTGCGCCGCCTTATGTTTTGACGAAGCGCTTTTTTGGCTGATTTAATTTTTGGCATGCCGTTTTATTAAAACTGACGAGCGGAGCAAAGTCAAGTTTTATCATAAAACGAGCACCCTGTTAGATGGCGCTTTGCGCCTATCTAACGGGGTAACCCCAGTGAGATAGCCTTGCATCTCACGGGGTAAGGGTTTGGCAGCCGCTCAAACTTCGCCTACGGCTCGTTTTCGCGGGCCAAGCCCTTTATAATAAAGAAACCAATGATTTATTCCGTCTCCGGAAAAATTGTAAGTCGCGGCGAAGGTTTTTTTGTGCTTGACGCAGGCGGCGAGAACGGCGGTCTCTGCTTTAAAATCTTCACGAACGGGAGGACTCTGGACCGGTTGCCTAGGGAAGGCGGCCAGGCCCGGATTTTCACCTTTCTTTATATCCGCGAAGAGCGGCTGGAACTTTACGGATTTTTGGAAGAACAAGCTCTCCGTCTTTTTGAGATATTGAACACCGTTGCGGGCGTGGGGCCGAGAACCGCCCTGGGTGTTTTGGATACCGACGAAGTTCCCAATATCATGGCGGCAATCGTTGAACGGAAGACGGAATTTTTGACCAAAGCTTCCGGCATCGGCCGGAAGACGGCCGAACGAGTAATTTTGGAACTTCAGGGGCGAATCAAATTACCGGCCTCGAAGACACTCACCGAAAAGATGACGCTTGATGCCGAAGTGGAGGAAGCGCTCGTGAGCTTGGGTTATGGAAGATCCGACATAAGACGGGCGCTGCCCTCGATTGATTCGGAAGCAAAGACCCTGGAAGCGAGATTAAAAGATGTCCTAAAATTTCTAGGAAGAAGGCATTGAAGACGATGCGCAATTTTTATCATCTTGTTTTGGCTTTTTTGGGAAGCCTGATTTACGGCGCGCCCTCGAAAAAAATAACGGTCGTGGGCGTGACCGGCACGAAGGGTAAATCTCTGACCCTCCAAATTTTGGATTCGATTTTGGAATCGGCGGGGCGCAAAACCGCCCTCCTTTCCTCGGTTTGGATGAAGACCGGGGAGCACCTGGAGAATAATCCATTTTCCAACACCATGCCCGGCCGGGGTCTTATCCAGAAATTCCTGAAAAAGGCGGTTTTGGCTGGCTGCGAAATAGCGTTGGTGGAAGTCACCTCCGAGGGCGTCGTCCAGAACCGGCACCGTTTCATTGATTGGGACGCGGCTATTTTCCTTAATATCCACCCAGAACACATTGAAACCCACGGCGGTTTTGAAAATTACCGCGAAGCGAAGCTCCGGTTTTTCAGGGATTTGCGGCATTCAGCGAAACCCAGGAAGTACTTCGTAATAAACAGCGACGACGAGAACCGCGCTTATTTTACGGCGGCCGCAGGAGGCGTCCCGGGGGGAGAAATTCGGTTTTTTCGGCGCAAGGAAGCCGAGCCGCTTGTGAGAAAAATAAAAGAAAAAAAACCGGATTGGCTTACGGCTTCTTTCGTTCTGGAAGACGTGGCGGCGGCGGCGGAAACGGCGGAAGTGCTCGGCGTGGACGCTGAAAAAATCATTGAAGGACTGAACAATTTCCGGGGCTTGAGGGGCCGGTTGGATTTCATCCAAAAGAAGCCGTTTGCGGTTGTCGTTGACTACGCCCACACGCCCGATTCTTTGCGGGCGGTCTACGTTGCCCTGCGGCGTCAAGTGCCAAAAGTTAAAGGTCATAAGTTAATTTGCGTTCTGGGTTCGGCGGGCGGCGGCCGCGACAAGTGGAAGCGGCCGGAGCTCGGCAGAATCGCTGGCGATTACTGCGATAAGGTGATTCTCACGGGCGAAGACCCTTATGACGAAAATCCCGAAGAAATTATGAAGGCGATTGAAGCCGGCATTCCCGCGGCTAAGGCGAAAAACGTTTCGAAAATAAGCGACCGGCGGGAAGCGCTCAGGGCAGCGGTGAGGAACGCAAAGAGAGGTGACCTCGTCGTTTCAACCGGCATGGGAAGCCAGGAATGGTTTTACGGTCCGCGCGGCGCGAAGATTCCCTGGGATGAGCGCAAGATTATTGAAGAAATATTGAAGAACAAGAGGTGATATAATTTTAACGATGAAACTCACTTTTTGGGGCGGCGCAAAGATGGTGACGGGCGCCAATTACTTGCTTGAGTCCGGCGGCACGAAAATTTTAATTGATTGCGGTCTTCATCAAGGTTCGCGCTACTGCGAGCGCCACAATTTTGAACCATTCCCTTACAAACCAGAAGAGATTACCGCGGTTTTTGTCACTCACGCTCATATCGACCACATCGGCCGGCTGCCGTCGCTCTATCGGGCCGGTTTTCGGGGTGAAATATATTCGACCGGCCCGACCAAGGATTTCGCCGAGCTCCTGCTTTTGGACTCGGAACACATTTTAAGAAGAGAAGCAGAGCGCGAAAAAAAGCCGCCGCTTTACGATACAAATGATGTTGTGCAAACGATGGGTCTCTGGAGAAAGCAGAGTTACCACGAGAAAGTGACGGTCGGGCCGTATGAAATTGAATTTTACGATGCCGGCCACATCCTCGGTTCAAGTTCGCTCGTTGTGAAAACTGAAGGAAAAACAGCGGTTTTCTCGGGTGATTTGGGTAATACGCCGGCGCCGCTCATCAAACCCGTTGAATACGTGAAGGAGGCAAATTACGCCTTAGTTGAATCGGTCTACGGCGGCAGAGTTCATGAGCGTCCCGAGGCGAGAAAAGACCAGCTTGAGAATTTGATTGAGGACATAGTGAAGTCCGGCGGCACGCTTATGATTCCGTCCTTTGCTTTGGAGCGGACCCAGGAGCTCCTCACGGAATTGAACGAACTCGTCGAGAACGGCCGCATTCCGCGGGTGCCGATTTTTATTGACAGCCCCCTCGCCATCCGGCTCACCAGCGTCTATCAGAAATATTCAACCGACCCGCGCTACTTTAACAAAGAAGCAATTGCCGCGATTCAGGGGGGAGACGCAATTTTCAATTTTGCTGGGCTCAAGATGACTTTGACGACGGAGCAATCCAAAGAAATAAATAACGTTCCGCCGCCGAAAGTGATTGTCGCGGGGGCCGGCATGTCAAATGGCGGAAGAATTTTGCACCACGAACAAAGATATTTGTCCGACCCTAAAAGTGCCATTCTTTTCATTGGTTATCAGGCCAAAGGCTCCTTAGGTCGTGAGATTTTGGACGGTGCGGATTCCGTAAAGATTTACGGTGAAGAGATTCCAGTCCGGTGCAAAAAAGTGGCAATCGGTGGATATTCGGCTCATGCCGACCAACCTCAGCTTTTGCGGTGGGCTTCGAGCATGCGGGGGAGTTTAAAAAAAATATTCGTGGTCCAGGGCGAAGAAAAGGAGGCCGGAGCCCTTGCCCAAAAAATAAAAGACGAACTGGCGATTGAAGCGGAAATTCCTTCGCTTGGCGAGGAAGCGGTGTTATAATTTAAATACCAACATGCCGAAGAAAGAGACGTCCATTATTAATCACAACCACGGTTACCGCTTGAAATACAAAATCTGCGTCTCGGGGGCGGCCGAAACCGGCCATTGCGTCGCGGAGGCCCTGGAGAGAGCTGAAGAGATAGGGCGGGAAATCGCGAAGCGCGGTTTGGTGCTCGTCACCGGTGCCACAACCGGCATTCCTTACTGGGCGGCCAAGGGCGCGAAAGCCGAAGGCGGCATTGTCATCGGCATTTCGCCGGCCGCCACCAAACTTCAGCACGTTAAAACTTACCGCTTACCGGTTGATTATCATGATCTTATTATTTACACCGGGTTTGAGTACGCGGGCCGGAACCTTCTTCTCACGCGGGCAGCGGATGCCGTTATTACTCTTTGCGGCCGCATCGGCACCTTAAACGAATTCACCGACGCCTTTGAGGACCAGAAACCCCAGGGTGTGCTTCTCGGCACTGGCGGCACCACCGAGCTCCTGCCGGAAATCATTGAGAAAGCCCACCGGGGAAGCGGCAAGGTAATTTTTGCCCGCGAACCCAAAGACCTTATTGATAAACTTCTCAATTTAATTGAGAGTGAAGAGGCCAAAAACGGCATCAAAGGTCGGGTAATTTAGCTAATTAAAATGGGATTTTTTTCAGGTTTATTTTCCAAAAAATCCGAAGGGCCGCAGCCAATCGGCGAAGTGACTCATTACTACGGCGGCTTGGGCGTGGCGATTGTTAAATTTCACCGTCCCGTGAAAGTCGGTGAAAGAGTGAATTTTAAGGGAGCGACCACGGATTTCAAGGAAACAATCAAATCAATGCAGTTTGACCACCAGGACGTTATGGAGGCCAAAAAGAATCAGGAGGTAGGCATCAAAGTCGGCAATAAGGTGAGGGAAGGCGACCACGTTTACGAGGCCTAAAGTCTTTTAATGAGCCGGAATTCGATTTTGGCCGCAAGCATCCTTGCGGGAACGATGATTGGCGCGGGAATTTTTTCCCTGCCTTACGTTTTCAATGAAGTCGGGATTTTAGCCGGCTTTTTTTATTTGGTCTTTTTCGCTTCGGTCTACGTCGCCCTCTATCTCATGTACGCGGCGGTCTTGCGAACCAGGGAAGGCCGGCACGACTTTTCTTATTTTGCCGACCTGTATCTGCCGAAAAAGATTTCAGGCTTGGCATCACTTGCGATCCTTGCGGAGACGATTTTCGTTCTCACGATATATTTAGTTCTTGCCCCAACTTTCATTTCCTTAATTGCCGAGACGAATCCGCTTTTTGCGGTTTCGGTTTTTTGGTTCCTCGGTTCGATTTTCATTTTTGCGAGTCTCGCCTGGCAGGGCATGGCCGAACTTCTGGGAACGCTCGCGATAATCTTCGTTGTCTTCGTCGTGATTTTTTTGGGCGGGGAGAGTGGTTTTAACGCGCCGCTTTTCAAAAATTTAAGCGTTGCTTCTTTTTTCCTGCCTTTCGGCCCGCTTCTTTTTTCTTTTGCCGCAAGGGTTGCGGTCTCCCGGATGGTTGACGAAGAGCGAGAAGCAAAAAAAACAAGCCGTCCCTTCTCGCTCAAAGGGGCGATATTTTGGGGAACTTTTGTGCCAGCTTTGGTTTATTTTCTTTTTGTTTTGGGAATTTTGGGCTTGACGGATAACGTGACGCCGGAGGCCCTGAACAGTCTGGAAAATTTGCCGAGCTCGCTTCTTGCGATTTTCGGGATTTTGGGGCTCGTCACGATTTGGACTTCCTACTTTATAATTGGCGCCAATTTCCGGGAGATTCTCACAGAGGACAAAAAAGTGAGGCCGTGGATTGCTTCCGCCCTCGTCCTCATCCTGCCGCTCGGGCTTTATTTTGCGGGTTTCCGGGATTTTTTACCGACCCTTTCTTTTACCGGGAGCGTTTTTTTGGGATTGGAAGGAATATTTTTGATTACAATCTGGCGCCGGGTTTTTCCGCACCACCCTAAGAAATGGTTGAGTTGGCCGCTTTATCTTGTTTTTGCCGTGGCCTTGCTTTACGCTTTATTTCAGATGTTTCTGCCCTCGTAGTTTAACGGATAAAACGCCTCCCTCCGAAGGAGGTGATAGAGGTTCAATTCCCCTCGAGGGCACATATGAAATTGCGGAAGAATATTTCTCTTGCGGCGCTGTCCACCTTCAAAATAGGCGGGCGGGCGGAGTTTTTTTGTTCGGTTAAAAAACCGGAAGATTTATTTGAGGCAATTTGTTTCGCTAAAGCGAAGAAAATTCCTTACCGGATCATAGCTCACGGCTCGAATATTGTCTTTTCAGACGGCAAACTCAAGGGACTGCTTATAAAAATTTCTGATGGCGGAATAATAAGGAAGAAAAACCGGCTGGTTGTCGGGGCGGGCGTTTCTTTGGCCGCAGTTGTGAGATGTGCGATAAACGCGAGTCTCTCGGGACTTGAAACTTTATCCGGCATCCCCGGCACTTTGGGCGGCGCGGTGGTGGGGAACGCCGGCGCCTACGGCCACTCTATTTCCGAGGTAGTGGAGAAAGTCGAAATCCTTGACGGTAAAAAGAGAAAATGGCTAAAGAACAAGGACTGCAAGTTCGCTTATCGGGAGAGCATTTTGAAACACAAACCCTACTTTGTTTTGCAGGCGGTTTTGAAGTTTAGAAAAGGCAATTCCGCAAATCTTAAAAAAATCTCGCGGGAGATCATTAAAATCCGCGAAAAAAAATACAAACCAGGTCTTAAATGCCCGGGCAGTTTTTTCAAGAACGTTTTGGTGAAAGACGTTTCCAAAAAATCCTTAAAAAAGATAGATAAGTCAAAGATTATTGAGGGCAAGATTCCAGCCGGGTATCTCTTGGAAGAAGTCGGTGCCAAAGGAATGCGGGTAGGCGGCATCAGAATTGCGGATTTCCACGGCAATTTATTTGTGAACAAGGGCGGCGCCAAAGCCAAGGACGTTAAAAAACTCGCGGCCATATTAAAAAAGCGGGTTTTCAAAAAATTTGGCATCAAATTGGGAGAGGAGATAAGATATTTCTGAAGATGGATAAACGCGAAGCGCTCAAGGCCTTAGAGGAAGAAATGGAGAAAGATTTATCGCTCCCGCTGCGGGAATCAAACTTGGTTTTCGGTGAAGGCAGTCCTGATTGCGAGGCAATGTTCATCGGCGAAGGACCTGGCTTTTACGAAGACAAAATGAAACGGCCTTTTGTGGGGCGGGCCGGCCAGCTTTTGGACAAATTGATATTGGGCGTCGGCTGGAAGCGCGAGGACGTTTACATCACCAACGTCGTGAAGCGCCGGCCGCCGGAGAACCGCGACCCGCTTCCCGAGGAGATTACCTCCTACGTGCCGTATCTCACGCGGCAGATTGAAATAATAAATCCCCGCGTCATTGTGCCGCTCGGCCGCTTCGCGATGAATTATTTTCTGCCGAACGCCAAAATTTCCCGGGACCAGGGCAAACTTTTCAAACTGGGTGAGCGATTTATTTACCCGCTTTTTCATCCGGCGGCGGCGCTGCGCGGGACGGGGACTTTAAATGCTCTGACCGAGAGTTTTATAAAATTACCTGAGGTTCTCAAGAAACTTGATTCCATCGCCGAGGTTGTTTTAGTAGAAGAGAAAAAGGATTCGCAGAAAGGTCTGTTTTGATTCAACGGGTTTGCTACAATATAAAATAGCTCCAGTAGTTGGGGAGCTCGTCGATAGATCGCGGTCTTCTGTCAACCGTCGCGGCTCTCTCCAAAGGAGGTGTGTCCGATGATTCGGCTGCTCTGGCGCCAGCATCGCTGCGCGAACTGAGTCAACCGACGCGAACCCGGCTCAGGCCGACCCGTCCCAGCGGGTACATCCTCCACCCTTAGCCGAACCCTCGGGTCGCAAGCTCGGGGGTTCACTATTTTAAAAAGTGTAAGGCATTCATTTTCTCGGTTATAATAGATATATGAATTTTGCGCCGGCCTACATTTTGGAGCGGTTTTTCTACCGGCTTTATCGTTTTTTGTACCACTGGTACGTCAAAAGTGCGAAGATTTACTCGGATCTCGTCTTAAACGTCCTCGGCCGGATTGATTACTATCTAGCTTGGAAGATAACTCTCCGGTATTTATTCCAGCCGCTTTATAAAGACTACTCTCTCTTGGGATACGTTTTGGGTTTCGGTTTCAGGATAATGCGGCTTTTGGGGGCCGGCATTTTCTACTTCTTATTTTTCGCCGTCGTTTTTCTTCTCTACCTAGTTTGGATTTTCTTCATTCCCTACGCGGTTTACAGAATTCTTACCTAAATGGTGTTGTTCTTCAGTGACTCAAGACTTTCTATGACTCGCGGCGGCGAGTTCCTCACCCGGCTTGCCGCTTACACCGCCTACGCGCTCACAGCCGCCTCCGCCGTTCTGCTCTTCTTTTCCGAAATCACAAAGATGAGGTGGCTCGCCGTTCTTTTAACCATTTTTCTTGTTGACCGTTTGATTCACTTGGGTCAGGCGGAGAAATCTTTAAATGAGCTGAAGAGTGAGAATGTTAATTTGGCCGAGGCGCTTACACCCGGCGCCCACAAGGTTCTAAGCCGAGCGCTGCGCAAAGCGCGAATTGTCCGGCAGAATTTCCATCTCGTTCTTTTCAAGGAACTGCTCAGGGAACGGGACGTTCTGGAAGCGCTTACTCGCCTTGATGTTTCGCCGGACGAGGTTTTGGCAAAAGTGGAGGGCGAGCTTGAGGGCGCCAAAACCCCGGAGAGTCACGGAGAAATTCTCAAAAAAATGGAAAATATTGTTCTCGCCGCTTACGAGAACGCTTTGCGCACCAAGGAACGGTTCATTGAGACGAGAAGCATTTTTGTTGCTTTGGGTACGGTCAAAGACGACGTCAATATCGCCAAAATTTTTGGACTTTTTGAGGTTGCGTCTCTTGATTTAGAAGAAGCAATAATTCTCAGCCGTTTTCGCCGGAAGTTTTCGCGGCTCCGCCGCCCGCCTTCGGTTTTGGGCGGTTTTGCCCACCGGCCGCGGTTTTTGCGCAAGCGCGTAATGAACCGGTCTTGGACCGCCCGGCCCACGCCTTTCCTGGACCAGTTTAGCACCGATTTGACGGACTTGGCGCGGGCGGAAAAAATCGGCTTTTTAATCGGTCATGGAAAAGAGTTTAAGGAGATGTTGGATGTCGTTTCCCGGCCGGGCAAACCAAACGCCCTGCTTGTCGGTGAGCCGGGGGCGGGAAAATCGACGATGATTGCTCATCTTGCTTTTCGGATGGTGAAAGACGACGTGCCTCCGGTGCTTTTTGACAAGCGCTTGGTTCAGTTGGAGCTTTCGTCTCTTTTAGCCGAGGCAGCCCCCGAGGTTTTGACTGATCGCCTCCGGCGCATCACCGACGAGGTGATTCTTGCCGGCAACATCGTCCTTTTTGTTCCCGACATCCACGACTTTTTCCGAACCGCCGAAAAACGAGCTCTGAACGTCATGGATATTCTCCTGCCGATTGTCCGGAACAATGCCATCCCGGTTATCGGCGAGACCTATCCCCGCGAGTTCAAGGAATACATTGAGCCGCGCTCGGATTTCTTAAACCAGTTTGACACGGTGCGGGTGGAGGAGCTTGGTCTGGAAGATGCCTACCGATTTCTTGTCTACATGAGTTTGATTTTGGAGCGGGAGTTTAAGACAGTGATTACTTTGCGGGCTGTAAAGAGCGCGGTAACTCTGGCCCATCGGTACTTCCGAAACCGCCTTTTGCCGGGTTCAGCCGTTGATTTGCTAAAACACGCTCTCACGGAAGCCGCGCGGAAGGGCGAGAAAACCTTAACCGAGGAAGCAATTGTTGCGCTTGCGGAGGCGGAGAGCCGGATACCCATTCAAAAAGCGGGGGCGGCGGAAACCCAAAAACTTCTCAATTTGGAGGAACTGATCCACCAAAAACTCATCAACCAGGAGGCGGCCGTGAAAGCCGTTTCCCGGGCGCTCCGGGAATACCGGAGCGGTCTCTCCCGAGGGGGCGGGCCGATTGCCGCCTTTCTTTTCGTGGGGCCTACTGGCGTCGGCAAAACGGAACTCGCCAAAACGCTCGCGGCCATCCAGTTCGGTTCCAAAGAAATGATGGAGCGATTTGACATGTCCGAGTATCAGGAGAGAGCAAGCATCAGCCGTTTTATCGGCGCTCCTTCGGGCGAACGGGGCGGGACTTTGACCGATGCGGTTTTGGAAAAGCCCTACTCGCTCATACTTCTTGACGAATTCGAAAAGGCCCACCCGGATATTCTGAATTTGTTTTTGCAGGTTTTTGACGACGGCCGCTTGACCGACAGTTTGGGCCGAACCGCTGATTTTGAGAACACGATTATCATTGCGACCTCAAATGCCCACTCCGAGTTCATCAAGACAGGAGTGGAGAAAGGAAGAACGGTGGAGGAATTGAGCGAAGAATTGAAGAAAAAACTCACCGATTATTTCAAACCGGAGCTCTTAAACCGCTTCTCCGACGTCATTGTCTTCCGCAGCCTGAAAATGGCGGAGATTGAGAAAATCACCGCTTTGCAGCTAGAAAGTTTGGCGGAACAAGTGATGGAAACACAAAGCATCGCCATTCAGTTCGACGAGGCCGCCGTCTCTGAGGTTGCCCGTTTGGGTTTCAGTCCCGTATACGGCGCAAGGCCATTAAGGCAGGTGATTTCCGAGAAAATCAGAGGGCCGCTCGCGGAGAAAATCCTGAAAAAGGAAGTCGGCCGCGGCAATGAATTATTATTAAAGAAGGAGGGCGGGGAATTTATTTTTAAAGTCGTAAAGTAGGCGATATTAAATCAATGGCTATCAACAAAATTATTCGCATTCTCATTTACTCGGACGTAGCCATCGTGACCGCTTTTTCTTTCTACGGGCCGATTTTCGCGATTTTCATCGCCAATCAAATTAGAGGCGGGGGCCCCGCGCTTGCAGGTTTTGCGGTCGCGACCTATTGGGTTGTCCGGACGATTATTCAGCTTCCGATTTCGCGGTACCTCGACCGGCATGACGGCGAAAAAGACGATTTCTGGGCTTTGGTGGGCGGTTCCTTTCTTTTCAGTATCGTCCCGCTTTTATATCTTTTTGCTTCCGAGCCCTGGCACGTCATTTTGTTCCAAGCAATCTACGGCGTGGGGGATTCTCTCGCGGTTCCCACTTATCTCTCCCTTTACGGCCGCCACGTTGATAAAACCAAGGAAGGCTCGGAATGGGGCTTGCGTTCGGTGGTGATAGGGGGAGGGGCGGCCCTCGCGGCCGCGTTCGGCGGACTTTTGGCCGCTAAATTCGGCTTCCGGATAGTTTTTGTTCTTACCAGCATTCTTTCTTTAATTGGGTCCTCCATTCTTCTTGTTCTTCGTGGGTACATGAGCCGGCGGACGCGGGGAGGAGTGCAGGTTAAACTCGTCCCATCGACCAAAGAACACGGTCATTAAAGAATGGGATGGCTTTTCATAATTTTAGAAATTACGAGATAGCGAAAATCTTGAAAGAGATAGCTGCTTTTTTGGAAGCAGAGAAGGTTCAGTTTAAACCGCGGGCATTTGAAAAAGCAGCTTTAACCATTGAAGAAATGGAGGAGGAACTCGCCGATTTATACAAAAAGGGCGGTATAAAAGCGCTTGAAGAAATTCCCGGTGTCGGCAAGGGCATAGCGGAACGGATAGAAGAACTATTCACCACCGGTCGCGTTAAGGATTATGAGCGGCTCAAGAGAAAATACCCGGTAAACGTCGGCGAACTTACGTCCCTTGAGGGAATGGGACCGAAAAGCGCCATTAAACTTTACAAAAAGCTTGGCGTGAAAAATATCGCGGGATTGGAAAAAGCGGTGCAAGCTCACAAAATCCGAACCCTCCCCGGGTTCGGCGAAAAATCGGAAGAGAAAATTTTAAAGGGCATTGAGTTTTTCAAGAAATCAGGCGGCCGGGCGCTTTTGGGGTACATCTTGCCCACGGTGCGGCTTATTGAAAGCCGTCTCAAAAAATTAAAAGAAGTGGAAGCAGTCACTGTTTGCGGCTCCATTCGCCGGATGCAGGAGACGGTGGGCGATATAGATATTTTAATCACTTCCAAGAAACCGCTGGCGGTCGCGGATTATTTTGCAAAAATGGCCGAAGTGACGCATGTCTACGGCAAGGGGGAAACCAAAACGATGGTTCGCTTGAATCTGGGCTTGGATGCCGATTTAAGGGTGGTGCCGCCTTCTTCTTACGGCGCGGCCGTGCAATATTTCAGCGGCGACAAAAATCACAACATCGCCCTCCGGGAAATTGCAATCAAGAAGGGGTTGAAACTCAACGAATACGGTCTCTACAAGGGCAATAAGTTGATAGCCGGCGAGAAAGAAGAAGATGTTTATAAAGCACTCGGACTGAAATGGATGCCGCCCGAGCTGCGGACTAATTCCGGCGAAATAGAAACGGCCAAAAATGGAGAATTACCGGAATTAATCGGCTACGGCGATTTGCGCGGCGATTTGCAGACCCAAACCGAGTGGACTGACGGCGCTGACTCTATTGAGGAGATGGCGCGGGCGGCCTCCGCCTCGGGCCTGGAATATATCGCGATTACGGACCACACCAAGCGCTTAGCGATGACCCACGGTTTGGATGAGAAAAGAATCGTGAAACAATGGGCGGAGATAGACAAGCTCAATTTAAAATTTAAGAAGCAAAATTTAAAATTCACTATTTTAAAAGGTAGCGAGTGCGACATCTTGAAAGACGGCAGTTTGGATTTGCCGGATAAGGTTTTGTCGCAGCTTGATGTTTGCGGCGCCTCCGTCCACTCCCACTTTAATCTAAGCCGCAAGGAGCAGACGGAAAGGCTTAAAAAAGCGATGGTAAACAAAAACGTGGATATTATTTTCCATCCCACCGGCCGGCTTATCCAGAGACGAGACGCCTACGAAGTGGATATTGATGAGATTATCGGTTTCGCGAAGAAGACCGGCACGATTTTGGAAATAAACGCCTCGCCCGACCGGCTGGATTTGAAGGACGAGTACGTGAGAAAATGCGTCGCCTCCGGCGTCAAAATGTCCATTGACTCCGATGCTCACTCTGTTTCTCACTTCGGATTTTTAGAATACGGCATCGCTCAAGCCCGGCGGGGGTGGGCAACTCATGATGATATAATAAATGCCTGGCCGTTAGATAAAATGTTGAAAACACTAAAGCGATGAGAGAAATATCTGCTGGCATCATAATTTACAGGCGGACCAAAGATGGCCCGAAATTTTTGCTTCTGTATCACGGCGGCCGCTATTGGAATTTTCCGAAAGGGAAGATTGGGGACAAGGAAGCAAGAGAAACGGCTTTTCGGGCGGCTCTGCGGGAAGTGAGGGAAGAAACGGGGCTTTCCGCCCGCGACTTGCGTTTTAATAATCGTTTCAAGGTTTACGATCGGTTCATTTACACCCGCGAGAAGAACAAAATTTTCAAAATCGTCGTTTATTATCTAGCGGAGACGCGCCAGGGAGAAATAAAAATTTCAGAGGAACATTCGGGGTTTGGCTGGTTTCTCTACCGCGATGCTCTCCGCATGCTCATCCACAAAAATCTCAGGGAAAATTTGAAAAAAGCCAATGAAATCGTTCAGGGAAAAAGTTTACGCCGCCGCAAGGAGAGTCCCGCGCGGTAGAGTTACGACCTATAAGGCGCTCGCGCGGGCGATAGGCGCCCCGCGCGCCGCCCGAGCGGTTGGTAACGCTTTGAATAAAAATCCGCATGCGCCAAAGGTGCCCTGCCACCGGGTAATTCTTTCTTCCGGTAAAATCGGCGGCTATGCGAGCGGAGAGCGCGCTAAAATAAAACGCCTTATTACTGAAGGCGTTTTGGTGGAAAAAAACAGAGTGGATTTAAATAAGTTTGGATTTAAGATTTAACGAACTCCGCTATTTTTTTGAACGTTTCCGGTTCACGCCTTGCAATTTCGGCGAGAATCTTACGGTCCAGTTTCACGTTCTTCTTTTTAAGAGCGTTCATGAGGCTGCTGTATTTCAAACCGCTCATTCTTGCGGCGGCATTTATTTGAACGTTCCAAAGCGTCCGAAAGTCCCGCTTTTTTTCCTTGCGCCCCCTAAAAGTCCGGCGCAAGCCGTGAAGCAGCGCTTCTTTGGCGGCCCGCTCCTTTGACTTGCGGCCCCAACGGAATCCTTTAGTGTATTTCAGGAGCCGTTCTCTTTTTTTATGGGCGGTTTTTCCCCGTTTGACTCTAGGCATCTAATTTTTAGAAATATTTGCTCAAAATTTTCTCGGAAATATTGAGTTCCCTTGATTTTCTTTTTCTTAAAATCTGAACCTGGCTTTTATTGCTTTTAGAGTGACCCAAAGCCATGGCCCGCCGCATTATTTTGCCGCGTTTGGTTATTCTTATTCTCTGTGTAACACTTTTTTGAACCATGTTATTTTTTGGCGATTTGGGTGATGAATCCCCGGCCGCCGGGCCTTGACTCCATCGTCACTTTGTAAGGCGTCCGAATAAGTGTAAGAAATTCGTTCAATTTTTGAAGTGCCCACTCTTTATGGCCTTTTTCCCGGCCCCGGAGAAAAATGCTGATTTCCACATTATGCCCCTCCGAGAGAAATTCTTCCGCTTTTCTGGCTTTGATCTGGAGGTCGTTTAAGGCTGCCCGAGGCGTGATTTGGACTGTTTTTAGTTCTTTCGCTTTCTCCGCCCGCCGCTGTTTCTTCTCCTCTTTTTCTTTTTGGTAGCGGAATTTGTCAAAACTCATCACTCGCGCGACCGGAGGCTTGGCGTTCGGCGCAATTTCAATCAAATCCAGTCCGCGGTCCTTGGCGAGTGTTTTGGCGTCTTCAAATTTCAAAACGCCGAGATTTTCACCTTTTTCGTCAACCACCCTCAACTCCTTGGCGGTTATTTCGTTGTTTATTCGGTAGCGGATGGAGTAAGAATACTATAAGGCGGCTGCCGAAATCAAGTCTTTACAGGTTTTGCGGTTTTGGTATGATGATGGCCATGAGATTTCCCAAAAATGCCTTTATTAAATACACGAGGTACGTCCTCGGGTTTTTTGAAATGCTTTTAGGTCTCCGGCTCGTTCTGCGTCTTTTGGGGGCAAATCCCGCCGCGCCAATCGTTGACCTGTTGTACACATTAACCAATGTCGTCATCGCCCCTTTCCGCGGAATTTTTTCCGACATCTATCTCCGGGGCGGCGGCATTTTCGATTTAGTAACGATTACAGCCATGGTTGGCTATCCGATCATCGTTTATCTTATCTTTGAACTTGTTAACATTATCGCTAGAGATAGAGACGCGGAGGAGATTTAAGATTGGGATGCCCCATTATGAATAACGGCCGCCGAGCCGTTTTGTTTTATAAAAACAAAGAGCCCGGAGCGTTATGGACGTCCGGGACTCTGTGCAATGGGCCAATGGGCCCTGTATGAAATGGGGTATGAGGAACCCCTTCTTGTGGCTGCGTAAAGCAGCGAATATGTGGTGAACTGGTTATATTGTAGCAGAAGGCGTTGAGAGTCGGCTGTGGATAACAAAAAATTCACCTTGAAGGTGAATTTTTTGTTAGGGGTGGACATGGCCGGAGTTGAACCGGCGTGGAGAACGATCATCACAAATCCTCTACAGACTTATCTCTTGCGAGAAAATTTTGGCTTTGTGATTTAATCCCCGGCTACCAAGCCGTCTTGCCGGAGGCGAGCTCCATTTATTACACCGGTTGCCTCCTATGGAACGTTGGAGACCGATGCCGCATTAAGCGAAAGCTAACGCGGGGGCTGCAACTTTAGAGTTGGCAGTTAATATTTGTTGCCGAAGTTTAACGAGGTTCGGCAGCTCGGCCTGCAGATTTGCGAATCGGCATTCTCTCAAAGCCCGACATGCCCTCTTATCTCCCTTTCCGTTTCCCGTTTTTTAATGAGCTCGCGCTTGTCGCGTTTTTTCCTTCCTTTCCCAAGACCTAACTCGACTTTCACGAATCCGCGCTCAGTATAAACCCGAAGCGGCACCAGGGTCAAACCAGTTCCGATTTTCCCGATGATTACTTTTATTTCGTCGCGATTAAGGAGCAGTTTTTTTGTCCGCTCGGTCTCGTATCCGGCGGGCACATTCTTTGGTTGAAAAGGCGGCACTTTCATTCCTATTAAGAACAATTCGCCGCCGCGTTCAATAGCATGTGCCCCCGCAATATCAACGCGGCCCATTTTTACGGATTTGGCTTCATGGCCCGTCAGTTGAATCCCCGCGAAAAGTTTTTCAGATATTTCATAATCAAACCCAGCCCGTTTGTTGACACTCAAATCTTTCATATGCTAATTTTACCCCAGCTCTCACGGAGAAAACCATGGAAACCAAAAGCGAGAACAGCCTTGACATTCTCTGGACGACGCGGTTTATTGCGTGGGCCAAGAGGGTCGGTGGCAGAGAAGAGGATCTATTCGACACCGGATACCTCAGATGGCGGTTTTCATCGCCTGAGGGGACGTTGTGGCAGGCCACCTTTGACCATATTATGAGGCGGGCTAGAGAAGAAGACATTACTCCAGAAGAGTTCGTGAAACGGCTTTTTGGCCACGGTCGCGCCGAAGAGGTTCTGGTCTACTTCCGAGGCAGCTAAACTCCGAATAGCGAGAGCGCGAGTAATCGCGCTCTTTCGTTTTTTTGATTAGAATAAGTAAAGATGCGAGACAAGCTTTCAGCGCTTTTGAGGAAAACTGCGCCCAAAGGAACGGAGATCGGTTTAAACGTCCCCGAGGATGAGAAATTTGGCCACTATTCAACGAATGTCGTTTTTTCGCTTGCGAAAAAATCTGGCCGGCCGCCGATGGATGTCGCCCGGGAGCTCGCGGAAAAAGTCAAACTCGCCGGTTTTTTGAAGCGGTTGGAGGTGGCGCCCCCCGGGTTTATAAATTTTTGGTTGGAAGAAAGAGCGTTTCAAGATGAACTGCGGGAGATTTTAAAAAAGAAAAATTCTTACGGACGCGGCAAAAGAAAGAAAGATAAAATCCAGGTGGAGTTTGTTTCCGCCAATCCCACCGGTCCCTTAACGCTCGCGAACGGCCGGGGCGGATTTTTGGGCGACGTTCTCTCCAATACTTTGGAATGGAACGGCTTTCAAGTGGAGCGGGAATATTATGTGAATGACACCGGTAATCAGATTATTACTTTAGGCAAGTCCGCGGCCGCCGCTTTAGGTTTAATCCCGGCAGAGGAGAGTTTTTACAAAGGCGACTACGTGAGAAGGTGGGCGAGCGTGAACGCCGCTTTCGTCAGGAGAAATAAGGAAAAATTTTTGAAAATCGGCCAGAAAGCCGCGGCGGAATTCATGAGGAATATAAAGACCACTCTCACAAAAAAAGCCGGCATTAAATTCAACCGTTTTACCTCGGAAGAAAAGCAAATTCACAAGAAGGGTTTGACCAAAAAAGCTATGGAAATTTTCAGGAAAAAAGGACTGGTTTACAAAAAAGAAGGCGCGGAGTGGCTTAAAACCACTACCTTTGGAGACGACAAGGACCGGGTGGTGATAACGAGTGATGGATTTCCAACTTATTTCCTTGCCGATGCCGGGCACTATTTAGAGACAAAATCCCGTGGTTTCAGCAGGAAAATAAACATTTTAGGTCCCGACCACTTCGGCTACGTCGCTCGCATCCAAGCGGTGGCGAAGCTGGTGGGACTTGCGGAATCCACCATTATCATTACTCAACTCGTGCGTATGTTGGATAAGGGAGAAAGACTCAAGATGTCGAAGCGTAAGGGAACATTCATTACTTTTAATGAGCTTATTAATGAGGTGCCGCCGGATGTTGCGAGGTTCTTTTTCCTCACGATTGCGCCGGAGACGCACCTGGATTTTGACCTGGATTTAGCTAAGGAAAAATCGCAGAAAAATCCGGTTTATTACGCGCAATACGCCTACGTGCGGGCCCTTTCGATTTTGAAAAAAGCGAAGATTTCCGCCGCAAAAGCCGACTTGCGATTGCTCTCGAGCCGCGAAGACATTTCGCTTTTGAGAATGCTCGCGGCTTTTCCCGAAATTATTGAAGATGCCGCTTCCGATTACGGCGTCCAGCGCCTGACTCGCTACGCGCGCGAGCTTGCGCGGATTTTTCACGATTTTTACGAAAAGGAAAGAATCATCGGTGTGCCAAAAAACCTCGCCGCTGCCCGTCTAGCGCTTGTCAAAGCCACAGTCCAAGTTTTTGAAAACCTTTTCAAGATTTTAGGAATTTCCGCCCCCCAAAAAATGTAACGATATCAGAGGAGTATTAGTGAACAATTCGCGCGAATGGTTAAGTTGGGGTGATATAATAGAAATATATGAAAAGGTGGACGCAAATTTTTAAGGCGCTGGCCAATATTAACAGGTTAAAAATCATTAAACTGCTCTCTGGCGGCCGTGCTCTAAACGTTTCCAATATCGCCGGTGAGATTGGAATTTCACTAAATGCCACTTCAAAACATCTAATCATTTTGAGCAATCTTGATGTTTTGGATGGCAACGGCAGGGAGGGGCACGTTTTCTACAACTTGAACCCTAAAATGCCGCCCGATATAAAGAGAAGCGTCAATCTTTTTCTTGGCTGATGTTAAGTTAACCATTCGCGCGAATTGTTCAGTTGAAGAAATATGACTCAAGAAACAAAAACCTGCCAAAATTGTAAAAACCAGTTCACGGTTGAACCGGAGGATTTTGATTTCTATAGAAAAATAGAAGTCCCGTCGCCGACGTGGTGCCCGGAGTGCCGGTTAATCCGGCGTCTCGCTTGGCGGAATGAACGAGCACTCTACCGGGGGAAATGCCAGCGTTGCGGAAAAGCGACCATCTCAATTTTTTCACCGGACAAAGATTTGACGGTGTATTGTCGAGGATGTTGGTGGTCCGACGAATGGGACGGACTCGAATATGGGATAAATTTTGACCCGCAGGAACCTTTCCTTTCTCAAGTGGAAGGGTTATTTCACAAAGTCCCTACTATGGCACTCCACGGTCTCCACACCACCTTAGTGAACTCGGAGTACACCAATATGGTGGGGTATCTTAAGAACTGCTACTTCATCACGCACAGCGATTATGACGAAAATTGCGCTTACGGCAGCTATATACATCACAGCAAGGATAGCGTCGACAATCTAATGTTGGATCAAAGTGAACTGTGTTATGAAACAGTGAATTGCCGCAACTGCTACCAAACGTTCTTTTCTCTGGATTGCGAGGATTGCCAAAATGTTTACTTTTCCAAGAGTTGCAATGGGTGCAGTAATTGCTTCGGTTGCGTGAATTTAAGAAATAAATCGTACCATATTTTCAATCGGCCGTACTCAAAAAGTGAGTATGAGAAAAAACTCCAGGACTATATTCCCCATACGTTCCAGAAACAACAAGAGATGATTGAAATGATTCACTCTAAGTGGCCCTATTATCCTACAAAATACGCTCACGAGCGTCATAATACCAATGTAACGGGGGATTATATCTTCAATTGCAAGAACACCTACGATTCGTTCATTATCACCGACGCAGAAAACTGCCGTTACTGTGCTCTCATTGTTCCCAGCGGACTAAAAGATTCTTATGACCTGACGCATTACGGGCCTTTGTCAGAACTCGTTTACGAGTCGTTTCAAGTGGGCGATCACGTGTCTCGCATCAAATTCTCCTGGTGGGCTGTAACAAACAACGAGGATGTGGAATACAGCATGTTCGTAACCGGCTGCAGGAATGTTTTTGGATGCGTTGGATTGAAAAAACGAGAATACTGCATTTTGAACAAGCAATACTCAAAAGAAGAATTTGAAAAACTTAGAGCACAAATTATCGAGCAGATGAACACAAAGCCATACCGAGACCAACAGAACCATGAGTACCGCTACGGGGAGTTTTTCCCAACGGAAATGAGCCCCTTCGCCTATAACGAGACAACTGCTCAGGAACTATTTCCAACAATGACCAAAGAAGAGGCGATAGAGAAAGGTTATTCTTAGAAAGACCCCGAAGAAAGGCACTATGAGGTAACGATAAAAGCAGAAGATCTCCCTGACTACATCAAGGATGTAGGGGACTCCATCCTCAAAGAAACCATTGGCTGTGCTCACCAAGGCACCTGCAACGAGCAATGCGCCACCGCCTTCAAAATCATCAAAGATGAGCTTCAATTCTACAAAAAGATGAACCTGCCCCTCCCGCGTCTCTGTCCCAACTGCCGTCATTACCAGCGCCTCAAACAGAGGAATCCCCTCAAATTGTGGCATAGGAAATGCACCTGTGCCGGAGAGAAGTCAGAAAACAGTGTCTATACAAACACCGCCCAGCACTTCCACGAGAATGGTCATTGCCCTAACGAATTTGAAACAAGTTACGCTCCCGAAAGACCGGAAATCGTCTACTGCGAACAATGCTACAACGCCGAAGTTGTATAAGCGAGCAGCCTGCCTGCCGGCAGGCAGGTGTTATAATAGTGAAGTTGTGTAAATCATGCTGAAAAATCTTAAGGAGTTTTCCCTGCCGAAAATTGAAGAAAAAGTCCTGGAATTCTGGAAATCCGACCGGATTTTTGAAAAATCGCTTGCCAAGACGAAGCGCGGCAAAAAGTTTGTTTTTTATGAGGGGCCGCCGACCGCAAACGGCCGGCCGGGGATTCACCACGTTTTGGCTCGCGTTTTCAAGGACATCGTTTTGCGCTACAAGACCATGGCCGGGTTTTACGCGCCCCGCCGGGGCGGCTGGGACACCCACGGCCTGCCGGTAGAGATAGAAGTGGAAAAATCGCTGGGGTTGAAATCCAAAGCCGAAATAGAAAAATTCGGCATCGCCGAGTTCAATAAAAAATGCCGCGAATCGGTCTGGAAATACAAAAATGAATGGGAACGCTTCACCGAACGCATCGGTTTTTGGCTGGACCTTAAAAATCCTTATATTACCTACGAGAATTCCTACATTGAAACGCTCTGGTGGATAATCCAGCAGATCGCCAAGCGCAAGTTGCTCTACAAAGGGCACAAGGTTGTGCCATGGTGTTCGCGTTGTGGGACATCGCTTTCTTCGCATGAGATGGCCTTGGGTTACAACGAAGTGGAGGATACGTCGGTGTATGTGAAATTCAAGATTAAAAATCGTCCGAATACCTACATTCTTTCCTGGACGACGACGCTGTGGACTTTACCTGGGAACGTCGCTCTCGCCGTCGGTGAGAAGATTAAATATTTGGAACAGGAAATAAAAGGCGAACGGTTGATTTATGCAAAATATTCTCCGATTGCCAGAGAATTGGGCCAGATAGGAAAAGAATTATCCGGTAAATCTTTAGTCGGTCTTGAGTACGAGCCGCTTTTTAAAATAAAACCTTTACAAAACGGTAAATCGCATAAAATTTATGCCGCCGATTTTGTGACGACGACCGAAGGCACGGGGGTGGTCCACACCGCCGTGATGTACGGTGAAGACGACTACAATTTAGGCAAGAAAGTCGGCCTGCCCCAGCACCACACGGTGGATGAGAAAGGAAAGTTCACTAAGGACGTGGCCGGTTTTGAGGGAATGTACGTTAAAGCCAAAGAAACCGAGGAAAAAATAGTTAAATATCTTGAGAGAAACGGCAATTTATTGAAGACCGAAAAATATCTCCACGAATATCCTTTCTGCTGGCGATGTAACACACCGCTTATCTACTACGCCCGCGATTCCTGGTTTGTGGTGATGAGCAAGCTGCGGAGCAAACTGCAAAAAGCGAACGGCAAAATAAATTGGATTCCGGCGCACATCAAGACCGGCCGTTTCGGCGAGTGGCTCCGCGAGGCGAAGGACTGGAACTTTTCCCGCGAAAGGTATTGGGGAACACCCCTGCCGGTTTGGCAGTGCGAAAAATGCGCCGAAGCCAAGGTTATCGGTGGCTTTGATGAGTTGGAAAAACTGGCAGGCAAAAGCACTAACTGCTACATTTTGGTCCGGCACGGGCAGGCGCAGAGTAATTTAGACCATAAAGTTACTGGCTGGCCTGAGAAAACCAAGGCGCATCTTACTCTTTTCGGCCGCGTGGAGGTTGAGAAACTGGCCAAGAAACTCGCGAAGACAAAAGTCCATTACATTTATTCTTCGGACCTCACTCGCACAAAAGAAACCGAACAAATTCTTGCTGACATCTTCAAAGGCGAAAAAGTATATTTTGACGAGAGATTACGGGAGATAAATACCGGCAAGTTCAACGGCTGCCACGACAGCGCTTACCACGCTTACTTTACCTCCATACTCGAGAAGTTCACCAAAGTGCCGCCGGGTGGCGAGTCACTCTCGGATTTGCGCAAGCGCCTTTTCGGATTGATTAGCGAACTTGAAAAGAAACATCAAAACAAAACAATCGTGATTGTGAGCCACGAATATCCGATTTGGATGCTCTGGCAGATGATGACGGGCGCGAGCAACGATGAGGCGGCTCTCGAGCACGAGCGCCGCGGAGAGGATTTCATCGGCACCGGCGAGGCCGAAGAAATTAAGATGCGCAATCTGCCGCGCGATGAGACCGGACTTTTTGACGTTCATAGGCCGTACGTTGATGAAGTTAAATTCGGTTGCGTTAAGCCGCGATGCAACGGGAAGATGAAGCGGGTTAAAGAAGTGGTTGATGCTTGGTTTGATTCGGGAGCGATGCCTTTTGCGTCAAGCGCGCCAATTCCCGCCGATTACATTTCGGAGGCCGTTGACCAGACGCGCGGCTGGTTCTACACGCTCCTTGCCGTTGCTGTTTTGATGAACAAAGGTAATCCCTACAGAAACGTGATTTGCTTGGGTCATGTCTTAGACAAATACGGCCGGAAGATGTCCAAATCCAAAGGAAATGTTGTTGACCCGTGGCAGATGATAGAAAAATACGGGACGGATGCGGTACGGTGGTATCTCTACACCATAAACCCGCCGGGCGAGCCGAAAAAATTCGACGAGGCGGATTTGGGCAAAGCGCTGCGCCAGACGATATCCCTTATTTACAATTCCTTCGTATTTTTCGAAACCTACGCAAGTAAAAATACCAGATACCAAATACCAAATACCAAAAATGTTCTGGATAGATGGGTTATTGCGCGCCTTGCCGAAGCCGTCAAAGCGGCGACGGCGGGGATGGACAAATACGACGTCGGGGGCGCCGCTCACGCGATTGAGGAATTCGTTTCCGACCTCTCGCGCTGGTACATCCGCCGCTCCCGAAGACGTCTCCAGAAACCGGATGGCCAAAAAGATTATAATGCCGCATCAGAGACGCTGGGTTTCGTGCTTTTGGAGCTTTCTAAACTCTTGGCGCCCTTTACGCCGTTTTTTGCCGAAGCGTTGTACAAGTCATTGGTCATAAATCATGGGTCATCTGTTCACCTAGAAAATTGGCCTAAAATCGTTGGCAAGACCGACAAGAAATTACTAGGGGAGATGAAAAACGCCCGCTTGATTGCGAGTTCGGCGCTTGCCAAGCGCGCCGAACTCGGCATTAAAGTCCGCCAACCATTAAACGAATTGAAAATCAAGAATCAGGAATTAAAGAGCAAGGAAATAACCGAAATTTTGAAAGATGAGGTGAATGTGAAGAAAATCGCTTTTGACAGGAAATTGAAGGAGGATATTTGGCTTGATGCGGAAATTACCCACGAGCTCAAGGAAGAAGGGTGGTTGCGAGAATTGGTGCGGATGATTCAAGGTCTGCGCCAGGACGCGGGACTCACGCCGAAAACCCAGATTATCTTGGTAGTGGAGAGCCCCGGCGAGCTGAACCACGTTGTTCAAGCGAATGAAAACCTAATCAAAAAAGAAGTGAACGCCAAAAGCGTGGAATACGGCCGTTCCCACAAGTTTGAATCGGAGCTGGAAACGAAAATAGACGACTGGCCGGTTTGGATCGCCTTAAGAAAGCCACTGTAGCTTATCTTCAAAAACTCCCATATGGGAGTTTTTGAAGATTAAATTAATAAGCCGATTTTGCGCTTTACCTCGTTTATTTTTTTGGAAGCGACAGTATTTGCTTTCTTATTGCCGACAGCGAGCACTTTTTTGATTTCGGCGGGTTTTAGTTTCTTTTTTCTTTCTTGGAACGGCCGGAGGGCGCGGATTATCACTTCGGCCAGATCCTTTTTGAATTCGGCATAGCCCTTACCAACATACATTTTTTCGATGGTACTTACCGATTTACCGGAGAGTTCAGAATAAATCAAAAGCAGGTTGCTCACGCCGGGTTTGTTTTTCACGTCGTATTTTATCTCTTTTCCAGAATCGGTGGTTGCGCGCGTTAATTTTTGTCGGATGATCGCCGGCGAATCGTCCATAAAAAGACAACCAGCCGGGCGGGATTTCGCCATTTTTTTGGTGGAGTCGTCTAAACTCATAAGACGTGGAACTTTCGTGAGAAGCGGTTTGGGTTCGGTGAAGGTTTTGCCGTATTTATTGTTGAATTTTCGGACAAGCGTCCGGGCCAGCTCAAGATGCTGGAGCTGGTCGCGCCCTACTGGAACGAATTTCGCGTCGTAGAGAATTATGTCGGCCGTCATTAGCACGGGGTAAGCTGCAAGGCCAAAATTGCTTTCGTCAACGGCCCTTTCAAAGTCCTCTCTGGTAAAAATTTGACCCTCTTTTAACTTGAGTGTTTGGATCACTTTTTCTTTAAATGCGGTCATCCGCAGTAGTTCACTGACCGGCGTAAGGGGGCCCAGAATTTCATACAGCTGGAGATGTGCCGAAATTTGAGACTGGATGAATAAAGTTGATTTCTTCGGATTGAGTCTGGCCGCTAGAAAGCTCGCCATAAGATCAATGGTGTTTTTCTGCAGATCTTTCGGATTCGGGTTTTCGGTGAGGGCATGCATATCGGCAATGAAAAAATAGCACTGGTATTTACCAGAGTTCTGGAGGTCAACGAAATTTTTGAGAGCGCCTAAATAATTCCCGAGGTGGAGCTTGCCGGTTGGTTGAATGCCCGAAATTAATATTGGTTTTCTCATAAACTTCTGATTTAAGATTTTCAGGTGGTATACTTAAGTATACCACCTGGGTTTTTGGAAAAGTTCTGAAAAGTTCGAGAACTTTTAAGTTCCTTTTAGACTTCTATCACGACCGGCAAAATCATGGGCCGGCGTTTGGTTTTATTGTACAGGAACTGGCCGATTTGGTCGCGAATCAGGGATTTCAGGTAATCGGCGTCAATCGGCTGGTGGCGGGGAATGCGGCCGATGATGCCGCGAATTTTGCGACGGATTTCATCGAGCATTCCCTGATTTTCCTTGAGGTAGATGAAGCCGCGGGAGATGATATCCGGATTTTTGAGGACCCGGCCGTTCTGGCGGGAAAGGGTGGCGATAATCACAATCATCCCTTCCTGGGCAAGGGTAATCCGGTCGCGGAGGACCACTTCGCCCACGTCGCCCACGCCCAAGCCGTCAACCATCACGTAGAAGACCGGCACCTTTTCATCGGTTACTCTTACCGAATCTTTACGGAACTCAACGACGAGGCCGTTGTCGGCGATGAGAGTGTTCGTGGTTTCTAGCCCCAGTTCTTCCTGGGCGAGCTGGGCGTTTCTTGAACGCATGAAATAGTAACCGTGAATCGGCAGGAAAAATCTCGGTTTCACAAGCCGCATCACCGTTCTCAGTTCCTCCTGTGGCGCGTGGCCCGAGGAGTGGATATCAAGCATCTTGTAGTGGAATATTTTCGCGCCTTGGCGCGCAAGATTATCCTTGAGATTCTGAACACTCCTTTCATTGCCGGGCACAATGGAAGAGGAAAGGATAATAGTGTCAGTGTTCTTTACCTTCACGTGGCGGTGTTCGCCGTTTGCAACGCGCATCAAGGCCGCGTTCGGCTCGCCCTGGGCGCCGGTTGCCAAAATCATAACTTTATCGTCGGGGTGCCTATTCACCTCTTCAATGGGAATGAGCGTGCCTCTCTGAATTTTCATGTATTTGAGGTTTTGGGCGATTTGGATGTTGGTTTTCATGGAAAAGCCGCTAATCGCCACCCGGCGCTTCAGGTGCTCGGCGATTTTGATGATTTCGGCGAGGCGGTCCAAGAGCGAAGAGAAGGTGCCGACGATAATGCGGCCCTCCGCGGCTTTGAAGATTTTCTCCAGTTCTTTTTCCACCACCCGTTCGGATAAGGAATAACCCGGGGTTTCGGCGCCGGTTGAATCAAGCATCAGTGTGTGAATGCCTTGCTCGCTTACCCACTTCCAGGTGTCCAAACCGCGGGCATGCCCCTCGTTGTCGTAATCAAATTTGAATTCGCCGGGGTGGACGACGTTGCCGATGGGGGTTTTGATTATCATGCCGACGCCTTCGGGAATGTTGTGAATGACGTCGAAGAAAGTGGCGGAGAAATTTTCCGAAAGCTTGTGGATTTCGCCGCCCTTTACCATCACGAAATTGGGTTTGGGCGAATGGGGGAAATCCTCCTGTCGCCTCAAAATTATTTCTTTAGAAATCTGCGTCGTGTAGATTATGGGATTGCCCAGCTTCCCGAGAAGATAGGGAATGGCGCCGATGTGGTCGTAGTGGCCATGAGTGATGATGAGCGCCTTGATTTTCTCCTTCCGCTCCTCGAGATATGAAACGTTCGGAATGATGTAATCAATGCCGGGCGTTTCTTCTTCGGGGAACTGCAAGCCGGCGTCAATGATGATAATTTCGTCCCGGTATTCAAAAAACATCATGTTGCGGCCGATTTCTTCCAAGCCCCCCAAAGCCACCCAGCGAACCACCGGTTCAGAATCCGCTCCTTCTCTTTTCATTTCAGCCGAAACCGGCCTTCTCGTCCTAGAAAAAGTTCTTCTTTGAGTCAATGCTGTTTTAGGAGTCATATTTTATTTTTATTGTGGGGATGGAGAGATTCGAACTCTCATGGTCTTGCGACCACTGGCTCCTGAAGCCAGCGCGTCTGCCGTTCCGCCACATCCCCGGCCACACCATTTATTTAACAACCCTCGCCTTAGAGAGATGCCATTCCTCGACTTTTTGGAAGCGGTCCGACGGCTCTACCAGGGGGCGGTTTTCGTTTTCAAACTGGAACCCGCCCAGGTTTTTGGAATGAACGTAAGTATAAGGCAGGGAAAAAAGGAATACCGCCGGATTGTCTTCCACGATAAACTTCTCCGCTTCTTTAGCCAAATCCAGCATTCCATTTTCATCGCTTTGCCTCACTTTTTCTATTAAAGTATCCACCTTTTGATTTTTGTAAAGGGCGAGATTCAAGCCCGGATAAAATCTCTCCGACGAATGCCAGAAAGGAAAAAGGTCAAGGGGATTCTCGAGGACGTTGCCGAAAAGAAGAACTTCGTAATTGTTGGTCTTGACGACGTTCTCCAGTAATTCGTTCGTGGGGAGGGAGATGATATTCACATCCCTCACGCCCGCGGTAAGCCAATCTTCTTTTATTATTCTCGCAGTTTCTTCAAGGAAATCAACCTGCGGGACGATGAGAGTGAGGGTAATATTTTCTTTCTTTAATTCTTCCGGGTTAAGATTTTCTGATTCCGCGAGCGTCTCGCCCGCCCCCCATTTTCCCAAAGGCCCATGGACAACCTCGGCCTCATTATGAAAAACCTGCGCGACAATTTCTCTTTTATCAATAGCGAGAGCAAGCGCCCGACGGAGCCCATTGTTTTTTAAAGACGAGCTCAAATTTTCATTGAAGAAAAGGGCATAATAACCCGGCATTGGGATTCGATCCACGACCGCGTTCCTGAGCGGTAAAGAAGCAGTGTCAACTGGTGAGAGAGAACCGAAACCCTGGATTTTGCGCAGGGCGAAATCTTTCATCATTAACTCCCTCGATTCGTAAAAGACGAAGTAAAAATCTTTGATGAAGGGTTTTGATCCGAAAAAGCGCTCGTTTCTCACTAAGTGATACTCGCTAATGAAGCCGTCTCTCCTTTTGGAGAAATCTTCCAAACGATAAGGCCCGCTGCCGACCGGCTCCAGATTGTATGAGGAGAGCCGAAAATTGCTCTTAGGAATACCGCCGAAGAGATGGACGGGCAGAACGGGAAGGCGTTCCATGTTTTCCTTGAAGAAGGCATAAGGCGCGGGCAGGGTGAAAATGACCCGGAGCTCGCTTACGCGCTCGGTGACCACGCCCTTCCAGTTTTTGGTGAGCGGTGAGCGGGTCGTGGGGTCCTGAACCGTTTCCACCGTGAAAACAACGTCGTCGCTTGTGATGGGCTGATTATTATCCCAAACGATTCCTTCCCTGAGTTTGACAGTGTATTCGGTGCCGTCCTCCGATACTTCGTAACTTTCCGCCAAGTCCGAAAGGGAGCTGTAAATCAGGGTGCTCAAATCCAGGTCGGCGGCGTTGTCGGAAATTAGGGGATTTATGGCGACTGGCTGGCCAACCACGCCTTCGCGCCAGGAGCCGCCCGAAACCGCTCGCCAGGCGCTTGAATCATCAACCGCAAGCGTGCCGCGGGTAATCGCGGCGAGCGCGAAAAGAACGGCGGCAACCATAAAAGCAGCCCGCTCCTTGCGCGTGAAGGAATCAAAAATCCGTTTGAAGATAAGCATTTTTATTTCGTGATAAAGAGATTAGTGAGGGCAAGCGCTACGAACAGTAGGGCGGCGACAATCGTTCCCCAGTAAACCATTTTTTCCAAACCGCGCCGGGTGTAATAGGGCGTGGCGCTGCCTCCGCCGCCGAAAAGACCACCCAGACCCTGGCTGCGTTCCTGAATCAAAACGAGAACGATAAGAATAACCGATATTGCGATTTGAGCGATAAGAAGCATGAAGAATTAGTTACCAGATTTTGTTCCCCAATGGACGAAGAGATTTACGATGCCAAAAAGCAGGGTAGCAAGAAGGAGTGGTAAGTATCCGTCTATTATAAGCGGTTCGGTCAGTTTGTCAAGAATGAAAAGAGTGGCGGCATTAATGAGGATGGCAAAGAGGCCGAGGGTGAGGACAATGAATGGGCCGAAGAAAAGCTTCATGATGGGTTTCAAAAACATATTGATGGCGGCGAAAATTACCGCGGCGATGAGAAGTTCAATGAAATTGCCGACCCAAATGAAACCCTTGATGAATTCGGAGGCCGCCAGAATGACGATGGCATTTACGATGATATGAATGATGATTCGGCCCAGGAATTTCATATTTAAAGAAGTAAAGATTTTATACGAAAACACGCTATCTATTTCCCCAGCGTGGAAATAGCGCTCGCTCTCGGGCTCGCTCTCTCGCTTCGCTCGAACCGTGCCCGCTCGCCCTGCGAGACGGTTTTCTTAACAAAATCTTTACTTCTTTTATTCTATCAAAAAAGGAACACTCCCGGCCGCAGGGGTCGGGAGTGGTGCTGGGGTCGAGGCGCCCGTGAAACGCGAGTGCCATTTAGGGCTTTTTTTGAAACAGGGAGGTGGACGCTCCTTTCGGTTATGGTGGGTGGCGCCTCGACGTTCTGTTTCTATTCTAATGTAAATCTATATAAACGCAAAAGCCCCGTGCTGTGATAGGGGCTCTTGGCGCTGATTGGTCAGGGGGAGCAGGTAGCTCCACCGTCCGTCCGTGTCTCGGTTTCCCGAGGCATTCTCTCAACCGCGAGGTTTTGAGAACCGGAGGTGAAACTACTACCTGCCCACACCCCGACCGTATGTGAAGAAAGTGAGGCTAGGAGGGGCTACAGCGTCTGCGAAAGGCCTTATTGGACTTCCCACTGGTTTCCCTGGGCATGTCCCCTTAAGCAGTTCGACCTGCGTTTCTTGGTCAGCTCTCTTGCGAGTGCTGCCGAGCTGCACAGTCTTACTCCCGCTGCAACCAACTACCGTCTTTGTGCCCACAGGGCTCTCGGCAATTTAATGACTTGCGTCCCGGGGGAACTTACGTTCCTCCGTGCCAGTCCCTTTTTTGGGTCGCCGCAGAACTTGCGTCCTACAGTTTCCCCGCGCGACTCTTACGAGAGTCATTCGCGGTGGACAGATCCTCAAGAACTTCGGTGTTTGGGAACACCGCTGTTCCTTCGGGGCTCTCGCTCCCGAGTGACGGCAGTTTGAGGATGCTTTCGGCGTCAGCAAAGGTTCAGTAGTTGTGTCGCAACCACTGACCGGATCCTTCTGGATCTTCTTTGGACCCTCTGCTAACTGAAGCTTGGGGCTTACCGATGACCTGCCTCGCGGCTTGTTCCATTCCGAGAGGGAGGTAGCCTCCTGCGTCTCACTTCACTTCCAAAATGTAAATGTGCTGCGTAGTGTCCATAATACACGGCTCATAAAAGCCGTCAAGCATAAGTCAAGGGCAAATGTGAAAAGAATGTTAATAGGGTGGGGATAGGTTAAATGAGCTGATTTAATAAGCTCTGGCCCGTCATTTCCGGGGGTTTAGGGATGTTCATCAGTTCTAAAATAGTCGGGGCGACATCGGCCAAGAGGCCGATGGTTTCGGGGTGGTGGAGGATTTCCTCCGGTTTCGGTTTTTGGAAATCCTTCCCCACGAGGTAGATCGGCACCGGATTCGCATTGTGTTTCGTTTCCGGTTCGCCGGTTCGGGGGTTTAAGACCTCTTCGGCGTTGCCGTGGTCGGACGTCACAATCATCACATGGTTTCCTTTTAGGACGGCGTCCACTAGCCGGTTTAGTTCTTTATCTACGGTTTTTATTGCTTGGACGGCGGCATCATAATTACCGGTGTGAGCGATAATGTCCGGATTAGCGTAGTTTACGAGAATGAAATCAAAACCACCCTCATTTAGAGCGACAATCGCCCGATCGGTTACGGCGGAGGCCATCATTTCCGGGTGTTCTTCTTCCCTCACGGCTGTTTTCGAGGGAACAAGGACCCGGAATTCGTTGGGGTAGGGCTTCTCGCGCCCACCGTTGAAAAAATAGGTGACATGGGCGTATTTTTCGGTCTCGGCAATGCGGAGCTGATTCAAGCCCTTATCGGCCAAGACCTTGCCGAGCGGGTTTCCCACTCTTTCGCTGGGGAATGCGACTCTAGCCCTCCATTTATCTTCGTAGGCCGTCATAGTGACAATATAAAGATTGGAGAAAATTTTAATAGGAAACTTGTCAAGTTTGGGGTTTAAGAAGGATTCGGCGATTTGTCGCATGCTGTCTTCCCGGAAGTTGAAGAAAATTAAAGCGTCGCCGTCTTTTATGGCGTGAGCTTCAAACGCCGTCGGTTCTATGAATTCATCGTCCAATTCCCTCGTGTAAGCACTTTTCACCGCCTCTTCGGGAGCGGAAATGGGTAAGTCGCCGGTCAAAGCCTTGTAAGCCGCTTCCGTTCTATCCCAGTGTCCATCGCGGTCCATGGCGTAATAACGCCCGGCCACACTCGCAATGGTGCCTACGCCGTTTTTTTGAACTTCGGCTTTTAATTTTCCCAATAATTCCATGAAAGATCGCGGCGGCGAATCCTTGCCGTCGGCAAAAACATGGATAAATAGATTTTGGCAAGATTCGCGTTTGGCCATTTCAATTAAAGCGGCGAGATGTCTGAAGGAAGCGTGGACATTGCCGCTCGTTAAGAGGCCCGCTAAGTGGACGGCGGAGTTCTTCTCGCGCGCGCGAGCGAAAGCCTCTTTCAGGAATTTGTTTTTAAAAAAAGAGCCGTCCTCAATTTTCATCATTATCCGCGGGTAATGCTGATAGATGATTTTGCCGGCACCCAAAGTGAGGTGCCCCACCTCACTATTACCCTCCTCTTCAAAGGGGAGACCAATGGCGACGCCGGAGGCTTGGAGAGCCGCAGCCGGAAAGGAACTCTCCAGAAATTTAATGGTTTCAGGACTCGCGGCATGGATAGGATTAGATTCAATGAGTTTCCCGAGACCCCAGCCATCCAAAATCGTTAAAACGTAGGTTCTTTTCATAAAACGCTTCTAATCTATTCTAAATCATTCTTGACCGGAGTGCCTAATCGGCTTATAATGGAAATCACCAAAGTCGATGCAAATCAATTACTTAAATTTATATGTTTGGAGGATTAAACCCACTCGTGGGATTGGGGCTTTTGGTTTTGGGAGCAGTTATCGGTTACTTCGTGAGACGCACCCTGGCCTTGAGTCAACTTTCATCTCTAGAGCGGAAAACTCGGGAAGAACTGGAGTCGGCCGAATCAAAGGCTAAAGAAACAATCTTAGCGGCCAAAAGCGAAGCCGCCTCGATAATCGAAGAAGCCCAAAAAGAAGAGCGGGAGCAGAAATATGAGCTCCGGCGTCTTGAAGAGCGTCTTTTGAACAAGGAGGACTCCTTAGCTAAGGAAAAAACCGATCTGGAAAAACGGGAAGCGGCCGTTCACGAAGAAGCTCTTCGTGTTAAAAGTGTTGAGGAAAAAGCGCGGGTGGCGGAAGAAAAAGTCATTAAGGAGATAGAAAAGGTGGCTGGCCTCACGCGGGAAGAAGCAAGAGGAAAAATATTTGAAGAATTCGAAACCGAACACCGGGGGGAACTCGCCGAGATGCTCGCCAAACTTGAGCACGAAAAGAAAGAGGCAGTGGAGGCAAAAGCCGGGGAAATCATCACCTCCGCCATTCAGCGTTACGCCCGTTCGTCAATTGCCGATGTGACGACCACCGTTTTCAGTCTGCCCGGCGAAGAAATCAAGGGTAAAATCATCGGCCGCGAAGGCCGCAATATCCGGGCTTTTGAGCGTTTGACCGGCGTGGAAGTGATAATCGACGAGACGCCGGAGAGTCTGCTTTTATCTTCTTTCGACCCGATGCGGCGGGAAATGGCCAAAATGGCTTTGGAGAAACTCATTGCCGACGGTCGCATTCAGCCCGCCAAAATTGAAGAGAAAGTTGAGGAAGCAAGGCAGGAGCTCGAAGCGCGGATTGAGAAAATTGGTGAGGAATCAGCCTACGAGGTAGGAATACTTGATTTGCCGAAGGAGATCCTAAAGCTCCTCGGCCGCCTCAATTACCGCACCAGCTACGGCCAGAACGTCCTGCTTCACTCCATTGAGATGACCCATATCGCCGGGATGATTGCGGCGGAGCTTCGTCTGAACGTTGAAGTGGCCAAACGCGGAGCGCTCCTTCACGACATCGGCAAGGCGATTGACCACGAAGTGGAAGGGACGCACGTGGAACTCGGCCGGAAGATTTTAAAGAAGTATGGCATCGCCGACGAAGTCATTAAGGCCATGGAAGCCCATCACGAAGAATTTCCTTACGCCACCCCTGAATCCTACGTGGTCGCGGCCGCCGATGCTATTTCTGCTGCCCGCCCCGGCGCCCGGCGCGACACACTTGAGAAATATTTGAAGCGCTTGGAAGACATTGAGAAAGTGGTGAAAACCTTTGAAGGAGTGAAAGAGGCCTACGCCGTCGCCGCCGGCCGGGAAGTCCGGGTGTTCGTGACGCCGGAAAAAATCGACGACTTCGGGGCGCTGCAGCTCGCCAAACAAATTGCGGCGAAGATCCAGTCCGACGTTCAGTATCCGGGAGAGATAAAAGTGACGGTTGTCCGGGAAATGAAGGCGGTGGAAGTGGCAAGATAGTCCCCAAGCCAAAATCTGCTATAATAAAAGCGGTTAAAATTCAGGCAAAAGGTCGGTTATTCCAATAAAACAAATGAAAAAAGACGATCTTGTAGAAGTAGTGATGAAAGTCGCCAGTATTGAAACCAAAAAGCAGGCGACCGACGCGGTTGAGGCGGTTTTTGACACAATTGTTAAAACCCTAGGTCGCGGCGAAGAAGTGGCGATTACCGGCTTCGGCAGCTTCCGGGTGGCAAAGCGGGCGGCCAGAATGGGTGTTAACCCCAAAACCGGCGAAAGAATCCAAATCGCCGCTTCCACTAAACCAAAATTCAGAGCAGGTAAGCTCCTAAAGGAAGCGGTTAAATAGTTTACTTACCTCTAGAGGTAAACCAAAAATCCGTCCTTCGATAAACTCGGGACGGATTTTTGGTTCTTTATTTCCCTTGCGCCCGCCTGAGGCGGGCAGGCCCGCCTGCCGGCAGGCAGGGGTAATCAGAGTAATTTCCTCACCAAATTACTCATTTCAATAAAGATTTGGTAGGCCCCTTTGATTTGACTCAAAGAGGATTCCACCAAATCCTTTATTGACGAGGTTCTGAAAATCGGCGAACTTGTCGCGTTCGCGTCGGTACTCGTTGAACTCGTTGCTGTCGAGGTTGCAAAAAGCGGTGCATTCATCAAGGTGGAAGTGGCCGCTGGAACTGAACTGGTCGTGGTCGTTTCGTTTTCGATGTTCCGCAGTGCAATCGGGAGGATATATTGATTCCAGAAAAAATCATTAGCTTCCTTATTTAAGTCCGCGGCCTCATTTATTTTCTTATCGGCATCACCGAGCAGTTCCTGAAGTTGGGCGGCGCCCTTAATCTTTGCCTTCAGAAGAGCAAGGACGTCCTTGCGAATTCGTTCAGAGCGCTTCATGGCTGTCTCCACAGCTTTCTGTTCCTGAAGAATCAGTAGGTAAGAGTCGGCCTCACTGGAGGCGGCAATATAGTTTTTGTCCCGCCACTCCTTGAAATCGCTCGCAATTTTTTTGATGGTTTCGAGATTAATTTTATTGGTATCATCCAAACTTTCTTTTTGGTCTTCGTAATAATCAATGGCTTTGTTTAGGGAAGAGACGATCGAATCCCGCCAGAGCGCCACTTCTTTGGAAAGTTTGTCCAAGGCCAAGAGCTTGATTTTCATATCCTTGGCTTCGGAAATGGAGAAATCAACAACCTTCTTGAAAGTTTCAATTCTTAAACTCAGATCGTCGGTTTGCCCCTCGTCTTTGGCTGTCACTAAATCTTGGACCTGGCCCTGCACGTCCTTTAAGGCGTTTTGAACTGCTGAGGATTGGGCGTTTGCAGTGCCCGCAGAAATGAGCGAGATAATTAAAAAAACGATTGTGAAATTAATTTTCATATTCTTAAAAAATAACGGAATTAAGTAGATCGTCTATTTCCGGATTGGTTGATTTCTGGACATCTATGCTTTCTTCCTCCGATTCTAAAAGCGTTTGATTTAAGTGCTTCACGCTCGTGTTCGTTATTTCGCCCAGCGCCGAAGCAATGGCTTGATTAGCGTTTTGCTGATATTCCACTTCCTGAAGCTGAACGTTGATGGTAAGTCCCGCAAATTCCTGGCTCAGGTTTTCCGGGTTGAAAGCCGCTGAGACCGTCGGTTTGGATGGGACAAAAATAACGTAAGAAGCTACAACGACAAGGACAACGGCCGCGAAACTCAATGCCGGCGCAAGGCGCGGCAAGCTTAAAAAGCCGTAAAAATGGTTGGGTTTCGCGCTCGCGAGAATTGAGGTTTTTGAAGTTTCGGCAAAAGCCCGGTTCGGCTTGAGAAACCTTAATTTTCGAAGCTCGTTGATTATTTGGTCATAGTTTGTCATTACTGTTCCAATATCTTTTTGATTTGTTTTAAGGCCCGGTGCTGGATGACTCTTACCGCGCCTTCGCTTTTTCCTAAGATTCCGGCAATCTCCTTATTGGAAAGCTCGTCAACGAACTTCATTATAAGGAGGTTCTGGTGGTCTTCATCGAGAAGCCTCAACGCTCCCCAGATAAGCTTCAGTTCCAATTTTTTATCTATTTTTTCGCCGATGTCCGGCAAATCAGACAAAAGATTTTCGGAAACGAGTTCGATGTTAACGTTCACTTTATTGGTTCGCCAATGGTCAACGACGGCGTTTCTCGCAATTTTATAGAGCCAGCTTGAGAAAGGAAAACCCTTCTCCCGGTAGTTGCCGATATTCTGCCAGGCGGAGAGGAAAACCTGATGGCAAATATCCTCGGCATCGACCCGGGTTCCAACCTTCAAAAGGATAAACCGATAGATAGCCGGAAGGTGCCTATCGTAAATTTCCCCAAACGCCCCATTGTCTCCTTTTTGGGCTTTTTTAACGAGCTCGGACTCTTCTTTTGTCATAGGTAAAACGATTGATTTTGAATAATGTTTCTTTTGTCCCGTAACGGATTAGGATTGATTGTAACGTTACAGTTGAAATCTAACAAATAAAGAAAGTTATAGCAATTGAGCGGGATACCGGAATCCCTGCCTGCCGCCTGCCTGCCGGTAGGCAGGGCAGGCAGGGAACCGGCGCTGCCAGTATTCTGGTGCGGGATGCGAGAATTGAACTCGCGTCTTCAGTTTGGAAAACTGATGTATTAGCCACTATACGAATCCCGCCGTTGTAAGATAATGCTTACATATTTAGAGGAGTGTTTTCAAGGACATATGCTAATATTCTATTTGTGAAGTCTAGAACCAATTTTATCTGGAAGCACAAAGTTTTCTGGGTTACCGTTGTTTCTCTAATCGTTCTTTTTATTGTTTTCTATATTCTCGCCAAATGGAGCGCACCCGTTAGTCTGCCGCCGGAATTTCTATTGGCAAGGCAGGAAGCAGCCTCCGTTAGCGAGAAAATCGTTTCCCTTACGAACGCTACTAATAATAAAATCAAAGCCGTAAATATTTCCGATCTTGACGGTAATGTCGCTGCGGCCCGCAATCTTCTTGAAGAAGCGCGGAATGACAACGGCGCGGCCTACGCCCAAGCTTTTGAGCTTTCCCAATATCTTCAACGAATCGCCGAGTCAATGAAACAGGTTTCGTCCGTAAAAAGCCAGCGTTTGGCTTATGAAGCGGTATCAATCGAACTTTCACTGGTTTCCGAATTCATAACTTATACCCAAAATTTAAACGAATTTTTGAATAGTTTGTCGCGAGCTCTCGCGATGGAAAACCCTTCGGACCGACAACTGGTTTTGAACCGTCTTGATGACGTCAATCGGAACGTCAATAAAATAAATTCCCTGAATCAGGAATTTCTCTCTAAAATCAGTGAGTTTGATAGGTCGCTTTAGCAGCGTCCCCACGAGGAATCGAACCCCGATCTACTCCTTAGAAGGGAGCCGTTCTATCCGTTGAACTATGGGGACTCAAATTCAGCGCTAATGTTGATTCTAAACCAAAAATCTAATAGTTTAAAGGAGAATCGGGGCGTAGTGTAACGGCAGCACGAGTCCTTTGGGAGGATTTAGTCCGAGTTCAAATCCCGGCGCCCCGACAAAATTTTACTCCGGAAAAATTACACCAATAAACCAAAGCAACGCTAATCCTATAAGAATTAGAAGAAAATGAGTAAATTCTTGAGGCCTTGTTTTATGATGAATCTCGGGCATTAAATCTGAAACAGCAATGTAAATGAAAATGCCGCTCGCGAAAGCGGTAAGGTAAGGGATAACACCGTTTAGTAGTGGGAGGGCGAGATAGCCGAGGATTGCACCTACGGGTGTGGTGAGGGCAGTGAAAAAATTATAAAGAAGTACCTTGGTTTTGGTATAACCGGCATGAAGGAGGACGCCGAAGTCGCCGATTTCTTGTGGCACTTCATGGAAGAAGATAGCAATGGTCGCGGCGACGCCGACTGGTACTCCCAAACTGAAACTCAAAGCGATGATGATGCCGTCAATAAAGTTGTGAATCGCGTCGCCGAAGAGCACCGCGCTTGAGAAAGTGTGAAGGTCGCAGGTTTCGCGGTCGTGGCAGTGATACCACCTTAAGAATTTTTCAAAAACAAAAAGAACAAGAATACCCAGGACGACGAAAACGAAAATGTTACCGGTTCCGCCCGCCTCCGCCAGCGCTTCTGGAATAAGGTCAAAAAAAGCTGCACCCATCAAGCTACCGACCGCAAAACTGACCAGAAGGAGGGAAAGGCTTCTCGCCAAACGCTCTTTAGCAAGCAGTAAAACTCCGCCGACTAGGGCGAAAACGCTGCCAATTAAACTCGCGGTTAGAATCTGTAAGAACATTTTGACTGTTAAATTATTTCTTATTATACTAAAAATCCGAACCCATTAATATCTGAAGCCGCGGTAGCTCAGTGGTAGAGCTTTCGCCTGAAGAGCGAAGAGTCGTCAGTTCGATTCTGACCCGCGGCACACTCTTTATTTCAGGCGATTTTGAAGAAACGGTGCTTGCCGATTTTCAAGACATCTCCTTTCTGGAAATTTATTTTTTCTTGTGGCTTCACTTTCTTTTCGCCGTTTAATTCCACGGCGCCCTGCGCGATTAAGCGCCTCGCCTCGCTTTTGCTTGGCACACCAGCTTTAATCAAAATTCCCATAATTCCTGATTCCTTATGCCCGATTCTTAAAGTCGGCACTTTAGCCGGCAGTTCTTTTTTAGAGAAGGTTTTTTCCCACTTCGCTGCCGCTTCCGCCGCCGGTTTTTCACCGTAGCAAAGTTTTACCACCCAGGAGGCGACTTTCAGTTTAGCGTCCCGCGGGCTCATATTCTTCAATTGTTTTACTTCACTCCACGGCATCTCGGTTGAAAATTCGGCAACCGGCATTATGGCCTCATCCGGCAAGGCCATTGTTTTACCGAATAAGTTCTCCGGCTCATCATCCAGGTTAATAAACCCACCCTCGCTTTTATTCATGAGCTTCCGGCCGGTTTTCGGGTTTTCCAAGAGTTTGGTGGTGAGCACGAATTTTTCTTTGTGTTTCAGTACTTTCATCAAGTCGCGGCCGACCAGCATATTGAATGTTTGGTCCGTGCCGCCGATTTCCATGTCCACGTTCATCGCGACCGAATCGTAACCCTGCATCAATGGATATAAGAACTCGTGCAAGCCGATTACCCTGTTTTCTTTCAGCCGCTTTTGGAACATGTCCCTTTTGCTCATTTGCTGAACCGTGAGCAATTGAGCGAGTTTCAGAATGTCTTCAAATTTCATTTTGGAATGCCAGGCAGAATTGAATTTTACAAGCGCTTTATTCGGGCCGGCGAAGTTTATTATTTTTGACGCTTGTTTTTTGAAGGTCTGGAGATTTTGCCGGACCTCTTTTTCAGATAATGGTTTTCTTGCCGCGAGGCGGTCTGAGGGATCGCCGATGCGGCCGGTGAAGTCGCCGATGAGAAAAATTATTTGATGGCCGAGATTTTTAAGGCGTTTAAGAACCAGCAAGTTCGTGGCGTGGCCCAAGTGAAGATGAGGCCCGGTCGGGTCAACACCAAGGTAAATTTTAAGTTTGCGGCCGCCATTTAACACCGTTTCAAGCGCCTGCTTTGAGGGGTAGATTTTATCTACCGCCCGTTCTAGAACTTCTTTTATCGTTTCAAGTTTCTTCATTTTCTCAATTCTACCACGAAGAAGCTGCGCGTACATCACAACGATTCAAAAACATCTAAACCCGGTTTGTTATAAATTGGGTGGTATACTTAAGTATACCACCTGGGTTTTATGTGACGGTAAGTTCTTATTTTTTAAAAATCTCCACAATTTCCAACCCCGTTTCTTTGCCGTGAATCGTATATTTTTTCTTTTCGCCTGCCGTGGCGCCAATCACCGCTCTGCCGATGGGGCACATGTCGGAGATGAAGCCGTTTCCGGGGTCGGTTTTATCGCTCGAAACCACGGTGTAGGATTTTATCTCGCCGTTTTCAAATTTGATTTTAACGGTGTCACCGAGCGATATTTTCCTTTGACCGGTCTCGGCGCCCATTTTTTATTTCTTGGTTTTGACGATTTCGTCGATCAAGCCGTACTCTTTAGCCTCCTTGGCATCAAGCCAAAAATCCCGCTCGGTGTCTCGCTCGACTTTACTGAGCGGTTGGCCGGTGTGCTTGGAAAGGATTTGGTTCAAGTGGTCTTTGATTTTCACGATGTGTTTGGCGGTGATTTCAATCTCGGTCGCCTGGCCCTCGGCGCCGCCCATCACTTGGTGGAGGAGAATCTCGGAGTTGGGGAGGGCGAATCTTTTGCCTTTTTGACCGGCCGAGAGAAGCACCGCGCCCATCGAGGCGGCCAGTCCTATGCAAATCGTGGAAACCGGGGCCTTCACGTGCTGCATCGTGTCGTAAATTGCCATCCCGGCCGTGACCGAGCCGCCCGGGGTGTTCACGTAAAACTTGATGTCTTTTTTGGAATCCTGATGGTCCAAAAAAAGAAACTGGGCGATGATGCTGTTTGCGACCATGTCGTTTATCGGGCCGCCAAGAAAAATTATCCGCTCTTTAAGAAGACGGGAGTAGATGTCGTAAGCCCGCTCGCCCAAATCGGACTTTTCAATTACGGTAGGAATGAGATTCATGGAAATTCAGTTGATAATCTATAGAGATTCAGTTGACCGTTTGATTCGTTTGGTTGACTGGATGTAATTATTTAGCTTCACGCCAAGATTTTTAAGCTCCCTGCTAAGTTCCTCAAAACGAACATTGTCTATTTTATTCCTTTTAAGTAAGAGGTCAAGCCAGTTCAAACTTTCAAAAAGGGAGCCGCGGGCATTGTAGTTGAACTTATTTCTGTCCAAATAATGGAATCTGCCGAAACCCTCGGCAATGTTAGCGCCAATGGAGTCAATGGCGCTGATAAATTGGTCGCCCATAATCTTCTTATCTTGCCAATCTAATTGAAGATAGATTCCCCAAGAGGCGTCGGAAATATTTTTAGCCAGTTTATAAATTTCTAAGTCGTTGAGTTCCATTTCTCAACAAAACCTCCATTGAATTTCAATAGAATCTCTATGGTATTTCTATTGAATTTCTAATATCTAACTATTTCCACTTCCGTGACGTCAAATCTTTCGGCGTCGCGAATGTTGGTATCGCTTGTCACTTTTACGTTGTCGCCGACTTTAATGTCGGAGAGTTTGATAATTTTAGTCGCGGTGCTCCCACTCTTGTCTGGCGTGCCGAAATCAAGGAGGAAAAATTTGGTGGCGCTTGTTACCATCGCATAACGAATCTCTACGCTCTGGGCGGTGCCGTCGGTGTGGGGAAGGTAATCATTGGGGTCTCTCACTTCCAAATTAATGATTGCGCCGTAGATGGCTTTCACAACACCCGTCAAACTTGTCATCACTTCCGGCGGTCTGGGGAAAGCAAGGTCAAGGAGGGGATTCAGGCGGTTTTCCGCTTCCGTTCGGCCGGTGGTTTCGCCCTGTTTTTTGCCGAGAACCATGCCGAAGGCCAGAGCAAGAATTACAACTGCCACTATCGAAGTAATAAGGGCAATTTTTTTGGTTCTCATTCACCTAATATTATAGCATTTTCTCTTGAATCGTCGTGTTATAATAAATTTAACCATGAAAACTTTCCGCAACCCGCTTTTCTATTTGGTAATTCTCCTGGGTATTGCAGTTGTTTTCGGCGTCGTCCAGGCCGCTTTCACAGAGCCATCTAATTCTTTTCCTGGCAGTGCTCCGGCCGCGCCTTTAGACACTTCATCTTTAGAGCAAACTAAAAGCGGTAATTTAATTTTGGATGCTATTAAATTTACGGGAACCAATGCTATTCAGTTTCAGCAGGGTCAAATTTTAAGTGTCGGCGCCGGTTTTCAGTTCACGCCCCTTACGAGCGGCAACCAAACTCTTATTAGAAACAGCGTTGGCTCAATTCTGCTTCAGCCGACAGGTAGCAAGGGGGTTTTAGTTGGTGATGTTTCTCCCGGATTTACAGCAAGCTTGATCACACCTAATGTTTTAATATCCGGCGGTTCCGGCGCCGACGCTCAAGGGATTTATTTAGGTGTCTGGCAGGGCGTAGCTGGTTTCTACACCATTAAAACCGGCGACGCTTCAGCGCCGCCCCTTGCCTTTTTAGTAGGTGATTCAGAGAGAGTTCGGATTAATACAAGCGGCGATGTCGGCATCGGGACATCAAACCCCACAACCAAATTAGAAGTAATTGGCACTGCAAGTTCAACAGAGGTTTGTATTAGCGGCGATTGTAAAACCGCTTGGCCAGCAGGCGCTGTCTCACAGTGGACTTCCATAAGCGGCGGCAGGATTTATTACAACGGCGGGAGTGTGGGGATTGGGACCGATAGCCCTAATGAGTCCCTTGATGTTGGCGGAAACATCAAAACGTCTGGCAACCTCTTACTTCCAATAGACAGCGGGTTTCCCGTCACTAAAGGAATTTATTTTGGTAGCAGTGCTTTTATCGGTTATGCCCCCTCTCTTCAGGAAATATTTATAGTTAGCGGTAGCGGCGCCATCGGTTTTAAAGACGGCGGCATAAAAATTGATAGTGGCGGAACCATTCTTTTACCAACTTGTGATGATACTCGCAGAGGTATGCTAAAGTTTGTCAAAAGATTTAACACACCGAATAGTGCATGGGACGAACTGTATCTTTGCAGAATTAAAGGTGATGGTGCTTATGAGTGGGAAAAAATAACCTAAATAGGTTTAGTAGTTTTTTTGACAAATCGCTTGTTTTATGCTATATAGAAAGCAGGACACTACATCTATTGTAACCCAGGCACATCTCACTACGGAGGTCTGAAAAATGTTCCGGAGACTCTTCGCAGTTCTTGCAGTGGCGTTGCTGCCCGCGGCGGCATCGGCCCAGAGTCACATCGCTATCTCGGTCTACGGGGGGGTGATGCAGCCGCAGACGGTGAGTCAGAGTTACTTCCTCACCGCTCCTTCCAACGACCGAACCGAGCATAACTCGATTGCCGAAGGTGTAGGCGCGAACATTACCTACTACTTCGGTCGCATCGCGGCGCTCCCGCTCCGCTTCGGCGTCGGCGTTGACGCCAGTTACTTCGGCGGCGCAGTCCAGCCCATCAAGGTATCCGACTTCATGTCCATTTTCGGGTCGGATTGCCCGCTGGGCATCTGCGGCGGAAGCGACATTGAGCTTCAGCCGTCGCTCTCCAACGCCACGATTGGCATCGTCGCGGCCGCGAACTACGAACCGGGACGAGTCGGCCTCTACGCTGGCGGCGGACCGGCTTTCACGGGAAGCCGGCTCTACCACGCGGCGAAATCCACGCTCGTGGACCTCGCCTTTGGCTGGCAGGCGCTCTTGGGGAGCCGAGTGCGGATTTCGCCACAATGGTCGGTTTTCGCCGAAGCGCGGCGGACGGATTTCGGGCGGGACTTTACGGTTCCGCTCAACGTCCTCCAAAGCACGAAGCTCACAGGCAATCCGGCGAACCATCTCCTCGCCGGGGTCACATTCTCCCCGCCGTAAGGGGAGACCAACGCAACACGGGCGTGTTCCTTCACAGGAATGCGCCCAGTCTGTTTTTTGATATAATGAGCTTAAGTAAGATTATGCAGCTACTTCGTAATCCTCTTTTTTATCTTGGTTTCATTTTAGTGATTGTTCTGGTTTTTAGTGTTGTCCGCGCCGCTTTCACGGAACCCTCCAATTCTTTCCCCGGCAGCGCGCCGGCGGCGCCCTTGGACACTTCATCTCTAACTCAAACCAAGGACGGCAGTCTCATTATCAACGGTTCGTTGGGCGTGGGAGGCACGCCGGTGGGAGCGAGATTCTACGTTCTCGGCCCGATCGAGGCAACCGGCAATGTTACCGCCACCGCTTTTGTCGGCGACGGTTCGGGGCTTACCAGTCTTCCTTGGAGTGAATTAACCGGTTTCCCGAGCGCCTGCCCGAGCGGCCAAGCCGTAACAGCGGTTGGGGGAACATTGACCTGCGCGGCGGTTGGCGGCTCCTCGCAATGGACGACAACAAGCACAGGGGTTTATTACAACGGCGGGAGCGTGGGAATTGGGACGGTTAATCCAACAGCAAGATTTCATGTTTCTGATATAGGTTCCAACAGCATCAGAGATACTAATTTAAAGTTATCCACGGAAGATTTTAACAACGTGTCAATTATCTTTGAGAAAAATATCGTAGATGTCGGTCTTACGGAACTAGGAAGAATTACAACGTCAGATAATTTCACTATAAGAGCTGGTGCGGGGAGTGTGCTTAATTTAGACGGAGCCGCAATAGTTTTTAAGACCGGCGGCACGGAAAGATTGAGGGTAGGAAGTACTGGTATTACCCCGACGTATTACCCGACAGTCGGTTCAATCACAAGTGGCGTCCAGAACGGTAACGGTCAAAAGAGTGTGGATCTAGGAGTGCATGATTTGTGCTTCGTAACGACGTGTAGAGTTGGAGATATTGATAACGGTAACGGCAGCGCTTCCTGTAGGGTATATAGAACTTCAGACGGTAAGTGGACTCTTTATGCCATCATTGTCAATGATAGCGATGCAATAGCTGAAACAGAGGCGACGTGTGCTGATTTCTAAATCTTTTTTGACAAGAGTTCTATTTTGTGATATTTCAAAAACAGAACCTCTCGTCTAAATTTGGGACAATTTGCCACGGAGGCAGCAGATGCTTCGCAAGTTCTTGGCAGTTTTTGCCGCAGTGTTGCTCCCTGCGACCGCTCTCGGACAGAGTCGGTTCTACGTTGCCGGTTATGCAGGTCTAAACGGCAACAGTTTTTCCTACCGGACTCTCTTCCTCGGCGCACCTTCGCAGTGGGAGACGCAAAACACCGACTTCGGTTTGGGCGGCGGAGTGAAAGTCGGCCGAACCGGTGTCCGGAAGTTGGGGCTTTTCCGTTTTGACGCGGAAGTGGATATCTTCTATATTTCTTCGCCGCTTCCGAAGACGGTAATCGGTTTCGACTTCTGTTCTGTCGATGGGTTCCCGATGATCTGCCCCGCCGAGGTTGCCGGAACGCTCGGAACTTTTGGCGCCGCTCCGAGTATCGTCGTGAGCGTCGCAGACGTCACGGGTAGCGGTTCGGAATTCTATCTCGGCCTTGGCGCAGTCGTCGGCCGGGGGAGTTTCGGAACTGATACTTTCACGGAATCCGATCTTCATTTCGGCGCCCGTCTCTTGGGAGGCAGTAGATTGCGACTCGGCCGCAACTTCAGCTTTTTCGCCGAATGCCAAGGCATTTTCCTTCCCCTCTCGTTTTTGAGGAAGGAGGGTTTCTTGGGGGCGCCGCTCACTACCGGCTTGGAGTTCAAGTCGAGACAGCTTGCTTTCAACTTCGGCCTGGTTCGCTACTTCTGATGGCGCCACGCAGCACGGGTGCGTTTCATACGAGACGTGCCCGGTTTTTTTTGACTTTTTAATCAAAAGTGTTATAGCTAAAAATCAGATACTAAACATTTCACGTGAGACAGCGGGAGGCGGAAATGCTTCTTCGGAAAATCGCTTTCGCGCTTGCCGCCCTCTCGTTGGGGAGCGGTGAAGCGAAAGCACAAAGCGACGCGGAACTTCTCATTGCCCAGTACGGCTTTTCTTTTGGTCAGCAGTTCTTGGGCAAGGTAGTTCGCGGCAAAAACATCTGGAAGGCATTCCGGCAGACCTCTTACGAGGCCGTGCCGAGCGCAACTCTCCAGTACACCGGGATGAAGATGGTTGGGCAGGATTACCGTCTTGCTCTACCGTCTCAACTTCTTATGCAGAAAGGAGCGTGGTTCGGGCGGCAGTCAATTCTCGGCCGGCCTATTTTCTCGCAAGAAGCGCTCACGTCCTGGGAGCTGGACTATTTCTGGTTCAACTTCCGGCTTCGGGACGGGAAAGTTCTGCCCCCGCGAGTGAACGTTGCGACAGTGGGAATATCGTTTTACTACGACAACGTTCGTCTTGAGTGGCGGAGATCGCTTGCGACCGGCGTCGTGGTTTTGACGAGCACGAATGGCCGGATTGGGAACCGAGTGGGTCAGGCTGGTTCCGGAGTTATTCTGATGCGCAGCCCGCGATACGGGGACTCGTTCAGACACGAACTTGTCCATACGCACCAGAGTATCCGGGGAAACGCTTTTTCCGACCCGCTTCTTCATCAAGGCGATTCCCAAAGCCGATTCCTGCCTTTCCTGCGGCTGAATCTCGGCAGTCTTGTAGGCCGAGTGCCAGCAACGCTTCAGGAATTTTTCGGTGAGCCAGCGTATTACAGCCAGCTTCACGAGTGGGAGGCGAGAGCTTACGCCAACTCGCCGAAGTAGCCCATAGCGAGCGCATCTACGGGCCCGCGGATTCAATTCCCGGGCTCGTTTTTGTTTTTTGACAAAATATTCATATTGTGCTACATTCCTAATTAGGACACTTCCAATCTATCGATTGAACGCCTTACCACAGGAGGACTCATGAAGTACCTTGCGGCGCTCTTTGCCGTCGCGACTCTCGCCTGCGGCGAGCCCGTTTTCTCGCCGGAGACGGAGATGCCTGAGTGGACGTTCGTCATTCAGTTGCTCGAGTACCGGGCTACTGAGCCGATGGTGACGCTCCGCGACGCCGTGCCGGGCCAGGGCCGCATGACGATGCAGTTCGGGAAGAACCGGACTGTTCTGGCGCGCGGTCCGCTGAACTTTCCCCGTTGGGGGCCGTCGGCCGCCCACCCAGTTGGTGAGCCGTACCTGCTCCTTTCGGATGAGGAGTTCGTCGGAACCTACAAGTTCACGACGTCCAATACCCTCGAGATGTCTTTCCCGGAAGCGACCGGCGCGAACGCCTGGGTGAACGGCACGTGGTTCTACAACTGGGACCATGTTGACAAGGTGGGCGTAATGCTTTACCACGGCACGTGGCTCCGGGTCATTCTGGATCCGGCGGGCGTCACCAGGACGCCGTAGCAAGCAGGGCAGCAGCAAAAAGCGAGCTCGAGGTTTCGACCCCGAGCTCGTTTTGTTTTTGATATAATGAACTTAATGAGGGTTTTGAAAATCTCTTTGTTTTTGGTTCTTTTTTTGATTTTTTTTTCCGAAGCTTCCGCAGAACCGGCTTTCCCGACGTATTTTGCGGTCACGCCCCAGTCGGCCTGCGCCATTAATTTAAACTGGGATCAGAGCACTCCAGGCGCTTATTATTTTGAGTATTTTTATTCAACCGATAACTTTGTAAGAGATTCCACGCCAGGGAGGGTGCCGCCCGTGGGCAACCTGCCGGGCGTGCCGCCGGCGGTAACCGGCAATTTTACGGCGACAACCACCAATTTGTTCCAGAACACAGAATACTGGTACCGTATAAGGGCCTGTGATTCAACCAGCTGTTCGCAATTTACAACCTCGCCTTCTAAAATCACACCTTCTTTGCCTGGCGCGCCTTCGGCACCGAACATCAATTCGGTTGCCGCTGTTCAACGCGGCAGAGTCCAGGACGTTGATTTGACCTGGGCGACCTCAACTCAACCGTCGAACTACGGCGGTTTCTCCATTTTCCGCTCAACCGACGGCGGCGCACCTCAATTTATTAATTCATTACCTTTTAATAGGAAAAATCCGCCGCCTTTATTTTGGCGCGACTTGGGACTCTCGCTCGGTTCCTCCTACTCTCATTACGTCATCCAATATGAGAGCGCGATTGGCTGCACGGTTATTCCGTCAAACGTCAGCGGCCCGACGACGAGCCCCAATAATCAAGCGGTTTTTTCCGTTCCCTCCAATACCGTTTATGTCCTGCGCGGCCCCACCAATCTGGATGGCTCCTTTAATGATGTGACCATCAATTTGACTTGGACCGACAACTCCGGAAACGAAGATAATTTTGGGGTTTGGAAATCAACCGACCCCGCTTTCCCTTCGGTTAATCGCACAGAACTTTCTTTGCCTGCTAACACCGAGAACTTATCGGACTCGGCTTGGACTGATAATACGACCTACTATTACAAGGTGCGGGCCTGCAAAAGCGGTTCGAGTTGTTCGGTTTTTTCCAACACTCACGCAGTTTCAACCGGCCTAGCTAATCCGGTTTTGAGCGCGAGCGTGCTTTCCGCTTCCGACACTTCCGGCATCGGCAAGGTTTATCTTTCTTGGCCAGGCGTTCCGGGTGCTACTTCTTATAAAGCGGAGCGAGCCACCTCCACAGATTTCAGCAATGCCGTGGTTCTTGCAAACCAAAGCGCCGATTTTTACTACGACCAAAATATTTCTTTAGGTGAAGTTTATTATTATCGCGTGGAGGCCTCCGATGCGGGGGGGCAAACCGCTCGCTCCAATATCGAGGACGTTCACCTGAATTATCTTTACATTCTGCAAGGCGTGGCCTTCGCGAATGCCGGAGAAGGCGGCATCGGCTGGATTAAATTCAGCTCGGCTGATGAGAATGGCGTCGCTTCGGCGATTGATTACAACGTTCTCATTGCCAAAGACGGTGTTGTTTCGGGGATGGCCTGGGCTTCAATTGAAAACGGCCGGGGTTACGGCTGGCTATCCTTTAGTAAGAGTGATTCAGTAGGATGCCCAGCGACGCCCAGTAATCCAAATTGCGAGGCGCGGTTTTCCACTTCTACCAACGAGTTATCCGGCTGGGCGAGATTTTATTACCCGCAGGTGCGGGCCGGAGAATCCAGTTGGGGAGCGGTGGATGCGCCGGGCTGGGTTAGTTTGAAAGGTGTTCCCCAGTTTGCCGCGCTTGCACCGTTTTCTAAAATAGCTTCTTTGATAGAAGTGACGCCTTTTGCGCCGCTCGCTTCCATTATTAACTTTGCCTCTGCCGCCGGAACTCCTTATGGTGTCAGATATAACCCCTCTACCGGTAAATTCTCCGGTCAGGCTTGGGGCGGGAACGTGACGGGCTGGATCGGTTTTAGTGATGCTGAATGTGATGCGGATAACAATATTGCCGCGCCGGTCTGCACTGTACGGGTGACAAGCTTCAACCAGTCGCCGACAGTAAGCAACGTCATTATTGAAGGACCGCCAGAGTCGTGGTGCGCCGCCGACCCGTTTTACCGGGTGCGGTGGGATTACAGCGATCCGGAAAGCGTTAGTCAGCAGGCATTTGACATTCAGTTCATAGAACTGGGTGGTGGCACCGCCGCTTTTTCTGAATCGGTAACCGGTTTGGACGGCGGCCAGCAGCTTTATCGGTTGAATGATCCTTTGACCGAACTTGCCGCTCTCACTACTTACAAAACGAGGGTGCGAGCTTCAGACGGGAACAGTTCTTCCACTTGGAGTGAATCAGCTGCAACGACCACGCCAACTTATTATTACCCGCTCGTTGATTTCGGCTGGACGCCGATGCCAACTACAACCGGCACCGTTACTACTTTTATGTCTTCGAGCACCGACCGCGGAGGGGGCATCTCTTCGTACGATTGGCAATTCCAATTCGGCTCACCTTCCCAGTCCGCTAACCCGGCGCCACAAACCGTTTTCAGCCGGTTGCCTGCCGACGCATCGCTCACGGTAACCGACAGCGGCAATAACAGTTGTATCGGCACGCGGACCGTGAGCGGGACGGGATCGGGATCCTTGAAGCGCCGCATCTTCCGCGAGAGATAATCTATGTCTTTGCGATAACAAAGCCGATAATCTTTTTCGCGCCGGCGTTTTTTAGAACGAGCACCGCTTCTTTCATTGTCGCACCCGAAGTAAAAACGTCGTCAACGAGAATGACGTTTTGGCCGACAATTGCTTCAGGACGCTTCAGTGAAAACGCGCCGCTGACGTTTTCTTGTCTTTTCTCGTGGTCTTTCATTTTCGTCTGCGATTTGGTGTTTTTAGTGCGCACGAGATTGTTGGTTTCGATTCCAATTTTACGAGGTTCAACCTCCTCGCGAATTGACGTCAATATTTGGGAGGTTGAACCTCGGGGAGGTCGGACTTCCAAACATTGACGTAACACCTCCGCAACAAGATACGCCTGGTTGAAACCGCGCTCCCGCTCTTTTTGCGGATGAAGAGGCAGAGGCACAACTGCAAAATTTCTAATTTCTAATTTCGAATTTCTAATTACTTTTTCCAGGTACTTATTGATAATTTCTCCGAGCGGTTCAAGAACGGTTTTGGCCCGGTTGTATTTCAAGGCGTGGATCAGTTCTCTTACCACCCTGTCTTGATAAGAAGCGGCGGCGGCGAGGACGAATTTCACTCGCGGATGGCAGAGATTTTGGTTCTTAGGCAGGCTGTCTCGGGCAGGCAGGCGCCGGTTGCATTCCGGGCAAAAAAAGGAGTTGTTGATTTCGATTCGGGCGGCGCATTCATCGCAGAGCGCTTTTTCTCCCCGCCGGAGGCAATTCACGCAAATCGGCGGGAAAATAACGTCAAGAAACAAATTCCATATTTTTTGAAGCGTCTCCATTCAATAAAGTTTAATCTGTGTTAAAATGATAATACCATGCGCCTCGGTTTTCTGGATTTTTTCCGCGACATTGCGAATTTCGTGAAAAGCGGTTCGGTTTTGGGAATCGATATCGGCACCGTTTCCGTGAAGATCGCCGAAGTCGGCAAGCGGGGAGAACGCTTCCGGCTTTTAAACTATGGAGTTTTGGAAACTAAGAGATATTTTGAACGGCCGAACGAGGCTATCCAGACAAGTTCCCTGAAACTCTCGGAGGCAGCCGCGACCGAACTCGTGAAAACTCTTCTTCGGGAAACAGGGACGAAAACGAGAACGGCCGTTTGTTCCATTCCGGCTTTTTCGGCGTTCGTCGCTCCCTTGGAAATGCCGTTCCTCTCTCCTGCGGAAACGGCGAGAACCGTCGGTTTTGAAGCGCGGCAATACATTCCTCTTCCCGTGAGCGAGGTTTCCATTGACTGGCTCAAGGTTGACGAGTTTGATTCTCCGCAGGGCGGCCGAAGCCAGCGGCTACTCCTTATCGGTATTCCTAACGAAACAATCAGAAAGTATAAAAACATTTTCAAAAATTGCGGCCTGCGGCTCGTCGCGCTGGAGCTGGAAACTTTTTCCTTGATAAGAGCACTGGGGCGGTTTTCTTCTCCCACGCTTGTCGTCGACATCGGCGCCGAGTCCACCGCGATTGCCGTCGCGGAGGCAGGGGTTTTGAAACACGTGAGCCAGACTGACTACGGCGGCATCCATCTTACGGCTGCCTTGAGTAAAAGTTTGGGCGTGAGCGTGAAGAGGGCGGAGGAGTTAAAACGCCGAAGAGGACTTCTCGCAACGGGCGGCGAATCGGAGTTATCAACATTAATCGTTCCTTTTTTGGATGTTATAATACAAGAGGTGAGGTACGCGCAGGATTCGTACGAGCGCCGCTGGGCTAAAAAAGTTGCCGGATTGACGCTCGTGGGCGGCGGTTCGGAACTTTTGGGCATTGAAAAATACCTTGAGCGCCAGATGGGATTGCCCTGCACCTCGCCCGATGTTTTCGGCGACGTCGATTACGATGCCTCCGCGGAACCACTTCGGAGAAATCTTTCCCGGGTTTTGCCGGTTGCCGTGGGTCTTGCCAAAAAGTATTTCCAAAATTGATTCATGACGGAATTCTCTCCCCAAAATTCGCTAAGAGAACAGTTCGTGACCGAGAATATTCCCGTCGGTTTCCCGTGGCGGCTTTTCACTTTTTCCCTGATTCTTTTCCTTTTTTCCATTTTCGTTTTTTTCGGCCTGAGATTCGGCTACGCTTCCTATCTTACAAATCAAACGTCAGCCCTAGACAAAAAAATTCAGGACTTGAGTAGCCGGGTGAGCGTTGAAGATCAGGCCCGATTCATCGGTTTTTATTCCCAACTCGCCAACCTAAAAAAAATTCTTGACCGCCACGGCTTCCCCGGCAACACCTTTAGCTTTCTGGAGAAGCAAACGGTCGGCGAAGTTTTTTATACCGACGCCGACTTTAGGGCCGAGGACAGCAAACTCATCCTGAAAGGCCTTGCCGTCTCAAGTGAAGTGCTTATTGCTCAACTTTCCCTTTTTGACAGGGCGCCGGAAGTGGCCAATGTTTTTTTGAACCAGACGAACGTCGACCGAGGAGGCGTTACTTTTACTTTAACTCTGGATTTCAAGCCCGATTTTTTCCAAAAAACCGCCCCTTAATTATGAAAACCTCCACCAAAAGAATTTTAAGCATCGCTCTTGCCGGCCTCTTTTTCGTCGGTATTTTAGTCGTCTACACGAGTTTAATCCGGCCGGAACTTACGAAAATCGGCGAAAAAAGAGCCCTCCTCGTTTCTAAAGAGACGCTTTTCTTGAACGAGCAGAACGCCGTGAACCAGGTGGAAACATTGCTTGGGGAGTTTCAGAATCTCGCCGAGTTACAAGATACGGTTTCTTTAGCTCTACCCCTTACGGCAAATGTCACGGGTGCCTTAAATCAAATCCAGTCCATTGCCAAGCTCGCGGGCGTTTCGGTTGGTTCTTTCTCCGTAAAACCCCTTGCTTTCGTCGCTTCCAAAGAACCCTTGGTCAAAAGAATGGGTTCATTCGAGTTGAGCCTCGCGGTCTCGGGTTCCTACGATAATTTGAAAACTTTCGTCAAATCTCTTGAGACGAACGTGAGAATCATGAACGTCGCAAGTATGCGTCTTGCGCCAGCGGCGGTTGGCGCCCTGGTGGACAGTTTGAATCTAACACTCACGGTCGATGTTTATTACCAAGAACAATAACATGGCCATTCTCGTTCAAGAAGAAGAAAAAGGCACCAACTGGGTAACAATTCTTTCCACCATTGTCATTATCGTGGTTATCTTCGCTGGCGCTTATTATTTCTTTTTCAAAAAACCGGAATTGATTGAAGTGGTGGCCCCGGGTTCGCTAGAGAACGTGTCAAGTATTTCCAAAATTTCCTTTGACCCGCAGGGCGTTTTGCAATTACCCACTTTCAAGCTGCTTAGGCAATACGGGAGCGCGCCCTCGGTTCCCACGCCGGGCCGGAGCAACCCTTTCCGCCCGTTTTAACTTTTTCATGACGGACCAGGATTTAATTAAAGAACTTGTCAAAAGGAAAATTTTGGACGCCGTCCTTTCCGAGCAGGTTTTGAAGGAAGCAAAATTCGGCGGCAAGGCGGCGGAAGAAGTAATTTACGAGAAAAGATTGGCCGACGAAACGGATGTGGCCGGCGTGAAATCAGAACTCTTGGGCGCGCCTTATAAAAAGATCGACCCGGGTCTCATTCCGGACGAGGTTTTGGGAATCATTCCTTTTGAAACTTCCAAAACCTATCGGGTGGCACCACTTGAAAAGAAAAAAGACCTTCTGGTGGTGGGTATGCTCCGGCCCGATGACACGAGAGCCCAGGAAGCATTGAGGTTTATCGCCAAGCGCGAGCGAGTGTCGCTTGGCGTTTTTTTAGTGACGCCCTCGGATTTAGCCGCTGTCTGGCGGCGCTACTCGCCTTACAAAGGCGAAATTGAGTCGGCGGTGAAGGAACTTGGCGCTCGGTCTGCGGAAGAAGAACGGCTTGTGTCTTTGGAAGAAGGTGCGCGAAGCGCGGAAGATGCGCCGATAATCAAAATCGTTGCTTCCACCCTGCGAAGAGCGGTGGAAGTTAAGGCCTCCGACGTCCATGTTGAGCCCCAGCGCTCGCGGCTCCGCATCCGGTTTCGGGTGGACGGCAAATTGCAAGAAGTGGCTTCCCTCCCTTTATCCTTGAGCCAGCCGGTTGTCTCCAGGGTAAAAGTTCTCTCGCGCCTGCGGCTTGATGAAACGAGAGTCCCGCAGGATGGTCGTTTCCGGACGCTTGTTTCCGGAGTCGACATTGATTACCGCGTTTCCACTTTTCCCACGCCCTCGGGCGAGAAAGTCGCCATTCGCGTCCTTGACCCCACGACCGGTTTGAAAGGCCTCCCCGAGCTGGGACTTTCCGATTACAATTTTAAAATTTTAAACGAGGGACTGAATTCGCCCTACGGCATGATTTTAATTACGGGCCCCACTGGTTCTGGTAAAACGACTACTCTTTACGCCATGATGCAGAAGATAAATTCCGATGAGTTGAACATCTTGAGCTTGGAAGACCCGGTGGAATATTTCATGGACGGCATCAATCAGTCGCAAGTAAAGCCCGAAATCAGCTACACTTTCGCCTCCGGTCTCCGGCAGATTCTCCGGCAGGATCCCGACGTGATAATGGTCGGCGAGATACGGGATTCCGAAACTGCTTCGCTTGCGGTAAACGCGGCTTTGACCGGCCACATGATGCTCTCCACGCTTCACACCAACAATTCCGTGGGCGTCATCCCGCGGCTTATTGATTTGGAAGTGCCGGCGTTTCTTCTCTCATCCGCTCTTAATTTAATGATGGCCCAGCGGTTGGTCGCCCGGCTCTGTCCCAAGTGCCGCGAAAAAAGGGAGGCGCCGAAGGAAGCGGAGGGCATTATCGCGAAAAATCTGGAAAGCTTACCCGAGGAGCTTAAAAAATCCGTGAAAGCGAGGCCGCCTTACCCTATCTATCATTCCAGCCCGAAACCGAACTGCCCGGAATGCGGCGGTAAGGGTTTCGTCGGCCGGGTGGCGATTTTCGAAATTTTCAGGATGACGCGGGAGCTAAGTGAAATCATCAATTCCGGTTTTACCGAGGGCAGACTTTACGACGAAGCCAAGCGCCAGGGAATGGTAACATTGAGACAGGATGGAATCTTGAAAGCTCTGGAAGGTGAAGTGCTTTTAGAAGAAGTTTTGAGAGAGACCGAATAGCATGATGGACTACAAGAAAAAATTGGAGGAATTGCTTTTGATAACGGCGCGGCAGAACGCCTCGGATTTGCACATTGCGGTCGGTCGCCGGCCGACGATAAGAGTGGATAGCGTCTTGGTGCCCATCGCTAAAGAACAGATTTTAACGAGAGAAGACGCCGAAGGCCTGGTTCTCGCACTTTTGACCGAAGAACAGAAGCAGAGTTTTCTCGTTCAAAGGCAGGTTGATTTTTCTTATGCTTTGGAAGATAAGGCGAGGTTTCGGGTAAACGTCTATTTCCAACGCGGTTTCATGGCCGCCGCCCTGCGGCTCATTCCCGCCCAGATTAAAAATATTGAAGAGTTGAATTTACCGCCGCTTCTTCACGAATTCACCAAACTCAATCAGGGATTCATTTTGGTCGTGGGCCCGGCTGGCCACGGCAAGTCAACGACCTTAGCTGCTCTTTTAGACGAAGTTAACCACAAGCGGACCGACCACATCATCACCGTGGAGGACCCGATTGAATATCTTTTCTCCCAAGACCGCTGCATTATTTCCCAGCGGGAAGTGGGATCAGACACGCTCTCTTTCCATGATGCGCTCCGTTCTATTTTGCGTCAGGACCCGGACGTCATCATGATCGGCGAGGTTCGTGACCCCGAAACGATGGCCACCGCAATGACGGCGGCCGAAACCGGCCACCTGGTTTTCGCGACCATGCACACAAACTCCGCCTCCCAGACGATCGACCGGATGATCGATAGTTTTCCGCCCAACCAACAGGGCCAGATTATTTCCCAGCTTGCCTCCACGCTCGTGGCCGTCGTTTCCGAGCGTTTGATTCCGCGCCAGGGCGGCGGCCGGGTGCCGGCAATGGAGATAATGCTCGCAAACCCGGCGATAAGAAACCTCATTCGCGAGAAGAAGATTTACCAGATCGATTTGGTGATTGAAACGAGTGTCCAGGAAGGGATGGTATCTCTGAACCGCTCGCTTGTCGGCCTCGTAAGACGTAAAGAGATTTCAATGGAACAGGCCAAAAGTTATTCCTTGAATCCGGGCGAACTCCAAATCCTCCTTGAGCGAAGTTAGGTTATAATAAAAACAATGAAGTTTGCTTACAAAGCCAGAACCAAAGAGGGTGAACTGCAGATTGGCAATGTTGATGCTTCCAATCGCGACGGCGCCCTGGGGATTCTTTTGGGTCACGGCCTTTTTATTCTCACCCTGGAACCTGTGGCGGAGGAACGCTGGTTCGACCGGGTTTTGTCTTTTTTCCGGCGAGTGAAAGCCTCGGATATGATGATTTTCACGCGGCAGTTCGCCACACTCCTCGCTTCCCAAGTGCCGCTCTCGGACAGTTTGGCCAATCTTTACCGTCAGACCCAGCACGCCACTTTGAAAGAAATCATCGCCGAGATTTCGAACGACGTCGACGCCGGTTTCTCGCTCTCGCAGGCGCTCGATCGGCACGTTTCCACCTTTTCCGAGTTTTACGTGAATATGGTTAAATCCGCCGAGGTAACCGGAAGGCTTAGCGAGGTGCTGAATTTCCTGGCTGACTATCTGGAAAAACAGACGGCTCTTGTCGCCAAAGTCAAAAACGCCCTCATTTACCCGGCGCTTGTTATCGGCCTTTTTATCGTCGTTGTGATTATCATGGTTTCCGTCGTTTTACCGCAGATTACGCCGATTTTTGCCGAAGCGAACATTGAGTTGCCGTTTTTCACCCAAATCCTTCTCTCGGTCGGAACCTTCATCGCCAATTGGTGGTGGGGCATCGGGATTCTCTTCGGGATTTTTTTGCTTGTGCTCATTGATTATTCCCAGACTAAAGAAGGTAAAGTTGTTTTCGATGAAATCTCGCTCCGCTTGCCGGTAATGGGCCCGCTTTTCCAGAAGCTGTATGTGGCCCGGTTTTCGGAATCGACGCGGATGCTCATCAAGGGCGGGCTCACTATCCCGCAGGCAATTGAAATTTCCTCCCACACCATCGGGAACGCCGTTTATCGCGACCGCTTGCATGAGGCCTCAGATAAAATCCGAAAAGGGGAATTGCTTTCCCGGACCTTGGAAACGATGTCCGAATTTCCACCCTTGGTTTCTCAGCTTATCGCGGTCGGTGAATCAACCGGTCGGCTGGAACAGCTCTTGGAAAAGGTGACTGACTTTTACAGCCGGGAGGTGGATGATATGGTGAACAATTTAGTGACGCTTATCCAGCCGATTTTGATGATTGTAATCGGCGTGATGGTTGCTCTCCTTTTTGCCTCAATACTTCTCCCGCTCTACAACTTGAGCCGGGCGTTTTGATATAATTAAGAGGAATTACAAAAGGTCGTTATTAACTAATAACAAATGAAAAACAACAAAGGTTTTACATTAATTGAAATGTTGGTTGTGATCGCCATTATCGGGCTTTTGAGCTCGGTGGTGATTATCGGCTTGGGCGGTTCTCGCTCCAAGGCCAGAGACGCAAGGCGGATTGCCGACATTCAGCAGATTCAGAATGCTCTGGAGCTTCAGTATAACCCGGCAACCGGTTACCCAGTGGCCGGCACTCCTCCAACCGCTACCATCACAGGGGCGCCAACTAAAGATCCACAGAGCAAGGATTACCAATATGCCCCAAATGCCACCACCCTTGGATATAATTTAGGAATTTGTCTTGAAAATTCGGAAGGAGCATCGGGAGCGGGTAATTGCCCGTCAGGCGTCACCAACTGCAGCGGTAAGGAATATTGTGTAAAGCAATAAAATAATGAACAAGGGGTTTACGCTGATTGAGATGCTAGTCGTAGTAGCAATTATCGGGTTGCTTTCTTCAACCATTCTCGTTGGATTGGGGAATGCCCGGAGTAAGGCCCGCGACGCGCGCCGGATTGCGGATTTGCGCCAGATTCAGACCGGCTTGGAAAATTATTATGTGGAAAACAACCAATCGTATCCCCAAACGCTTTACACTTCGGTTCCCGGCCTGCCGCACGACCCCCAGGGAGGCGAGTATGGCTACGTCCGGCCCGGAAGCCAAGCCTACATTTTGGGTGCCTGTCTTGAGAATGACCGAACAGGCGACATCCAAACGTTTCCCGGGAGTTACGACGTAAGTCCTGTTGGTTCGAATAAAGTGCCGCCGCCTTCCTGCACCTGTGATGACGTGAGCGCCTACTGCGTCGCCGTGGGCTTGGGCGGCCGCTAAAATGGAAGCGCTTTATTACCCGATACTTTTTTTATTCGGGCTTGCCGTCGGCAGTTTTTTGAACGTTTTGATTTTAAGATATGCTCCGGAGAGGAGCGTATTCAGTTTGGAGAATTTGCGCGGTCGCTCGCATTGTCCGCACTGCGGCAAAACTCTTCAGTGGTTTGAGCTTGTGCCGTTTCTCTCGTACATCGCACAGGGCGGCCGCTGCCGTTCCTGCGGCAAGAAATTAACCGTTCAGTACCCGCTTGTTGAATTCTTGTCGGGAGCGATTTTTGTCGCTCTGCCGCTTTATTTTTCCAAATTTTACGGTTTCATCGGTCTTTTCCCGGAGGGCTCTGGATTCCGCTCCTACTACGCCTATCTTATCGTCTGGGTTTTGATTCTGCTCACCTGGGCTTTGATAAGCGTAATTGACATGCGCCATTATCTGATTCCCAACGAACTGAACGTTCTTCTTGCGGCACTGGGGGTCATTTTGGTTGCCGTAAAGAGCCTGCCTTCGGTTTGGCTCCTGCCTTTCCATAGTTCATTTTTAAGGCATTACCTTTTGATTTTTTCGCCGATGCAGAACATTTGGATAAATCATCTTTTAGGTGCCCTAGCCGGTCTTTTATTTTTCGGACTTTTAATTGCAATTTCCCGAGGCCGGGCGATGGGGATGGGAGACGTGAAACTCGCCGCCGCCGCCGGTCTTATTTTGAGCTGGCCGGACATGGCTCTTGCCATGATTATCGCTTTCATCTTGGGAGGCGTCTGGGGAGCATTCTTGCTTTTGACCAAAAAGAAAACCCTCCGCGACAAATTGCCTTTCGCGCCGATTATGATTTTGGGAATGGTTCTTACCGTCTTCTTCGGATATCAGATCGTAAGCGGCTATTTCGGACTTTTTAATATCTGAGTCGGCTTTTTGCTGTTATAATGTTATTAATGGATCTCAAATCCCGAGAAGGTTTTTCATTGTTTGAGATGGTGGTTGTCGTCGGTATCACGGTTCTTCTTTCAGCCATCACTCTTACCTACAATCGTTCCAGTGAGCGCCAGCTTATCCTTTTTAAGGACCAAGCCGTGGTGGTCGGACTTTTGAATCGGGCCAAGTCGCTCGCCATCCAGAAATACCAAAATCCGGCGATCACCGCCGATTACGTCTTTTGCGCTTTCGGTCTTCACCTTGAGGCGCCGCGCGATGTTATTCTTTTTGCCGATTTAGGGGAGGGCAGTTGCGACCCGACTAATGCTAATTACCGTTATGATGCGGGCGTTGTGCCACCCGAGGCACTTGAAACGAAATCACTTGATGTGCGTAACGAGTTTTCGGGATTGCCCGAAGGCGGACTGGACATCCTTTTTATCGCGCCGGAACTCACGGCTACAACGAGCGCTGATTTTCCGGTTGGCATCACCATTAATTCAACTGTCGGCGGCCTCTCGGCGGCGACGACTATCTCGGCGGCCGGTCAGATTATTACGGAATAAGGGGCCATGGGAAAAATATCTAAAAATCGAAAAGGCAACCTGCTTATTGAATCCATAATCGCTCTTAGCGTTGCGACGATAGGCATTCTCGGGGTTTTGGGCCTTCTTTCGCGTTCTTTGGGAATCAACAAGGACGTGAGCCAGAAGTTCGCCGCGACTTATTTGGCCGCCGAAGGAGTGGAGGTAGTGAAGAGTTTGATTGATAAAAATTTTGCTGACAGCGATGCTTGGAATGAGGGGATTGGCGATTGCGGTTTTCCCACCTGTGATTATGAGGTGGTTTTTAATGACGCCGCTCTTAGTGGTTTCTCCGACCATTTCCTTAATTTTGATTCTACGAACGGCACCTACAGCTACGGCGATGGTGTTCCAACGCCCTTTAAAAGAAAAATTGTTATTACTGCGATTGATTTAAACGGCGGCGGCGATGACGAACTCAAAGTTAATTCCTCGGTTACTTGGGCTGTCCGCGGCGGAACGGAAACGGTCGATTTGGAGGACCATTTTTTTGATTGGCGATGAACAAAAATTCAAAATTCAAAATTCCTGCCTGCCGGCAGGCACGGCAAAATTCAAAATTTAGGAAAGGTTTTACCCTCGTTGAGCTTATTGTCGCGATGTCGGTTTTTATCATCGCGATTACCATCGCCGTGGGCGCTTTTGTCCAGGCGCTCCGCACCCAGCGGATTGTGAATCACATGCTCTCCGTAAATTCCAACGCCAGTTTGGCGATTGAGCAGGTAGCGCGGGAGGTCAGGACGGGTTATAACTTTGATTTGAATAACGTGCCTCAAGGCAACTGCATCGGGGGGCAGGAAGAAGAACTTGAATTCACTAATTCTCGTGCCAACAGTGTTTTTTATCGGGAGGAATCGGACGCTATTACCCGAATGGAGTGCGTGGGGAGTGATTGCTCGGGCAAAACTTTCCAGCCGCTTACAGCCTCAAACATCAAAGTGGACCGGCTCTGTTTCACGAACACCGGCAGTTTGGTGAACGGCAAGGATCCCTGGCGGATAACGTTTTTTATGACGCTTGGTTCCTCCGACCCAAAACTCTCAGGTGAGGTTTTGAACTTTCAAACAACGGTCGCGGCAAGAATTTTGCCCCAAGAATTACCCGAAGAATGATTCAAAATTCAAAATTCAAAATTAAAAATTCGCAGAGAGGTCAAGTGATGATTTTAAGCGTGATGATGCTGGGCGGCATCATGCTCTCGGGCGCCGCGATTGCCGGTCTTCTCATGCTTTACCAGATTAAGTCGGCAAATGACGCGGTGAATTCCGCGAAAGCCATTTTTGCGGCCGATGCCGGCTTAGAAAGCGTGACTTGGTGCATTCTTAAAGGTGCCGGCACAAGCGCTTGCGTTGATGGCATAGTCCCAATTGTCTTTGATGATTCAACTGTCTCGATAAACGCAAAAAGTCAGACCGTCGGTAGCGAAATAATAATCACTTCCCGGGGTTACGGCGCCTCCGGCAAGGCGGTAAGAATCTTGGAAACGATTTTTGAAACCGGACCTTAAATCATGGACAGGGCCGCCGCCAGGGAGAGAATTGAAAAGCTGAAAAAACTGATTAACCGCTACCGCTACTCGCGGCTCGTTTTGAACAAGGAAGAAATCTCGCCGGAGACCGAGGATTCCTTAAAAAAGGAGCTTTTTGATTTGGAGCAGAAATTTCCGGAGCTGGTTACGCCGGACTCCCCAAGTCAGCGGGTCGGCGGCATCCCCTTGAAGGCGTTTAAGAAGGTCCGCCATGAGGCGCGGATGCTTTCTTTCAACGACGCTTTTTCCGAAGAAGACGTGAAAGATTGGATTACCCGAGTGGAAAATTACCTGGGGCGGAGGATTAAGCGCGAATTTTATTCCGAACTCAAAATCGATGGTCTCGCCATTGAACTTGTCTACGAAAACGGCGTTTTGGTTCAAGGTTCCACAAGAGGCGACGGTTTAGTTGGCGAAGACGTCACTCAAAACCTTAGAACAATAGAAGCAATCCCGCTTTCAATTTCTGGAGGTTCGACCTCCCAAAAATTGAAAAAAAATTCAGGAGGTCGAACCTCCCAATATTTAATTCCTAAAAAGCTAATCGTGCGCGGCGAAGTTTTTTTGACCAAAAAGGAATTTGAGCGGATAAACAGGGAGCAGAAAAAGAAAGGCGAAAAAATTTACGCTAATCCCCGGAACATCGCCGCTGGCTCCGTTCGCCAGCTTGACCCGAAAATCACGGCCGCCCGCAAGCTGGACTCGTATCAGTACGCCATTGTGACCGACTTGGGTCAAAGAACCCACGAAGAAGAGCACGAGTTGCTCCATAAACTGGGGTTTCGAATTAATCCCAACAATAAGCGCTTAAATTCTTTGGAAGAGGTTTTTGAATTCCGCAATTGGTGGGAAAAACACCGCGAAAAACTTCCCTACGAAATCGACGGCACGGTCGTGATCTTGAACGACAACAAGGTTTTTGAACGGGCGGGAGTGATCGGTAAGGCGCCGCGGGGGGCGGTGGCCTACAAATTTTCGCCCAGAGAAGCGACGACCGTCGTTCAAAGCATTAAAGTCCAGGTCGGCCGGACGGGAGCTTTGACGCCGGTGGCCGTTCTCTCCCCGGTCGGGGTGGGCGGCATTACGATTACGCACGCTACTCTTCACAATTACGATGAAATCCAAAGATTGGGCCTTAAAATCGGTGATACGGTGGTGGTCTCCCGCGCCGGCGACGTCATTCCGCAAATCACCAAGGTTTTGAAAGAATTGCGGACCGGTCGGGAAAAGGAAATCCATTTCCCGAAAAACTGCCCCGTTGACGGCTCTCGGGTCATGAAGGATGGAGCGATTTACCGCTGTTCCAATCCGAAATGCGGCGCCCGTCATCGGGAATCGCTTTATCACTTTGTCTCTCGCGCCGCTTTTGACATCCGCGGTTTGGGCGCGAAAATCATCGACCGGTTTCTGGACGAGGGACTGATAACGGATGCTGCAGACGTCTTTATTCTAAAAGAAGGGGATATCGCTGTTTTGGAACGATTCGGCGAAAAGTCGGCGGAGAATATCGTGAAGGAAGTGATGGAGAAAACTCTGGTAACTCTCCCCCGGTTCATTTACTCGCTCGGCATTCTCCACGTCGGTGAGGAAACAGCACTGCTTCTCTCCCGGCGGTTTCCGGTTTCGACTGTTCGCGGGCTGACTCAGAGATATAAGGATTTGAGCGTCGAGGATTTGATGCAAATTCGCGACGTGGGCCCGGCGGTTGCGAGAAGTATTTATAACTGGTTTCGCGAGCCGCGCAATTTGAAATTGCTGGGAAAGCTGGAAAAAGTAGGCGTGAAGATTAAGGATGAGAAAACGGCGGGCCAAGAGTTTGCAGGCAAGGTGTTTATCTTGACCGGCAGCCTCGAGTCGATGTCGCGCGATGAAGCCAAAGAGAAAATTAGGGATTTGGGCGGAGACGTGTCAGAGACCGTTTCCAAAAAAACCGATTACGTTGTTACGGGGAGCGACCCCGGCTCCAAATACGAGAAGGCCAAGAAATTGGGCATTGAAATTATTAGCGAGGGAGAGTTTTTGAAGATGTTAAAATAAGACATGCTTTCAAAGAAAGATTTGGAACATTTGGCGGAGTTGGCCCGCATGGAATTGAAAAAGTCCGAGGAAGAAAAACTACTCAAAGACCTGGAGAAAATTCTCGGACATTTTGAAGAATTAAAAGAACTTGATACCGAAGGCGTTTTGCCGATGTCGGGGGGCACGTTTTCAAGAAACATTCTCCGCGCCGATGATTTGGAAGAAACAAAACTTGCCGGCGAGAAATCCGTGAGCCAGTTTCCGGAAAGAGATAAGGGGTTTCTCAAAATCCCGCCAGTTTTCGAGTAGTATGAAAAAACATCTCCACGATTTGACCATTAAAGGTTTTCATGAGGGACTTTTGAACAAGGAGTTTTCAGCTTTTGAGATTGCGGAGGGTTATTTTGACTGGATTGCCGAGAAAGACAAGGAAGTCGGCGCTTATCTTTCGCTCCAAAAAGACGAGGCATTAAAGAGCGCTTCGGAGGTTGATGTAAAAGTCGCCTCCGGCGTTGAAGTGGATGTTTTGGCCGGAGTGCCTCTGGCCGTGAAAGACGTGGTTTTGATCGAGGATGCGCCTGCCTCTGCCGGTTCAAAAATTTTGGAAAAATACAGTGCAAGTTACGACGCAACTGTTATAAAAAAACTAAAAGAGGCACAAGCGGTATTTTTAGGGAAAACAAATTTGGATGAGTTCGCAATGGGTTCTTCCACCGAGAACTCCGGCTACAGGCTGGTTCACAATCCTTATGATTTATTGCGGGTGCCGGGTGGCTCTTCCGGCGGCTCGGCCGCCGCCGTCGCCGCGAACATGGCTTTAGCCGCACTGGGTACCGACACCGGCGGGTCCATCCGCCAGCCGGCCGCTTTCTGCGGCGTGGTCGGTTTGAAGCCGACGTATGGCGCGGTTTCCCGCCACGGGCTTATCGCTCTTGCTTCCAGCCTGGACCAAATCGGGCCTTTCGGAAAAACCGCGGAGGACGCGGCAATAGTGTTTTCAAAAATAAGAGGTAGCGACCCGTTTGATTCTACAAGCGTTGAGGCGGAGGAAGACGATTTATTGAAGCCCGATTTTGAGAGGATAAAGAAACTGCGCGTTGGTATCCCCAAAGAATATTTTGCAGGCGGTTTATCGCCGGAAGTTGAAAAAGGAATGGCGGAGGCGGAGCGGCGCTTGCGCAGTTTGAAACTGGAATTCGAAGAAATATCGCTGCCCCACACCAAGTATGCCCTTTCCGTTTATTACATCATTTTGCCGGCCGAGGCCTCGGCGAATCTCGCCCGTTTTGACGGCATCCGCTACAGCCGGATTGTTTCCGAAAAGGAGGTAAAAAGTTTACGCGATATTTATTTCAAAGACCGGGGCGCGGGGTTCGGGGCCGAGCCGCGGCGGCGGATTCTTTTGGGAACATTCGTTTTATCGGCCGGTTATTACGACGCTTATTACGCCAAAGCCCAAAAGGTGCGGCGGCTGATATTGCGCGATTTTGATGAGGCCTTCAAAAAGGTGGATGTGATTTTCGCGCCAACGACTCCCACCTCCGCTTTCAAAATCGGCGAGAAAACCGAGGATCCCCTCTCGATGTATCTTTCGGATATTTTCACCATTCCGGCGAACTTGGCCGGGGTACCCGCCGTTTCCATACCGGTCAAAAAATACTCTCTAGCTGATAAGGAATTGCCTATTGGCCTCCAGTTAATCGGCCGCCATTTCCGCGAAGCCGATATTTTAGGTTTGGGGCAATACTATGAACGGCTCTGAAGCGCCTCCTCCGCATATTTCATGTCTTCAGGGGTGGCGATCGGGAACCAAAAATTGGCTTTGACGGCCATCACTTTCTCGTGTTTCGCCATTTCAGCGACGGCGGTTGAAAGATAATATTCGCTGTTTACCGCATACGGCGGCGGATATTGGAAAATTTTGTTGGTGAGAAGCAGGCCGTTGGCAAGAACCGTATTGGTGGGGGGATTTTCCGGTTTCTCAATTATTTCTTTAACGGAACCGTCTTCGTTCAAGACCACCACGCCGAAACGGCGCGGGTCGGCGACCTCGCTTACGAGAACCGCCTGTTCATAGTCGGTCATTTTGCGGATCGTTTCGGCATCTATTAAGTCATCGCCGTAAAAAACAAAGAACCTTTTATCCTTGTCGTTATATACGAGGGGATAGCAAAGAGAGACGGCGTGGTAGGTGCCGCGCTGATTTTCTTGCTCCACATAACTGACTTTTTTGCCCAGGAATTCGTCCTTGCAGTAATTTTTTATTTGATCCCCAAGGTAGCCCACCACAAGAATGATTTCGTCGACGGCCTCAGGCAGTTTTGAAACAAGGTGATAAATCAAGGGCTTGCCCGCGACCTCAAGAAGCGGTTTCGGCTTGGTAAGCGTAAGGGGCCGCATTCTTACGCCGTTGCCGGCAACTAAAAATATAGCTTTCATACTTTTATTTTTTTGCGGACCCGACCGGATTTGAACCGGCGATCTTCCCCGTGACAGGGGGACGTGTTAACCGGGCTACACCACGGGTCCACTGTGCCGGCAGCAGGGATTGAACCTGCGACCTAGGGCTTATGAGTCCCTCGCTCTGCCACTGAGCTATGCCGGCGGCGGTTTTTTTCAATATACATCAGTATTGAATTTTTTCAAATTTATTGCTATCTTAATGAACGCGGGTAGGTGCTCCGGATGCACGGGAGGCCCATAACCTCCTCGTAGCGGGTCCGATTCCCGCACCCGCAACACAATGAGAGAGATAATAATTAACTCCGAGGAGGAAAAGAAAATACTGAAGGAACTGGAAAAAAGAAACGACATTGAAGCAATCCGACTCAAAAGGTTTTTCGGAATGCCGGATTTGTCAAGAACGCCGGGAAGCCCCCTTTACGAGCTGGTTCAAAGAGTTAAGAAAATCCCCGTTTTTCAAGATTTCGACGACATTAAAATTCCGGAAATCGTTCCAACGCGCGTTTTATTTGACCTTTTTAACATGCCGCCCGGACATCCGGCGCGAAGCAAATCGGACACTTATTACGTAGACGAGAATCACATCTTGATTACTCATGATACCGTTATGTGGTACTACTATTTCGAGCACCCGAGGGTTTTGGAAAAAATAGCTGGGGGCGAGGATTTGGGTGTGGTATGTTACGCGAAAGTTTACCGCAAGGACGAGATTGACCAGCACCATATGAACGTATTTCACCAGTTCGGTGGCCTCTATCTTACAAGGAATGAGAAGAGAAAAGTCGTTCTTGACGATCTTAAGAATGTCCTGGGAGATGTAGCGAAGAGTGTTTTTGGTCCCGGCGTGGAGTACAATTTTACTCTTGAAGTTTTTCCCTATACCGATCCGAGCGTTGAAATGAACATCAAGATAAAAGGAAAGTGGGTTGAAATGGTCGGCTCCGGGTTGCCTCGCAAAGACGTACTGGCAAATTTTGGGGTGAGTGGTTATAACGGCTGGGCTTTTGGTTTCGGTTTGGAAAGGTTGGCAATAGTGAGCATGGATTTACCCGACATCCGTCTCTTATGGTCCGATGACCCGCGAGTAAAGCGTCAGTTGAAACTAGGCAGCAAATTCAAGGAGGTTTCCAAGTACCCGCCCATCACGAGGGACATTTCGTTTGTGGTCGGTAACAACTTCGTTTCTAACAACTACTTTGACTTGATCCGGGATCTGGGCGGCAGTTTGGTTGAAGAAGTGAAATTGCTTGATACTTACGAGAACGAAGAAAAATTCGGCAAAGATAAAGTGAGCTACACTTTTCGCATCACTTACCGTTCGCCCGAGCGGACGCTCACCAACGAGGAAGTGGACAAGATTCAGAAGGAAATCGAATCCCGCACCCAAGAGGAATTTAAGGCAGTGGTGCGGTAGCTACTCCCAATGAGTTTCTTTTTTGAAATCCGTGAGGCGCTCCCGGAGAGCCGTAAAATTTTTGAGCGACGGGTCTTTTTTTAATATCGCGAGCGCTTCCTCGCGCGCATCTTTCACCAGTTCCAGATTTTGGAGGGCTTTCATTGCCAAATCCGGCATACCGGTCTGGATGGTACCCAGAAATTCGCCCGGTCCCCGGATCGCCAGATCCCTTTCGGCCAGTTCAAAACCGTTTTTGGCTTTCACTATTGATTCCAATCTTCGGCGGGTGGTTTTTGATGAAGAATCGGTGAAAAGAAAACAGAATGACTGGTGTTCTCCGCGGCCGACTCGCCCCCGGAATTGGTAAAGCTGGGCCAAACCGAAGCGGTCGGCTCCTTCAATCATCATAATGGTCGCGTTCGGCACATCCACGCCGACCTCCACCACCGAAGTAGCTACTAAAATATCTATTCTTTCGCGTTTATCCGCCGAAGCTTTAGCGAAGGCGGACATGGTTCTTTCTTTTTCTTTTGATGCCATTTTGCCGTGAAGTACGGAAACGCGCAGGTCCGGGAAGATTTTTTTGGCCAGTTTCTCAAATTCCTCTTTCACGGATTTGATTTCCAGTTTGCCGGTGTCCGTTTCGTTTTTTTCGCCCGGTTCGATGCGCGGGCAGATGACGAAAACCTGCCGGTCTCTTTTAACCTGGCCGCGGATGAAAGCGTAGGCCTTCTCGCGGTTTTCGGGGGCAACCACCTTGGTGATTATCGGCTTCCGGTTTTTGGGGAGTTCGGTGATAAGCGACAAATCCAAATCGCCGAACAAAGTAAGCGATAAAGTGCGGGGGATGGGAGTCGCCGACATAGAAAGGAGATGCGGCACCAAATTTTTGCCGCCCACCAGTTCTTTTCTCTGCTTTACGCCGAAACGGTGCTGTTCGTCGATGACGACGAGCGCCAAATTGAGGAAGGAAACGTTTTTTTGGATAAGAGCGTGGGTGCCGACCGAGATTTTTATTTTGCCGTTCGATATCTCTTTCAGGAAATCCGGTTTTTTGATGCTCGACTCCAGTCTATGGCCGTAAAAAATCTTCGCTTCCGACGAAGTCAAAAGCCCGATTTCGGCCCCAAGCTCGCTGAAAATTTTCTTCAGGGTGCCGTAGTGCTGGCGGGCGAGAATTTCGGTCGGCGCCATGAAAGCGGTCTGTGCGCCGTTTTTGGCGGCAACAAGAGCCGCGACGGCGGCAATAACTGTTTTGCCGCTCCCCACATCGCCCTGGAGCAGACGGTTCATCGGTTGCGTTTTATTCAGGTCTTTCAGAATCTCCCAGAGGGATTTTTTCTGGGTTTCGGTAAGTTCAAAAGGCAGTTTGGAGAGAATCTCCTTAATTTCCTCAATTTTAAATTTGAGCGGCATCGCTTTCTCTTTGGCTATCTTCAGTTTTTCGGTGAGGACGGTGAACTCCAAGAGTAAAAGGTCTTCAAAAGCGAAGCGGCGCTTGGCGGCGACGGCTTCTTCCAAATTTTCTGGGAAATGGACGGCCTGAAGCGCCTCGTTTATCTCCGGCAGGTTTTTATTTTTTAAAATGTCGTGAGGAATGAAATCCCTTAACTTTTCCAGTTCGTCCAAAACAGGCTTTATGAGATAGCGGAGGCCTTTAGAAGTAAGTCCTCTCGTTTCCGGGTAAATCGGCACGATGCGGCCGGTGTGTTTCGTTTCCCTCCAGTCGCTTACGAGTTCGTAGACGGGGTTCGAAAGATAAATTTCTTCGTTTGAGACAACCACTTTGCCGGAAAAATTCGCGATCCTACCAGGTTGAAGGATGTTTTTGATGTAGGGCTGGTTGAACCAAACCGCCCGAATGGAGCCGGTTTCATCACTTACAAGCGCCTCCACAATATAGAGATGTTTCCGCCAAGTGCGGCGGCCGCCGATTTCTTTGATGACTCCCTGAATGGTCGCCTCCTGATTTGGTTCCAAGTCCCGGATAGCGTAAATTTGAGAAAAATCCTCGTAGCGGGTGGGGAAATGCCAGAGTAAATCTCTAACGTTTTGGATTCCGAGATTTTTCAGTTTGCTCAAAAACCGCGGGCCAATGCCGTAAACTTCCGAGAGCGGCGCGCCAAGCTGAATCACGCGCCATATTATACCACGAAATTTATTTTTTCTTAAGTTTTTTTCTCAACCGTTCCAGGTAAAGACAGATGCCGAAAAAAACCTGGTCGTTTTTGAGCGCTTGGAGCGGATTGCGTTTTCTCAAGTCCTCCTTTTGGGTGAGAAGTTCGTTAGCGATAGCGAGGTCGGTTTCGTATGTTTCGGCAATAGCCGGCTGCCCGACTGCTCGGGCGTAGGCCGCGAAAGCTTCAAGCTGCAAGCGTATTTCTTCAAGCATAATGATTTGCATCGGGTGCTCGGCAAGCTTCCCCTGGTCGCGGGCGAGCCAGACGGGGATCAATTGTTCGACTGTTCTTTGGTCGGCGCCCACGACCACCTCGGGTATTTGCTGGACTTCGCCTCGGAGAGAGGAGGATTTGAAATATTTCACCTGGGCAAGCTCGCCCCTTTCTATTTTTGAAACGATCCGCTCGAGTTTTTTATCAAGGACCGGGTTAAAAGTGACGTCAATGCCGAGCGCCAACCGGGAGGTTTTACCCGGTTCGCCGGTGAATTCAACAATTTCATCAACGCCGTTTTTTACGTCATCGTAACGTGACGTCTTCATTGTTCTGGCGTCTGGTCCGAGCCAGTCGCTTAGTTCGGCCTGTTCGTGGATAATAGCTTCGAGGACGGTCGCCATTTTGCTCGGCTCACGGTATTCCGGGCTGGCCTCAATTTTTTGAATTTCAGCTAAGTCGCGTTCAACATTATCTTCCCCGTAAAGGTCAATAAAATCTTTTTCTTTAATTACGTCGAGAGCCAAAGCTTCCTCGGCGCGTCTAAATGCAAGCTCAACATCGGTTTCTTGTTCTATCTCTCTTTCGAATTGATTTCTCATTGAGTTTTTATTGTCCGCCCGGTAGGACTTGAACCTACAACCGTCTCCTTAAGAGGGAGCTGCTCTGCCATTGAGCTACGGGCGGCTATTTTGGGACTGTTGATAGGTTGAAGTTGCGAAGTATATTATAAGCGATTTGTTATAATTATAAAAGAGATTATGGATGGAACAATTGGAGCAGGGTCATCGCCTAAAAAATTAGTCGTTACTATTGTTGTCGCGATAATTGTTGTCGTCCTTCTTGGCGCGGCTTATTGGTGGTTTGGTCTGCGGGAAGTAAAGACGCCCGAAGAAAAAGCAACCGAATCCTTTGAAAAATCGCTCCAGTCGGCCGGCGCCGGCGCCTTGCCGGAAATTAATCCGCTTTCTAATCCCCTGGAAGAAATGCCCGACATAAACGCCGTCAGTAAAACCAACCCCTTTAAAGACATTAAAACAAATCCATTTGAATAATTATGTCTTTCCCGCTCAATCAAAAAAATATTCTCGCCGGCATTATTCTTGGTTTTGCCATTTTCGTTTCTTTGTTTCTCTATGCCGGCGCCACCTCAAAAGAAGACATAGTTTTTCCGGTACCGGAATTGGGCAGTTGTAAGAGCGAGGGCGATTGCCGAACTTATTGCGATAATCCCAAGAACATCACCGCCTGCGTTGCTTTTGCCGAAAAACACAATTTAATTTCACCAGATGAAGCTAAGCAGGCTCGGCAGTTCGCTCAAGTTGGCGTTGGACCCGGCGGCTGTACCACCAAAGACGCCTGTGAAAATTACTGTAATGACGTCAGTAATATTGATGAGTGTATTTCCTTTGCCGAAAGAAACAACTTGATGCCGCCCGGCGAGTTGGAAGAGGCGAGAAAAGTTCAGGCCGCTTTAGCGAGAGGCGCAAAACTACCCGGCGGTTGTACCAATAAGCAATCCTGCGACAATTATTGTAATGACCCCAGTCATATGGAAGAGTGTATTACTTTCGCCGAGGCCGCGGGATTCATCCCGCCGGATGAATTGGTAGAAGCCAAAAAAGTTTTGGAAGCGGTAAGACGTGGCGCAAAACCACCGCCTTGTCGCGGCAGGGCCGAATGTGATGTTTATTGTTCCGAACCCAATAATTTTGAGGCCTGCATTGCTTTTGCCGAAGCAGCCGGCTTTGTCTCTAGGGAAGAAGCAGCCATGGCTCGTAAAACCGGCGGCAAGGGTCCGGGCAACTGTCGCGGCCGCGAAGAATGCGATAGATTTTGTCAGGATGAGAATAACTTTGAAACCTGTCTGGCGTTTGCCGAAGAGCATGGTTTTATTTCCAAAGACGAAGTAGAAATGGCTCGGAAGACCGGCGGCAAAGGTCCGGGCGATTGTAAAAGCAAAGAACAATGCGAAGCATTTTGTGAGAACCCGGCCAATCAGGAAACTTGTTTCAATTTTGCCAAAGAACACGGTTTAATACCAGAGGAAGATTTGCGGCAAATGGAAGAAGGCAAGCAGCAGATGATGCAAGGTTTTACCGAGGCGCCGAGAGAGGTAATGGAGTGTCTTACGGGCGCTCTTGGCAGTGAAACAATTGAGAAATTGAAAGCGGGCACGGCAATGCCCAGCCGCGACATCGGCGATAAAATGCGGGAGTGTTTTGAAAAAATGGGGCCGCCATCCGGGCAAGGCGGGCCGGGTGGCGGACCACCGTCTGGTTTTGGCGGAGCGCCGGGAGCGGGATTTAGCGGTCCGGGCGGGTGTAAAACTCCCGAAGAATGCACGACTTATTGTATAGAACATCAGGAAGAGTGCCAGAATTTTGCTCCGCCAGGAGGAGGTGATCAAGGTGGTCAAGGCGGACAAACCGGATCCATTGTTTGCGACGCCATTATGCCAGAGTGCATAGGATGGGAAGAATTTTGCAAAGCCCGTCCAGATGACCAACGTTGTTCTGCATCAGGTGACGGTTCTTCTCCGCCTCCCTCGGGAGGTGGTGGCGCTGATTTTAGCGGACCGGGTGGTTGCAAGACTACTGAAGAATGTCAGACCTATTGCACACAAAATTATCAGGATCCGGCGTGCCAGCAGTTCAGCCCGGGTTCAAGGCTCGAACCGGCTAATCAGGGATTTTTCGCTGGAGTGTTAAGCACCTTCGGGCTGTTATTAGGAATTCGTTAAAAGTCTAGCTTATCTTGCAAGACATAACTACCCCTAATTTTGATTTTGTGCCCTTGAGAGGATTTGAACCCCTAATCCGTGGTCCGAAGCCACGTGTGATATCCGTTTCACTACAAAGGCAGAACCTATGGAGATGGGTTCCTATTTTGATTGTATCCCGCGTTTTTCAAGATTACAATTAAATCTATGAAGATTGATGTCCCCGAAGTCGTAAGAGAAATCGCCGAAGGTTTGGAGGAGACCGGGCACAAGGCCTATCTTGTGGGCGGCTGCGTTCGCGATTTGCTCCTGCACCGCGAACCTAAGGATTGGGATATCGCAACCGCCGCTCTGCCGGAGGCGGTTCAAAAAATTTTCCCGGAAAGCGTCTATGAAAACGAGTTCGGCACGGTGGGCGTGAAAACCGGGAGCGACGAGGAAAATCTGAAAATCGTGGAAGTGACCACTTTCCGGATTGAGGGCCGCTATACCGACAAGCGCCACCCCGACGAAATCAAATTCGCCAAAACAATTGAAGAGGATTTGAGCCGCCGGGATTTTACGATTAATGCGCTCGCGATGGATATGGCGGGCAGGGTCATTGACCCTTACGGCGGCAAAGATGATTTGAAGGCGAAAATCATAAAGGCAGTCGGCAATCCGAAGGAAAGATTCAACGAAGACGCGCTCCGCCTCGTGCGGGCCGTGCGGTTTGCCGCCGAACTTAGATTTGAAGTAGAAAAAGAAACCGGTCGGGCGATTAAAAACGACGCCGGCCTCCTGGAAATGATTGCTAAAGAACGGATTCGGGACGAATTCGTGAAAATTGTGATGGCGCCGGGTGCCGCGGACAGCATCATTAAACTTGAAGATTATGGTCTGCTTCGCTTCGTTATGCCGGAGTTTCGCGAAGGCATCGGCTGCGGCCAGAATTTGCACCACATCTACACCGTTTTTGAGCATAATGTGCGGGCCTTGAATTACACGGTTGAAAAAGGTTATCCGCTCCACATTCGGCTTGCCGCCCTGCTCCACGATGTCGGCAAGCCCCGCACTAAGCATGGCGAAGGCAAGTATTCCACTTTTTACAATCACGAGGTGGTCGGCGCCAAAATGACGATGAAAATTTTGGACCGCCTCCATTTCTCCAAAGATTTAGTGGAGCGAGTGGCGCATCTCGTCCGCTCCCATCTTTTTTACTACAACGTGGGCGAAGTGACTGAGGCCGGCGTCCGGAGGTTTTTAATGAGAGTTGGTCCCGAGAACGTTCCCGATTTGATAAAAGTGCGGGAGGCCGACCGGATAGGTTCCGGCGTTCCCAAGGCCGTGCCTTATAAAATCCGCCACCTCCTTTTTATGATTGAGAAGGTGAAGAACGACCCAATCAGCCCCAAGATGCTCAAGGTGGATGGGAATGACGTCATGAAAATTTTGGGGCTCCCGCCGGGACCGAAAGTCGGGCAAATTTTAAGCGTGCTTTTGGAGGACGTTTTGGACGACCCGGCCAAAAACAAAAGCGATTTTTTGGAAAATCGGGTGGGGGAGCTGGGGCACTTGAAAGAAGAGAGCTTAAGAGCGCTTTCCTTGAAAGCCGAGACGAAGAAGGAGGAATTTGAAAGCGGAGTTGAAAGAGAAATCAAAAAGAAATACCATGTGAGTTGACTCGGGGTGTCGTATAGTGGCAGTACGCAGGGTTCGGGACTCTGTAGTCTGGGTTCGATTCCCAGCACCCCGACATTTCATGGAAATAAAATCCGATAAGTTCGGTCCGGAAAACGTTATTGAAGTTTATGAACCCGAAATTGGGATGAAGGGGTTTTTAGTGATTGACAATACGGTGCTCGGTCCCGGCAAGGGGGGCATCAGAATGACGCCGAACGTGACCAAAGAGGAAGTTTGGCGTCTCGCCCGGACCATGACTTGGAAGAATGCCTTGGCTGACATCCCTTTCGGCGGCGCCAAAGCGGGAATTGTCTGGCAGGGCGGCGACGGAGCGCAGAAAAAGCAATTCGTTCAGAGTTTCGCAAAAAGAATTAAAGATTTCATGCCGGACCGTTACATTGCCGGGCCCGACGTTTCGACCGGCGAGAGGGAAATGCGGTGGTTCGTGGAGGCAACCGGCGACCCGCGTTCGGCAACCGGGAAACCGGAGAGTTTCGGCGGCCTCCCTCATGAATTAGGCAGCACCGGTTTTGGGGTGGCGGAAGCCGCGGCCGTGGCCGCCGAGATCGGAGGCGTTAACATCAAAAACGCGTCGGTGGCGATTGAGGGTTTTGGCAACGTGGGAAAGTTTGCCGCGAAGCACTTGGTCGGGAAAGGAGCAAAAATTGTGGCCGTGGCCGACAGCGAGGGAATGATTTACGACCCCAGAGGTCTCGACGTTTTGAAGCTCATAGAAATTAAATCTGGCGGCTGCGCCGTTTGTGAATATCCGGGAGGGGAAAAGTTACCGCGCGGAGACGTCTTCGGTCTTGAGGTTGATATTCTCATCCCCGCTTCGGTGACCGACGTTATAAACGAAAAGAACGAAAAATCAATCAAATCAAAAATAATCGTGGAAGGCGCCAACATTCCGATGACCGAGGAGATAGAGAAAGAACTGTGGCAGCGCAACGTTCTTGTTGTGCCGGATATGGTGGCCAATGCCGGCGGCGTGATTTCCTCTTACGCCGAATATATGGGTTACGGTCCCGACAAAATGTTCGGGCTCGTGGAGGAAAAGATAAGGAAAAGCGTCGGGGCGGTGCTTCGGTTGAGTCTTGAACAAAAAAGAAATCCCCGCGAAGTCGCCTTAGAGATTGCCAGGGCAAAAATTGAAGCCAAAGTATTATAATAAAGTTTATGCATAATTTTGTACCCGCCAAGGTCTTTTTTACGAAAGGAGTTGGCCGCCACAAGGAAGAGCTTGGTTCTTTTGAGATGGCGCTTCGTGACGCGGGGATTGAGAAGTTTAACCTCGTTCGAGTTTCGTCTATTTTTCCTCCGAACTGCAAGATTATTTCGCGGGAGAAGGGGCTCCAGCTTCTTAATCCCGGGGAGGTCGTGTTTTGCGTAATGTACGATTTGCGGGCGAACGAGCCGAACCGCTTAATGGCGGCCTCCGTAGGGCTTGCGGTGCCGGCGGATCCCAACCAATACGGCTATCTTTCCGAGCATAAATCTTTCGGTGAAACGGAAGAGAGAGCCGGCGAATACGCCGAGGATCTGGCGGCGAGCATGCTCGCCACGACGCTCGGGCTTGAGTTTAACGCCGATGCCGCCTGGGATGAACGCGAGCATATTTACAAAACGAGCGGGAAGATAATAAAAACGACGAACATCACGCAATCGGCAGTAGGGAATAAAGATGGTCTTTGGACGACGGTTCTCGCCGCCGCAGTTTTCGTTTCTGATGGGAACGGTGCAGAGGTTTGATGATAAGCTTTGAAGATTTCAAAAAATTGGATTTACGGGTGGCGAAAATCGTCGCCGCGGAAAGGGTGGAGGCGACGGACAAGCTTCTGAAGCTTCACCTTGATATTGGCGGTGAGGAGCGGCAAATTATCTCTGGTATTGCCGAGGAATATTCTCCCGAAGGACTAATCGGCCGGGAAATCGTGATTATCGCCAATCTCGAACCGCGGAACTTCAAGGGAATTGAAAGCCAGGGGATGCTTCTTGCCGCCGAGTCGGATGGCGTGATATCGCTTTTGAAGCTGGATGAGGAAGTCCCGCCCGGCAGCCCGGTTCACTAAAATTTCTCTGGAAAATTTCTCTGGTTTTGTTGTGTCTTCAAAATCCGTCCATATGGACGGATTTTGAAGACGTTTTGTTTTGCCGCTTTTTAGTGATAAGATGAAAGCAATGGACGGCATCTTTGCGGTTTACAAACCCAAAGGGATGACTTCGCACGACGTAGTGGATAGAGTCAGACGGATCACCGGAGAGCGGAGCGTGGGACACGCCGGGACGCTTGACCCCTTGGCCGAAGGCGTTTTGGTTTTAGGTATCGGGGACGCGACCAAAGATTTGCAGAAAGTCGTAGAGAAAGATAAGGAATATTTCGTCCGGATAAAACTGGGCGAAGAGAGTACGACCGACGACGCCGAAGGCGAGAAGAGAATGGTCTTTGCGAGGGAGATTCCGACGAGCGACAAAATAGCGGCTCTTGTTGAAAAATTCAAAGGCAAAATTAAGCAGACGCCGCCCCTGTACAGCGCCGTGAAAGTTGAGGGCAAAGAATCCTACAAATGGGCGCGGCGAGGCGAACCGAAAGAGTTGAAACCCCGCGAAGTGGAGATTAAAGATATAGAAGTAATAATGTATGACTGGCCGAACTTGTCTCTTAAAGTCGTGACTGGCCCCGGCTTCTACGTCCGTTCTTTGGCCCGCGACATCGGCAAGGAACTCAAAACCGGCGGCTATGTTCAGGAACTGTTCCGGACGCGAGTGGGCGTTTACACTGACAAGGAAGCGATTAGATTGGAAGAATTCCCGGAGTTTTGGAAATCAAGAACGTTGAGTTAAAATCACTTACTCGCTTTCCATTCCCGTGAGATTCCGGTAAGTTGCGCGACTCCCCGTATTTTATTAATATACTCTCCAGAACATCCGGGAGGATTAATGTTTGAAAGCCATGACTGGCGGTCCAAACCGGGGCTCTTCAGAGAAGGCAGTGACGAGTTTTTCGAGCTGGTTTTGAGCACGGGCGTGCAAATTGAGCTCTTACCCACCGAACCCTCGTCAGGCATCTTCCAGCACCGCTTCTGCGCGAATCATCCGGGCGAAGAAGTGTTGGAGGAATTGTCTCTCGCCGTCTTTGACTGAACCCGGGCAGTGCTCCGTCATCTCGCACGAGATGACGGAGCGTTTTTCTTATGGTATAAATTTTTAAGCGCCTGCCCGCTGGCAGGCAGGGGCCTGTAGTATAGTGGTAATACACCGCATTCGCATTGCGGAGACAGGGATTCGATTTCCCTCAGGTCCACCACGTAATTTCGTTTGATTTTTGAAGCCGCTTAATCTACCTTGAAAGGCAGCACCATTGCCTATTTTGGGCTATCCCACATCTAAATTAAGGAGAGTGAAACATGGAGAGCAGGATAATTCTCGCTGCCGACATGAGTCTTGGTGAGTGCCTGGACTTGACCCATGCGATCGGAGAGAGGGTCTACGCGGTCAAGGTTCACGACGCCTATGACTCGAACGGCCCGACCGCGGTCAAGATGCTCCGCGAAGCCGGGGCCATGCGGGTTTGGGTGGACGCGAAGCTTCATGACATTCCGAACACGGTGAAGCGCCGTGCCAATGCGATCGCCGATTCCGGCGCCCAGATTCTCACGGTTCACGCCTCGGGTGGAATCGAGATGATGCAAGCGGCGGTCGGCGAGTTTCCTTTCGAGGTCTACGCAATCACGGTTCTCACCTCACTCACTGAAGAGGAGGTGCATCTCGCTTACGGCCAGCCATCCAAGGCGGCCGTACTCTACCTCGCGCGGCTTGCCAAGCTCGCAGGAGTTGCCGGCATCGTCTGTTCCCCGAAGGAGGTCGGTATTCTCGCCAAGCGGCCGGAACTGAAAGGCATGAAGTTCGTGGTTCCAGGCATCCGGTCGGCCGGCAAGGATAAAGGAGACCAGGAACGGGTGGATACACCGGCGGCGGCCTTGAAAGACGGCGCCGACTATCTCGTCGTCGGCCGCCAGATCACGCAGGCCTCCGACCCGGTGGCCGCACTCATTGAGCTCGAGGCGGAGATTTCCGCGGCTCTCGCTTCAATCGAAGGAGCGAAGTCATGAAAAGAAGACCCAACAACGGGAGAATTAATTCTCTCGAAGTATCCGGAATGCCGCTCGCCGGGCTTCGCGGACTCCTCGCCGAAGATTTCAACGGCGACATCTCGCCAGCCGCTCTCCGGCACATTCTCACGATCTGCGACGCGCTCTGGCTCCATTCGGGCGACCCGGCTTTGCCGCACGCCGAGCTCACCTCGGGTAAGTGCAGTAACGGGTTCGTGGATGTGCTCCGCGTTCTTCAGTATCCGAATCTCTGCGAGCTTCTGGCGTGTCAGCTTGTCATGAAGCTCGAGGCGACCTACCGCGGGCCTATTCACTGGGCGGTTGGTTCGGACCACGCCGGCGCGACCATTTCCTACGCCGTCGCGAACTGGCTTCTCGCAAAGCACGCTTTCACGGAGAAGGGGCTGGACAAGACCCAACTCTGGAAGCGGTTCGTGATTGAGCCGGAGGAGGTCGTTCTTCAGGTGGAAGACCTCGTGACCACGCTCGGTACGCTCCGGGCGGTGCGGGAAGGCATCCGGCAGGGGAATCCGCATCCGGTCACGTTCGCTCCCGTCGTTCTCACGCTCGTCCATCGTTCGGACGTCTACGAGTTCGAGGGCGCGCCCATCGTCTACCTCGCGCACTACGACATCCAAACATGGTCGCCCGAGGAATGCCCTCTTTGCAAGGCCGGCTCCGTTCGGCTCCGGCCCAAGGAGAACTGGGCCAAACTCACGGGACAGGAGTAGTTCTGTCTCAAGCAAAAAGCAAGCGGCACCAGAAAATCGGTGCCGCTTTCGCTTTTTCTTCATCGCTCGTCACTCCTCTTTCCCTGTGTTCGGAATGGCCGGGCCGCAGCCGCCGGGATGCCGGTCATAGTAGGCGCGGCAGTTTTTCAAGAACAATTCCCGCGTCATAGTGATGGTGCCCGCGTTTAGCGATTCCGGCAGGAGCCGGTAGAGCTCCGAATCCAAAATCCAGCACCGGTCGTTGTTGTGCGCGTTCCGGTGGCGCCGGATGGCGTTGCGGAGCCGCATCACCTCCCTCCGCAGTTCCGGAGCCACCATCGGCTTCAGATCCCTATCCTGCAGTCGCATCATAAATTCTCCTTGAAGGTCCGATTTCCAAACTACCGCAAGTTGTTTGCCTTTTCAAGGACAGGTTGGTATAGTCCGAGGCGGAAACCTTAACAAGGAGGGTGCGAATATGACCTGGAAACAGAGAGCAGCGATGATTTCGATCATCATCGCCGGAATCTTCGCCTTGGTCGCCTTGGTTCGGTTCGTGCCCGACGGCAGCGCTTCGGACGCGAATCCGCCGGGGAAAGCCGAGCCGAGGAACACCTGGGTACTCGCCATAGTGGCTGAATACCAATCGCGAGTGTCCATTGAAGATGATTACGTCGACGTGGACGTCGTCTGGGAGATCGCCGAAGGTCCCGATACCAGGCGGCTCATGTTCGGTACGATCAATCGCCTCCGGGTGGCGAAGAGCAACCCGCGCCTCAAGGAGCTCGTGCCGGGTGCGGCAGTTTTCATCCCCATGTCAGTGGACAAACTCACCTACGATAGCGAAAAGTACACGAGTTACACGAGGGACTACAACAGCGAGCCGCTCACCGAGTTCCGGCTCTACCGGGAGTATCACCGGTAGGACGCTCTAGAGCGAGCGACACAGCACAAGCAAAAAGCAAGCGGCACCGATTTTCTGGTGCCGCTTTGTGCTTTTATTTGCCTTTTCAAAAATTGGTTGGTATAGTCCGGGGTGGAACCTCTCACCAAGGAGAAGTTATGAAAGCCGTTGCAACGGCCAAACCGCAGGCCTACACCCCACGCTTTCCGGAGATGTACAAGTTTCTCTTCGAGGTATACTCCAGGGCGATGAAGCCGGGAGCGAAGGACGCGGAGGTGTGGTGTGAGAGAGCGAAGACGCTTTTCTTGACCTTGAGCACGCTCAAGGAAGAAGGTGTTCTTCCGATTTCTTTCACCCAGACTTTCTGGGAAGATGTGCAAGCCGTGATGAAGACGGTGCACGGCCGAGTGAAGCCGGTCGAGCTCACGGAGACCCAGTCCTATCTCACCTTCGGCATCTCCAACCTCCGCCGCGATTTCGGCGGCGACTGAACAACAACCGAGCAACTCATCAGGGTAAGCAAAAATTTGGGAGGCAAACGTATGGCCCCGTCCCAGCAAACCAAAACCCTTACCTTGGATGAGGTAAGGGCGCAGGTGGAAGAGTGGGAGGAAATAGCCAGGAACTACGAGAACGTCCCTGACAGCCTCGCAAGGAATCTCAAGGAAGCGTGTGCGGTAATACGAGCTTTCCTTAGAAGATAAACTTGAGCAACCAGCAACGGGGCAAGCGCGTGCGCTTGCCCTGAAGTATTTTATAAAATTGATCATTTTGAAAATTTGAGGCAGAATACTATTGACGCAAGCCAGCGCAGTTGACCGAGAGTGTGCAGACGCGTATGCGCCCTCTCCTCTGAGCGCCGAGACGGGTGGGTATAAGTGTCCGGCTAAGCCCGTAAAAAAGCTGGCAACAAAGAAACCTTGAAAGCCGCGGCTTGGGGAAGTGCAAGTATATCGCGCCCCTTGAAGGACGGCTATCAAACCAAATAGCCGCTCTTGGATAAAATGACTTTGTTCGGGTGGCTGGAGCCTGAACTCTGCCGTACTCCCCGCGGTGAGTATTGGACAGCTATCGGTTCTCTCTGAGAACCGTGCATCTTGGGCCCGATGAGACGTTACGTCAAACGGGCCCAGTTTTTTTATTGTCCATTTTGAAAATTTGAGGCAGCAGAACAAAATTGGTTATTGGAACAATTCGCGCGAATTGGCGAAAGATGGTATAATGAGTTCAAGAATATGAAACGGTGGACGATTGTTTTTAAGGCGTTATCTAATGTCAATCGGCTCAAAATCATAAGACTTTTGTCAAAAGGCGGCGCTTTGAATGTCGGCGGCATTGCCGAGGAACTCAATATTTCGCCGAAAGCCACCTCCAAGCATTTGATAATTCTTCATAACTTGGACGTTCTGGAAAGCGTAGGGAAAGAAGGTCACGTTTTGTATTCGCTGAACACGAAAATGCCGCGGGATTTTCGCAGAGTTTTGGGGAACTTTAATTAAGCAGTTTGCCCGGGGCGCGCTCCTTATCCTATCCTAACCTTGTCTTACCTTTCTTACTCTAAGGCCTTAGGGAACAATTCGCGCGAATTGGCGAATGGTTGGTGAATGGGGAAGGGGCAAATTGTCCGTTTCTCGAAAATGAGGCAGAATGAGGGGATAAATTAGTTATCGTATGATAACCATTGACAAATTGGTTATCAGTTATATTCTTTGTATATATGGATAAAAAACTCTTGTCGACGAGTGAAGCCGCAAAAATTTTAGGTATCAGCCGGGTAGCGGTATTGAAGAGAATTAAAAAGAATCAGCTTAAAGCCAGGAAGGTTGGGAAGAATTATGTCATTGCTAAAGAAGATCTGCCGATTGAGGCAGGGGGTGAAATCACCGAAATTAAGAAAAAACTAATTGATGCAGCCATAAAAAAAGCATTAACCGACTATCGGGAAACTCTGGAATTGTTGGGGAAAGAATAAATTGATCGTTTATGCAGCAGCTTTCAATAACAGAGGTTGAGTATGTTGCTCATCGTTTGGCAAAAGCATGGTTAAGCTGGGATGAGCCGATTCCCGATTTCGACACAAGATTCCCAAACATTTTAGAAAGCTGTATTGCCACCCCATTCCAATCGTTTGGCAAAAAAGCGGCCTACTCCGGCCTTATCGGCAAGGGGGCGATTTTGTTTTACTTGATGATTAAAAATCATCCTTTCCGTAACGGGAATAAAAGGATCGCCGTGACTACTCTTCTGGTTTTTCTGTATAAAAACAAAAAATGGCTCCGTGTTGATGAACGCGAATTTTACAATTTTGCCAAGTGGGTCGCGGAGAGCAGCCCCAAGTTTAGGATTGAAACTATTGCCGCCATTTCAAAATTCATAAAGACGTATATGATAAAAATATGAAAATAAAATATTTGTTTGTCCAAAAAGGCCGGAAGTTGATAGTAAAGGATTGGAGAAGGTAGGCTAAGGTTATTAAGGTAAATCCTTGACTTTTTTGATACGATTTGCTAAATTAGCATAAAATACTAACTTTATGAAATGGATAGATTTTGAGCGAAAAATAAAAGCAAAGAACATCAAGCTTTTTACCCCCCTCGACGTGCAAAAATTTTTAGGGAGAACGAAAATAGCCACGCGTTTTTTAATCCACCGTTTGAAAAAGAACGGGTATATTGTGAGCGTAAAACGCGGCTTGTATCAATTGTCCGATGAACAAATCCCCGATGTATATGTCGCTAACAGGATTTACGCCCCCTCATATGTATCTTTGGAATTCGCGCTGTCATACTACGGCGTTATTCCCGAGACGGTGTATGAAATTACCTCGGTGACGACAAAAACCACCCGTCGGTTCGAAACGCTTGGCAAGATTTTTTCTTATCACAAGATAAAAAAGACGGCCTACACCGGCTACGCCATTCACAGTCAGAACGGGATGCGTTTCTATATCGCCGATGCCGAAAAAGCGTTCGTTGATGCAAGCTACTTGCGCCTGATGCGGAAACAAAAGCCGATTTCCCGTTTTCGCAAAGAAAAAATCAATCGCGCCAAGTCGTTAAAATACGCTTCGCTCTTCAATAATGAAAAACTTACCAGCATCATTAAAACAACGCTCCAATGATTTCGGTGGAATCGCTTGAAAAATTGAGCAGGCGGTATCAAGCAGGAATATTTCCCAATATAATCAGGGAATATTTTCAGCATGTTTTTCTGGGAGAGTTGTATAAGATGGAAGGCGCGGAGAAAATGCTCTTTAAAGGAGGCACCGCCTTGCGGATTGTGTATGGCAGTCCGCGTTTTTCCGAGGACTTGGATTTTTCCTTGTTCGGTGTCGCGCAGAACGAGCTGAAATCTTTCATTGAAGGGGTTTTTGCGCGGGTTCTGGCGGAGATAGAGCACGTCGGCATAAAAGTCGAACTTGGAGAAAAAATCGGCCCTACGCGCGGGGGATATTTCGGCGTCGCGACATTCCGCATGCTTGAATATCCGCCAGTTGCCGTGGAGATAAACGTGTCGGCGCGCAACGGCAGGGACATGCGGGGAGAAATAGACAGCGTCGCGGGCGATTTTGTGCCGACTTACACCGTCGTTCACTTGCCGCAGAACGAGCTTGTGGAAGAAAAAATTTTCAGCGCGCTCCGCGAGCGCAAGAAACCGCGCGATTTCTACGATCTTTATTTCATCATGCGCAAAGCGATGCTCTCGCCTGATCAGAAAAAACGGCTGGCCGGAATAAAGGAAGAAATAACCGCAGCCGCGGGACGCGTTGATTTTCGCGGCGAGTTGGGCGCCCTCCTGCCGGTGGACCAGCAGCCGGTTATCCGCGATTTCCCGGCCATGCTTGAACGCGAGCTTAATAGGCAGTTAAGTGGAATATGAAAACAAGAGATCTGCCGAAAGGCCGGAAGTTGATAGTAAAGGATTGGAGGAATTAGAAAACCGCCGAAAAGGCGGTTTTCTAATTGTAAATTGAGCATTTTGAAAATTTGAGGCAGAATGAGGGTATGAGTAATAATCCATTGCAAAAATTTAATGATCTTCTGGAGAAGGTGGATTTAGTTGGTTATCGCAAGAGGTATCAACCAATCAAGATAGTAGAAATGGACTTACCCAAAGAAATTCAAGCAGTAAGCCTTCTCTACGAAATTTACTGGGATAAAAAGATGTTCGTCAATTTTGATGAATTTTACCGAATATATTTAAAGCTTTACAAGCATAAATTAGAAGAATTCAGGAAAAACAAAGCCTTTATGTGCAAAAACTGTTTTTATAGAGGCTTAGAGGCAAGGATTTATAGAACATGGGCGAGTATTATTACACAGATTCACGCAGCTTATGTTGCTGAATCAGTTTTTGTTAGTGGCACCGTTAGGATGTCAGAAGCCCTAGATCGAGCCGGCGCTGATTTCCAAGTCCAATATAAGAAAAAAACATTAAATTATCAGGTTAAAAAAATCTCTTTTAGTAGAGAGGTTAGGAAAGAAAAACCTAAATCTAAGCAACCACTGGAAGGCGAATTTTTCGATATAACTTACGACGTTCCTAGTGATAGCTATTTTAGAAATCCGAAGAGGAAAAACGGAAAATACAGATTGCCTTATTTAAGATTTAAAGAAAATAAAAATCTAAAACGACTACCTAACGGCTTTGTTGTATTCACGCCGCTGATTTTTGAGGAAAAAAAGAAGGAGATAGATGCAATTTAGATTAAATTTGGTGTTGTTTTAACTTTATTAAGCCATTTTTCAGCCAAATTTACATAATCTGGGTTTATTTCGAAGCCAATGTAATTTTGGTCTAATTCTTTTACTGCCACACATTCTGAACCGCTGCCAACAAACGGTATTAATATAACTCCTTCTTTTTCGGGAGCAGATGATTTAATAAGTTTTCTTGTTAATTCAAGAGGTTTTTGGGTGGGGTGTTTTATTACATTGTGTTTTGAATGCTCTTGTAGTTTTTGCGGTTCAAAAACATCGTTACAGGTTTTACATAAAAACCATCTTTCAACCATTCCTGCGCCGCCGGCTAGTGCCGCCGTTTTTATGACGTCTCTCGGTAAAGCGCCATTCTTGTGGAATTTATAAATCGTTTCTTTGCCGTTTTTACTGAATCTTCCAGGCGTACCTTTTCTTATTTTTCCCGCGGCGCCATTTAAAAATCCCTCTGTATATGGTTCTCTCACCTCGTCTTTGTTGAAAATTGGCTTGTTTTTCCAAGCGCAAACTATGGCTTCATGGCTCCTTTGCCAAAAATTTAAAGAAGCCACGTTTTTGTTAGTGTAATGCCAAATTAGCCAACGCTTATTTATAGGTATTTCTACAGATAAATAAGCTAAAATTTCACTAAAACCGTAGATAAAAAGCGTTGCAGTTGGTTTCATAACTCTTACACTTTCATTTATCCAACTTTTGCACCAATTAACATATTCATTTAATTCTCTCTTATCGGTATTATTGCCAAAATCTTTCCCGATGTTATAGGGTGGATCAACAATAATCACATCACAGCTGTTATCCGGTAACTTTCTTAACTCTTCCACTGCATCCCCGCAGATAATTTGATTAAGAGGTAAACGCTTATATTTTCTATCTACAGTTGGGCGTTGTAGAGATATTTCCTGGAAACCCTTTTCCGGGCTCTTGATTACATCTAAGACAACCCCTTGTATTGCGAATTCCCTATTCTTTCTAACAATTATCGGTTCAAAGTTTTTATTTGCCGGTTGGAGGCGGATTTGATTTCTTTCCTTGTAAAAAGTTTTTAAAGTTGTCTCGTAGTTGTCTATTAGCGCCACGATTTTCTGACCATTCTCTGCAAACCCCTGTTGTTTGACTAATATAATATCTCCGTCGAGGATGTTTTCTTCAATCATGCTCTCACCAGCAACACGCAGGGCATAAACTTCTCCGTTTTTCGGGATTTTGGTCTGGGGGACAGCGATTGTTTCTTTTGTGCCTTCGTATGTCTCCACTGGCCGGCCGGCAGCGATAGTTCCAAGTAGCGGAATTTGGACCATTGGTTCTATTTCGCGTACGGAGAGAGAACGTGCCCGTCCCGGGAGTTTTTCTAGACGGCCGGCGCCGCGAAGGTTTTGAAGGTGTTCGTGAATGGTAGAAACTGACCTCCTAAAATGGCGCGCCATCTCTTCTATAGAGGGTGGCACATCGTGTTTGGAGGAGTATTCCCTCATAAAGCGGATAATCTGTTCTTGACGTAGGGTTGGCATATTGATTTTCGGGTTTTTTTCGGTTATAATTATTATAACAATCCACTAAGCCCAAAATCACGGGGCACTGTGGATAAAAAGGTCGTAAAATTAAAGGAAAAACATGACTAAAAGAGGAAAAATCGGACAGGCTAGGCATGACGCAAAAGTTCAGCAACGTTTGGATCTTTATAAGGATAAAGGTTTTAGGGTTAAAGCTGATTTGCCGGGTCGAGCTAAACCTCAAAAAATTGGTGGTAGGATCCCCGATATTATAGCTAAAAAGGGTAAAAAGTTGGTTGTTGAAGAAGTCGAAACTCGCTCAACCAAAGATACTGATAAAACACAGCAAGAAGCCCTTAGAAAAGGCACGAAGGAACGCGGTGGTACTTTCAAGGTAATTGTGGCTAAATAGTTATAAGATATGAATATTAAAACATGTATCGCCTGTGGCGGTATCATCATTTCGTTGTCAATATCTACTTGCGAAAAGTGTTTGCTGGCATTACCTCCTGACTTGCCGAGTGTTGATCATTCCACAACAACGTCAACCTCGACACGTACAATTTTCGTTTCCGGAGCTACTGGCTCAACCGCAGTTTCTATTTCAGCTACAACCACTCAACCACCCAATCTCGGTTAATAACTAACCCGCCGCGGTCCGGAGGAGTATAAATATAAAAATGAACCCCGAATCAATGTTAAAAGGCCGGATGGCCGAAACGTTATTTGAAGAACTGATACGGCAGTCGGGGAATATTGTTTATCGTTTCGGATATGAAGCGATTGTTCAAAATTTGACGCAACTTGAAGAAAAATTTGACAGATATAGCGAGGTAGGTGAAAGAATCCGGGCTATTCCGGATTTTATTGTTATAGATAAAGCCGGCAAGCCGGAGTTTGTTGAGGTAAAATTCCGATGGAAGCCAGAACTTCACGAAGACGATTACAAAAAATTGGAAAAGATAGAAAAGTTATGGAGCCCAAAAATAGTTTTTGTAAACTGCTGGGAGCAGCCGTATTTCAGAATTTCAGAGCCACCTTATGTTAAAAACAAGAAACTAGTCACAAAAACCCTTTTAGATGAAAAGAATTGGAAAATTGATAAGGAACTTTATGATGAGTACGAAAGTTTAGTTCATCGTTATTTAACGCCAACGCTTGTACCGCCAAAAAATTAGGAGAGTAGAGATTAGCTGATAGGTTGTAGATGATAGGTGATAGTTAACAATTAACGGCTGATGACAAATTAGGAGAATAGATTTATAGAATTGACAAGAGAAGTATTATAATTTAAAACTTTGACAGAACACCCAGGCTGAATAGCCATCACGTTTTCACTCGGAGGAAGCAGACATGACCACGCTGGAGATTAAAGGCAGTATCCCGGCTATTGTGACGAACAAGGACGGTCTTTACGACGGCGACCTCGTCGGCTACTTCCGGGCCGTCTTCAACCACGCCGAGAACCTCTGCAATCCGTACCACAACTTCCGGCACATGTGCCACGTGCTCTGGTTGTGCTACGAGGCCAGCGTCTTCTACGTGGAGATGTCCTCGCGGGACATGCGCAACCTGCTCATCGCGGCTCTCTTCCACGACTTCGACCACACCGGCCGGAGCGACCCTGATGCCGCAAACATCAAGAGGGCCATCGATGGTTTGCGGCGGCACTTGCTTCCCGAGGACAAGAGGGAGCTCGGCAAAATCGAAGCCATCATCCGGGCGACCGAGTTCCCCTACCGTGTCTCCTTGGAACGGCTGGACCTCCAGAGCCAGATCATCCGCGACGCAGACATGAGTCAGGCACTAACCGTGGCCTGGATTCAGCAGGTCGTCTTCGGTCTTGCGACCGAGTGGAAGAGAACACCGCTCGAGGTTCTCCGGGCTCAGGATCCCTTCCACCGCAACCTCAAGCTCCACACGGCATGGGCCAGGCAGATGTTCCCGCAGGCGGCGATCGAATCCAAGATCGCTGAGGCGAACGAGCTGGTCGAGCTCTTGAGCGGAGAGCCGGTGGCAGCAGCCTGAAACCGCAGGCTTCACAGCACAGCGGAGGGCGACCCACAAGTCGCCCTCTTTCTTTTTATAAAATCCCTTACGATTTTGAGGTAGAATAGATTTATGGACTCCAAAAGGTTCAAGGAATTGGTGGCTAAGGGAATCAGCGAAATCCCGGCGCGGTTTTTGGAAAAATTGAAAAACGTGGCAATTTTGGTCGCGGAGGAGCCCTCCGCCGAACAACTCGAGAACTTAGGCATAAAAAGGGAAAGTGGCGACACTCTTCTCGGACTTTACGAGGGCGTCTCCAACCTCGAAGGCGGCCACACTCACCGCGGTTTCCCGGACCGGATCACCATTTTCCGCAAACCGGTCCTTGCCGAGGCCGCCGGGGAGGACGACGTGCCCCGCGTCGTTGCCGAAACGGTTCGGCACGAGATCGCCCATCATTTCGGGATGGATGAGGAAGACATTGAACGCGCCCGAAAATAGTAGAATAAACCCATAACTAAAACCGCCAAAAAATTAGGAGAGTAGAGATTAGCTGATAGGTTGTAGATGATAGGTGATAGTTAACAATTAACGGCTGATGACAAGTTGGAGTAAATAATATAGTATACAAATATGGTGAGAATTGCACAGGAAAAGAGCGATACGAGACTTCGGGCGGAAATGGCTCAAGTAGCAGCTGAGGTTCTTAAGGACCCCGATTTCGGAAGGAAATTAAGCCCGGAGGCCAAAAAACGCCTTTTGTCTGTATCCGAAAAAGATTTATCAAAAGCCGTTTCTTTATCTGAAATTAAGTAAACCCCAGCCGTTTTATGGATTGGGTTGTTAAGCTAACGGAAGACGCGCAGAAAGACCTCAACACCTTGGATGGTAAGGTGCGGGGGCGGATTTTGGAAAAGCTGAAATGGATTAGTGAAAACTTTGATGATATTACACCTCTACCTCTTACGGGGGAGTTTACGGGTTTTTATAAATTACGGGTAGGCGATTGGCGGGTATTTTACAAAGTTGATTGGGCGGCACATATTATTTTCGCTGTGTATATCGGGCATCGAGATTCTGCTTATAGATAGTGTATAAATTTGCTAGTTCCGCCAAAAAATTAGGAGAGTAGCAGAATAGATTTTTAAAAATGGAACGAGCCCGTGAGGTAACTCCTCGCAGGCTCGTTTTGCTTCTCTGCTCTTCGAGCGGTCGTGTTCTTCAGTTGGGTCCGCCGAAACCGGTTGGCACGGCGTGGGCGTCCCAGAAGTGCTCGTTCGCCACCGTCCCGTGGGACATAATGACTTCAAACTCGCCCCAGATGGGATAGCCGCCGTCGCGCCAGCAGGGACTGGTCGTCGGCGACGGGCCGACCCAGACGATGCGGTAGTGCCACGTCTCGCCGGAACCATCGGGAACCTGGCCGTTCCACTGGTTATCGGTCCAGGCGTCGCAGTTCCAGTTTGCGCCGTGGAAGCGGGCTTCGTCCCAGGCGCGCGACCAGCTCATCTTGAGATGGTCGTTGCCGTAGGTCGGGTCGCCCCAGACCGTGCCGTCGAGATTCCGGTCGACGCCGTCAGCCGGGCCGACGAAGACGCGGGCACGGTAGTTGTAGCCGAACTCGTCAAAGCCGTTCGCTCCTGCGTGGCTGAAGTTCGGCGCTGCAGCGGGTTGGGGATCCTCCGGCAGCTCGCAAGCCAAGACAAAGGCAAGAAGCACCGGTACGATGATGCGTTTCACTCAACACCTCCTGAAAGAGGACCGGTTAAAGAATAAACAAAAGAGTTTATTTTGGCAATACCCCTGATGACCTCTTGACTCTTAGCGTCCTCTGCGCTTTTATATTTTTAGTCCTAATCAACTTCACTACACACTACCAGCGTGCGGAGGAGCCGTGTTCATCCTTTTTCTCACACTCGAAGGGCTCATTGCCCACGCGAATGAGCATCCGGAAAGGGAGTGGCTCGAGTGTTCACTCTTCTTCCTGGACTGCGAGCCGGGGAAACTCAAAGAGCACCAGCGGCTTGACGAAGCAATCCGGTACCTGGAGCGGAGGGGCCGCGTCTCCTGGAGGAGAGAAGTAAATCCCTTCGCCAACCACGACCTCTTGAACCAGCTGCTTAAAAGCAGCTTGCTCAGGCCCTTCAACGCCGGTCTCGCGGCGCGAGACGACCCGGAGTTCCTCAGAGAAGCGGTTCTCGCCGCAAACAACGGCAACCACCGCGTGGAAGTGGTGGTGTAGGCAAGTGCTGCAACATTGAGCGAGGGGCGACCACAGGTGTCGCCCCCTTTTAGTTTTATGATTCTTTATAATAAATTTAATGAGAGCTAACAGGAAAGCGTGGGTGGTGGCGGTGGAGATGGGTTACGGCCACTTAAGGGCGGCGAGACCGCTTGCGTCCTTAGCTTATCAGGGAAAGCTCACCACCGCCGACCTCTATGACGGCATTCCCAAAAATGACCGTCTCATTTGGGAGGAATCAACGAAACTTTACCACGCTATTTCCCGTTTAGAGGAAAAAGGCGTGTTCGGTGCCTTAGCTTTTAAAATCTTTGATTATTTTCAGAGAGTGGATGATGTCGGAGGCGGAAAATCGAAACCGACTTTTCAGCTGAAACAGGGCTACAAATTAATCAGAAAAGGCTGGGGGCGGGATTTGATTGAAAAATTGAACAAAAACCCGTTGCCGCTCATTGCGACTTTTTTCACCATCGGCCACATGGCCGAGTATTGGGGATACAGAGGGCCGGTTTACGTTCTCGTGACCGACGCCGACGTCTCTAGAGCCTGGGCGCCCATTAATCCGGCAACGAGCCGTCTTGTTTATCTTGCGCCGACCGCAAGGGCCAAAGAACGGCTTGCAAGTTACGGCGTAAACCCCAAAAACATTTTTATTACCGGTTTTCCGCTACCGCGGGAACTTTTGGGTCCGTCTTCAAAGACGGCAAAAAAGAATTTAGAGCGGCGGCTCAAGATCCTCGGAGAGCGGGGCGGCCGGCCGACAGCCGTCACTTTTGCGATTGGCGGTGCGGGTGCCCAGAGCAAAATCGGTTTGGAAATAATTGAAAGCTTGGCACCTTTAATCAGAAAAGGCGCAATATCGCTTTTTCTTATTGCCGGTACTCACTCTAAGCTCGCTTTGAAGTTTTACAACCAAGCGGAAAAATCCGGTCTTGGGGAATTTTTGAATAAAGGGATTTCCGTCATTCAAAACGAAACAAAGGAGGAATATTTTAAGGTTTTCAATGAAACGCTCGCGAAAACCGACATTCTATGGACCAAGCCCTCGGAACTTTCGTTTTACGCCGGACTTGGTATTCCAATTATAATGGCGCCGCCCTTGGGCGCGCATGAGGAGAAAAATAGGGAGTGGCTCACGGAGGTCGGCGCCGGTGTCCCGGAAGAGGAGCCGCGGGAGGCCGGGCGGTGGCTGCCGGAGATGATTCGGAACGGCCGGCTCGCTGCGGCGGCAAGAGCCGGTTTTGAAAAAATTGAGAAAAACGGGGTGGAAAATATTTCGAAGATTGTTTTTAGCAAAAAAACATGAATTGGCTCTGGATAACAATAATCGCTTACGCCATTTTAGGCCTCGTTTCCGTCGTTGACCGGTATCTTCTCTCCGGGCCCTTACCAAATCCGCGGGCTTACACTTTCTATGTCGGCTCGCTCGGCATGCTTGTTTTTCTCCTTACGCCATTTTTCGGGCTGGAAAATCTTCCGCTAAATCTTTTGGGCGTTGCTTTCCTTTCCGGATTTCTCTTCGTCGCCGCTCTTTTCTTCCTTTACTCCGGTCTCAATAAATTCGAGGCCTCCCGGGTGGTGCCGGCTATGGGCGGACTCGTACCGATTTTCACGCTGCTTTTCAGTTTCTTTATTTTACGGGGAGGCGCCGTCGTCGGCTGGGATTGGCTTGCCTTCGTTTTCCTCATTTCGGGAAGCATCGCTATAACCATAGAAAGAGGCAAGAAGATAACCTTGCCAAGCTTGAAGTTTGCCGCCGGAGCGGCACTATTCTTCGCCCTTTCTTTCGTTTTTGCCAAGTATGTTTATCTTGCCGCCTCGTTCTGGTCGCCTTTTGTCTGGATGCGGGTCGGCGGATTCATTTTTGCGGCCGGTATTTTCGTCTTTTCGGCGGACTTGCGCCGGATGCTCTTTACCAAAAAGATAAGAGAGCCCAAAGAGAGAAAAAAGACCACGGCTGTTTTTTTAGGCAATCAGGTATTGGGCGCCGGCGGGAGCGTCCTCCAGAGCTTCGCCATTTTTCTTGCGCCGGCGCTCTACGTGGCTTTCGTGAACGCGCTTGAAGGATTGATTTATGTTTTTGTTCTCATCTACACCGCCGCAATTTCCATTTTCTTTCCGCATTTAATTGAAGAGATTTTCACCAAAAAAACAGCTTTTCAGAAAGCGGCTGCAACAGTTCTAATCCTTGTAGGGATAATGATTCTATCTTTGGCCGGCCGATGAGAATTTTTCAAAAAATCATTAAGTACGCCGCCTTTCTTTTAGCGGCGACCATTGTCCTTTCGTTTATTTTCTTTTTCGTGGGGAAGAGCCGGCCGGCCGCCGATATCCGCTGGGGAGTGAATTTTTCCTACTCTCATGCGGAGGAGCTGGGTTTGGATTGGCAGGAAACATACCTCACGTTCCTTGACGAACTTGGCGTAAAGCGCTTCAAGCTCATTACCCAGTGGGATCTTTTGGAGCCGAGCCCCGGTAAATTTGATTTTGAAGCCGTTGACTGGCAATTAAGAGAAGCGGAGAAGCGGGGAGCGAGGGCGTTTTTGGTGCTCGGGATGAAAACGCCGCGTTATCCGGAATGCCACATCCCTGGCTGGGCCGCGAATTTTTCCCAAAAAGAAAGAGAGGCGGCGGTTTTGAATTTCCTTGAAGCGAGCATCAAACATTTCAAAGAAACGCCCACGATTTGGGCTTGGCAAATTGAGAACGAACCGCTTTTTCCCTTCGGCGAATGTCCGGAAATGAGAAAAGAGTTTTGGCGGGAGGAAATCAATTTAGTGAAATCGCTTGACCCGGCACGGCCAGTCATAGCAACCGACAGCGGCGAGTGGTCGCTTTGGTTCCAAGCTGCCCGCGTGGGCGACATCGTCGGCACCACGCTTTATCGCAAGGTTTGGTTCAAGGAACTGGATATCTATACGCCGTACCCGCTGCCGCCGGTTTTCTACGGCAGAAAAGCGTGGCTTGTGAAATTTCTTTTCGGAAAAGACGTGATTAACGTTGAACTCCAAGCCGAGCCGTGGGGGCCGACACTGCTCTATGATCTGCCGCTTGAAGAGCAGGATAAGACAATGAATTTGGAAAGATTTAAAAAAATCATAAGCTACGCGAAGAACACCGGCATGTCAGAGTTTTATTTTTGGGGCGCCGAATGGTGGCATTGGCTAAAGGAAGCAGATAACAACTCCGCCATCTGGGAAGAAGCAAAGAAACTTTTTTAGCCGTGTTATCATTAAAGAAATGAAGATAAAGAATTTTGAGGCGCTTGGGGTGACTAAAACCAGGGAGCGTCTCCTTAAAATCGCGGAAGCCGGACTTCAAGCAATTGACACTGAAAAGACAGTAAGCGAGAAAGTTAATCTTCACGGCAATGAACTTGAAATCGGGGATAAGGTTTTCAACCTGGAGAAGATGAAGAGGATTTTTGTGGCTGGCGTCGGCAAATGCTCGCTTGAAGCCGCTCGAGCTCTTGAGAAAATCTTAGAGAGCAGAATAACAGACGGCGTGGTGATAGATATTCACAAGGGAAAATTAGAAAGGATTAAAACTTTCTCCGGCACCCACCCTTTCCCCACCGAGGAAAACATCAGCGCCACAAAAGAGCTCATAAAACTTCTTGAAAAGTCAGGAGAAAGCGATCTGGTTATTTTTTTGATCTCTGGCGGCGGCTCAACTCTTCTTTGCCAGCCAAAAGAACATACCTGCGCAAGCGAAGCCGAACTTGTCAAGCACCTTTTTTCAGAGGGAGCGACAATTAAGGAGATAAATACAGTAAGGAAACACATCTCCCTTGCCCGGGGCGGCAATTTGGCCAAATACGCTTATCCTTCAAAAGTCGTGTCTTTGATTTTCTCAGATGTGCCCGGAGACGATTTGAGTTTTGTGGCTTCCGGTCCCACCGTGCCCGATACAACCACCGTTCGAGACGCCGAGAAAGTTTTAGATAAATACGGCGCCTGGGAGCGCTGCGGCATTTCTAAAAAAGGTCTCGTTGAAACTCCAAAAGAGTCGAAAATTTTCAAGAGAGTTTCAAATATCCTCTTTATTTCCAACAAAACTGCCATTAAAGCAATGGCTCGGGAAGCAAAAAAAATGGGGTTTATACCGAGCATTCAGAACCTTTCTCTTCGAGGTGAGGCAAGTAAAGTCGGTGAAGAAATAACCAAAAAGCTCCATCGGTTTTCAAAAAACACGGTTCTTCTCTACGGCGGGGAGACGACGGTAGCCCTCCGACAAGACAAGGTCTTACGAGAGCGAGCGGGTAAAGGCGGACGAAATCAGGAATTAGTTCTTTCGGCTCTAAGATTCATCGGGGATGGTGAAGTTTTAGCGGCTTTGGCATCGGACGGCGAAGACAATACGGACGCGGCCGGCGCAATTTGTGATAAAATGACAAGAGAAAAAACGGAGAAACGGGGTTTAAAACCAGAAGAACACCTTAAGCGGCACAGCTCTTATGATTTTTTCGCCGCTTTGGGGGACCAGATTCTCACCGGTCCGACCGGCTCCAACGTTTCGGATTTAATAATCGCTCTTAAAGAATAATAAAGAACAATAATGAAAAAGTTCATCCTCCCATTCTCAAAAATCGGGATGAAAGACGTGCCAAAAGTTGGCGGCAAAAACGCGGCTTTAGGCGAGATGTATTCAAATCTGACAAAGCTTGGCATCAGCGTTCCGGATGGTTTTGCCCTTACTGCCGGCGCGTACAGGTTTTTCCTTAAGAAGAACGGCGCCGATGAAAAAATCAAGGATATCTTAAAAAGATTAAACATCAAGAACGTCAATGATTTAAGAGGGCGCGCCGGACGGGTTCGGGCGCTTATTTTGTCTCTTCGGTTGCCCAAAGAGATAACGAAGGAAATTCGTTCGGCCTACCATCGCCTCGAGGGGAAATACGGAAAAAACGTTGACGTTGCCGTTCGCTCTTCGGCTACGGCCGAAGACCTACCTGGCGCCTCCTTTGCCGGACAACAGGAGACGTATTTAAACGTCCGAGGCGAGGAGGGACTTGAGGCCGCCGCCAAAAAATGCATCGCTTCGCTTTTTACCGACCGGGCGATTTCCTATCGCGCAGACAAAAGGTTTTCCCATTTTGACGTTGCTTTATCGGTCGGCGTTCAGAAAATGGTCCGTTCGGACTTGGCTTCATCGGGCGTTGCCTTCACCATTGACACCGAAACCGGTTTTGACAAAGTAGTGGTAATTGAAAGTTCTTATGGTTTGGGCGAGATGGTGGTTCAAGGCGAGATTACGCCGGATGAGTTTGTCGTTTTTAAACCGACCCTTGGAAAAGGTTTTCAGCCGGTGATTGCAAAAGATTTAGGCGTAAAAAACGTAAAGCTTGTTTACGGAAAAGAAGGGACGCGGAAGGCAAAAGTTTCAAATCGGGACAAGAATTCATTTTCTTTGAACGAAGAAGAAATTATTAAGCTGGCCAGATGGTGCGTTTCGATAGAAAAACATTTCTCCCGCATTTACAAGCATTACCAGCCGATGGATATTGAGTGGGCCAAAGACGGAAAAACAAAAGAGCTTTTTATTCTTCAAGCAAGACCCGAGACCGTTCACTCTTTAATAAGCGGAAAGAAAATTTACCCCGAATACCGCCTTAAGGGAAAGGGTAAAATCGTCGTCTCCGGCATTGCGGTCGGGACGAAAGCGGTCTCGGGTAAAGCCAGATTCATAAAAGACGTAAAAGACATCGGAAAATTCAGGAAAGGAGAAGTGCTTGTGACGGAAATTACCGATCCGGCCTGGGAACCGATTATGAAAATCGCCGCCGCCATTGTCACCGATAAAGGGGGTCGGACGTCGCATGCGGCAATTGTTTCGCGCGAGCTCGGCATTCCCTGCATTGTCGGCGCCGCCCTGGCGACAAAAAAACTTAAGACCGGCAAAGTTTTTACCGTTGACTGTACCTCCGGCGGCGAGGCGCGGGTTTATGCCGGAAAAATTCCCTATGAGATTGTAGAGCACCACTTGGATAAAATTCCGAAAACCAGAACCAAAGTGATGGTAAACATCGGCTCGCCGGATGAGGCCTTTAAAAACCATTATTTGCCGGTAAAAGGTGTGGGTTTGGGTCGGCTGGAATTCATAATCGCTTCGCACATCAAAATTCATCCCCAGGCGCTCATTGATTACAAAAAACTAAAGGACGAAAAAACTAGAAGAAGAATCGATTCTTTGACCCGCGGCTACCGGAATAAAGCCCAGTTTTACGTTGACGAGCTTGCCGAAGGCATTGCCAAGATTGCCGCCGCTTTTTATCCGGAAGAAGCGATAATCCGTTTCTCGGATTTTAAAACGAACGAGTACCGGAAGCTCATCGGCGGCGAGCTTTACGAGCCCGACGAGGAAAATCCGATGCTCGGCTGGCGCGGCGCTTCGCGCTACTATGATCCTAAGTTTGAGCGAGCTTTCGGGCTTGAATGCAAAGCCCTCAAGCGGGTGCGCGAGAAATTCGGTCTCAAAAACGCCGTCCCGATGATTCCTTTCTGTCGGAGTACGGAGGAAGGAAAAAAAGTCCTCTCCGTGATGGCTAAAAACGGTCTGCGGCGCGGCAAAGACGGGCTGAAGGTCTACGTAATGTGCGAGATACCGTCGAATGTTCTCTTAGCTGATGAATTTCTTGATATTTTTGACGGCATGTCCATCGGTTCCAATGATTTGACTCAACTGGTTCTTGGTCTTGATAGAGATTCAGGTATTGTCACCCATATTGCCAATGAAAATAATCCGGCCGTGAAAAAGATGATAAGCGAAGTGATAGAGAGGTGCCGGAAGCGGAAAAAATACATCGGTATCTGCGGTCAGGCGCCGTCGGATTACCCGGAGTTCACCAAATTTCTGGTCAAAGAGGGCATTGGGAGTATTTCTCTAAATCCCGACACAGTCATTAAAACGATTTTGGAAATCAAGCGCCAGGAATCTAAATAACCGATTATAATTAGGGCATATGCGCATCGCTTTTTTTGAAATTGAGGAATGGGAAAAACCTCGGGTTCGGGGGAAGTTCGGCGAGGACGTCTATTTAGACGAGAAAAAAGTGGACGAAGACGAACTCTCCAAAGAAAACGATTTCGAAATAATTTCGATTTTTGTTGACTCGCGGATTACCGAGAAGGTCCTTGCTCATTTTCCCAACCTGAAATTCATTGCCACTCGTTCCACCGGTTTTGACCATATTGACCTTGCTGCCTGCAAAAAGAGAAATATTTCGGTTTCCTACGTGCCCGGCTACGGCGATAACACCGTTGCCGAATTCACCTTCGGACTTATTTTGAACCTTACCCGAAAAATCTATCACGGCATTGACCAGATAAAAGAGACTGGTTCTTTTTCTTTTGAGGGACTGCGGGGAACGGACCTTAAAGGGAAAACAATCGGCATAATCGGCACGGGCCGCATCGGCAAAGAAGCGTTAAAAATCGCCAAGGGTTTTGGGATGAAAGTAATCGCGAGCGACCCTTATCCGGACGAGAAATTCGCCAAGGAAGAAAATTTTGAGTACGTCTCTTTAGAAAAACTGCTCTCTTCAAGCGACATTATCACCGTTCACTGTCCCTACAACGAAAAAACCCGCCATCTCATCAATAAAGAGAACATCCGGCTCATCAAAAAAGGGGCGTATCTCATAAATACTGCCCGGGGCGGCATTGTCGAAACCGATGCTTTGGCTGGGGCGCTTGAGGAAGGGATTTTGGCCGGCGCCGGTTTGGACGTTTTGGAAGAAGAAGGCGAGACTAAGGAAGAGATGGAATTTCTGCGGCGAGGCAAGTTTAAAGAGGATGAGCTTAAAACCATGCTCCAAAACCACATGCTGATGAGAATGCCGAACGTTCTCATAACGCCTCATAATGCTTTCAACTCCAGAGAGGCATTGGAGAGAATTTTGGGCACCACCTTGGAGAACATTGAAGGATTTCTCTCCGGAGGCCCCGTGAATTTGGTTCCATGAAAATAAATGAAGCTTCGCTTCGGGAGATAAAGGACTCGCGGGGGGAGCTGACAATTGAGATTGGGATTAAAACCAAGGATGGCGAATTTTTCGCTCAAATTCCCTCGGGCAAAAGCCGCGGCAGTCGCGAGGCGACCGTTTTTTTGCCGGGGAAAGCGAGGGAAGTTCTCGGGAGTATAGGAAAAGAGCTTATCGGGAGAGATTTTGAAAGCATTGAGGATTTTGACTTTTTTTTGCTCGGGCTTGACGGCACGCCGAATAAAAGCAAACTTGGCGGGAATCTTATGCTGGGATTGTCGCTGTCCTTTGCCCGCAGTTTGGCCAAAGAAAACAACTTTGAACTCTGGCAGATACTGAAAAAAGAATTTTTCCCGAATAACGGCGAATCAAAATCGCCCCGGATTTTCTCCAACTTTATTGAGGGCGGCGTTCACACGGACAATAATCTTGATATTCAGGAATTTTTGGTCGTTGCCGAATCAAAAGAAGGAGCGGCGATGACTTATCGTAAACTTGCAGAATTTTATAAATCAGTCGGCGAAGCCCTGAAGGGAAAATATAATTTTTCCTCGCTTAAACTCGGTGACGAAGGCGGTTATTCGTTGTATTTTAAAAATAATTTTGAGCCGATTGAATTGCTCGGCGAAGAAATTAAAAGGGCGCGGCTCGCCGGAGAGTTTTCGCTCGGGCTTGATGCCGCCGCTTCAAGTTTTTACAAAGGCGGTCATTATGTCTTTGAAGCAAAAGAATTAACTTCGGACGGGCTAAAGGAAGTTTATTCGGATTATTTCAGGAAGGCGCCGTTTTTAAATTCAATCGAAGACCCCTTTGATGAGAATGACAGTGAGGGTTTTGCCGGACTGCGGCGAGATTGGGGGGATAAATTAATCATTGGCGATGACCTTACGGTTACCAACGCAAAATTAATCAGAGAAAATTCCCAAAAAAAGCTTATAAACGGGGTCATTATCAAACCCAATCAGATCGGTACGGTTTCCGAAACTTGCGAGGCCATCAACGCCGCCTACGACAGCGGTCTCCAAAGAATTATTTCGCACCGCTCGGGGGAGACGCCGGATAATTTTTTGGTTCATTTTGCCAAAGCCGCCGGCGCCGAAGGATTGAAAATCGGCGCGCCGGCGCGGGAGAGAGTGGCGAAATTTGACGAATTTGTCCGTTTGTATTCCTGAGCTATTGTCAAACCCCCGCATTTACGTTTTTAGCAAGCAGAAATGGTCGCGGTAAGTCGCACCCTTGACTTTATCAACCGGGTGGAGTATTATATATCGGTAAGTTTCTAGTCTCTTTTCTTGCATGCAAAACTTGTAAGGCGAAAGGACCAAAGAAGTTAGGTCGACTTACGTCAGAAATCAGAAGATAATGGCAAAGAAGTTATATGTGGGCAGCTTGTCTTACGACACGACTGACCAAAGCTTAAAAGACGCTTTCTCCAAAGCGGGCGCTGTCGAGACCGCCACCGTCATCATTGACAGGATGTCGGGTCGCTCCAAGGGTTTCGGTTTCGTGGAAATGGCAACCGATGAGGAAGCCAAGGCCGCGATCGAAATGTGGAACGGCAAGGAACTCGACGGCCGGAAAGTGGTAGTGAATGAGGCCAAGCCAATGGAGCCGCGCGCCCCGAGAAGGGAAGGCGGTTTCGGCGGCGGTGACCGCGGCCGGAGAAGCTGGTAAACGAGCTCGATTTATAAAGAAACCCGCGCAATGCGCGGGTTTCTTTTGTTATGATTAAAACAATGAGTATAGGCGTGCTTGAACTCGCGGCGGTCGTCGGCTTTGCGGCGGTACTCGGCATTGCCGCGAAAGCACTGCGCCAGCCGGTGATTCTGGCTTATCTTGCGGCCGGGGTATTCATCGCTTATTTCGGATTCTTTAATCTCGCAAGCGAGAGCACTTTTAAAATTTTTTCCGATTTAGGAATAATGTTCCTGCTTTTTTTGGTTGGTTTGGAAATAAATTATTCGTCTTTGAGAATTGCCGGGAAGCCATCGGTGGTCGTGGGTTTGGGGCAGGTGATTTTTGCTTTCGTTATCGGCTACTTTATTGCTCTTCAGTTTGGCTTCGAGCAATTGGAGGCCGCTTACATCTCCGTCGCGCTCACGTTTTCGAGCACGATTATCGTCGTAAAACTCTTATCCGACAAAAAGGACCTGAACAGTTTGTACGGCCGGATTTCCGTCGGAATGATGCTTGTCCAGGATTTTATCGCGATTTTCATCCTGATACTCCTCTCCGGCGTGGAAGCGGGGAAGGGGGTGGAGATTTTGCCGATCACCATCGCCGTTTTGAAAGGACTTGTCCTTGTGGTGGTGGTTTTTTGGCTGGGGAAAAGGTTTTTCCCCTGGCTTTTCGAGAAAATTGCCCGCTCCGAGGAGCTTTTATTTTTAACGAGTACGGCTTGGGTATTCCTTTTCGCCGCCGCCTTGTCCGAGCTAGGGTTTTCGATTGAAATCGCCGGACTCCTCGCGGGCTTGGCACTTGCCAATTCCTCGGAAAATTTCCAAATCGCGAGCCGCATCCGGCCCTTGCGGGACTTTTTTATCATGATTTTCTTCGTGATTTTGGGCGCTTCGCTTATTTTCACGGGCGTAAAGGATTTGGGTTTGCCGGCGGTCGTCCTTTCGCTATTCGTTCTCATCGGCAATCCGCTTATTGTCCTTATTATCATGGGGCTTATGGGTTACCGGCGGAGGACGAGTTTCCTCACGGGTATCACCACCGCCCAGATTTCGGAATTCAGCATGATTTTGGGCGCCGTAGGTTTGAAACTCGGCCATTTCGGTGAGAACGTTTTGGGGCTCATCACCGCGGTCGGGGTTGTCACCATCACCCTTTCCACTTACATGATTATTTATTCGCGGGGACTCTATAAATTTTTGTCCTGGCCGTTGCGGCTTTTTGAAAAGAAAAACGCCAAAGAGGAAGAAATCCGCGAAGAAATCTACGAGAAGCCGATTGTGCTCGTCGGCTGCGGTCGGACGGGGGCCTCCATCGCCTACAATCTGCCCAAGGAAAAACTTTTGATCGTTGATTTCAATCCGGAGGAAATTGAAAGTTTGCGGCGGCGCGGCTACGAGGCGCTCTTCGGCGACATCGCCGATTCCGAAATTTTCGAGAAGGCGAATTTCCCGCAGGCAGCGCTCGCCATTTCCACGAGCTCCGATTTTGAGGACAATATGGTTTTCCTGGAAGAAATCAAAAAATTGCCGAGGCGGCCGAAAATCATTTTGCGGGCCGAAACAGAAAGAGAAGCGCGAGCGTTCTATGCGGCCGGGGCCGATTACGTTCTTCTGCCGCATTTCACTTCCGGTCAGTATCTCGGAAAAACTTTAGCCATTGACCCTGAGATGGAAATTTTGGATTCACTTCGGGAACGGGACTTGGCGCTCATGCAGAAAGTGAACCACGCGGTTTAGAGTAGTAAAATTTTCTTCCCCTCGCCAGACGGCTTCGGCTCGCGAGTCCGACCGCGGTTGGACACTAAGCTCGCTTCGTCTCCCTGGAGTTGCCGGAACGGGTAATGGCTTCGCTTGTTAACTTAGTATGCCGCCGAGCATCTCTCTGAAGTTTTTGCCACATTTCAATTTATCCCATATGGGAGAAAATGAAATAAACAGAAGCTCGACTTAGGAAAAGAAAATTTTACTGCTTTTTAGTTTTTATATAGGAAAGAGTAATAAGAGTACCCAGGATTCCCAGAATAATATCCAAAATCGTGTCGCCGGTCGCGCCGCCGACGGGGGTGGCGAAACCGTAAGCGTTTTTGGCGTATAAGTTCAAGCCAGCTTCGAAAATCTCCCAGATGAGAGCGGCGCCGAAGACGATAAGAAACGTTTTTAAAGAAGAGATCTCTCCCCGGAAGAAAAAAATTACGGCCAAAGCGAGCCAGGCGCCGCCTGCGAAGTGGAGGAGATTGTCAAACCAGTCGGTCGCCCTGTAAAGCCAAATTGAGCCCGCGGCGTGGCCTGCAATGACGACTAAAGTTGCAAGAACGAGGCAATTCCCCAGTTTTTGGGGGCTGTGGAAATCTTTGTTGGTAACGGAGGCCATATTTTCTATAATAAAGAGTAGGGATGTTCCATTTATTTTACTATAAATGGACTCTTAATGATGCTAAAAGGTCGATTTCTAGAATTATAGATTAACAAAGAAAGTTTCATGGTTATTCAAGATTGGCTGTCAGTGGTTGTCGGTTCACTTCAGAATTTGTGGGTCGGCGCGATTGGCGTCTTAGGCAGCATCGTCGGAGCACTTATCGTGCTCATCGTCGGTCTTATCGTTGCTTCGGGTTTGGGCGCGCTCGTGGAACGGGTGGTCGGACTCTTGAAGGTAGACAAACTCCTGTCGAACCTCGGCGTTCATGAATATTTTGAGCGCGCGGGTTTGAACATGAACAGCGGCCGTTTCGTCGGCCGGCTCGTTTACTGGTTCCTGGTGGTTGTTTTTCTTCTTGCGGCAACCGACATTCTGGGGTTCTACACTCTCTCAAACTTCTTGAGGGAAGTGCTCTTGTACATCCCGAACGTGATTGTCGCCGTGCTCATAATGCTTGCGGCGGTCGTGGTGGCGAATTTCATGCGCAATTTGGTGCGCGCCTCGGTTAAAAGCGCGAGGTTGCACGCCGCGCATTTTCTTAGCTCGCTCACCTGGTGGGCTGTGGTGCTCTTTGGGTTCTTTGCGGCTCTGTCGCAACTCGGCATCGCGGTTTCCATCATCAACTCGCTTGTGACCGGATTTGTCGCGATGCTCGCCCTTGCCGGCGGCATTGCTTTCGGCTTGGGCGGGAAGGACTACGCCGAAGGTCTCGTGAATCGTTTGAGAGAGCACACGGAAGGGAGATAAGCTTTCAGTTGTTTTGAAACCAATCCCCCACATAGATTCATTTGGGGGATTGTGTTTTTGGTGTTCTTTTGATATATTGGCTTTCATGTTATTCGCAGTCATCGAAACCGGTGGAAAACAATATAAAGTTTCCGCCGGAGACAAAATTAAAGTTGAAAAGTTGGACGTCAAAGGAGACGCCGCTGTTTTTGATAAGGTGCTTTTGAAAAGCGACGGGAGCGAGGTTTTAATCGGTACGCCTCATTTGAAGGGCGCGAAAGTGGAGGGGAAAATATTGAAACAGGGGAGGACCGACAAGAAAATCGTCTTCCGCTACCACTCGAAAACCCGATACAGAAAGCTCAAAACCCACCGCCAATCTTTCACCGAGGTGGAAATCACCAAAATTTCTTAATTTCTGCTCTCCAAGGCACTTTTCAAAGTTTCTTCGTCGGCGAATTCAATTTCGCCGCCGGTCGGTATCCCGCGGCCGAGACGGGTGATTTTTTCGCTCATGCCGGCAAATTCGTTTTTAATGAGTTCGGCCGTGAAATCGCCGAGCGTGCTCGGACTCAAAGCAATGATTATTTCTTTTGCCTTGTCGCCCAGTTCTTTTTTGATTCTCTCTTTCAAATGCTCCAGCCGGAGTTTTTCCACGGATGTGAGCGTCCCGCTCTCGGCAAGTTCTCCCAAAACCAAATAATTGCCCCGGAAGACGCGGGCTTTTTCGAGCGAGATAAGGTCGGTTTCTTTTTCCACGATGGCGATGACGTTCTTTTCCCGGCGCGGGTCGGCGCAAATCCCGCAGAGATGACCGCCGGATTTGATGAAAAAGCAGTTGGGACAGCGGCCGATTTTTTTCAAGCCCGCAAAAGCGTCCTCTAGTTCCTTCAGATTATTCTTATCCAAGCCGGAGAGAAAAAAAGCGAGCCGGGTGGCGAGCCGTGGTCCGATGGAAGGAAGGCGGGAGAAAGCGTCAATGAATTTTCTAATCGGTTCGGGAAGCATTTAAAGTTCTTGAGCGTGGCGGGTGTCAATATTGCGGAAGCTCACTTTTTCCTGGTCGAAGTGGAGTTTGACCGTGCCTAAAGGCCCGTTTCGGTGTTTGGCGATAATTATTTCCACCAGGTTTTGTTCTTCTTCGGGGGCGTCCAAAACGCCGCGGTCTTTGCGGTAGAGGAAAAGAACGACGTCGGCGTCCTGTTCCAAGGAGCCCGATTCTCTTAGGTCCGAGAGCCGCGGCACCTTACCTTCGCGCTGGTCAACGGCCCGCGAGAGCTGGGAGACGGCGATGATGGGGATGTTCAGTTCCCGGGCGAGTGATTTTAGCCCCCTGGAAATTTCCGTGACTTGCGTCACCATATTGTCGGAGTCCGTCCGGGGCCGGATGAGCTGAAGATAGTCAACGACGAGCAAGTCCAGGCCGTGTTCGATCTGGAGGCGCCGCGCCATGGAGCGCATCTGGAGAATATTGGGTGAGGGGGAATCATCAACGAAAAGATTGGATTTGGAAACTTCATCCAGGGCCTGTTGGATTAGAGCGAATTCGGTGTCGCCTTCTAAGCGCCCGGTGCGGAGCCGCCAGAGGGGAATCTGGGCTTGGGTGGCGAGGAGCCGGTCGATAACCTGGTCGCGGGACATCTCGAGTGAAAAAACGCCGACCGAGTGGCCGCTCAAAGCTGCAGCCCTCGCGATATCCAAAACGAAGGCGGTTTTGCCGAAGGAAGGCCGGGCGCCGACGATAATCAAGTCGGATTTCTGAAGGCCGGATAAGATATTGTCCAAGCCGTGGAAATGAGTGGGGACGCCGCGCAGTTTGGCGCCGCCGCCCGCGTGAAGTTTTTCCAGCCGCTCGTAGGCGCCGGCCAATTCCTCCTTAATGTGGATGAATTTCTGGGTGCGGCTGCGGCCCGAGATGTCAAAAACGCGCTGTTCCACCTGGTCGAGGAGTGATTCAAAGTCGTCGTGCTCGAGCGCCTTCTCGTTTATTTCGGAGGAAGCGGCAATGAGGTCGCGCCGGACGCGGTTTTCCCGGACAATACCCGCGTAGTGGGCAATGTGGGCGGCGGTCGGGACGGATTCAATAAGTTCGGTCAAATAATCCACGCCGCCAATAAGTTTCAGTTCCTTTTTCTCCTTAAGGCGGTTCGAGACGGTCAGAACGTCAATCGGCTCGCCTTTTTCAAAAAGGTCCATGACGCTTTCGTAGATTTTCTGGTGGTGGGGCTGGTAAAAATCGTTGGCATCAATAATATCCGCGATTTTTATGATGGCGTTTTTGTCGAGCATTAAAGAACCGAGGACGGAACGCTCGGCCTCAATGTCTTGAGGCGGAAGGCGAAGGTTCTTGACCATGGGGTTAAAGACGTCTCCGGATAAAGGGCCCGAGAGGCGTATCTTCTACCTCATATCCTACACTCGTTATTTTTTTTCTCAAGGCGTCGGCGCGGGCAAACTGTTTATTCCGTCTGAATAACTCCCGAGCTTCAACTAGTTTTCTCACTTCCGGCGGTATTTTAGGCGCCACCCGGTATTTGCCGATATCGAGTCCCAAAACCTTGTCGAATTCCGTAACCAAAAGCATTTTTTCGGGTAAGGATACGTCTTTAGCATCTATTACAGCATGAAGGACAGCTAGGGCTTTGGGTGTGTTTAAATCGCCATTTAAAGCTAATGTGAAATCACGTCTATAGTGCTCGGCTCTCTTAGAGAGTTTGAATTTTTCAACCTTTTTATTCTTTTGCCATCTTAGTGCAAAATCAGTGATAGACCGATAAATTTTCTTTAATGCTTCTTCCGCCGCTTCTAAGCTTCCCCAAAAGAAATCAACCTTTTTACGGTAATGCGTATTTAAAACCAAATATCGGTAAGCAATCGGGTTATAACCTTTCTTTTCCAAATCGGCGAGTGTGATGAGGTTTCCTTCAGACTTGCCCATTCTTTTTTTATTAATGACTAGAAATTCGCCGTGCATCCATATTTTAGCTAAAGGTTTATTGTAAGCCGCTTGGGATTGTGCAATTTCATTTTCATGATGAGTGCCGATGTGGTCAACGCCCCCAGTGTGAATATCAAACGGTTGCCCAAGTAACTCACGAGAAATTGCCGAGCATTCAATGTGCCAACCTGGGAAACCCTTACCCCACGGCGATGACCAACTTTGAAGATGATTTTTGAAATGACCGGCAAGCTTAAACCACAGGGCGAAATCAGCCGCGTTTCTTTTCAAGGGATCTTCAACTACTTCTTTCCGAGCGGCGGTTATTTTTGCTTTTAGCGATTGTCCGGAGAGTTTTCCGTAGTTTTTAAATTTAGTTACATCAAAGTAAACTGCCTGCGGCGTTTCGTAGGCATACCCCCTCTTAAAAAGTTCCTTTATAAGCGCCTGCATTTCTTTTATGTGTTTAGTTGCAGGGGCAAGAATAGGCGGACGTTTAATATTGAGTTTTTCAACGTCATCCAGAAATGCACGAGTATAAAAAGCTGCTATTTGTGCCGGCGTTTTCTTTTCGGTCCTGGCTCTTTCTTCAACTTTGTCGTTGCCAGTATCAGCATCTCCGGTCAGATGTCCGACGTCAGTGATGTTCATCACCCGTTTTACGTTGTAGCCGTTCCACTGAAGAGTTTTCTCTAGTACGTCTTCAAAAATGTAGGTCCGAAGATTCCCTATGTGAGCGTAATTGTAGACTGTCGGACCGCAGGTGTAGAGTCCCACCCAAGATTTGTGGAGCGGCTTGAGACTTTCCTTTTTTCTGGAGAGTGAATTATAAAGTTTCATTATCGACTCCAGTTCAAGATAACGTCGTCAACGCGCGGCGTCAGGTTCTGGGCGGTATTGGACTCCAGGAGCACGCGGTAACGGAGATAGCGGTTGTTTTTAATCCAGGCGCGGTCGCAGTCGGAAATTACAATCGGCGAGTCCGGTCCTGGACAAGAAGCACCGAAATATCCTCCGGTGTCACCCGAACCGTCGCAGGCGGCATCCGGCCCCCAATAGTTCCACGGGCCGCCGGAGGAGTTAGAAACCGCAATCTGGAATTTGGTGCAGGTGCCAGATGGTTGTGAGCCCTGCCAGATGACGCTGTTTAAATTTGCGCCGCCCGAGACATCTGTGTCAAAAATTGAAGAGTCCAAGGTGCCGGTTAATTTCCCGGGCCGCCAGCTCGTTTCCACTTTGTAGTCGGAGTCGCCGCAGCTATTGTCGTTTGCGCAATTGAAGCTTATCCAGCCGTCAATCTCATTCCAGGCGTAGCCCTGAAAAAGACCGTTTGCATCAATCGTTACCCGGTAATTGGAATTAGAGCAGACGCTTGAAGCGTCTTCCACCGACGAACCGTCGCAGTCGCCGTCACCGCACCAGAAACTTATCCAGCCCACAGTATCGTTCCAGGCACAGCCGGAGAGATTGCCGCTGCCGTCGGGGTTCGTAACCTGGTAGTTGGAGGTGCCGCAGATGTCGCCGGAAGGTGAAGTGTGGCAGTCAAGAGAAATTTCGGCAATGGAAGAAGAAGCGTAGCCGGAGATAGAGGAAGTGCTAACTTCCACGTTACCGTAGTGGTAGAAATCCCACCACCCGCTCACGTCTGACCAAGCCCAGCGGTTTGTGGCGGAGATGTTGGTTGCCGAGCTGGAGGTTTGGACAAAAACAATAATGAGAGCCACCGCGAGGCCAGTGCCGACCACGATTGCCGAAAGAAGTTTCTTCCACATCTTTTAATTTAAATTATACCAGAATTTTGATAATCTGGAGGGAGGCAAAAATGCTCTTCAATTTTAAAGTCGGTTTTATCGCGCTCCTGGGTCTTATTCTCGTTTTTGCCGCTTCCAATTTTGATTCCGTCGCGGACGGCAGCCGAAAATTCTTAGGTGAAGCGAGTGGTTTGTTCAAGGAAACCTTCTTTCCGCAGGATAATTTCCGGGAAGTGGCGGTTATTCCGCTCAATTCTTCGGTGCCGGGTGAAGAAAAAAATGAACCGGTTGAGAAGGAATTATCCGCCGTGGCAGCGGTTTCCCGAACCGTTTGCGATTTTGATTCAGGTAGCGCGCCCGTGCCGGACAAAATAATTTTGAATGAAATTGCCTGGATGGGAACGGCCGCCGGTTTTGATAAAGAGTGGATTGAAATTAAAAACATTTCCGACGAACCGGCTAACATTTCCGGTTTTCAAATTTTAGATAGGGACGAACAGATTAAAATTATTTTTCCAAAAGGAGCAATTATTCCCGCCGGAGGATTTTATCTTTTGGAACGCGGCGAAGAAGCCGTTTCACAAGTCAAAGCTGATTTAACTTATACCGGTAATTTGCGGAACGCCGATGAAGCGCTTGAATTTTTTGACGGCGATTGCAATTTAATTGATGAAGCAAGCGCGAGTCCGAATTGGCCGGCCGGCGACAGCAAAAACAAATTTACAATGGAGAGAAACGCCGATGGAAATGGTTGGCACGCTTCTTCGGTGAAAGATGGGACGCCGAAAAAAGAGAATTCATCAGCGGCGGTAATTCCTATAAGTCCGATAGGAAATGCAACAACTTCAGAAACAGCCGTTTCACCGGGCGATTCTTCGTTTCAATCGCCACCGCTATCGCCACCCGAAGCGTTTGTCGCGGGGAAAATCAACATCAACACAGCGGGATACGAGGAATTGCAGAAGATTACGGGTGTCGGGCCGGTAATCGCGGGGAGGATCATTGATTACAGGAACGTGAACGGGCCATTTGGGCAAATTGAGGACATTAAAGATGTTAAAGGCATCGGCGACATCACGTTTCAGAAAATGCAAGATGAAATCACTATATAGGAAGTCCCGCCGCCGATCTCAGGCAACTCCTTTCTATAAGAAGTTCCGGACTTTTATTTCTTTTCTTTCTCTCTTTTTTCATTTTCTCCCATATGGGAGAAAATGAGATATGGCAAAAACTTCAGAGAGATGCTCAGCGGCATATTAGGGAATGGAGCAATCTTTTCTCCGATATAGGAGTAACGGAAATTCTGAAGAGTTCGAGCTATAAACGGGTTGATTTCCAAGAAAATCAGGTTCAAATTCGGTTCGCGCCCTCGCCGCGCGGTTCAAAATAGGGGAATTGGGAAAAAATTTGCCAACCTCCGAAAATTATGACGTTTTAGGAGGTTATCCCCACTTGCCACGTTTGACCAGTCAGCCATAATTTATCATGCCGAGCGTCGAAGAAAATCCGCCGGCTGGCGGATTAAAAAAAATCAAAAATTTTTCATGAAAAAAAGGAAAAACGTTGCCGCAAAAGTGGTCACCCTAACTGATGAAACCGTGAACTCCAGTTTTTCGGAGAATGCCTTGAAAATGATGCGGAAACGCTACCTTTTTACTGACGAGAGCGGCAAACAGGAGGTGCCGGCCGACATGTTCAGGCGCGTGGCAAAGAATTTGGCGGAAGTTGAACGCAATTACGAGCACGACGAAAGGCGGGTAAAGCAAGTTGAAGGCGATTTTTACGAAATCATGGCGCGGAAGGAATACACGCCGGCAGGACGGACGCTCACCAACGCCGGGACGCCGCAATCTTTGATTGCAAACTGCATCGTTCTCCCCATCCGCGATTCAATGGAAAGTATTTTCGGAACTTTGAAAGACGCTTCGCTCTTACAGCAAGCCGGTTCCGGTTTGGGATTCGCTATCGACGAGATGCGGCCCTCCATGTGGCCGACCAAGCGCTCGCGCGGCCACTCTTCCGGGCCGGTTTCGTTCCTGAAGGTTTACAACGAAGCGTTTGGCACGATTAAGCAGCAGGGCCGGCACGGCGCGAATATGGCGATGATGTCGGTCAATCACCCGGACGTTTTGGATTTCATCCGGTCCAAAGAAGTGGAAGGGGAAATCCGCAATTTCAATATCTCGGTCAAGGTGACCGATGAATTTATGAAACTCGTTGAAGAAGCGCCGGAGACAAAATGGTACTGCGAGTGGAGCGGTGAAAAATTGAAACCGCGAAAAGTTTTGCGCCACCCGAACGGCTCTGTTTACGGCTACGAAGACGTGGATATCACGGTCGGCGAAATGTTTGACGAAATCGTGGAGTACGCTTGGCTAAACGGCGAACCGGGAATCGTTTTCATTGACGAGGTGAATCGGACAAACCCTTTGCCCTCGCTCGGTCCCATTGCTTGTTCCAATCCCTGTGGCGAGCAATTTCTCCACCCTTACGACAACTGCAATTTGGGTTCCATCAATCTCGCGGTTTTCGTGAAAGACGGAAAGGCGGATTACGCCCGTTTGCGTTTTGCGACAAAGACCGCCGTGCGCCTAATGGACAACGTCATTGACCGGTTTGATTTTCCGGTGAAAGAAGTGACCGAACTTGCCAAAAAGAACCGGCGCATCGGGCTCGGGATTATGGGTTTCGCCGACATGCTCTATCAGTTGGGAATTAAATACAATTCCGAAAAAGGATACGAGACGGCCGAGAAGGTGATGAGTGTGATTCAGGAAGCTTCGCATGAGGCCTCGGCGGAACTCGCCAAAGAAAAAGGCGCCTTCCCCAATATCAAGAAGAGTATTTTTGCCAAAGGCCCGAAAATGCGCAACGCCGCTTTGACGACGGTCGCGCCCACCGGTTCCATTTCCATGATGTACGACACTTCTTCCGGGGTAGAACCCAATTTCGCCCTGGCCTATGTGAAACAGGACAAAGATGGCGTCAAGTATCACTATTTGAACAGGTATTTTGAGGAAGAATTGAAGCGGCGCAACTTTAGCGAGGAAAAAATCAATGAAATCAAGGAAGAAGTCATGAAAACCGGCGGCATCCAGAAATTGGACTCTCTGCCTCAGGACTTGCGGGACACATACGTCATTTCCATGGATATTCCGGGAGGGGACCACGTGAAAATCCAGGCCGCTTTTCAGAAACACGTTGATAATTCCATCTCCAAGACGATTAATTTCCCCGGGAGCGCGACCAGGGAAGACGTGAAGCGCGGTTATATCCAGGCCTGGAAGGCCGGTTGCAAGAGCTGCACGGTTTACCGCGACGGTAGCCGCAACGTCCAGGTTTTGAACGTAGGGAGCGGCGAGAACATGATTTCTATCACAGATGTTCCTTCGGGAAAGAAACGCGAAGCGCAAGCGCAACCGGTTTTGAATCTGGAAATTGACAAAGGCAAGCTTTCACCCCGGACGCGGCCGGCAGTAATGAGCGGCAAGACCTATAAGATGAAAATAGGCTACGGTAATCTGTACGTGACGATTAACGACGATGAGACCGGTGCGCCTTTTGAGGTTTTTGCCGCAATCGGCAAGACCGGCGGCTTTTTCCAAGAGCAGAGCGAGAGCATCTGCCGGCTGATATCGCTATCGCTTCGGGCCGGCATTAAAGTGGAGGAAATTATTGACAACCTTAAAGGTATTCGCGGACCGATGCCGGTTTTCACCGACAAAGGCACAGTCCTATCGCTCCCGGATGCGATCGCGAGAATTCTGGAAGAACACGTGACCGGCAAGAAAGAAGATGCCGTGGAAGAGTTGCCACAGGTGGCGGAACTTCAAGCACCTCAACCATTGGTGGTTACGGCCAAAGTTGATTTGAATTCATATGAGAACGGCAACGGAACGAAATCAATCGCCGATTACGGCTTGATGCCGGGCTGCCCCGAATGCGGCGAGATGCTTCAGATGAGCGAAGGGTGCCTTTCTTGCCGCAACTGCGGCTTCACGCGCTGTTTGTAAAAAACAAAAATAAAAGACCAACCCGCCTCTCTTAAGGGGCGGGTTGCTGTTTGCGGCCGTTGGGGATGAGACGGGCGAGAACTTCCTCTTCGGTTTCTGCTCTCCGCTCGCCGTTGCCGACGTCTCTTTTCCATCGGCAGACTTCCAGAGTGACGGTGAGATTGTACACGAACGATTTTTCTCCGTCCGCGGCGAGGTTTACCGCCGTAATCCAAGCGGGGTTGAGGCCGTAGAGGCAGATCCCTAACTCCTTCCGCTTTTCGGAGAGTTCAGTCGCGTCCACTTTCCCTCCCTGAGAGTTCTAATTTAATTATATTCCTCGCAGATTTGATTTTTTGAGGGAAAAGTGCATAAACTACAGGTAGCCCCCATCTTGGAGGAATATATGTTTCAGGGGATTATCGCCTTGCCGCCAGGAAGGACTCTGGATGACGTTCGGGAGTTGAAGCCCAACGAAGGCGAGTGGCGGCCGCTGCCTGGCCTCTTCTGCATCAGTGATAGCGAACCCGCCGTTGCTCACCCTAACACGGACGGTATCGTGGGGTGTCCGGCGTGTCTCGCTACAGAAGATTTCACCGACGGTCACCGCCCTCCCCGGCGGTTCCGTCGTGCGCTCGTCGGTTCCGACAGCGAGTGACGGGCAACCGCAGAAGCGAAAACGGCTCCGAACATCAGTTCGGGGCCGCTTCGTTTTTCCGGAAGAGATTTAGATAAAATATCCTAGGAAAGGTGTTTGGAAACGAGCTTTGTCATTTCAAACATGCTCACCGTTGCTTTGCCGCCAAACACTTTCTTAAGATTATCATCGGCGTTAATGTTGCGCTTGTTCATCGGGTCCTGGAGATTGTTCTTTTTGATGTATACCCAGAGCTTTTTAACGACCTCCGACCTGGGCATGGGCCCCGAGCCGACCACAGCAGCCAGTTCCTCGCTGATATTCATCGGCCTCATAAACGCTGAATTAGATTTTGCCATATGTTTTATTGATTTTCGACAGCTTTATTATACCAAATTCCACTTAAACTTTCTATATGGGCTCCCCGGGCAGGGAATCGAACAAAATTTCGCCTTCGCGAAATTTTCTGACACCTTGCGGTTTCAGTACTTCTACCACGGGAAAACTCCCGTTTTCCCGACCCCTTTCCCGTTCGAATCCTACTCTGCTCCCCGGGCAGGATTCGAACCTGCGACCTTCGCTTTAACAGAGCGCCGCACTACCGCTGTGCTACCGGGGAATGTTGAAATTATTACACGATTTGTTAAGATACATCAAGCGATATGGACCGCAAAGAATTAATCAGGACAGTCTATCTTTATCTTTTCTCGCTGGGAGCGAAAGGAGAAAAACGCCTCGGCGTTTAGAATTCCTCAATTAAAAATAAATATCCCCCTATAGCTCAGTCCGGTAGAGCAGCTCCCTTTTAAGGAGATGGTCCCAGGTTCAAATCCTGGTGGGGGGACAAGAGATTGGGGTATTTATTTTTGCCTCACTGCCATCTGATAAGGAGATGGTCGTAGGTTCAAATCCTACACGGGGGACAAGATTTTTTAGAGGTGATATTATATAGAGGCTTTGAAAATACTCAAGAGCAAGAAAGTCATCATCGGTTTGATTGTCGTTGTTCTTGCGGTTTTTGTTTATTTCGTGAGCCGCGACAAAGGACCGCAGTACGAATACGCAGTCGCGGCGCGCGGCAACATCCTGCAGGAAGTAAGCGTCACCGGCCGCGTGAAGCCAGCGGAGGACGTGACGCTCGCTTTTGAAACAAGCGGCCGGGTGCGCTCCGTAAGCGTGAAGGTAGGTGATACGGTTTTTGCAGGGACGGTGCTCGTGCGACTGGATGCGGCTGAGCTTTCGGCCGAACTTGCCAAAGCCGAATCGGATTTGGCGACGCAGAGAGCAAAATTGGACGAAGCGAAAACAGCCCTCGGAAACGTTTACACAGGAGCGATAAATGATTTGAATAGTGCCTATCTTAAAGCCGATGACGCGGTTCACGTGAAGATAACCTCGCTTTTTACAAGTTCCGGCCAGTCGGTTTATCAGCTCAGTTTCGACACCTGCGATTACGAGGCGAAAGTTAACGCCGGCGGTGAAAGGGCGGCGGCCGAAGAAGATTTGAAAAAATGGAAAAGCGAACTTGCGTTGTTGAACTCCGATTTATCGGAAACAGAGAGCGGCGAGTGGCTTAACGCCGGCCGGACCCACCTTAATCTAGTTAAAGGGCTTCTGGAAAATTTGAATAAAGCTCTGAATGCCGACTGCATTTTGAACCAATCATCGCTTGACACTTACCGGGCGAGTTTGAGCACGGCAAGGAGCAACGTTAATGATGCGCTTGTCGCGTTAAGCAATAAGGAACAAGCCATTCTTTCGCAGAAAGCTGCTGTCACCTCAGTCGAAGTGTCGGAGAAGAGCTACGAAGCTTCCGTTTCAACCATTAAAACCCAGCTTGCCAAAACCGTCCTTGTCTCGCCCATAAGAGGCACAATTTCTTCGGTGGAAGCGGAAGCTGGTGAGATTGTCGGCGCGAATGCCGCGGTTGCTTCCGTCATTTCCGCGGCGGAACTGGAAATCGAAGCCAATATCCCGGAGGTGGACGTGGCCAAAATCAAAGTCGGGGATGAGGCCAAAGTGACGCTCGACGCCTACGGAAGCGGCGTTGTTTTCCAAGCGATGGTTTTCCAAATTGACCCGGCCGAGAAAATCATTGAAGGAGTGCCGACCTATCGGACCAAACTGCAGTTTACGGAAAAAGACGAACGGATTAAATCCGGCATGACAGCGAATATTGATATTCTCGCGGCAGAGAAAGAAAACGTTATTTACGTCCCGGCGCGGGCGGTGGTGGGCGATGACAACCGGACTTTTGTGAGAATACTCGAGGGAAACATACCTAAAGAAGCTGATGTTCAAACCGGTTTGCGCGGTTCGGACGGCAACGTGGAGATAATTTCGGGCTTGAATGATGGAGATAAAGTAGTGACTTTTGAGAAATAAAACAGATGTCCCTCATTGAGGTTAAAAATCTTAAGAAGTCCTACGAAGCGGACGGGGCGGGGACGCCCGCGCTCCAGGGCGTAAATTTCACCGTGGGAACGGGCGAATTCGTGGCGGTCATGGGCCCATCGGGGTCCGGCAAGTCAACCTTGCTTCATATTTTGGGATTTTTGGACCGGCAGAGTACCGGCAAATATTTTTTTGAAGGCAGAGCCATAGACGAGTATTCCGACGACGAACTCGCTTTAGTCCGCAATAAGAAAATGGGATTTGTTTTCCAAACTTTCAATCTTCTGCCGCGGATGACCGCCTTGGAGAACGTGGAGCTGCCCCTGGTTTACGCGGGTATACCCGAGAGAACAAGAAGAAAAATGGCCGAAGCTGCGATTGCGGATGTCGGCCTCGCTCACCGCTTGCATTACGAATCAACCAAGCTCTCCGGCGGGGAAAAACAACGGGTCGCGATTGCCCGCGCCCTCGTGAACGACCCGGCCGTGATTTTTGCCGATGAGCCGACCGGCAATTTGGATTCGGAGTCCGGCCGCCAAATCATGGAAATCATCCGCAATTTGAACCAAACGCACGGCCACACGGTGATTTTAATCACTCACGAAACCTATACGGCCAATTACGCTGAGCGGGTGATTAAACTCCTTGACGGGGAAATCGTCAGCGATGAAAAAGTCGCCGAGAGGACAACGGGCGTGAGCTTCAAAAAATGACATGAACTTTCGAGACACTTTTCAAACTTCCGTTCGGGGACTCAAAACCCATAAATCGCGCTCGTTCCTTACGATTTTGGGGATAGTGATCGGCATCACGGCTATTATCATGGTGATGTCTTTGGGGGCCGGGGCGGAAAGTTTGATTTTAGGGCAGATTCAGTCCATTGGAAGCAAAACCATCGCCGTTATCCCGGGCCGCGAACCGAAAGGCCCGACCGATTTCATCTCCACCTTTACAGATTCACTGAAGCAGAGAGATTTGGACGCCTTAAGCAACAAGGCGAATGTGCCCCATCTAGCGAAGCTCATGCCCGTTCTTTTCGGCGGCGAGACGGCTTATTACGGCAGCGAGACCTACCGGCCGAACGTTTTCGGCGTCACCGACTTATTTGCGGAAATTTACAACATTTACCCGAGCGAGGGTCGGCTTTTTGGCGCTGAGGAGATTAAAAGCTACGCCGACGTGGCGATAATCGGCTCGGAAGTGAAGAAAGAACTTTTCGGCGAATGGGAAAACGCTTTAGGCAAACGGATAAAAATCAAGGGTCGCAATTTCCAGGTTATCGGTATTTTGGGGAAAACCGGCCAGTTTTCGTTTCTGAACTTTGACCAGGGCGTGATAGTTCCTTACACCACTGCCGGGCAGTACATTTTCGGCATTAAATATTTCCACCGGCTGGTGGTGGAAGCCGACAGCGAAGTGAATGTTCCCGTCACGGTGGAGGACATCAAAATCACTCTCCGTAATTCCCACAATATCACCGATCCGGAGAAAGACGACTTTTTTGTCCAGACCCAGGCGGACGCGATTAAAACCGTAGGCACGATCACCACGGCGCTCACCGCGTTTCTTACGGCCATGGCGGCAATATCGCTCCTCGTCGGCGGCGTCGGCATCATGAATATTATGCTTGTGTCGGTTACGGAGCGGACGCGGGAGATCGGCTTGCGTAAAGCGCTCGGCGCGACCGAGAGCGATATCTTGCGCCAGTTTCTTTTTGAGGCGGTGATTTTGACCGGCATCGGCGGCGTTATCGGAATTATTTTGGGGTTTTTATTGTCGTTCGGCGTTTCTTTGGTTTTGAGCCGGGCGGTGCTCTCGGGGTGGGAATTCTCTTTCTCCATTCCGGCCGCGATTTTGGGACTCACGGTTTCCGCCTTCATTGGCTTCGTCTTTGGCATTTATCCCGCGAGAGAGGCGGGTAAGAAAGACCCGATTGAGGCGCTAAGATATGAATAACCTTTTTGCGGCGTTTTGCTATAATACATTTAGGTAGACAAAAGGTCGGTTTCCAAATCAAAAATAAATGAAAGCTTTACACAAAGTTGCTTTCGTCCTGCTCGTCATCGGCGGTTTGAACTGGCTCTTGACCGCTTTCGGCTGGAACGTGGTGGCTTACTTGGGCGACACGCTCGCAACGGTTGTTTACGTTTTGGTCGGCCTCTCGGCGATTTACTTAGTTGCCACGCACGGCAAGGATTGCAGGTGGTGTATGAAAGGAGGGATGGGCGGCGGCATGGGCACGTAGGTTTGATTGATTTGTTGAACTTACGGTGACGATGACGGTTGTGCCGGAACTTCCGGTTTCGCTCATGGGTTTAGGCAAGTGTGAGCACTGCGACGGCATCGTTTCTCTGGACCTTGAGCTTCAGAGAAAACCAGGTGCGGAATCTCTCTCGTGTCCCCACTGCCACCGCGAGATTTCTTTTGCGAAAACCTTCGGTTTCAAGCCGAATCCGTCAAGTTTCAAAAAGGTGAGCTGGGTTGGCTCGGACGGCAACCGGACCGACGTTAAGCCAGAGGATGATTTCAATCTCGGCCCGTTCCGGGTGCTCGTCGGAGCCAAGCTCGTCGTGAGCGCAAGCTGAAGAGGTTTACGAGAAGCCAGAAAGGCGCCGCTCCGTGAATTTACGGACCGCGGCGCTTTCGTTCTAATCTTCTTAAATAATCTATTAAAGCAAAAAGCTGGTTCCTGTTTCAATTTCATTTATTAATAGTCTCTTCTATTCACTTTCTCCCATATGGGAGAAAGTGAATAGAAGAGAATCAAACTCAATTTAAAAATTGAGAGAATGAAAATCTGACTTTAACAATCCACACCCCTTATTGACTATTTTCTTTTAATATCTACAATCTGTTCTTAGTCCCTAGTGATCTATCCTCAATCCATCCAACTTAAGCGGAGAGGAGAAAAACCATGCGGGTACAGGTTGCTCCATCCCAGGCCCAGATTTTTCAGAAGATGATGGCGGGGGCGAAAAAACCCATCACCGACGGGGCGCTCGTCCGAGTTGACCTACTGCACCTCGTGACACGGAGGGTCAGCCGCCGGACGAGAGAGGCGTATTTCAACGCCAGGGGGCGAGTTCGGCCGAGGTGCTTCTTCGTCCAGGGGAACGGTGCGCCCATTTCGGAGAGAATCCGGTTTGAGGGCATTGTTCTTCGGGGGAGAGGCGAGTTCGCGGCTCACGACGTCTTCAACGTGATGGTGGACGCGCGCGACCCGGCGGTCACGGTCATCCGGCCGTGGAAGGACGATGAGCATCCGGAGGAAAACACCGACGTGAAGCCCGCGCACTGAAGAGCACAACTAAGGGATGGAGTAACAAGAACGAGGGGCAGTCGTCCGCCGGATGACTGCCCTTTTGATTTTTCTAATTTTTATAAATTATTAATTATTAAGTTGCGATTGTCTTTATTCACTTTATCCCATATGGGATAAAGTGAATGCTTAGTGAGTATGTGAAAACAAAACGGCCGCGATTCCTGGTGAATCGGGCCGTTTTCAGTTCAAGCTGGTAGGAAGGGCGATAGCGAAGTTTGTTGCGAGTCGAATGCGCTTACGCTTCATGTTAGCCATTTCCCACGCGAGATGCGAGATGAGGCAAACAGAGGCGAGTTCGGTTTCGGTGAGGTCGTCCTGTTCCTTGAGGATGTTGCAGCCGTGGATGGCTTCTTCGGCATCGTGGCGAAGAATTTTCCAGAGCGGAAAATCTTCACCGGTTCTCCGGAACGCCTCGACGAGATTTTTGAACGTTTTGATTCTCATCATGGCGTAGAGGAAAGCGCCCATCTCGAGTGAACACTCCGCTTCATCGGCTTCTTCGTAGCGCCGCTTGCAGTAGTCAAGCGCTTGCCCGAAAGCCGCATCGGAAATTTCTTTAATCAGCATGGATGCTGCCGCCTTTCTTCGGGTTTGGTTGTTTCGGTACCGCTTTCATGAAAGCACAAAGCCTGTGGATTTGTAAAATTTAACGATGTGCTATAATTCAAGGCACAACCTGAAAATAAACAATCCATCCCAAATCTTGTGAGGAGAGAAGGGGTGGAGGGTTGTTCGAGAAAGGCCTCTTTTTGAAGGAGAGGCCTTTCTGTTTTTTGAGTGCTTGATAAAATTTTTTTGGAGGAGCGGCAGGAAAAGAAGAAGTCGGTTTCTTTGGAGAAAGCGATGATGGCAATCGTTTTTGTCGTTCTCGCCGGCGTTTTCGCGCTGATTATTCTCTCATGAAGCCGGCAAACCGGAGAACGGGCCCCGCAAACCAGAAGGAAAACGGGCCCTTTTTCTATAATGAAGAGATGGACAAAGAAAAATTACCACCAGAACTCTATCGCGTGGCATATGAGAAAGGCACCGAGGTGCCTTTCACCGGCAAATATGTTCATGAAAAAGCCGAGGGTATGTACAGGTGCGCCGTCTGCGGCAGCGAACTTTTTTCGTCGGAGGCGAAATTTGATTCCGGCACCGGCTGGCCGAGTTTCACCGAGCCGGCCAATTTGAACAATATTGAACTAAAGGAAGATTTAAGCGGAGGCATGCGGCGCACCGAGGTTTTGTGCAGAAAGTGCGGGGCGCACTTGGGCCATGTTTTTGACGATGGGCCGCGGGACGGGCGCCTGCCTGCCGGCAGGCAGGGCAAGCGTTATTGCATCAACTCCGTTTGTTTGGACCTGGAAAAGAAAGAGTAGTGTGATAAAAACAAATCCCGCCAGTCCATGGACTGGCGGGGCCGCCAGTCCATGGACTGGCGGGATGAGTTTAACGGAAGTTCCGTCTCGGAGGTCTTTCTTCGCGGTAACAATCACGGCACATCAAGTTGCTCATGCGGGCCGGATCCGGCTCGAAAGGGAGCTCGGTAATCGCTTTGCCGCACTTGGAGCACTTCCAGTCACCCTGATACATCTTCCGCGGAGGAAAACCACCGTTATCCTGGTTAAAAGCCATTTTGCTTTTTAATTTGCGACCTTCGGACTTGAAGCAGAATGGCTTTCGCCCTCTTACTTGATAATCCTTAATTTCCGAGTTTAGGGCAGGGAATTTGTTTTGTCAAATGGGCTGTGGTATAGTGTTTTCAACCCAATGAAATCCTTTTTAGCAGTTTTGACTTTCGCGAGCTTGGTCCTTATCGCCGTTTTCGGGTTTGCGGCGATGAGCCACGGCGCGGGTCACTGCATTGCCTCAGCGGTGCAGGGCGCCGTCTGTCCCAATAATGACTTGTTCGGATTCGCTTCCTTCCATATCGGTTTTTTTAAGAATTTCGGCAACGCGGCTTTTAAGTCCTTATTGGCGGGAATAACTCTTCTTGCCCTCGCTCTACTTACGCTACTCCTGAAGTCGCCCGAATTTTCCGGTCTCGGCTTACGAGAGGCGACTTTCCAGAGAACCGGCGGCAGTGAATTTGTCACCTCTTCCATCAAAAACAATCGGCGCTGGCTTTCTCTTTTGGAGACGAGTCCCACTTTGTCTTTGGCGTTAAGATAGAACCGTAATCGGAACGGTCGAATCTTAGCGCGCTCTTATTCCGAATCCCCGGGATTTTTAGTTTGACAATCGCAAAAAACATGAACACAAAAATAAAAACAACAATAATTATCAGTTTGCTCGTGGTAGCGAGCATTGGTTTGATCCTTGTTACCAAACCGGCGCCTGCGGGCAGTGATAATTTTCAGGCATCATTAAATTCCGCTCTTCAGACGGACGAACCGTCTTTTGATTTTGGGACCATTTCCATGGCTGGAGGTAACGTGAGCCGCGAATTTTCTTTCGTGAATTCCGGCGGCGAAACGCTAACCATAAACCAAATCTACACTTCCTGTATGTGTACGACGGCCGTTCTGGATTTGGCCGGCAGGAAGTTTGGGCCGTTCGGCATGCCCGGCCACGGTTTTTCCACCCCGATTAAAGCCGAAGTTGCCCCGAGCGGCGCGGGAAAAATTAACGTGGTTTTCGACCCGGCCGCCCACGGACCGGCTGGAGTCGGCCTCATTGAAAGATTTGTCTATGTTCAAACCGGGGACGGAGCAGTTCTTCGCTTCCGAATAACGGCGTTGGTCACTCCATAAAATGAAGAGGATTTATTTGATTGTTCTTGCGGCAGTACTGGTTCTTGGGTTTTTCCTTTTCTTCCGGTTTACAGGAGCAGGCCAGGATCTTCTTTGGTCCGTATCCAGTGGCGGGAAACTCCTTCTACCGCTGCGCCTTTCTCGTCGGTTTGGGTGGGAAAACCGGCCAGATCCTAAAAATCGGCGGCACTTACATCTTAGGGCTTTTCGTGGTCTATGTCCTGATTGGTCTTGGGATATTGAACGCGCTTCATTTTTTCAACACGCCGCATTTCATGGCGAAGGTCGGAGCGTTTATTCTTATCGGCTGGGGCATCTTGGAGATTGTCGGTGAATTTTTCCCAAGATTTCCGATTAAGCTCAAAATTCCGGATGCGGCCCATCACAAAATGGCCGAACTCATGGCCAAGGCCTCTTTACCGGCGGCTTTTGCACTTGGCGGCTTGGTGGGTTTGTGCGAATTCCCTTGCACCGGCGGGCCGTACCTCATGGTGCTGGGCCTTCTTCACGATGCGGGCACCTATCTTCGGGGTTTCGGCTATCTCATCTTCTACAACGTCATTTTCGTCCTGCCGCTTGTGATAATTCTTCTTATTGCAAGCCACGAAGGACTACTCACGAAGGTGCGGGACTGGCAGAGAAAAGAGAGACGGCTGATGAGATTGGGAACCGGAGCGGCTATGATTGTATTAGGGTTATTAATTTTTGTATTGTAAATTTATGGCTTTAGTCATCACAACAGGTTCAATTCTCGTTATCACTGGCTTGGCTTGGCTATTGAATAAGGTTTTACCCTTCAAGGTTTGCCCCATTTGCGCCGGCGTCTCCGGTACCTGGTTTTTATTGTTAATCGGAATCCTATCGGGTGTGCTCCTAGTTACTAGTTACCAATTACTGGTTTCTATCCTTATGGGCGGCACCGTGGTCGGCATTGCCTACCAAGGCGAGAAAAGCATGGGTGTCGCGCCGGAGAATTTCTTAAAATTCAGAACAGCGACCATTGTTCCTGGTTTTATTCTGGTTTATTTTGCCGTAAACAACATCAGTTGGCTTACTTTGGTTGTTGAGGCGGTAGCATTGGCGGCGGTTACATATCTCTACTTTGTATTGCCGTTCTCTAAAAGTATTTCATCTCCGCGGGATAATCAAAAAATTGCTGAACTTGAAGAAAAAATGAAAAATTGTTGCTAACCATGAGGAAATATTCGTTATTTATCATCATCTTAATTATTGTTGCCGCGGCTGTGGCGGTTCTGATTATCAATCCTGGTAAGAAGGCGTCGGCTGAGCTCAATAATTTTGCCGCTTGTCTTGCGGGTAAAAACATTACTATGTACGGCGCCGAATCCTGCTCCTGGTGCCAGAAGGAAAAAGCGAATTTCGGAAGCGCTTTTGAGCAAGTGCCTTACGTGGAGTGCCCGGACGAACCGCAGAAATGCATCGCGCTCGGCATTGAAGGAACGCCGACCTGGATTTTCCCCGACGGTAGAAAGTTAGTTGGTTATCAAGGTCTCCAAAAACTGTCGGAAGCGAGCGGCTGCTCATTGCCGCAGAATTAAAATGCAGAAATTAACTTTACCGCTTAGCATCATTTTCTCGGTGCTCATTGTGCTGGGCGCCGTCGCTTACCGGAGCGGGTTGGAGGCGCCGCTTACGGGGAGTTTCCTCTCGGCTGCCGGAGATGAGAGCAACGTTTTCTGGCCGGAGTGGGGGAATTTGGGAAAAAAGTTGGTTGATTCCGGCGCCATTGACCCGAATAAGTTTGAATCGGTCTATGCCAGCCGGGGCGGCTTGAGCGAAGGTGAGAAGAAACTGCTCTACGGCGACAATAACGGCAAGCTGGTTGTAAACGGAGAAAACGCCGGATTTGTCCTAAACTTACTCTGGGCTTTTGGTCTTGCCAACAAAAATCCGATTCTTGAAGAAGGCCCGATGATGGACACTCGTTATGGCGGCGCCGGAAATTTTGCCTCAACCGGTGGCTGGACTTTGGCTAAGGGTGATGCAATGGAGTATTACTCGAAAATTCTTCTTGTTGTTCTTACGCCAAAACAACAGGCGTTAGTAGAGGAAGTTTCAAAGAATATCTATCGACCCTGCTGCAATAATTCCACTTATTTCCCGGATTGCAATCACGGCATGGCGATGCTCGGATTTTTGGAACTTTTGGCCGCCCAAGGCGCAAGCGAAGAAGAAATGTACCGCGCGGCGTTTCAAGCGAATTCACTATGGTTCCCCGACACTTACGCGACCATCGCCGAATATCTGAAATCAAAAGGTATTGCTTGGGAGAACGTAAGTCCAAAAGAAATTTTAGGGCCGGCTTTTTCCAGTTATTCGGGCTTCAGCCGGATTCTCGCCGAATTTACGCCGCCCGAAGGCACGGGAGGTGCAAGCTGCGGAGTTTAGTATCGACAGGATGGTTATAATTAAAGGGAAAGGCCGAAAAACTAATAATTAATTAAGAATGACTCAAAATCTTGGTAAGTTGGACAGAATTTTGCGGTTTCTCTTGGCTTTTTGGTGGCTTGGTCCATGGGCACCACAGTATGAGGCGGCTGGGGTTAATCTTGTTATCGCCGTTATCGGCTGGATAGCCCTTATTGAAAGTTTTTGGGGCTGGTGCTGGCTCCATAAACTGTTTGGCATAGATAACAAGAATCAGTAACTGAAAATAATCAAAAAGGTCGGTAGTTAATTAACACATACAAAAATTATGGAATTGAACAAGCAAAAATTTTCCCTCGCGGCCGCCGGGACAATGGGAATTGTTTACGTTGTTTGCGCGGTTTTCGTGGCCTTGTGGCCGGACTTCGCTCTCCGGCTTTTCGGCTGGCTGGTTCATTTGGTGAACGTCGATAAATTCGTTGGCGACGTTGCCATAACTTTCGGCGGATTTGTAGTCGGACTTCTCCAAGCAGCCGTCTATACCTACATCGGTGCGTGGATTTTCGCCTCCCTGCACAACAAGTTTATGCAGTCAAGAGCATAGAAAGTTTATCATGCGCAAAAAATTGAAATCGATTCTCGGTTGGTTCGGATTTCACATTGACCCGGAGCAAAAAACCGCGTTTGACGTTGTCTGCGGAATGGAATTAAAATCGTTTTCTATCAAACAGGCGAGCCCTTACAAAGGCGAAACTTATTACTTTTGTTCTGAATCATGCAAGGATCATTTTGATGCCGACCCTAAAAAGTACATCGGATAAATGCAATACGCTTGGTTAATTTGGAGCTTGATACTTCTCGCGATTTGGTTTGCGGTCTACCTTTCGCTGAAAAATAAAGAGAGCCGGAAAGAAATGCTTACGGTGAGTTTCTGGACTTCTCTTTTGGGTTTTACCGAACCGCTTTTCGTGCCGGAGTACTGGGCGCCGCCTTCGCTCTTTGATTTGGCGATGCGAACAGGTTTTGACGTAGAAAGTCTGATTTTTTCTTTCGGCATCGGCGGAATTGCGGTTGTGCTCTACGAACGGGTTTTCCGCACAAAACACGAGCTAATGCCGCAAAAAGAACGGCACGCCGGAGGCCACCGTTATCATTTGTGGGCAATCATTTCCACACCGGTTATTCTTGTTGTTCTTCTTTTGACGACGAATCTAAATCCCATTTATTCGTCCGCTATTGCTTTAGTTGCGGGAGGATTGTTTACTTGGTATTGCCGGCCCGACTTGAAGAAAAAAATGATTGCAAGCGCATTTATTTTTTTTGGCCTCTACTTTTTATATTTTTTGACTTTAATAATAATGTTCCCCGGTTATGTTGAAAAAGTATGGAATTTGAGCGTTATTTCCGGAATTTTAGTCTTGGGCATACCGCTTGAGGAACTGATGTTCGCTTTGAGTTTCGGATTTTTGTGGTCAAGTATTTACGAGCATTTCACCTGGCGGCGGGTAAAAAATCTTGACACAAGCGTTATAATGATAAGAAAAGGTCGGAAAATTAAATGAACTAATGAATCAGGAGTTAAATAAAAATTCGGCGAAATGGCTTTTTGTCCTGCGGGTCGTAACCGGCTGGCTCATGTTTTACGCTGGTATCACCAAGATTCTTGACCCGAACTGGAGCGCCGCCGGTTACCTGAAGGGCGCGCAAACGTTTGCCGGATTCTACCAGTGGCTTGCTAGTGACAGTCTGCTTGGCATCGTTAATTTCGTTAACGAGTGGGGTCTTACGATTTTGGGTGTGTCGCTTATCTTGGGTATCGGCGTGAGATTGAGCTCCATTTTGGGCGCGATTCTCATGCTTCTCTACTATTTTCCAGTGGCGAACTTCCCTTTTGTGGAGCACGGGTTTATCGTGGACGACCACATTATTGACGCCGCCGTTCTCGCGTTTTTGGCCGCCGTTCGGGCGGGTCGTTATTACGGATTGGAGCGCTGGTGTTCCAATTTGCCGATTTGTTCGAAGTTCCCAAAGTTGCGGAACTGGCTTGGATAAGTAAACTGAAACCCATATGAAGTTGGGTATTATCTTGCAGTCAAATAAACCGGAACACGCTTGGAATACGTTTCGTTTGGGAATCACGGCGCTTAAAGCCGGTCATCGGGTAGAAGTTTTTTTAATGAACGAAGGCTCGGAGCTTGATGCTATTCCCGATTCTAAAGATTTTGACATCTCTGCAAAACTGGCGGAATTCAAAGAACTGAAAGGCGAAATATACGCCTGCGGCACTTGTCTCGAATTGCGTGGAAAGAGCGAAAGCAAAGTGTGTCCGGTTTCCACGATGTCCGATTTATTAAAAATGGTTGAGAAGTCGGACAAAGTTTTAGTTTTTGGATAAAATGATAAAAAGTAATAAAATGAACCTATGAATACAAAACTTATTGAATGGATCCTGCGTATCGCAGTTGCCGGAGAGTTTATCGGTCACGGTGTATTTGCGCTTCAGGGTCGCAAAGCATGGGTGGAATGGTTTTCTATTTTCGGCATCTCTGATGCCCAGACCGCAACCACGCTTTTGTGGCTTGTCGGTTTAATGGATGTCTTCTTGGCGGTTTTGATTCTAATTAAACCAGTTCGCCTCGCGCTTCTTTGGATGGCTTTCTGGGGCTTCTGGACCGCGCTTATGCGCCCCGTTGCCGGAGAGTCAATTTTTGAATTCGTAGAAAGATGGGCTAACTGGGGAGCACCGCTGGCGTTGCTCCTCACAGTCGGTTGGCCTAAATCTTTTAAGGAATGGTTCAAATGAAAGTTATGAGGAAATTTATAATTACAACTTTTGTTTTAGGATTGGCTCTCGTTATTGCTGGCCCAGCAAAGGCTCAAATGATGGGCAATTTTTCCAATACGACGGTTGATTGGAACGAAGTCGTCGAGCATACTGCCCGCGAAGAACAAGAAGGCAAAGAGCTTTGGGATAAATTTCAAGCCAAAGAGGTCGCTTGCGAGAATTTGAGCGACGAACAGTTTGGGGTACTCGGCGAGTATTTTATGGGGCAAATGGCCGGAGATTCGCACGCCGCCATGAACGCGATGATGATTCAGACGCACGGTGAAGACGGCGAGGAGCAAATTCATATTGTCATGGGCAAGCGTCTTTCCGGTTGCGATACCTCGGCGGCATTTCCTTTTGGCGGCAGCGGCTGGATGCCCATGATGAATATGATGTGGGGAGGTTGGTCGGCTCCTCTTGGTGATAATAATTCGAATAATATGATGTGGAATTGGGGTCAAAACATGATGGGTTGGGGAGGATTCGGGTGGCTCTTTACGCTTACCTGGATTGTCTGGCTTATTGTCGGCATCTTCCTCGCCGTCTGGCTTTGGCAGAAAATCAATAAGAAATAATCAATGAGTGAAAAAGTTTACATTTGTCCGATGCACCCGGACGTTAAATCATCCGTGCCCGGTCTTTGTCCCGACTGCGGAATGCGGCTTGTGGAAATAAAAGAAAAGGCAAAGCATTACAAGCACAAAGAGCAGGGAGACAACGATTATGACAAGCACGCCGGTCACAGCACAATTTCCTTTTTGCGCAAGTTTTGGGTGAGTTTGATTTTAACCGTCCCGGTAGTCCTTTATTCGGATATTGCCGAAAAAGTTTTGAAAATCAAAATGCCGGTTTTTACCGGCTCGGATTATCTCGCGGCGATTTTGGGCTCGGTTGTATTTTTCTACGGCGGCTGGATATTTCTTGCAAGCGGATGGCGCGAAATGAAGGCACGCTTGCCTGGAATGATGACTCTGATTGCGATCGCCATAACCGCCGCCTACTTCTGGAGCGTCTATGCAGTTTTTGCCGGAGCAGATACTCTCTTTTGGGAACTTACTACTTTAATTACCATCATGCTCCTTGGTCACTTTTTGGAGATGCGGGCGGTGCAGAGTTCGCGGCGGGCGCTCTCTGAACTTTCCAAGCTTCTGCCGGATAAAGCCGAAGTGATAAAAGACGGCAAGAGCGAGATGATTCCTTTGAATAAACTCCAGGTGAGCGACGTTATTTTTGTCCGGCCGGGCGGCCGCATTCCGGCTGACGGTGTTGTAACGGAGGGCGAATCCGACGTAGATGAATCGCTTATGACCGGCGAGTCCAAACCGATTAAGAAAAAGGCGGGGAATGAGGTTATTGCCGGGGCTTTGAACACCGACGGCTCGCTCAAAATCAAGGTGGCCAGAATCGGCGAACAAACGTTTCTCTCCGGCGTGATGCGGCTCGTGCGCGAGGCCGAGGTCTCCAAATCGCGGCTCCAGGTTTTATCCGACCGGGCGGCGTTTTATCTCACGATTATCGCCGTTTTTTCCGGAATTATTACTTTAGTTGCTTGGCTTCTCTCCGGTAGGGAAGTTTCTTTTGCCGTTTCGAGGTTGGTTGCGGTATTGGTCATTGCCTGTCCGCACGCGCTCGGGCTTGCCGTGCCTTTGGTCGCTTCTATTTCCACAACACTTGCGGCCAAGCGCGGATTTTTGGTAAGGCAGCGTTTGGCACTTGAGGCGGCAAGGAACGTTGATGTAGTGCTTTTTGACAAGACCGGCACGCTTACCCGCGGCGCTTACGGTGTGACCGAAGCGGTGGCTTATGATTCGACGACGACGGACCGCCTGCTTCAGGTCGCAGCTTCCGTCGATGCTCATTCCGAACACTTCATTTCGCACGCCATTGTGAAAGAGGCAAAAACAAGAAACATTGATTTGCTTGAAGTCAAAAATTTCCAGCGAGTGGCCGGTAAGGGCGTGCGGGGCACAATTGACGGGAAAATTTTTCTTGTGGGCGGCGAAGCGATTTTAAACGAGAGCGGCGTGGTTGTTCCCGAAGCGCTGCGGGCAGAGATTAACGAACTCAAAAATCAGGGCAAAACGATTGTTTATGTTGTTTCGGATGCCGTTTTTTACGGCTTCTTTGCTTTAGCCGACGTAATAAGGGAAGAATCTAAGGAAGCGGTGCGGGAACTCAAAAAATTGGGCGTGAAAACGGCGATGCTGACTGGCGACTCTGAAGAAGTGGCCAAGTGGGTGGCATTCGAAACCGGTTTGGAGGAATATTTTGCCCGCGTTCTGCCGGGCGAGAAAGCGAATATAGTTAAAAAACTTCAAGCCGAAGGCCGCCGGGTGGCGATGGTGGGCGACGGCATCAATGACGCGCCAGCTCTAACACAGTCGGATTTGGGAATAGCTATCGGCGCGGGCACGAACGTGGCGATCGAATCGGCCGGCATAATTTTGGTGCGGAACGACCCGCGCGACATCACTTCCATCGTCAAACTTTCGCGGGCGACCTATTCCAAAATGATTCAAAATCTCTTTTGGGCAACTGGCTACAATATTGTCGCCCTGCCGCTTGCCGCCGGCGTACTTGCAAGTCAGGGAATACTTTTAGAACCGGCCCTTGCCGCCGTTTTCATGTCGCTTTCAACCGTGATAGTCGCCTTCAACGCTTTACTTCTCAAGCGCCGCGTCTTATAATTCAAAAATAAAAAACTATGAACGGTTCTGAGTTTTGGATTTTCGCCGTTATCGCCTTTATTCTCGTTATCTTGGGCTTTAATTTTGTTTTCGCTTCCTGATGCCGAATGGGCAGAGGATAAGAAATCTTTTCAATCCCGACTCGCAAGAGCCCTTTAAGCTTAGCCGTTCCAAGTTGGAGCTTTTCACCGAGTGCCCGCGGTGTTTTTATCTGGACCGCCGCTTAGGCATTGGACGGCCGTCCGGTCCGCCGTTTACGTTGAATAACGCCGTGGATTTCTTGCTGAAAAAGGAATTTGATCTGCACCGGGCGCGCGGAGAGCGCCATCCGCTCATGGCCGCTTACGGGATAGAGGCGGTGCCTTACCCTTCCGACCATATGGACGAGTGGCGGAATAATTTCCAAGGCGTTCAGTTTTTTCATCGGCCGACCAAACTTTTAATAACTGGCGCAATAGACGATATCTGGATTGACAATAAAAAAGAATTGATTGTCGTGGATTACAAAGCGACAAGCACCCAGAATGGCGTGAACATAAATTCCGAATACCGGGTTTCCTACAAGCGGCAGATGGAAATTTATCAATGGCTCTTGCGGCAGAATGGTTTCAAGGTTTCGGACGTCGGCTATTTTGTCTATGCCAATGGCGACAAAGACAAGGCGGCCTTTGACGGCAAGCTGGAATTCAAGGTGGAAATCATTCCGTACAAAGGGAACGACGCATGGGTGGAAAAAACCGTTTTCGCCGCGCATAAGTGCCTTATCGGCGATTTGCCGAAGCCGGGAGAAAACTGCGAGTACTGCCTGTATAGGGCGGCGGCAAGCAAACATGAGGACGAGAAGCGTTTAGGGTTATAATTGATCATGGAAGCAGAAAAAATGATTTACGAAGATATTAAAAATTTTTTCGGGCAATTCGCCTGGAAACCGGAGATCGTTAACGATGATGGAGAGCGGTTTCGCAAATTCCTTGCGGTCGGCATGGGCGGTTCTAATCTCGCCGCCGATCTCGTGAGGATTTTGCGGCCGGATTTGGACATTGCCGTCCACCGCGATTATGGCCTGCCGGAATATCTGGAAGCCGACCGGCTCGTCCTTTTGTGTTCCCACTCCGGCAACACCGAGGAGGTAATTGACGCCTACAATGAGGCGGGTAAAAGAAATTTTAAAAGAATGGCGATTGGTGCGGGAGGAAAGCTCTTGGAACTTGCGGAAAAGGATAAAACTCCCTACCTTAGATTTCCGGAAAACAAAATTCAGCCGCGGGTCGCTTTGGGTTTCAGTTTCCTCGCGCTTTTGAAGGCAATCGGCGATGAGAAACTATTGGAAGCGTCGTCGCTTCTTGCGAAAACTTTAAAGCCGGCGGATTCGGAAGAAAACGGCAAGAAACTTGCCGAGGGTTTAAGAGGTTTCGTACCGGTCATCTACGCCTCCAACAGAAATAAAGGACTCTCTTATGTTTGGAAAGTTATTTTCAACGAAACGGCGAAGATACCCGCTTTTGCGAACGTGTTTCCGGAATTGAACCACAACGAAATGACGGGTTTTGATTTTAACGGAGAAACAAAGCCGATGAACGAAAAATTGGCGTTTATATTTTTGGAAGACGGCGCAGATTATTCTCGCATTACAAAAAGAGCGACCGTAACGATAAAACTTATGAGCGGCAAGAGATTCAAAGTTGAAAAAGTGGTTTTGACCGGTTCCTCGCCGGTAGAAAAAATTTTCAACTCCATCATTCTTGCTCACTTCACGGCTTATCATCTAGCTTTGAATTACGGAGTGGAGCCGGAAGCGGTGCCGATGGTTGAGGATTTTAAAAAGCTGATTGGTTAGACGATGAGAAGTAAATTTCTTCTGTTTGTTATCGTTGTTGTTCTTGCGCTTGTCATCTGGACTTCGTATGAAGCGGAAAGGTTTCTTGAGGATTTTTTGGCGGTTTCGGGGAAGCTCATTGCCGGCAACGAGATTGTCGTCGGTCTTATTTTTTTTGTTCTCGGCGCGTTCTCCGCAATGTTCGCTTTTTTCTCAAGCGTAGTTCTGGTGCCGGTCGCCGTTTACAATTTCGGGCTTTTCCCCACTTTTGTTCTCCTCTTCGGCAGCTGGCTTCTAGGCGGCACGGCTGCTTACTTCATTGGCAAGGGCCTGGGCCGGCGCATTATCAACCGTTTTTGGGCGTCCGGAAAATTGGATTATTACGAGAATTTAATCGCCGACAAGCTCAATTTTTTCTTGGTTCTTCTTTTTCGGCTCGCCATGCCGGCGGAGATTCCCGGTTATCTTCTGGGAATTCTACGATATGGATTTAAGCCATATCTTTTGGCAACCGCCTTAGCGGAACTGCCCTTCGCCTTGGGCGCCGTCTACGGCAGCGAGTTCTTCTTGAATCGCCAAAAATCACTTTTTATCGCCGTCCTAGCCGCCGCAGCTCTAATTTTTACCATTGCGTTTTATTTTTTCCGCCGCAGGACGGATAGTATAAAATAAGAACATGGTTGAGAGATTCATAAAACCAGAAGAACGAACAGGTGATTCTTTAAGTGTTCAGGAAACCAATGAGGCGCAGTTGCGTCTTATGGAGCTTGCGGGTGTGGCTGATACGCCGGCGCGAGCGGCTTGGATTGCCGAAAATTCCGGCGCTTTCCGGGAGTTGCTCAACGACCCCGATTTCCGGCAACTGGTGAGAGACGGCAATTTCGACGAAGCCAAGCTCCGCTTGGATAATTTTAAGGCGGAAGAGCAAAAAGCGGCATGAGGCACGAACTACCAAAACTACCGTATGCCTACGATGCTTTGGAACCGTACATTGATGCGCGGACGATGGAAATTCATCACACCAAGCACCACCAGGGCTACGTGGATAAATTGAATAAGGCGCTTGAGGGGCACCTGGATTTGGAGAGTAAGACGCTTGAGGAACTGCTTGGTGATCTTGAAGCGGTGCCGGAGGATATTCGGACAGCGGTGCGGAATCAGGGCGGCGGCCACTTCAACCACTCGCTTTTCTGGAAAATCATGGCGCCGAAAGCAGGTGGTGAGCCACAAGGGGATTTAGCGGCGGCAATTGATAAAAATTTCGGCAATTTCGCCAAGTTCAAGGAAAGTTTTGCGAATGCGGCCTCCGGTGTTTTCGGCAGCGGCTGGGCGTGGTTGGTTGTTAAAAATAGCGAATTGGATATTATGACGACGCCGAATCAGGACAGTCCAATAATGCAGGGGCAGAAGCCGATTTTAGGTCTGGACGTTTGGGAGCACGCCTATTATCTCAAATATCAAAACAAGCGGCCGGATTACGTCGCTGCTTGGTGGAACGTAGTCAACTGGGCGGAAGTTCTGCGAAACTTTGAAATGCTAAAATAAAACAATGGAATTGATAAGCGACAATTGGGACGTTATCTTCCGGCTCGCTGCCGCCCTGATTTTAGGGGGAGTTTTGGGGCTGGAGCGGGAGTTCGCCGGCAAAATGGCGGGGCTCCGGACTTATTCGCTTATAAGCGTCGGTTCCGCTCTTTTTGTAATTGTTTCCCAACTGGTGAGCGAAAATTTCATTGGTGTTACTGTCTTTGATCCGCTTCGCGTTGCTTCGCAAATTGTGGTCGGCGTCGGTTTCGTTGGCGCCGGCCTCGTTATTTTCCGGGAGGTGGAGCACCGGCCGGGCGGGATTACCACCGCCGCGGGCTTGTGGGTTTCGGCCGGAATCGGTATGGCTTCCGGGTTTGGTCTTTACTCTGTTGCGGTTTTTGGAACAATCGCCGCGCTTTTCATTCTTTGGATTTTGGCTTTTGCCGACAGGAAAATAAGAGAAAAAGCCGAGAGAGACGAAAACAAAGTCCGCGGATAAACCGCGGATTTTTATTTGTGCCCGAGGTGGGAGTCGAACCCACATGTCCTTGCGAACACAGGATTTTGAGTCCTGCGCGTCTGCCAGTTCCGCCACCCGGGCCTGCCTGCCGGCAGGCAGGCGAAATTTTATTGATAATGCCACAAATATTGGGTAGAGTAAATATTATATGGCTCGCGTTATAGCGATTTGCAATCAGAAAGGCGGGGTGGGGAAGACCACGACCGCGATGAACTTATCGGCCTATCTTGCGATGGCCGGCAAGCACACGCTCCTTGTTGATTTTGACCCGCAATTCAACGCGACGGTGGGAGTGGGCGCAACGCACGCGCCGGACGAAACGATTTATCACGCGCTCTTAGCCGGGGTAGCCGTGGAGCGGATTATTAAGCCGACCTACCTTTCTAATTTTGAAATCGCACCGTCCTCGGCGGACTTGGCCGGAGCGCTTGTGGAACTCGTGAATTTGCCGGATAGGGAAACTTATCTTAGAAATTTTATAAACCGTATCCGCGACCGATACGATTTCATTCTCATTGACTTGGGACCGAGTTTGAATCTTCTAACGGTAAACGGCCTTATGGCTGCTGACGAGGTCATTGTGCCCATCCAGTGTGAGTATTACAGTTTGGAAGGATTGAATCAGCTTTTAGAAACGTTGGATTTGGTGAGAAACAATTTGGGGCATCAGATCCAGGTGGCCGGAGCGTTGCTCACCATGTACGACAAACGTGAGAAACTTTCCCGGGAAATCGCCCGCGAAGTGAGACGGCGTTTTCCGCACAAGGTTTACGAGATTGAAATTCCGCGCTCGGTGGGTCTCGCCGAGGCGCCCCAATTCAAAAAACCGATAATGCTCTACGCTCCCCAGTCCTCCGGCGCAAGGGCCTATGAGGCGCTTGCCCGCGAGGTTATTGGCGTCCCGTCTTATCCACAAACGGCTTGATTGACAGCGCCCGCGGTTCTTCTAACATTCTTTATTAGTTCGTGTCTTCTCGGGATGCGTGTTTGGTTTCCTGTGAGGCGTTCGTACGGCGCCAAATTGGTTTCCGGCACATGTTTTGGGGAGATTGCGGACTCGTGCATGTGCATGTTGCTAAAGCAGAGGAAAGTGTATTCCGTTTCTTGGGAAGTGACGAAGTACTTCAAACTCCGGTGAGTTCTTTAATCAAAAATTGAATTAATTACCCCGGAGTCCTTCAATGAAGGAAAAGATGCTTCTTAAAAGGCGGAATGCGGCCCCTCTGTTTTAGTTTTTGTAAGTGATATAAAATTGAGAGAATGACAGGCAAAGGATTGGAATCTCTTATTCCCAAAAAAGATCGGGACGGGGAGATGTTCTCAAAAGACGCGGTCATTTCACCCAGAGCGAATGAAACGCCGCTCGACTCTCAACCTCGCTCTGTCCCGTTGGGGCGGGACAACCATACCCGCTCGGTTTCCCTGCCTGACCGGCAGGCAGGCGAGACACTTTCTCAAGCATCTCCCCGTCCCTCAATTAGAGATGAAGCGATATTCCAGATAGAAGTTGAGAAAATAAAACCCAACCCCTACCAGCCGCGGAAAGATTTTAACGATGAAGAAATTGAAGATTTGGCCCGTTCCGTCCGCGAGTTCGGCATCATCCAGCCCTTAGTGGTCACCAAAGTTGAAAAAGAAACGGAGACCGGCACGAGCGTGGAATACGAGCTTATTACTGGAGAGCGCCGGCTTCTTGCGGCCAAAAAAATTGGTTTGCGGAGCGTGCCCGCAATCGTAAAGAGAGTGGATGTCGGGAAAGCCAAACTGGAAATGGCGCTTGTGGAAAACATCCAGCGGAGCGATTTGAATCCATTGGAAATAGCTAGGGGCTACGCGCGGCTGCAGGACGAGTTTAATCTAACCCAGCAGGAGGTCGCCTCCCGGGTCGGCAAGAGTCGGGCTTCCGTTGCAAACACAGTGCGGCTTCTCGCTCTTCCAGGCGAAATGCAGGAAGCGTTGGGGGCAGGGAAAATAAACGCTTCGCAGGCCATCGCTCTTCTTGCCACCTCCGACATCAATGAACAGCGGCGCTTATTCAGCGAGTTTGTTCACGGTAAGACTATTAAAGGAGATGCGTCCCACGCCGCGAAAGCTGAAACGCCTGACCCGGAAAAACAATATTGGGAAAAACGCCTAGAAGAACGTTTCGGCGCGCCGGTCAAGATCATGCGCCGGGATGGCAGGGGAAAAATGGAAATTCGTTTCCATTCCAAAGAAGAATGGCAGGCGATCTTAGATAAGCTTTTGGGCGGCGAGAATCCCGAAACTTAGCGGTTGAATTTGTAGTTTACTTCCTTGGTGCCGGCGATTTTTTTGATTTTAACGAGAATCTGCTCCAGTTTGGATTTGGTAAGCGGGGCGGTTCTCACGGTTACCGCCGAGATGGCGCCGCGTTTGTCGGTCTCGCTCGAGAGGTAGCCGATGTTTATTTTTGATTCGTCAAACTGGGCGGTGACATCTTTCAGGAAACCGGGACGGTCTTGATTGACGATTTTGAATTCAACCCCTGCCGGGGCGGATTTCTCCCGCAGCGTTTTAATTTTATCTTTAATGGCGTTTTTGATTTGGCTTCTCGCGAGCGAAGTTTTAATGAAGCGGAGCCAGTCCTCCGACGGTTTTTTGGTCTTTTGAGTCATAATTTCCACGATGTCGCCGGACTGGAGCTCGTAGTTTAAGGGTACGATTTTGCCGTTCACTTTCGCGCCCACGCAGTTGTTGCCGACATCGGAGTGAATCCGGTAGGCGAAATCGACGGGGGTGGCGCCGGCGGGCAGGTCAATCACGTCGTTCTGGGGCGTAATGACGAAAATTCTGTCCTTGAAGAAATCGACGGCGATGGATTCAATTAGTTCCTTATCGGAGAAGCTTTTCTGCCAATTGCGGAGCTGTTCCACCCATAAAAGCTCCTTACGCGAGAGAACGCCCTTCCATTGCTCGCTGTGTCTTTTGGAGTTTTTGATTTGTTCGTAAGCCCAGTGGGCGGCGATGCCGAGCTCGTCTACTTCGTGCATCTCGGCGGTGCGGACCTGAAACTCGGTGATAATATTCTCCAGAGCGAAAACCGTGGTGTGCAAACTTTGGTAGCCGTTAGGTTTCGGTCTTGCGATGTAATCCTTTATCCGGCCTGGCAGAGGCGGATAAAGTTTGTGAATGACGCCCAGAGCCGCATAGCAATCCTCAATAGTTTTCACGACTATGCGGAGTGCCACGAGGTCATAAATTTTATCCAAATCCATATCGTAGCGCTGGAGTTTTTTATACAAACTGGAGTATCTTTTGGCCCGGGAATCAATAGCGATGACTTTGATGCCGTTACGCTCGAAATTTTTCCTGATGATCGGTTTTATTTTCCTAGCGTAAGATTCCCGCTCTTCGTAGCGGTCTTTGACGTTGTCCAAAAGCCATAGATACTCCTCGGGATGAAAGTAAGGGAAGGCGAGGTCTTCAAGTTCGCCCGAGAGACGCTGCATACCGAGCCGATAGGCGAGGGGGGCGTAGATTTCCGATGTTTCCCAGGCGATTCTTTTCTGCCGGTCTTCGGGCAGGAACTTGAGCGTCCTCATATTGTGCCACCGGTCGGCGAGCTTAATAATGACGACCCGGAGGTCGCGGCTAAAAGAGATGATGAACTTGCGGAGCGTCTCCACGTTCGGGTCGTGCTCCGGGTACTGGATTTTTTTGAGTTTGGTGAGTCCATCAACGAGGAAAGCCACTTCCTTGCCAAATTGTTTATCAATGTTTTTTAAGGTGAAGTTGGTGTCCTCGACGACGTCATGGAGAAGAGCGGCGGCAACCGAAGCCTCATCCAAACCCCACTTATGGACGGTTTCGGCAACCGAGAGAGAGTGAGTAATGTAGGGGTCGCCGCTTTCCCTTTTGACATCCTTGTGAGCTTCTTCGGCAAAAGCATAAGCCCTTTTGATAAGGCCGTTTTCGGGGTATTTTTGAAACCAGGAGGTGTTCATGGGACTTTTTATTTTATCCCCAAGCCGGTTTATTGACAAATAGAGCGGTTTTGAGGGACTTGACATCGGTTGGCGGCGGGACTAATTTGATAACAGCAATCAAGGATCGAGTGTGCGTGTGCGTGTCTCCCCCGGCCATCTAATTGCGTGTCGGGCGTGGAATGGCGGGTCGCCAAGCGCTTGGTGACCCAAAGCTCTGCGGGGATGTCGAATGTCCGGATTCGCCGGCACGTCATAGTAGGGCTACTGCGGGAGCATCTCCGCACACTCGATTTCTATTAGTCGTGAGGTCACCCTCCAGGCCAGGTCTTACCTCGAGTAGGGTTCTTGGTGAGGGTACAACCCAGCCCGGACAACTGGAACCTCTTCAAGGAAGGGTAAGCGCTCCCGTAAGCCCTTCGACCTCACGAGACTTCAATGATGCCTTAGGCATCTGTAGCGATAACCCCCCGGTCGGCAACGATCGGGGGTGAGTATTTTTAGAAAGCCATTATCTTGACAATAGTTTTTTTTTCACTAAAATCTTAACTACCAACATGAACCTCAAACCTCTTTCCAACCACTTATTTATAGAAGCAATTGAGGAAGAAAAAATGTCCAAGTCCGGCATTGTTTTACCGGATACGGCCGAGAAAGAAAAACCCGTGAAAGGGAAAATTGTAGCTGCGGGTCCCGGGAAATTGAACGAAAAAGGCGAGCGGATGCCGATGGCAGTCAAAGTAGGCGACGTCGTGCTTTTTAAAAAGTATGGGCCAGATGAGTTTGAACTGGACGGGAAAAAATATCTGGTCGGCGACGAGGACGGTATACTTGCAATCATCGAATGATTGCAAGTAAATAAGACCTATTGGACTGATAAGTCCTATTAAAAATCATGGCTAAAAAAATTCTGTTTAACGAAGATGCGAGGGTGGCTTTGAAAAAAGGCATTGATAAGCTTGCCGAAGCGGTGCGGATGACGCTTGGTCCCCGCGGCCGGGCGGCGGTGATTGAAAAGGGCTACGGTGCGCCACAGGTCACTTTTGACGGCGTCACGGTCGCCAAAGAAATCGAGCTTGAGGAAAAATACGAAAACCTCGGCGCGGATTTTATCAAGCAGGCGGCCGAGAAAACGAACGACAACGTCGGCGACGGCACAACGACGGCGGTGGTTTTAGCCCACGCCATGATTGACGAAGGCGAAAAAGTCATCCGCGAAAAAGGCTTTAATGTCATTCAACTCGGCGAGGAATTGAGAAAAGCAAGCCAAACCATTGTTAAGGAACTTGAAAAACAAAAAGAGTTAATTAACGACAACAAAAAGGTGGAGGAAGTAGCTTCTCTTTCGGCCAAGGATAATGAAATCGGCAAGCTTATTGCCGAAGTGATGGAGAAAATCGGCAAGGATGGCGTGGTGACGGTGGAGGATTCCAATACCGTCGGCAATTCCTACGAAATGGTGGAAGGGATGCAGTTTGACCGCGGCTATATCTCGCCCTACATGATTACGAACGCGGAGCGGATGGAGGCGGTACTGGATGACCCGTATATCTTGGTGACCGACGAGAAAATTTCCGCGATTGGTGACTTACTGCCGCTTTTGGAAAAAATCGTGGCTAGCGGCAAAAAAGAACTTTTGATTATTGCCGATGATGTTGATGGAGAAGCCTTGGCGACTCTAATCGTGAACAAGCTTCGCGGTACGTTCAATGTCGTGCCGGTCAAAGCTCCAGGTTTCGGCGACCGGAAGAAAGAAATGCTGCAGGATATCGCGGTCGTGACAGGCGCCACGTTTATTTCCAAGGAAATCGGCAAAAAGATGGAGAACGCTGATTTGTCAGTTTTGGGCCGCGCTAAAAGGGTTATTTCCGACAAGGATAACACTACGATTGTGGGCGGCACCGGGGATAAAAAGACGATTGATGAGAGAATTCACCAGTTGAAAGCTGAAGTCCAGAGAACGGAATCCGATTTCGACAAGGAAAAATTACAGGAACGGTTGGGTAAGCTCGCCGGCGGAGTGGCCGTGATTAAAGTCGGCGCGCCCACCGAAACCGCCCAAAAGGAATTGAAGCAAAGAGTGGAGGACGCGGTTCACGCGACTCGGGCGGCGATGGAGGAAGGAATTGTCCCCGGTGGCGGCATGGCTCTGTTTCATGCCTCGCCCGCGGAAGGGGGAGACGATTCCACGGTTCACGGCGCGGCCCGGCTCATTATTGATAAAGCCCGCGAGGCGCCGCTTCGGGCCATTATTGAAAACAGCGGTCTTCAAGCCGAGGAGATTATCGGGAAATTAAGGAGCGAAAAGAACATCTGGACGGGCTTCAACGCGATTGACAACAAAATTACCAATTTGAAGGAAGCAGGCATTATTGACCCTTTGAAGGTAACCAAAACCGCCTTTTTGAATGCGGTTTCGGTCGCGGCTAATTACCTCACGGTGGGTGTGGCGATTACCGATATTCCCGAGAAGAAAGAAGCACCTCCTGCCGGCGGCGGCATGGGAATGGGTTATTAAAACACTAAAAACTCTGCCTACCGGCAGGCAGGCCTTTATAAAATGAGGGTTTTTGACTATTTTACTTGACTTTTACGGCGGTTGGGTTACAATGGGATTATTAGCCTAATGAAGCGGGCTATTTTTTTTGGATATGACTACAGTAATTACAGCAGCCGTATTGGCCGCGAGACTGATTATTGCTCTCGGGTTTTTGCCTACGGCCGTTGCAGAAGACAAAAATCCGAGCGATCCAGCGCCCAAGGCCGTCCAAATCGTTGTCACGGCCTATTCCTCGAGCCCCGACGAGACCGACAGCACGCCCTTTATTACCGCTTCCGGTAAGACCACCGGCGACGGGATCCTCGCGAACAACTGCCTGCCTTTCGGCACGGAGGTGAAAATTCCCGAGCTTTTCGGCGAGAAGATATTCGTCGTGGAAGACCGGAAGCATTCCCGCTACAGCTGCAACTGGCTTGATGTTTGGTATCCGACTAAAGCCGAAGCAAAGAAATTCGGCATCAAGAAGGAGATAGAAGCGCTGGTTTTCTAACCGGCGCTTTTGCTATAATTTAGAGACCATGAACGCAACGACCATTATTTTGATAGTTGTCGGCATAATTCTGCTTTGGCTCGTTTACGTTTTCAACAGCTTTATCCGCCTGAAGTACCGGGCAAAAGAAGCCTGGGCTGACATTGAGATTCAGCTCAAGCGCCGTTATGATTTAATCCCGAACGTAGTGGAAACGGTGAAGGGTTACGTGAGGCACGAGCGGGGAACGCTTGAAAAAGTGACCGAGGCGCGGACCAAAGCCATGAATGCCGACGGTTTGCACGAGAAAGCCGGTGCCGAGAATATGCTCTCAAACACTTTAAAAACCCTTTTTGCGGTTTCGGAAAATTACCCCGACCTCAAAGCCAACGCGAATTTTTTGGACCTCCAGCGGGAACTGGCTGATACCGAGAATAAAATCCAGGCGGCCCGCAGATTTTACAACGGTCAGGTTTTAGAACTGAACACGAAAATTGAAACTTTCCCTTCGAATATTATTGCTCGGACGTTTAATTTCCAAAAAGCGGAATTTTTTGAAACCAAAGAAGAACTTGAACGGGAACCAGTAAAAGTCAGGTTCTAGTATGACCTCGCTTTATACGCACAAAGCGTCTAACATCAGAAAGACGTGGTTGCTTTTTACCTTATTTTTCGTAATTGTCATCGGTATCGGCTGGGCGTTTTCCCGCGTCTACGGCAGTCCGGGAATTTTGTACTTTGCGGTGATTTTCTCGGTTTTAATGAGCGTCATAAGTTACTGGTACTCGGACAAAATCGTGCTCCGGATGACCAAAGCCCGTCCGGTTACGCAAGAGAATGCCCGGGAGCTTTGGAATGTTGTTGAAAATCTCGCGATTACCGCGGGGCTCCCGATGCCCAAGGTTTATTTGATAGATGAGAGGGCGCCCAATGCTTTCGCTACCGGCCGCGACCCAAAACATGCGGTGGTGGCGGTCACAAGCGGGTTACTTGAACGGCTTGACCGGTCAGAGCTTGAGGGAGTTATTGCCCATGAACTTTCCCACATCGGCAACCGGGATATGCTCGTTTCAACCGTTGCGGTAATTCTCGTCGGCTTTATCGCCATTCTTTCTGATATTTTTCTGCGGTCAATGTTCTGGCGCAGCGCTGGCCGAAGGCGGAACAGTGCGGGCGGCCTAATGCTTCTTGTAGGCATAATTCTTTCAATTCTTGCGCCGATTTCAGCAATGCTCATTCAACTTGCAATTTCCCGCAAGCGCGAATTTTTGGCTGATGCTTCGGGCGCGCTTTTAACCCGTTATCCTGAAGGGCTCGCAAGTGCCCTAAAAAAAATCGCAAGCGACCCCACGCCTCTACCCGGTGCCACGAACACTAATTCCCACCTCTGGTTTGATGATCCTTTCACCCACGGTTTGGGCGGCAGAAAAACATCTCCGCTTCATCGCTTATTTATGACTCACCCACCGGTCGAAGAACGTATAGCGGCCTTAAAAGGGATGAAAGCTTAACCATGCGCAAAGGTTGGGATTTATGGGCGGAAGGGAAATACTTTGATTTTTGGTCGGTTAATCATTTTTTGAGCGGGGTGATGGTGGCCGCGGCATTGCTCTTGCTCAACGTCTCCTTTTGGCCGGCGTTCGTCATTGCCTTTTTGATTTTCGTCGCTTATGAGCTTTTTGAAGTGGCGCTCCAGATTGGGGAGCATATGACGAACCGCGTGACCGATATTGTCGTTGACGTTGCCGGTTTCTTTGCCGCCGCTTATATTTTTCTAGTTCTTCAAAAACCTTTGAGCGTGACGTTCCTCGTCATTATTGTTTTATTAATTTTGGTTTTGACAATTTTGGGTTACGATGCCTGGGTGAAGCGCACTAAAAGGAGAGGAAAGGAGCCGGTTGATATTAAGGAAATCTACAAGTAATATTTTGAAAGATTACGGAGGGGTCGCATAGCCCTGCCTGCCGCCTGCCTGCCGGTAGGCAGGGCAGGCGGAGGTCTAGTGCAATCCTATTTGGAGGGGTGCAGGAGCGGTTTAACTGGCGGTCCTGGAAAGACCGTATGTCGAAAGGCATCGAGGGTTCGAATCCCTCCCCCTCCGCTTATGCAAGCCGTAATTTTAGCCGCTGGCGAAGGAATGAGGTTAAGACCACTGACTGATGCTATTCCGAAGTGCTTGCTTAAAGTCGGTAAGAAAACGATTTTAGAGCATATTTTTTCCCAGCTGCCGCAGGAAATTCACGAAGTTGTTCTTGTGGTCGGTCACCTGAAAGGCGAGATAAAAAAACAAATCGGCACGAGCAACGGAGGCCGGCGCATCCAATATATTGAACAGACCGAGCGGCTCGGTACCGGTCACGCGCTCTCCATCTGCAAAGACGTTTTAAACGACAGCAAGTTTCTCGTGCTCATGGGCGACAATCTTTATTTCAAAAAAGACATTGAAAATTGCCTGCGCCACGATTTATGTCTTCTTGCCCAGAAATTGGAGTCGCCGGAGCGCTTCGGCGTCTTGAGAATTGAAGACGGGATTCTGCGGGACATTATTGAAAGCCCGAAGTTATCAGTTGGGACACTCGTAAACTGCGGTCTCTACGTACTGGACAAAAGAATTTTTGATTATCCGCTCGTGTCTATCGGGTTGAACGAGTACGGTTTGCCGCAGACAATCGTCAAAATGTCCAACCACCATCCCGTCGGAATTGAAAAAGCCAATTTCTGGCTTTCTATCAACACGGTTCAGGATTTGAAGCAGGCGGACAAGTATTTGAAGAAAATTTACGTTTAATCTTTCGCAAAAAGTTTTAACAAATTAAAAGTTATCCACAGATTTTGTAAAAAAACCTAAATGAAAAGGTTTATAATTAATACGTAAACAATTCGGCAGCTTGGTCGACTGTCAATAAAAGAAAAAACTTTTTTAAAACAGTTTTTCTGAAATAGAATGGCAAAAAGAAGGAGAGCTAAAAAAGCAGCGCCGCGCAGGAGAAGGAGAGCGGCAAAGCGCAGAAGGAGATAAGCTCAGCAGGTACTTACAATTACCCCGTGAGATGATACTATTTGTCCCACGGGGTAATTTTTGAAAAATATGGCGAAGAAAAACTTATTAATAATAGTTATCTTGATTGTTGCAGTGATTATCGCGGTTTTTGCGTTTGGTAATAAAGCCGATAATAATCAGGAAGCAACACCCGGATCTCAAATACCGGTGCCGGGCAATACAATTTTTTATACCGATAGCGGTTTCTCGCCGAACCCCCTCACTGTCAAACTAGGTGAAACGGTAACTTTCATAAATCAGAGTTCCAATCCTTTCTGGCCGGCTTCCGCCATGCACCCGACCCATAAAGTTTACCCGGGCTCTGACATTGAAAGGTGCGGCACCGCCGAAGAGCCGAATATATTTGACGCCTGCCGCGGGATTCCCGCCGGCGGCTCGTGGTCTTTCACATTTGACGAAATCGGCAGCTGGAACTACCACAATCATTTGAACTCAAGTCATTTCGGGAAAATTGTGGTCGAGTAGCGGAACTTTTATTTTTTACGTCAGACACTCTTCGGCTCGGGCGATTTCGTCCCGCTTCGGCGGGACTCAACCCTTCGCTCGCTTTAGACCGAGCACTCAAAGCATTGAGTGCTCGGTAGCTCGCTCACCCTAAAGGGCTCCGCCGAAGAATGGTATTGAGAGTCTGACTTTAAAAAATAAAAGTTCTGCAGGATTACTTGATTGGTTATTAATTGTTAAACGAAGCGGTTTTTATTAAGGAAACCGACTGTAGGTTTTTCACGCACTAAGCGAAGCCATTACCCCTGACGGCAACTCTCGGAGGCGAAAAAGATTGGTTCCGCGAAGCGGATTTTTCGCCGAGAGCGTAGCGGTGCGGCTTGTTGCTGGAGCAAGCCGACACCCGGTGACGGAAGAGGTGATGGCTGAACGATCTTGTTTGATTTTGAGCGTTAAAATAAGGTAAACTTCCTATTAATGGCTCGCGAAACCGACCTAATTAAAGAGAGGTTGGACTTGGTTGAATTCCTGCGTTCTTACCTGAAAATTACGCCCGCCGGCAAGAATTTCCGGGCGCTCTGTCCATTCCACGCCGAAAAAACCCCTTCTTTCATTGTCTCGCCGGAACGGAAGATGTGGCACTGCTTCGGCTGCGGCTTGGGCGGCGACATCATCGGATTCCTCATGCGCTACGAGAACCTGGAGTTTCCGGAAGCGCTCCGGTTCTTGGCCGAGAGAGCCGGCATTCCAATGCGGAGCTTGGACCCGCTCCAAGAGAAGCAATTCGGCGTTCTTTACTCACTCCAGGGGGCGGCCAAGGATTTTTACCGGGAGCATTTGGCAAAAAATGAAAAGGCCCGCGGCTATCTTAAGGAACGAGGTTTGAACGACAAAACCATTGAGGAGTTTGAACTAGGGCTTGCGCCGGGCGGCGACTCCTTGACCCTCCACCTCATTAAAAAAGGATTTGACGTGAGCGATATTGTGCGAGCGGGTCTTGCCCACAAGAGCACGAGCGGAATGCTGCGCGACCGGTTTGAGGGCCGAATCATTTTTCCGATTGTAAATCACGTCGGTAAAATCGTTGCCTTCACCGGCCGGCTGCTCGACGAATCGGTAAATCAGGACCGGCCCAAATATTTGAATTCGCCCGAAACGCCGATATTCAACAAATCCAAAATTCTTTTCGGTCTCAATAAGTCCAAAAATGAAATCGCGAAGGTTCGGAGTGTTTTTTTGGTTGAAGGTCAGATGGACTTTCTTCTCGCTTGGCAGGCGGGGACGCAGAACGTCGCGGCCGTCTCCGGCACTGGTCTCACTAATTTCCATCTTGAGCGCTTGCGGCGTCTCGCCGATACCGTCCTTTTGAGTTTTGACAACGATGAAGCTGGCTTGAAAGCTTTGGAACGCTCTTTGGACGTTTTCAATAATTACGATTTTCACATTAAGGTCATTGATTTGGGGATTTATAAGGACCCGGGCGATGCCTGCAAAGCCGAACCTGATTTTCTAGTGAAAGCGCTCGAGAATTCAAAGCCGGCTTTCGTCTACATTTTCAGCCGTTATTTCAAGGAGGCGCCCCGGGATGTCGCGAGTAAAAAAAGATTAGTGAGAGAAATGCTCCTCAAAATCCGAAAAATCAGAAGCCAAGTTGAACAGGCAAGCTGGATTAAGGAGCTCAGTGTTCATTCCGGCATTTCGGAGACGGCCTTAGAGAGCGAACTCCAAAATCTGCCCTCCGTTGAAACAAGGAGAACGGAAACAAGCGAAAAACCGCCTGAAGCTGCAATTCCCCGCATTGACTTGATCTCAAGCCGCCTGTTATCCTTGGCTTTCGGTGATGCTGTACTCCTCAAAACAGTGGATGGTTTGAGGGATTGGCTGCCGGATGACTGGCGGCGGGTTTTGGAAAATCCGCAAGACGAAAAACTCGGTTTGATTGAAATGCGTTCGAGCTACGAGTTTGCCCTAAAGGAACCCGAGATTTTAAAAACCGAATTCAATGAACTGGTGAAACAACTCCAGATTGAATCGCTAAAGCGCCAAATGGAAGAACTCCGTGAAGAAATCCGTCTCGCCCAGAACAAAGGTGACGACGATGCTCTTTCGGAAGTAATGGTGAGATTTAACGTTTTGGCGGGAAGACTGCAGAACCTTAAATGAAAAAAAGACAAAAAAAGGTAAAGAAAATTAAAAAGGGAAAGAAAAAAACCTTGCGCAAGCCCGCGAGGGAAGCGGTGAGAAACAGAATCCTTAAAATCGGTGAGGATTATCTTGAAGCGCTTGAAGATTTAATAAGGCGCGGCCGGGGCCGGGGATTCGTGACCGACGCCGAAGTGCTGAATTACTTCCCGAAAATAGAGCAAAACCTCGGTTTCTTGGAGAAGGTCTACGACCGGCTGGAGAAAGAAGGCATTAAGGTCAGGGAATCCGGGTCAATCATCGCCGGCGGCGAAGAAATCAGCGCCAAGGAACTATCGGACGCGACGCGAATTGACCAGAATCTGCCGGATGCCGTTCAGATGTACCTGAAAGAAATCGGCCGGACGGCGCTTCTCACTTCCAAAGAGGAAAAAGAACTCGCCCGCCGGATTGAAAAAGGCGACGAGATTTCCAGAAAGAAACTTATTCAGGCGAACCTCCGGCTTGTCGTGTCGCTTGCCAAGCGCTACGTGAACCGCAGTCCGCATCTTTCCATTCTTGATTTGATTCAGGAGGGGAACATTGGCCTTTCCCGGGCGGTGGATAAATTCGATTACCGCAAGGGGTTCAAGTTTTCCACTTACGCCACCTGGTGGATTAGGCAGGCCATTACAAGGGCGCTTGCCGATTACTCGCGGACCATCCGCATTCCGGTGCATATGGTTGAGACCATCACCAAATACACCCAAACCAAACGCCGGCTGATGCAGGAGCTCGGCCGCGAACCGCTGCCTGAGGAAATCGCAACGGAAATGAATTTGGACGTGGAGAAAATCCGCTACATCCAGAAAATTTCCCAGGAAGTGATCTCCCTTGAATCGCCGGTTGGCGACGACGATGAGGATTCCACTCTCTCCGACTTCATCAAGGATGAAACGAGTTTAAGCCCAGACCAGCTTGCGAGCCAGGCGCTTTTGAAGGACCAAATCCGGGAAATTTTGGGCGACCTCACCGAACGGGAGCGGAAAATTCTTTCGATGCGGTTCGGTTTGGACGACAACATCACTCACACCTTGGAAGAAGTGGGAAAAGTTTTCGGCGTGACCCGCGAGCGCATCAGGCAGATTGAAGCGAAAGCTCTGGATAAAATCCGGCAGCATCATAAATCCAAAAAACTGGAAGGATATTAAGCAAATGTCTAACAAAACACTTTTTGTTGTCGGTTTAATATTGTTTTTAGGTCTCGGTTCTTCGGCCCTCGCCCACGAAGATGCCTCGGGTGCGAGCATTGACTTAGGAGTGGGAAATCCTTTGATTTTGCCCGCCAACCCCCTTTATTTTTTTAAAGAACTGGGTCGCGATGTCAGACGTTTATTTACCTTCAACAAGGAGGCGAAGGCGCTTTTGGAATTGGAAATTTTGAACAAGAAAGCCGCGGAAATTAAATCTCTGGAAGAAAAGGAAAAAACCGAAGACGTCGTGAAAGCCATTCAGAAATATAAAAAGAGCGCTCTATCCCTCGCCGGACGGGTAAGCTCGCTAAAGCAAAGCGAGGCGGTGAAATATGAAAAACTGGTCGGCCTCTTGACCGACAAGCTTTTGAGACACCACGAACTTTTTGTGGAAATTTTGAGCCATAATGAGGATTTTAAGAAAGAAATAGAAGACACAAGAATCGTTTTGGATAAAGTAAGCGTCGCCATGGTGGTGAATTTTGAGAATCCGAACGATTTCAAGAAAATTTTCGAGGAGGCGGTGGCAAATTACAAAGACGGCACCCTTAAGGAGTTTAACGCCGTTCATGTTTTAGACAGAATTGAAGACCAACTGCCGGAGGAGGTGCGGGATAAAATCGTCTCCCTCAAAGACGATTTGATTTTGAGGTTTGAGGGCCGGTTTCGGGCCGAATCAAACGAAGATTTCATTAAGGTCCTGGACGAACTGACCATTAATAACCTCGAAGAACTAAAAGTTTTTGACGAAGTGAGGGAAAAGATCAGTGATTCCGGCCTGAAAAGCAAAATGAACTTAGTCCGGCAAAAAGCGTTTCTTGCTGCTGAAGAAAACGCTCTTACTGACCAGAGGGCGGCTGCCGAAATAATCGGTGCTGCCGAGGCATCAGTCCTGGAACTGGAAGGAAAAGTCGCCGCATCCGGCGCCGAGACGCAGAAGTCGGTAAGGAATCTTTTAGAAAAAGCCGATTTCCATTTTGAACAAGCCAAGAAATTTTTTGATGGCGGTGAGTATGGTTCGGCCTTCGGCCAGGCGACCGCGGCTCTCGCGGAAGCGGAGAACGGTTTGGACCAGCTCGGCAAGGGGAGCGAGGATTTGTCTTCGGAAAATCTTGATTTAAGGAAGGAGTTCGACGAGTTGAAAGCCCGAGCTAAAGCGGAGAATCTGACCCCGGATGTCGTTCCTGACCTCTACGAACTTTTTGACGAGGCGGAAAAGCAAGTACTTGAGGCGAAGGCTGTAGAGAGCTTACGGGCGGTGAAAATTCTCCTGGCTGAGATTGAAGCGAAAATCCGGGCGAGAGAAAATTAATAAATGAAATCCGAGGATATAAGAAAAAAATTTCTGGAGTTTTTCGCAAATAGGGGACACGCTATCGTGCCTTCGTCCTCGCTTATTCCCGATGACCCGTCGGTGCTCCTCACCACCGCCGGCATGCAGCAATTCAAGCGGTATTACACCGGCGAACTTGACCCGATGAAGGATTTTGGGAGCTATAACACGGCTTCGATTCAGAAATCGTTCAGAACTTCGGATATTGACGAGGTCGGCGACGAGTCACATCTCACCTTTTTTGAAATGCTCGGGAATTTCTCGTTCGGTGGGTATTTCAAGGAGAAGGCGGTAGAGTACGGCCGCGAATTCATTGAGGACGTGATGGGTTTGAAAATAGATTACGTAACGGTTTTTGACCCGACCAAGGTGCCGGCGGGCGACTGGCGGAAAGGCGTTCCCCGCGATGACGAATCGCGTGCCATTTGGGAAAAACTTGGCGTTAAAGATATCCGCGCCGAGGGGACGGAAGTGTTTTGGGGGCCGACCGGAGCGGAGGGACCCTGCGGTCCGACCACGGAAATTTATGTAAACGGCGTGGAGGTTTGGAACATTGTTTTCAACGAGTTCTATTGCGATAAAAACAGGAAGTTAGCGCCTCTAAAAACGCCGGGCGTGGATACCGGTATGGGTTTGGAGCGTTTGGCGATGGTTGCCCAAAATGTGCCGACCATTTTTGAAACAGATTTGTTTAATCCATTGATTAGTCTTATATCTGGGAAATTGCCTATGCGTGTACGACGTATAATTTCAGATCATATCCGAGGCATAGCCTTTTTAGTTTCCGATGGAGTGCGTCCATCGAACAAAGATGCTGGATACATGCTTCGTAGATTAATGAGGCGGGTTATTGCTTATGCTTACAGAGATAATATTGGTTCTCCGCCGCAGGATATATTGAGACTCGTAGTCGACCAATACAGAAAGTTTCCTGATTATCGTAATTTGAATTCAGATATCGTTATTAAAGTCTTTAGCGAAGAGTATGAAGGATATAAGGAAAAAGTTGGTCCAGAAATTAAAGCTACAGAGAAGATTTTTTCTGAGTACAAAGCACAGGGGAAAAAATTAATCCCTCCCGCGGTTATTTTCGGTTTACATCAAAGCGCAGGTGTTACTTTTGATATATCAAGCGATATAGCGGAAGAATTAGGGGTAGAAGTTGACAGGAAGGCATTTGAGCAAGATTTGGATCGCCATAAGAAAATATCCCGTGCCGGGGGTGAGAAAAAGTTCGGCGGCCACGGCCTCATATTGAATACCGGTGAGCTTAAAGCGGGAAGCGAGGAGGAACTGAAAAAAGTGACGCGGCTTCACACCGCCACTCACCTTTTGAACCAGGCGCTCCGCGACGTTTTGGGAAAAGATGTTCGGCAGATGGGTTCGGATATCACCGTAGAACGGACGCGTTTTGACTTCACATTCCCCAGAAAAATGACCGCGGACGAGGTAAAGAAAGTAGAAAAAATCGTAAATGAAAAAATAGAGGAGAATTTGCCGGTGGGTTTCAAGGAAATGCCGAAAACCGAAGCGGAGGCAACCGGCGCCCTGCATTTTTTCAAAAGCAAGTACCCGGAACGGGTAAAGATTTATTATGTCGGCAAATCATTGGAGGATGCCTGGAGCAAAGAGTTCTGCGGCGGTCCGCACGTGACCCGTATCGGCGAGATCGGCAAATTCAGAATCATCAAGGAAGAAGCATCTTCGGCCGGCGTCCGCCGAATACGCGCAATCGTGGGATGAATTTGAGCCAAATAATAAAAAAAGGCGGCGTTGGCGTCATCCCGACCGACACCGTTTACGGCATCGTCGGTTCGGTTTTCTCCCGCAGAGCGGTGGAAAGGATTTACCGCTTGCGCAAACGCGACCGCCGAAAGCCGTTTATTGTTTTGATTTCCGGATTTGGCGACCTGAAAAAATTAAGCGTAAAACCGAATAAGGAAACGACATCTCTTTTGAAAAAACTGTGGCCGGGGCCGGTAAGCGTGATTTTACCCTGCAAAAACAAAAAATTCGCTTATATTCACCGCGGCACAAGTTCCGTTGCTTTTCGTCTACCTAAGGACATTTGGCTCCGGAATTTTTTGAAGAAAACCGGGCCGCTTGTCGCGCCTTCCGCCAATTTAGCCGGCAAACCGCCGGCTAAAACCATTGCCGAAGCGAGAAAGTACTTCGGAAACAAGGTTGATTTCTATTTTAATAAAGGCAGACGCGGGGGAGCGCCTTCAACTCTTGTGGAGATAAAGAGGTAGGGATTATACTCTAAAACGGATGAAGACGGAGAAAAAAATATTCCTGGAGAAAAAAGATGATGTTCAGTTCGCACTCCAGGCACTTCGTGAGACGCCGGCCGAACTGGTTATTTTAAACATTCCCCAGGAGTCGGTTTTAGGCAGAACCATAGATAATTTTCATACTCTAAAGAACAAAGCATCGGTTTTTCAGAAAGAAATTTCCATTGAGTCCTTAGACGATAAAATTTTGGAGATGGCAAACGCTGCCGGTTTAAAAAGCTTGAACCCGCTTTTTCGCCGAAGCGAAAAATTAATCTCCGACATTGTGCTGAAATCAAAACCGGTTCCTAAGTTCAAGGCCCCGCGGAGGCTGGAAACTGAAGTTGAAGCTCCGCCGGAGGTAAAGCCGAAAATTGAAAAGAGGCCGGAATTGCCGAAAGTTTTCTTTGAGCCGAAAGAACCGTCCCCGAAAGTAATTTCTTTCCAAGAGCCAAGAATCATCATGAAGCGGCCGAAATCGCGGATGAGGCGATTCGTTTTCGTTGCCTTTTTGGTTCTGTTTGTTTCCGGCGTTTTCATTTTTGCGACGAACGTTTTACCCAAAGCGAATATCACTATAACCCTCAAAAAATTTCCAACATCTTTCAACGAAACAGTTTGGGCCGAAACGTCGGCGAAGGAAGCTGATGCCGGAACTAATATTATCTTGCCAGCCGAACTTATCGCCGCCAAGAAGAATTTGACGATGAATTTCCTGGCCACCGGCAAGGAAGAAGTGGAGCGCAAAGCCAAAGGGATGCTAACTGTTTACAACGCTTTCAGTTCCGAGCCCCAGGCGCTTGTTGCAAACACGAGATTTCTTTCACCTGACGGGAAAATTTTCCGCCTGACTGCGAAAGCCACCGTCCCCGGCGCGAAAATCGTGGACAATAAAATCGTGCCTTCGAAAATTGACGTGGCGGTGACTTCCGACAAGCCCGGCGAGGAATACAATGTGCCAGCCTCCGCGAAATGGCGGATTCCCGGGTTTCAAGGAACACCCCGCTATGAAGGTTTCTACGCCGAATCCGTGAGCGCCATGAGCGGCGGCTTTGTGGGCGAATTGCCCACGCCGACCGAAAACGATTTAGAGAAAGCGAGGACCGTAGTGACGGAGACTTTGAAGAACGCTCTCACGAACGAAACCAACATTCTTATTACTTCGCGCTTCAAGCTTTTTGACGAAGCGAAGCAATTTAGGTTTTTGACCGAACGGATTGACGAAGCCGATGAGGACGGCAATTTCGGCTTTTTCGGCGAAGCCGAACTCAAGTATCTGGTTTTTGAGGAAAAAATGCTGAAGAGTGTTCTGGAAAATAAATTGAGGTCCGCCGTGCCGGAGAAAAAAACGAGCGTCCGAGATTTTGCTTTGGAGTATGCTGAACCGAAAGTTGATTTTGCCTCCGGTCGGCTGGAGTTTAATGCCTCCGGCTCCATTGTTTTTACTTCCGCGATTGAAGCTAATAAACTCAAGGCGGAACTCGCTGGCCTTAGCGAGGAAAAATTGCGGCAGACGGTTTTTTTCCTGCCCGGCCTTGAAAAAGCGAACGTTTCCCTTTGGCCGTTTTGGGTCGGCCGCGTGCCCAAAAACGAAGACCGCGTGAAAATTGAGATAAATTGACAATAATTTTTGATTTTGATAGGATTTCAAACTGACATCGTTAAATGACGCGTGAGCAAAAAGGCGTAAAAGCCGAGGGTATGGTTTTTGAGGCGTTGCCGGGACTCCTGTTCCGAGTCCGTCTGGACGACGGCAAGGAAGTGCTCGCCCATCTCGCTGGCAAAATGAAAATCAACTACATTCGCGTTATTCCCGGCGATCGGGTGATCGTGGAAATGCCCAGCGCCGAAGACAGACGCGGCCGCATCGTGAGACGATTCTAGATTTTATGAAAGTCAGGACTTCGGTCAAGAAAATCTGCAGCAACTGCAAGATAGTCCGGCGCCACGGCCGACTTTACGTTATCTGCAAGAATCCGAAGCATAAACAAAAACAAGGTTAATTATGAGAGTAGTTGGAGTAAATATTCCCGACAATAAAAAAGTAGAAATAGCTTTGAGCTATCTTTACGGCGTTGGCCGTTCGCTTGCGGAGAAAATTTTGGCGGAAGCGGGCATTTCGACCGGAAAGAGAGCGAAAGACCTGACCGCCGAAGAGGTGAATAAAATCCAATCCATTCTTGAAAAAAAGTACAAGGTGGAAGGAGAACTTCGCCAGATTGTGAAGCAGAATATTTCCCGCCTGAAGGAAATTCAGGCCTACCGCGGCTTGCGCCACGTAAAGAAACTGCCGGTGCGGGGCCAGCGGACAAAGAGCAATTCAAGAACGGTCCGCGGCAACGTCCGGAAAACGGCCGGTAGCGGCAAGAGAAAAGTTGAACTGAAATAATTATGGGAAAAAAGAAAGTAATCCAAAAATCGGAAACGGAAGCCGTGAAGGAGCCAGTTGTGACTAAAAAAAAGACCGAGGGCGCCCAGACAAGGTACGAGAAGGGTTTTATTTACATCCAGGCCTCCTACAACAACACGCTCCTTACGGTCACCGACGACAAAGGCAATGTTTTGACTTGGCTCTCCGCCGGCAGTTTGGGTTTCTCGGGACCGAAAAAAGCCACTCCTTTCGCCGCTTCCAAGGTAGCGGAGGCGATTGTGGAAAAAATTCAGAAATCGGGTCCGTCCACGGTTGAGGTTTTCGTGAAAGGCGTCGGTTCCGGCCGGGACGCCGTGCTCCGCTCACTCGCGGCCCAGGGATTGAACATTGTCTCCATTAAGGATATCACTCCGATTCCCCACAACGGTCCGCGGCCGAGAAAAGTCAGGCGAGTTTAGGTAATTCAAATTAGCTATGAGAAAAATAACCGAAAAAAAGGAGAGGTATTTAGGCGTCAAGCTTTTTTTGAAGCCGGAGCGCTGTTCGAGTCCCAAGTGCGTGATGATCCGCCGGCCTTACCGGCCAGGCGTCCACGGCGCAAAAAGAAGGGGGCCGGTTTCCGATTACGGCCGGCAGCTCCGGGAAAAGCAGAAAATTCAGATTGTCTACGGCCTCACGAACCGCCAGATGTGCAACCTTTTCAAGGAGCCATTAGGGAAAATTCTTTTGATTTTAGAGCAGCGGCTGGACAGAGTAGTGTATCTTTTGGGTTTGGCGCCCTCGCCCCGGGTCGCCCGGCAGTTTATTTCCCACGGCCATATTCAGGTGAATCAAAGGAAGGTGACAATTCCTTCCTTCCATGTTAAAGTGGGTGACATTGTGGGTATTCGGCCCGAGTCGCGGAAAGCCAAAATTTTTGAAGGCCTACCAGAGAAATTGAAGCAGTACCAACCGCCGGCCTGGCTTGAACTCAATAAAGAAGAACTGAAGGGCAAATGTGTCGCGAACCCGCGGGCCGAAGAAATAAACCTTGGCGCTGACGCCAATTTAGTCGGTCAGTTTTATTCAAGGTGAAATAATTTTACTTATATGAAGTATTCACATCTGAGCGAAACAGTATCGATTAAAAAAGTTTCCGAAGACGGAAAAAAAGGGGTTTTTCACGTTGAGGGCCTCTATACAGGTTACGGTCAGACGGTCGGCAACGCCTTGCGCCGTGCCCTTCTTTCGTCGCTTCCCGGCGCGGCCATAACCCAGATTAAAATCAAAGGTGTGGACCATGAATTTTCAACGCTGCCCGGCATGGTGGAAGACGCCGTTGAACTCACGCTGAATTTAAAAAAAGTCCGGTTTCATTTCTTCGCCGACGAGCCGCAGACTTTGAAACTCCACGTCAAAGGCGAGCGCGAAGTGAAGGCGGGTGACATTGAGTCGACGACGCTCGTCAGAGTGGTAAATCCCGAGCTTCGCATCGCCACTTTAACCAAGAAAAACGCCGATTTGGACATGGAGCTTACGGTTGAAAAAGGTTTGGGCTACGTGCCTTCGGAGTCGCGCCGCCTAGAACGGCTCTCCGTGGGAACCATCGTGCTTGATGCCATTTTTTCGCCGGTCACGCGGGTTGAATTTTCGGTGGAGGATATGCGGGTCGGCGAACGCACCGATTATAACCGCTTGGAACTTGAAATCGAAACTGACGGGTCCTTAAGTCCCTCGGAAGCGCTCCATAAAGCGGCCAATGTTCTGAAGGATCATTTTGAAAAAGTTTCAGACATTCCGGTTGTTAAAGTTGAAACGGAGGCCATGCCTACCGGCAGGCAGGCGCCGAAAGAAGGTAGCAAGAAAAAACCGAGAGCGAAGAAGGCGAAATTATGAGGCACTTAGCGAAGGGCAGAAAATTCGGCCTCACAAAAGGTAAGAGAAAAGCGTTTTTGAAAACGCTTGCGGGGAATTTCATTAAAAAAGAGAGAATTGTGACGACCGAGGCGAGAGCCAAGGAAATCCGGCCGCTCGTCGAGCGGTTTGTAAGCTACGGCAAGCGCAGAAATTTGCAGGGACTTCGGCTTCTTCTTCAAAAACTTCCCAAAGAAGCCGCTTATAAGGTTTATTACGAAATTGCCCCCCGTTATGAAGGTCGCCGCGGCGGCTACGTTAGAATCGTGAAGCGCGCGGCCGCGAGGCGCGGCGACGGCGCAAAAATGGCCACCATTGAATTCGTTTAACTATGGCCGAATACGTTATTGACGCAAAAAACAAAAAACTCGGACGACTGGCGAGCGAAATCGCGGTTATTCTCCAAGGCAAAAAAAATCCGACCTACGAACCTAAAGAAGCCGGCAGCGACCGCGTCGTCGTAAAAAACGTGGCCGGTTTGACTTTAAGCGGCCGCAAAACGAAACAAAAAGTTTATTATAAGCACACCGGTCCTTTGGGTCACCTCAAAATCAGGAAATACGAGGAAGTTTTCGCGAAAAACCCGGCCTGGGTGCTCCGCCACGCTGTTTCCCTGATGTTGCCCAAAAACCGTCTCCAAAAAGCAAGGATGAAAAGATTGGTCATTCTAGTAAAATAATTTATGGAAAAACAAAAAACAAGAGCCAAAGTGAAGAAAATAGAAGAGAAACCCGTCCCCAAGGAACGTTATTTTGAGGGCTTAGGCAGGCGAAAAACGGCGGTCGCGCGGGTGCGGATCGTAAAAGGCAACCGCGACGAAGTTATTATAAACGGCCGGGAACTTATGAAATATTTCCCGCTTCAAAAGCAGGCAAACACGGCCGTTTCAGCTTTCAAGCAGCTTTCCCTTAAGGGCTATAAAACGAGTGTCAGGGTTTCAGGCGGCGGCGCGAGCGCCCAAGCCGAAGCGGTTCGGTTGGGTGTTGCCCGTGCTTTGGTTCTAATGGACGCCGAACTTCGTTCGCGCCTTAAAGCGCTCGGATTCTTAAGGCGCGACCCGCGAATGGTGGAGCGGAAGAAATACGGGCTACGCAAAGCGCGAAGACCGCAGCAGTGGCGAAAGCGCTAAAGCGAGGTCTTTAAAACTTCTCCAGCTTTCAAAAAATACAAGTCGTTTCCGCTTATGGCGTAATTCGCCACATCTTCGGCAATGTCCTCGGCGTTCAAGCCGTCGCGGGTGTCAAGTTCCGTGACCCAGAGATTGCCCCCTCGGAGGCCGATAAAATGGTTGGTTTTTGGAAGCCAGGTTACATTTTCAAGTTTGTTTTCGTCGCCTGCCGGAAGAATGATGTTTTTTGTAAAGACCTTATATTCAATGTCGCTTTGGTAATCGTCGAGATATAAAACCTGGAGCGAGCCGTCAGTTTTCGCGATGGCCAACCTTTTTTCTTCAGGTGAAAGAACGGCGGTAAAAACTCCGTCGTCAAGGAGTGTGCTTGTCGCCGCGTTTCGGTTGTAAAGATAGAGTTTGTAAGATTCGTTCAAAAAGATGATTCTTCCGCCTCGCCCAACGATGAGGTTCAGATTTTTAGGGCCCACGAGGGGATAACTCGACCTGATCTTTAAAAGAAGGTTTATGACGTTCAGGTTCTCGCCGTCCCACAAGACGACTTCGCTTCCGCTTACGGCAAAATCATCGATTTTTTCCGAAAAAGCCAGTCTTTCGAGAGAGAGTTTTTTGAAATCCAGCGCGTAGAGGGAATTTTGGGTTGAAATAAGGATTTTCTGCGGCGTGAAGGGATGAAACAGAACTTTCTTAATGGGCACAACGCCTTGCAGGAGGAGTTGCCTTTGTTTTAAGGAGTTGAAAAGCTGGCTCAAATTCGTGGCGGACGAAGGATCATCCAAATCGAAGAGGAAAAAATTATTATTATCTTTCGTCACCACAAATTTAGAGTTCGGCCCGCCGAGCAGAATGTCGTTCCCCCGCAGTATCACTTCATTGTTAAAGAGGAGCTTATTTTCCTCGTCCCGAAAAATAAGTCCTTTTTCCGTGAGATAAAAATTTTCCGTTTTTTCATTGATTTTTTCGGTTTCGGGCGTCACGGGCCACAATTTAATTTGGGAAACCGAGGTAATGAGACCGGATTTAACGGAGAGCGTTTTCCGCCAGGGACGAAAACCGGGTTTTGATACTTCAATTTCATATTCGCCTGGGGAGAGGTTCCTGATGAGCGAACCGGTTTCAAAGAGACCGGAGGAGCCGCTTGTTTTTTTGCCGTTCAAACGGATTTCGGCATCAGCGGGTGAATGCTTCAAAAACAGGCCGCCGGTTTTGACGATTTGGAGATGTTTCAGGTCAAGAACCATCCCTTGGGCGGTAAGAACAAGATAGGCACTGACTATGATAAAAACGGCGGCGAAGAATAAAAAAAGCAGCCGTCTGGTTTTCAAATTCATATGGGATAGTATACTTTAAAGGACATGAAATTCGTAGTTAGGGGCGGTAAACCATTGAAGGGAGAAGTTAAGCTCGCCGGCGCCAAGAACGCCGCGACAAAGTTGCTCGTTGCGTCCATTTTAAGCGAAGAGCCTTCAGTTTTGGAAAATTTTCCGATTATCGGCGATACGGCAATTACCGCGGGCCTCTGCGAAGAATTGGGAAGCGAAATTTTAAAAGACGGCAATACTGTTTCCATCAAAACGCCGGTCATTAAAAACACCAGGGTCGGCTTGCTCACCCGCCGCAACCGGATTCCCGTTTTGGCCTTAGGACCGCTTCTTGCGAGAGCCGGCCGAGCCGAAGTGCCGGTCGTAGGCGGCGATAAAATCGGCGCCCGGCCGGTTGATATTCATCTGGAGGCGTTAAAAAAGCTTGGAGCCGAAGTTACGATTTCCGGTGCTTCTTACGAAGCCAAGGCGCCGGAGGGCTTACGGGGAGCAGAGATAACCTTCCGTTTTCCTTCGGTCGGGGCGACCGAAAACACACTCCTTGCCTCGGTTTTAGCCAAGGGCAAAACCGTCATGAGAAATGCGGCTCTTGAGCCCGAGATAATGGACTTAATCAAATTTTTGCAGAAAATGGGGGCGATTATCGAGCTTGGGGCGAACCGCACAATTTATGTGGAGGGCGTCTCGCGCCTGCGGGGAGCAAAACACAGTATTTTGCCGGATCGGAACGAAGCGGTTTCTTTTGCCTGTCTTGCGGTCGTGACGGGGGGCGATATCTTCGTAAAAGACGCCGTTCAGGAACATTTGATAACTTTTTTGAACACCTTACGGAGAATCGGCGGCGACTACGAGGTGGTTAATGGAGGTGTGAGATTTTGGAGAGCCGGCAAACTTACGCCCACTAGCATTGAAACCGACACCCATCCGGGTTTCATGACCGATTGGCAGCAGCCGCTTGCCATACTTCTCACGCAGGCCGAGGGCGTTTCAAAAATCCACGAGACCGTTTACGAAGACCGTTTCAGCTACACCAAGGACTTGAATTTAATGGGAGCGGATATTATTGTGACTACGGAGTGTCTCGGTAGTTTGCCTTGCCGTTTCTCCGGAAAATTTCCCCATAGTGCGACGATAAGTGGACCGACGCCCTTGAAAGGAATGAAGTTGGAAGTGCCGGATTTGCGGGCGGGGATGGCGCACCTGACCGCCGCTTTAATCGCCGAGGGGGAGTCCGAAATTTCGGGCGTGGAGGAAATCGACCGCGGTTACGAAAGGATAGATGAGAGATTGAGATATTTGGGCGCCGACATTAAAAGAATTGACGATTAACTCAAAAATGTTTGTAAGAAAAATAGGCATTGATTTGGGAACGACGAATACTTTGGTTTTTTTACCTGACAAAGGCATCGTCATCAACGAACCAACCGTCGTTGCTCTCCGCCGGCCCGATAACGGCGTTTTGGCGGTTGGCGCCGAGGCCAAAGAAATGGTGGGGCGCACACCCGACAATATCGTCACCTACAAACCTTTAAAAGACGGCGTCATTGCCGAGTATTACATCACTCAAGCGATGCTCAAATATTTCATTGCCAAAAGCATCGGTCCTTTCAACGTTTTCCGGCCAGAGGTGGTCATTTCTGTGCCGGCCGGCATTACTTCCACCGAGTATCGGGCGGTCATGAATGCGGCCCGGGAGGCCGGCGCTCGCGAAGTTTATCTCGTTAAGGAGCCGCTTTTGGCTTCCTTGGGTGCCGGTATCCCCATTCATTCTTCGGAAGGGAATATGATTGTGAATATCGGCGGCGGCACGACGGAGGTCGCCATCATTTCCTTGGGTGGCATTGTTGCCTGGGCGAGCCGGCGGGTGGCCGGCAACCGTTTTGACCAGGCCGTTTCCGAGTATATCAAGAAAAAATACGGCCTCGCGATTGGCGAGAGCACGGCCGAGAACATCAAAATCGCGGTGGGCAGCGCCTTGCCGAACCGGACGAAGCTTGAGGCGAAAATCCGCGGCCGCGACTTGCTCTCCGGCTTGCCGCGGGATTTGGTGGTGAATTCCAATGAGGTGGCGGAAGCGATTAATCCGTACTTAATAGAGATAATGGATGCGGTCCAGTCGGTTTTCAACGTCACGCCGCCGGAACTCGCGGCTGATATCATGGAAAAAGGCATTATTCTTTCGGGCGGCAGCGCCCAACTTCGGAATTTGGACGAATTTTTCAAGCGGTCTTTGGGGGTGGCGGCCTACATTGCGGAGGACCCGTTTTTCTGCGTTGCCCGCGGCACGGCGACGATCTTGAATCACCTCGACGTTTATAAGCGGACGCTTTTGACCAAACGATGACGGAGCTTTACGGTCACGAGGGTAAACTTGCCGCTTTTCAAAAACTGATCGAAAGCGGCCTCTTGAGCCACGCTTATCTTTTTTACGGCGCTCCCGGGATAGGTAAGTTTCATTTTGCGAAAATTTTGGCTCGGAGAATGGAATTCGGCGCCGTTTCGCCTAAAAAAGAACCGTTCTTAGACACCTTTTTTATTGAACCGGATGAAAAAGGAACAATCGGAGTGGAGACAGTCCGCGAAATCAGAAAATTTTTGTCGCAAAAGCCCTTCCGGTCAAGCCGCCGGCTTGCGGTTGTCCGGGACGCCGAGGCCTTAACCAGGGAAGCACAAAGCGCGATGCTCAAAATCGTTGAAGAGCCGGGAGAGGCGGCACTCATTGTTTTTATAGCGCACGACCCGCAAGTCCTTTTTGCGCCGCTCCGCTCACGGCTATTAAGGATTTATTTCCGCCATTTCAGAAAAGAAGAACTTGAATCGATTCTTGTGGGCCTTAAAGTAAGCGCCCGGGATGCTAAATCAATCGCTTCAAAATCGTTCGGCCGCCTGGACTTGGCTCTTCGCTTCGCTAAAGGAAAGAAAATAAGGACCGATGATTTATTTGAAGAAATAACCCAGGAAATTCTCAATCTTTATTTTAAGGGAGTTAAAGCGGAATCCGGGAAACTTTCAGAGCTCCTTAGTCGGGCAACGGCTGCGGTGCGCTTCAATCTCAATGCCAATCTTCAGCGCAAGGCCCTGGAATACATAATGGAGCAATGAACGATTTTATTTCCGATTTTAAAACTAAACTCTCCGCCGTTCTTTCCGATTTCAAAAAGGAATTGGGCGGGATTCGGACGAATCGCCCGACGCCGGCTATTTTGGAAAACATCCGGGTGGAGTATTACGGCCAAAAATTACCCCTCAATCAGGTTGCCTCGATCGCCATTGAACCGCCGCGCGACATCGTGGTTTCCGTTTGGGATGCTTCGGCTATCCCCGAAGTCGTGAAGGGCATTGAATCGGCCTCAATGGGCTTATCGGCCGCCCCCCAGGGCAACATCGTCCGGGTTCATTTGCCGGAGCTCTCCACCGAACGGCGGGCGGAACTTACCAAACTTGTGGGACGCATTGCTGAAGATTACCGCATCAAGGTGCGGCACCTCCGGGATGAGGTTAATAAACACGCGGAAAATCTTTTCAAAAGCGGAGAAATCAACGAGGATATGAAGTTCAAATCAAAGGAAAAAATCCAGGAAGAGACGGAAAAAACCAACAAAGAGATTGAAACGGCCCTTGAGGGAAAAATCAGGGAAATAAAGGAATGATCATCGTTCTTGTCGTCGTCGGCCTGTCGCTTTTGATTTTAGTCCACGAATTCGGCCACTTTTTGGCCGCCAAACTATCGGGCGTCAAAGTGGAGGAATTCGGTCTGGGTTTTCCGCCGCGCCTCTTCGGTAAAAAAATAGGCGAGACGATTTACAGCATAAACCTCCTGCCTTTCGGCGGCTTTGTGAGAATTTTCGGTGAGGACGGAAGCGAGGAAACCAAGCGGGACGAGAAAAGTTTTTCCAATCAGCCCATCTCACACCGTTCGGCGATAATTCTCGCCGGTGTCATCATGAACGTAATCCTTGGCTGGCTTATCTTGAGCTTGGTTTTCGCAATCGGCGCGCCGGAACATTTGATGATTGCCGAAGTTGCCCCCGGCTCACCGGCCGCCGAAGCCAAATTGAAAAGCGGCGACGTCATTTTGGAAGCGAGAACCAGAGAGGTTTTAAGCGACCCGGTGAGAAGCAGCGCTTTTGTGGATTTGGTGGAGAACGCCCCAGGAGAAGTTTTTTTGAAGCTAAAGCGGGGCAAGGATGTTTTTGAGACGACTCTCGCACCCCGGAGGGAACCGCCCGCGGGGCAAGGACCGATTGGCGTGAGTTTGGTGGAAATCGGAATTCCCTCCGAGCCAATTCTTAAAAGTTTTTACCGGGGGCTCACCGCCACTTTCCGAACCTTAGTTTTGGTTGCCGTAGGCCTTTGGACATTTTTCAGCCGGCTTTTCGTCTCGCCCGAAGTGCTGGAAACCGTGGCCGGCCCGGTCGGCATTTTCGCCCTCTCGGCTCAGGCCGGTTATTTGGGCCTTGTTTATCTTTTTCAACTTCTCGCTTTCATTTCTTTGAACTTGGCGGTTTTGAATCTTATTCCTTTTCCGGCTCTGGATGGCGGTCGTTTTCTTCTTCTTATTATTGAAAAAATCAAAGGTAAGCCGATTTCGCGCCGCTTTCAGGTTGTCGTTAACGCCGCGGGCTTCGTTTTTCTCATTGTTTTAATGCTCATCGTCACTTGGCGCGATGTACTCCGCATCTTAGAGTGATATTATTAATTCAAGATGGCTAATTCCTCGGGAAACAGTAAAGACGTAGTTTACTTCGGCCGGACCGATTTTCGGGGCGAGAACCGGCTCTTCGGCGTGAAGCGCGCCGATCGGCGCCAGCACATGTATGTTATCGGCAAGACCGGCACCGGCAAGAGCGCGCTCCTGCACAATATGATCGTCCAAGATATTGCAAACGGCGAAGGCGTTTGCGTCGTTGACCCCCACGGCGAACTCGTTGAGGATATTCTCTCCAAAATTCCCGAGGAGCGGCTAGAGGATGTGATTTATCTTAATCCGGCCGACACCGAACATTACGTCGGCTTCAACGTGCTGGAGTTGCCGGACCCGAAATACAAACATCTGGTCGCCTCCGGCTTAATGGGAATTTTCACCAAAATCTGGGCGAATGTCTGGTCGGCGCGGATGGAGTACATCTTGAACAACGCCGTCCTCGCCCTACTGGACACGCCCAATTCCACGCTTTTGGGTATTACCCGAATACTCGTTGATAAGGAGTACCGGCAGAAAATTATCGCCAATCTCAAGGACCCGGTGGTGAAGGCCTTTTGGGTTCACGAATACGAAGAATGGCAGGATAAATTCCGTAACGAAGCCATCGCTCCCATTCAGAATAAAGTCGGCCAGTTCCTTTCAACCGCCCTCATTAGGAACATTGTGGGGCAGGCCAAAAGCACGATAGACATTTTTAAAATAATGAACGAGGGAAAAATTTTTATCGTAAATCTTTCTAAAGGCAGAATCGGCGAAGATAATTCTGCTCTCCTTGGAGCCATGATTATCACCAAAATCCAGCTCTCGGCCATGGAGCGCGTCCGCCTTCCCGAGGAGGAACGGGTGGATTTTTATCTCTATGTCGATGAGTTTCAGAATTTCGCGACCGATTCCTTCGCGGGCATTTTGTCGGAGGCCCGCAAATACCGCCTCAATCTGATTTTGGCCCATCAGTACGTGGGCCAGCTCGTGACCGAAACTTCCACCCGGGTGCGGGATGCCGTTTTCGGCAACGTCGGGACAATGATTATTTTCCGGGTGGGGGCGGCTGATGCTGAATATCTGGAGCCGGAATTTACGCCGGAATTCACGATTCAGGATATCGTCAATCTCCCGAACTACCACGTTTATTTGAAACTGATGGTAAACGGCGTGACAAGCCGCCCTTTTTCTTCCCGGACCCTGCCGCCGTTTAAGGTCCAAGCCTCGCCACTTATCAAGGAAAAAGTGATTGCTTCTTCCGTGAAGCGTTATGGCCGGCCGAGAGTGGTGGTGGAAGAAGAAATCAACCGCTGGAGCGGGATTATGGCCGGGGAAGGAGGCGCTCCCCCAAGCGGCAAGTATGAAGCGACTTGTTCCATTTGCGGCAAACCGGCGATTGTGCCTTTCAAACCCGAGCCGGGCCGGCCGGTTTACTGCAGCGACTGTTTTGCCAAAATTGAGGCCGGCGAACTAAAGCCGCTCCCCGCCAAACTTTTTACCGGCAAACCTGAAAAGAGATATACAAGCGATTTATCGGCCTTAGGCATTGAATTTGAAGGGTCGCCAAAAAAAGAAACGATGGTGGGTGGGCTCGCCCGCAACGCTTCGCGTAGCGATGCGGGCGGGGGATTTCTAGAGAGAAGGAACCGGCCCGAAAGAAGAAGATATGAGCGCCCGAGGCAGGGTCCGCCACGGCCGCAATCCATTATCCGGGAAAGTTCGGTGCCGGAGGAGACCGAGAAGCCACTGGGGCTTAGTGAACTCACGCCTCAAGAGGAAAAAATCAAACCCGAACGGAGTAAACCCGAGCCGGACGTGGCCGGTCTCCAAGAAGCGCTCCGAAAGGCGCTGGAGAATAAGTAGGGAATTAAAACTTCTTTTCTTACGCCAGACAGCTTCAGCTCGGGCGATTTCCCCCGCCTGTCCATGGGCAGGCGGGGTCAACCCCTCGCTCGCTTTAGATCCGGTGGTATGACGCGTCATACCACCGGATAGCTCGCTCACCCTAAAGGGCTTCGCCGAAGAATTGAGGGGTAAGTCTGGCGCAAAGAAAAGTAGTTTTGATAAGAGAAGAATTTGACAAAATCAGATTTATCTGATATAATTAAAGATAGCACAATGGTATAAGATCACTCTGGTCTTATACCCCTACCAGATGCCCGGACGGGCTCAAAGGGTCGGATGACCCAGGAGGCACAGCAATGTCGTTACTGAAAACGATGTCCCCGAGGGAGCAAGAGAGGATTCAACACGAACGGCTCGTGAACCGGGATTTCCCCTGGTTGTGGGCCGTGAGAAGCGAGTGGGATTTTCCAGCGCAGGAGATGACAGTTCAGTACGCTGGTAAATACAATCCACTTCTCAAGGCGTTTCTTGCCTACAATGACTCCATACTCAAAGAGATTTGGGTTCGAGTTGAGGTCAAACATCCTCGGGGCAAGGACTACACCGGTTACTCTTTCTCCGCGGTGAGGAAAGTAGACGAACCCCGGGATCGCTCTTGGGCGGAGGCGATTTTGTGCAGAGTTCCTTACGGGGGCGTAACTCACCTCGCGATTCTGAGTTACCGTCATCATCAAGACGGCACGGAGGATAGGAGTAGGCGTCAGGTAACGGTCTATCGGCCGATGAAGCCGGAGATGACCCTCGACGCCTTCCTTCTCGAGGCTGTCGAAGAGGCGGAAAAGAACAAGCCGCGGGCGTGGAAATAACCCGCAGTTGCAGAGTTTGGAGGCGACACGAAAGTGCCGCCTCTTTCTTTTTATCCTTTCTCCACCCGTTCTACGTAATCGCCGCTTGCCGTGTTTATGCGGATGATGTCGCCTTCATTGATGAAGAGGGGAACATTTACTTTGGCGCCGGTTTCCAAAGTCACGGTTTTAGTGCCGCCCTGGGCGGTGTTGCCTTTGACGCCCGGCGGCGCTTCCGTCACTTTCAAGTCCATCTTGACGGGCGGTTCGATATTGATGATTTTTTCGTTGAATTTGAAAGCCCGTGCCTCGCTGCCCTGTTTCAAATAATTTGCCGCTTCGCCCACGATGTCGGCCTTGAGGGCAAATCTTGATTTGGGATTGCCAGAGACGTGGAACCAGTACTCCTGCCTGCCGGCAGGCAGGCGCCGCGCATAAATAAACTCAACCGGAATTATCTCAATATCTGCCTCTTTGAACGAGTCGTTCTGGTGGGCGGCGTATTCCCGGACCTTGCCGGAAATTAAATTCTTGATTTTGAGCTGGGCCACGGGCTTGCGCTGCTGCATCCGGACGAAGGCGTAGTCCAGTACCTCATACGGCTCGCCGTCTTTAATGAACAACATCCCGACTTTTAGTTCGTTGTAGGAAAGCATAACGAGAACTATTGTGCCCTAATTCCCAAAAATAATCAACGCCTGGGAACCTGTATAATTAGATTAAATATGACTGAAACAAAGGTCTGCCAAAGTTGCAAACAAAGTTTTGTAATAGAGGCCGAGGATTTTGATTTCTACATGAAAATCCAAGTTCCGCCGCCGACGTGGTGTTCGGATTGCAGAATCATGCGGCGGCTTGCTTGGCGAAACGAGCGAACGCTGTATAAAGCGAAGTGCGCGAATTGCAAGAAAGATATTTTTTCCGCTTACTCACCGGACAAACCATTTCCGGTTTTCTGCCACGATTGCTGGTTTTCCGATGCCTGGGACCCTATAGCCTACGGCCGTGATTATGATTTTTCCAGGCCCTTTTTTGAGCAGTGGGGCGAGCTTTTTCAGGAAGTGCCGCGGCTCAATCTCTGGCAATTGAACTGCGTAAATTCCCCGTACTCAAACATTATCCGCGATGCCAAGAATTGTTACCTTGCTTTTTCCATGGTTGGCGGTGAGGAGGTTTTTTATTCAAAAATCATTGACCGTTCGAAGCAGATTTTTGACAGTTTGCTCGTCGTAGACAGCGAGCTCTGTACAGGGGTGATTTACGGTGCGAAGAATTATAACGTCCACAATTCTCTCTCCGTTAACTCATGCTTGGATTCGTCTTTCTTATTTGACTGCCGGAACGTCAGAAACTGCTTCATGAGTTCCAACTTCCGCAATAAAGAATATGTTTTCAAGAATAAACAGCTTACAAAAGAGCAGTATATTGGAGAATTAAAGAAGATTAATTTCGGCAGTTTTTCGGTTTCCCAGGGCTTAAAAAAGGAATTTGATGAAATGTTGCTTCGGTCTATTCATGAATATGCTGATAATAACAAGGTAGAAAACTCCACCGGTGATAAGTTAATGAACGTGAGAAACGTAAAAGATTCTTTTGAAAGTTATGAGATGGAGAACTGCCGCTTTATGGGGCGGTGCCTTCAAATTAATGATTCAATGGATTGCGTATATACAGGAGTTGGTTCAGAGTTGATTTTTGAATATACTAGCGGTGGCTCGGCGATGCGAAACATTAAATTTGCGATTGCCTGTTTTGGCGGCGAGAGCGACTGTATTTATGTTGGTTGGTGCAAGAACTCGTCAAATCTTTTCGGTTGTTTTGGGGTTCGTGACAAACGTTATTGTATTTTAAACAAGCAATACACAGAAGCAGGGTATGATGAATTGGTATCGAAAATTATAAAACACATGGACGCGATGCCATATGCGGGAAAGAACGGCCGCATTTATAAATATGGAGAATTCTTTCCGATTGAACTTTCGCCGTTTTCATATAACGGCAGTGTGGCGCAAGAACACTACCCGTTTGCGAGGGAGGAGATCCTGGCGCGCGGGTACAATTATCGCAAGCCGGACGTGAAGGATCCGGCGATTGACGTCAAAAATGAGGAGATTCCGGATGATATTACCTCGGTTAAAGACGATTTTGTGGGTAAATCAGTCGCCTGTGCTCACGCCGGAGAATGTATCCATCAGTGCACCGTTGCTTTTAAGATTGTTCCTCAAGAACTTACGATGTATCGGAGAATTAAACTTCCTCTGCCGCGTTTATGTCCCAACTGTCGCCACTACGAACGCTTGAGATATAGGAATCCTTGGAAACTCTGGCACCGCAAATGCACTTGTGCCGGCCAAAAATCAGAAAATGGCGTCTATCAAAACACCACTTCTCATTTCCACGGTGCAGGCCATTGCCCCAACGAATTTGAAACAAGTTATTCTCCGGACAGAAAGGAGGTCGTCTACTGCGAGCAGTGCTATAACACTGAGGTAGTGTAAAATGTCTTCTTACGACATTTTCTTTTTTGTTGCGTTGTTTTTCTTAGCTGGAGTGTTTTTGTCGAGTATCGGAGGAGAGTTTTGGATATTAGTTTTGGTTGTCGCGGCGGGAGCCGCGTTTTTGTTTTGGGGCGTTTGGCGCAAAAACAGAAGATTTTTTTGGCTTGCCGGTCTGGTTTTTATCACTATCGTGGGCGCGCTTTATTACACCGGGGATGATTTGAAATTCCAGGGAAGCGTCAATATTCATTTTGACGAGAAAATAACTTTTACCGGCGTCATTATTTCCAACCCAACCTTGAAAAGTGGCAGTCAAGAATTTAAATTGAAATTAAATCCGCCCTTTAGCGGCAATGTTTTAGTAAAAACCGCCCGCTATCCCGAGTTCAGTTATGGCGATGAAGTGCGGATTGAGGGAAAAATAGAGAGACCGTTTTCCGGAAGTTATGCTCAATATTTGAGTAAAGAAAAGATAAGCGGCGTCGTAACTTTTGCCGAGGCCGAAGAAATCTCAAGCGGCAAGGGAAGCAAAATAAAAGCGCTCCTTTTCGGCGTCAAAAATGCCGTGATTGGCTCGTTTCAGAATATTTTACCGGTGAAGGAGGCAGCCTTTGCTTCCGGCCTTACTTTGGGCGAGCGGGGAGAGTTTTCCGAAGAGTTTCGGGAAGCAATGTCAAAGAGCGGCACGACGCATTTGGTAGCGCTCTCCGGCTACAACATCACGATTATCGTCGGCGCCGTGACGGGGCTCTTTGTTTGGTTTCTCTCGCGCCGGGTTTCATTTATTCTCACTATCATTGTGGTTTTGGGTTTCGTGCTCATGACCGGCGCCGAGGCCTCGGTGGTACGGGCGGCGATTATGGGAATTTTAGTGATGCTCTCACGCGAAGTGGGGCGCTTGTTTGATTTCCGGAACGCGATAATCTTGGCCGGACTCCTCATGGTTCTTCAAAATCCCAAAGTGCTCGCTTTTGACGCCGGTTTTCAATTGTCGTTTCTCGCGCTTCTCGGAATAATCTATCTTCGGCCGGCAGTCGTGAAATTTTTCCGGGTCAGTGACGACGAAGGGTTTTTGTCTTGGAAAGGCAACCTTTTGACCACCGCCTCAGCGCAATTTATGGTTGCGCCGCTTTTGATCTCCAGTTTCGGCAGTTTTTCGCTCACCTCGCTTGCCGCAAACGTCTTAATTTTGGAACTTGTCCCGCTCACGATGTTTTTGGGTTTTCTTACCGCCTTTTTGGGTTTTTTCGCCAGTTACTTTGCTATGATCTCAGGGCTTATCGTTTCCGTGCTTCTCAAATTTGAGATGTTTGTCATAGAACTCTTCGCTAAATTGAGTATTCCTTTCGGTTCGGGTGCCGGAAGTTTATTTTTCGTTTTCTATTACATGGTTCTTGTCGGTTTCATAATTTATGTGGGAAAAATTAGCCGAGCATAAAAACAAAATTATCGTTTTGCTCGCGGCCCTCGCGATTCTTGATTTTTTGGTTTTTTGGCAAATCGGCAGGGCGGGAACGGAGGATGAAAATTTAAGGATTTATTTCTTGAGCGTCGGCCAGGGCGACAGTGAGCTTGTCGAACTACCGGGCGGCGTGAAGGTTTTGATTGACGGCGGCCCGCCGAACGGCTTGGTCTCCGGAGAATTAAGTAAATTTCTGCCGATGGGTGACCGTTACGTTGATTTAGTGGTGATGAGCCATCCGCAATTGGACCACTTCGGCGGCTTGATTGAAATTTTGAGAAATTACGAAATCGGCGCCTTCCTTACAAGCGGCCGTGAGGGGGAAGCCGCGGCTTTTGCCGAGCTTGAGCAAGTAATTGAAGAGAAGAACATAAAAGTTATTACGCTCTCTGCCGGCGACAGAATCCGCTATCTTGATTCTCGTTTTGAAATTTTGAGCCCCGAACCGGCCGATTTGAAAAGCAGAGAATTGAACGATGCCACGCTTGTGATGGAGCTTACGAACGGGGCGGCGAAGGCGCTTTTTACGGGTGACATCGGAGCAGACATTGAGGAGAAGATTTTCTGGAAATTGGAGAATATCGATATTCTCAAAGTCCCTCACCACGGCTCCAAATTTTCTTCATCGGAAAAATTTCTCGCGGCGATAAAACCGGCGGTCGCGGTGGTGGAAGTCGGCAAGAACAGTTACGGCCATCCGACGAAAGAAGCGCTCGATCGGGTAAGTTCCGTGGGCGCCCGCATTTTCCGGACGGATTTGGACGGCACTTTAAGGTTTGAACTAAGCGATAAGGAGATTAGAATTTTTCAGCAGAGATAACCAGTTGCTGTAAGATTTCTGTCTCGCCTCAAAAACGCCCATATGGGCGTTTTTGAGGCGGTAGAGAAAAAGTTTAGTTTGGAAATTGGGTTGTTCTTTCTCTATTTCACTTTCTCCCATATGGGAGAAAGTGAAATAGTTAAGGCGAAGAGTTCAATCAGGGGATTAGAATTTTTAAGGAGAATAAAGTAAAATGATAAGAATGAAAGGAAGGATTTTAGCAGGCGAAATCAGCAAATACGAAGGGGAGGAAGTGAAATTGAAGGGCTGGGTGGATTCCCGCCGCGACCACGGCGGCCTTATTTTTATTGATGTCCGCGACCGGAGCGGCCTGGCGCAGGTTGTTTTCAATCCAAAGAAGGATAAGAAACTTCACGAAATTGCGGAAGAACTGCGGCCGGAATGGGTAGTGGCGATTCGCGGGGAAGTCGTGAAACGCCCGAAGGGAATGGAGAATCCGAAGATTTTAGGCGGCGAATTTGAGGTCGTGGCTCTGAAACTTGAGGTTTTGGCCCAGGCCTTGCCGGTGCCGCTTGACGTTACCGGCGACGGGGCCGATGTCGGCGAGGAAATCAGGATGAAATACCGCTATCTGGATTTGCGCCGGCCGCGGATGCAGAAAAATATCCGGATGCGCGATAAAGTCATCAAGTTTTTCCGCGACTACTTGACCGCCCGCGATTTTGTGGAAATTGAGACGCCGCATTTGAGCAAGTCCACGCCGGAAGGAGCCCGCGACTACGTTGTCCCTTCCCGGCTCCACGCCGGCAAGTTCTATGCTCTACCCCAATCTCCCCAGCAGTATAAGCAGCTCCTCATGGTGGCCGGCTTTGAAAAATATTTTCAGATTGCCCGGGTCTTCCGCGACGAAGACACACGTGGCGACCGCCAGCCCGAGCACACCCAGCTCGATATTGAAATGTCTTTCACCAGCCCCGAAGAAGTGATGAGTTTAGTTGAGGAAATGGTGACGGAGATGATCGGCGTTCTTTACTCGGAGAAGAGGATTGAGACACCATGGCCGCGGCTAGATTATGCGGATGCAATGAAGAAATACAGCACCGACAAGCCGGATTTGCGCAAAGACAAGAACGATCCGAATGAAGTCGCCTTTTGCTGGATCGTGGATTTTCCGCAGTTTGAGTTGGACAAAGCCACGAAACAAATTCAGCCGGTGCATCATATGTTTGTAGAACCGGCGGAGGGCGGTGCCGATTTACTGGATTCCGAACCGCTTAAAATGACGAGCACGCAGTATGACTGGGTTTGCAACGGCTATGAACTAGCAAGCGGCAGTTTGCGAATTACCGATCCAACGCTTCAGATGAAAGTATTCAAACTTTTGGGCATGAGCGAAGAAAAGGCACGGGCTGATTTCGGTCACTTGCTTGAAGCGTTCAGTTTCGGCGTGCCGCCCCACGGCGGCATCGCGCCGGGTATTGACCGACTGGTAATGATTTTGCAGAATGAACCGAACATCCGGGAAGTGATTGCTTTCCCCAAAACCGGCGACGGGCGGGATTTGATGATGGACTCACCGAGTGAAGTTTCTAAAAAACAACTGAAAGAACTTCATCTCAAAATTGATAAAAAGGAAAAATAATATGAAACACCCCAAGACCGAAAGAACATTGGTAATTATTAAACCCGACGGCGTCCAGCGGGGGCTTATCGGCGAGATTATCAGGCGCTACGAGCAGAGCGGTTTGAAGCTTGTCGGTTTAAAAATGGTTGTGCCGACCAAGGATTTCATTGAAAAGCATTACTTAATCAATCCCGAATGGCGCCGGATAACCGGCGAGAAAACAATTGAATCCTATCGCAAGAATGGAAAGAAACCGCCTTCGGACGACCCGATTAAAGTGACCGAGGTTATCCTCAATAATCTGAAAAAATACCTGTCCTCGGGCCCCGTCGTCGCAATGGTCTGGCAGGGGATGCACGCCGTGGGCATTGTCCGGAAAATCACGGGCGGCACTGAGCCCCTAACCTCCGATGTCGGCACCATCCGGGGCGATTTGACGATTGATTCCTACGAGGTATCCGACGTTGACGGCCGGGCAGTGCGGAATCTTATCCACGCCTCCGGCACCCCGGAGGAAGCGGAGGCGGAAATCCCCCTCTGGTTTTCGGAAAAAGAGCTTTTGAATTACCGCCTCATTTCCGAGGCGATATTATACGACGTGAATCTCGACGGGATTTTGGAATAATCTTTTGAATTATCCCCAAACCCTTGTTGACAGGGGTAGGCTTCATCTATAATGAAATTGAATCCCGTTCTTTAGATTCCGGGTCAAGTGAACTTCAAAAGGGATTCCGACTTCGTTCCGAGTCGCCGGTCCGTCCGGGGTCTCGGAAGAGGGGAAACCCACCTATTTTACAGCCGGAATAATCTTAGAGCGGGGTTTTTGTTTCTCCACAATTTTCCCTCAGTTATTCGCAACTTATAGACACTTTCCGCACAGAATTCCATTGACTTTTAACATTAAGGAGCGACAATAAACTTGATCCCGCTTATTAGTTCCGGATCAAGTAATATCAAAAAATAAAGATTCCCAAGTTTTCCCAGTTCGCTGGTTCGTCCGGGAGCCGAGAAACGCGGAATCAATTGTATACAGGAGCCGGGAACAACTAGAAGCGGGATTTGAATTATAAATTTAAGCCGCAAAGAGCGGTTTTTTGTTTTTATGAAAACAAAGGATTATGATTATTCAATGAATTCCAACAAGAAAAAAATATTCATCGGCGTTGCCTGGCCGTACGTAAACGGCGACATTCACATCGGCCATTTAGCCGGCTATCTATTGCCGGCCGACATCTTCGCCCGTTTTCACCGCTTCCGGGGGAACGACGTGCTGATGGTTTCCGGTTCTGATTGCTTCGGCACGCCGATTACGCTTGAAGCCGACAAGCGCGGTGTTTTGCCGCAGGAAATAGTTGAAGAATACCACGAGAAAAACGCGGCGCTTTTCCGCGACCTGAATTTAAGTTTTGATTTGTACACCAAAACCGACACCAAGAATCACCGGAAGATAACGCAGGATTTCTTTCTGCGGCTCCTCAAAGGTGGGTTTATTTTTAAGGACAAAACAAAGCAATACTATTCGCCGGTTAATGAACATTTCCTGCCCGACCGTTACGTGGAAGGGAAGTGCCCCAATTGCGGCTATGAGGCGGCAAGAAGCGACCAGTGCGACAACTGCGGCACGCTCATTCACGAAGGCACGCTTCTTAATCCCCGCGATAAAATCACGGGCGGACCCGTTGAGCTGAAACCCAGCGAGCATTATTTTCTTGATTGGCGGAAACTGCAGCCATTTTTGGAGAAATATATCACTGCCCGCGGCAAGAATTGGCGGAGTTGGGTTTTGAAGGAAACCAAGGGGTGGCTGAAAAGTGGATTAAAGCCGCGGCCGATAACGCGGGACATTGACTGGGGGGTAGAAATTCCGATTGAGCAAATTCCCGAGGAATTGAAAATCAAAGATGCGGATAAAAAGAGAATCTACGTTTGGTTTGATGCCGTGATTGGTTATCTTTCAGCTTCTATTGAGTGGTCAAAGAAAACCGACCGGGATTGGAAAGAATTTTGGTATGACGAAGAAGTGGAACACGCCTACTTTATGGGGAAAGATAATTTGGTTTTTCACACTCTTTTCTGGCCGGGGCAACTGCACGGTTACGACGAAAAAATTCATCTGCCGGATTTTCCGGCCGTAAACCAATTTCTTAATTTAGAGGGTCAGAAATTCTCCAAAGGCAGAGGAGTAACCATCGATTCCCGCTATATTGCCGAAAAGTACGGCTTGGACGCCGCGCGGTTTTACCTTACGACTATTCTGCCGGAGGACTCCGACGCCAATTTCGGCTGGCAGAATTTCGTAAACGCCGTAAACAGTGTTCTCGTCGCGAACTTGGGTAATTTTCTGAACCGAACGCTCACCCTGGCCAAAGGTTTAAATTTTAAGGAAGTTGAGGTTGATAGAAGCGTTAAAGAAAAAACACTAGGTTTTATTGAGGAGGCGAAAAAGGCGGCCGAAAAATATAAGTTTAAAAGATACGCTGAAACTGTTCTCGCGCTTTCCGATTTCGGGAATAAATATTTGAGCAAAGAAGAGCCCTGGTTTTTGAAGGAGAAAGACGAATCTAAATTCAAAAACGTTCTTGGGAATGCCCTTTACATCATTTTGGGCCTTTTTCTTCTCCTTAAACCCCTACTTCCCGGAACTTACGAAAAACTGGAGAAATCTTTAGGCGTGGGCATTGACGAGTGGAGCGGTGACGAGGATAAATTGCTTGCCGAACTTTTGAAAAGAGTAAAAATTCAGGAGGTTCAGCCGCTTTTCAAGAAAATCGATGAGAGTGTGATAGAAATTGAGAGGAAAAAAATCGCCCCCGCTCAAGGCGAGCAAGGGCGAAGTTAGGCGGCTTCTTTTTCCTCTTTTTTTGTACGGAGAAGGAACTCTATGTTTTCCGGCGATAAATTGGCGCGAGATTCCTCACTTGGCACTATTTCTTCCAAAAGTTCACGTTCTTCGTCGGAGAGCTCGTCCAATGTCCTACCAACGGCTGACTCTTCTTTTGCTTCATGCGCCTCTTCCCGTTGCAGCGACTGTCGTGCCTCCAATTTCTTATGAGCTTCGTCTTCGGCGGGGCTCACGGAAATTTCTCCGCCGCCTTCAATCCGGATTTTTCTCTTTTTCGGTTCTTTAGCGGGCTCGCCCGTCGGTATTCTTTCAGCAAAATTCATGGCTTAAATATACCAGAGAGTTTTAGGAAAATAAACCCCTTGCCACCAAGCCGATAATCAAGATGCCGACCGCATTGGAAATAAAAGAAATGGGAATGAGGAATCTTGCTTTAAATCTTACAATGCCCATCATGGCGAGACCCGCTTCATCGGGCAAGGGCGAGGCGATGATAAGGGCGCCCAGGAAAGGCAAAAGAAAGCGAAAAAACCGGAGATGGAGAATTGCCCGCCACCTTCGGGAATGCGCCATAAGCGCATTTGTGTCTTCAGCTACGCCTTCTTTTATGAATTTAAAGATTAAAAAATCGCCGATTGCGGCTCCCAAGGCGCCGATAATGGCGACAAGCCAAACGTTGTTTGCTACGGCAATGGAGCCCAAAGTGACGGTGGCAAGTGCCGTTGTAAAAACCGAAGTGAAAAATAGGCCGGCAACGAAACTCCCCAAAATATTCATACTCTCGGAAAGGTTGAGAAATGTCTGAATGGCGCCGGTCTGAACCAGAAGAATAGCAACCACTATGCTTGTTATAACGGCGCCGATATCCCTGACTAACTTTGATGGGGAGTGTCTCATGTCGGGCTGCCGGAGTATTCATTCAAAAACCTCTCTACAATCTTATTAACTTCATCTATCGCCTGACTGTTATAGCGGTAATCGTGATCGGAGTCGAGTTCATGGATTTGCTTTGGTCCAGGAATCGTCTCAAAAACTTCCTTAACTTTCTCCGGCTTTGTAAACTCATCTCGTGTGCCATATATCAATAAAGTTGGTCTCTGGCAATCTTTCAACACGGCGCTTGTGCTGTACCTTGCCCCGTCCTCAAAATAGTTAAGCGGTAGCTTGAAACTTTTTTGTTCTTTGGATTCGCGATCTCCCGGTGGTGGATCTCTATGATTGAGTAGAAAACCGACCTGAATCGCCTCCGGTTTGGGTGCACTTGGGGGGCCATATGTCGCCATTACCGCAATGATTGCTTTCACGGTTGGGTTGGAGGCGCCAGCAAGAATTGCTACGCTTCCACCTCTACTGTGCCCGAGTAGAACAGTTGGTTTATTTCCGAAGTATTCTATCAGTTCATTGACAGCCTTGATGTAATTCGTGGTAGTGAAGAGATCAATGTTCCCGGGACTCTCCCAAGTTCCAGGTGGATCAAAAGATACGGCTAAATAGCCCTTCTCTGCAAAAAAATCAACATGGCTTCGCATGTGCACGTAATCCTTGGTATCAAGTCGGCCGGGTAAAACAAGCGCAAGTTTTGGCGCGTCGATATTGCCTTTCTGATATGTCGCGAGCGTAAAACTAGGTGTAGTTATCATTTGTCGCAATTACTGAACGCCGCTCGAACCTTTTTTGAACAAAATCCCGACTGATTGCCGCGCTTCGCGCGGCAGGAACGAAACCTGACGCCGCCGCCGAAATTTAGCAAATTTTACTCCTGCAAACAAATTTCTAGTGCTCAACAATTCTTATTGAAGAATTGTTTGCAGAAACCTCTATTTCGGCAACGCCACCAATCGGAAAAGTGATAATCGGTGTTGTATGACCAAAATCAACATTGGCTATAACTGGTATATTTTTTAACTCAACTTTTGATTTAATGATTTTGGTCAATAATTCTTTCGTCATTCCAGTCTTTGGCTGAAATCTGCCAATGACAATTCCTTTCACTCCTTCAAATCCGGACTGGTGGATTATTGATTGCAAATCTCTGTCAATGGTTGCAACGTGTGCCTCATCATCGTCTTCTAAGAAAAGAATGTTGTCATCAATTTTGGGCATAAACTCGGTTCCGTGAAGCAAATTGAAAGTACATTGATTGCCTCCGATGATTGTACCTTTTGCCTTACCCTCGTTTATGACCCAATAACCCTCATTATTTACAAAGTTTCTTTTTTCTTGGTCATTTGCCCACCTATCATCACTCCAAGCCTCGGCAGGCTTAAGCTCAAAAGGTTCTACAGAAAAAAGACATTTGTTGAAAAAATCTAGGCTATAATCAAAACCTTTTTTGTCGCCGAAGGAAAAATAATGAGGGCCAGAATAAGTAACTAATCCTGTTTTTGCATATATTGCGTTTGCTAGCGCGGTGATATCAGAATAACCACAAACAATTTTCGGATTAGATTTTATCAAGTCATAGTCCAAATATCTAAGTAGTTGATTTGAGTTAAACCCACCAATCACAGTTATGACGAGTTTTACTGATTTATCACGAAACGCCTCGTGCAAGTCAGCAATTCTAGATTCAATGGAAGATGAATTAAATTCATCTATTTCATTTACATATTCGGCAAAAGTAAGTCGAAGTCCTAATTCTTCAAACTTTTTCTTGGCTTCCTGTTTTAGTTCGTCGTTTATCCAGGGCATAGCTAAACTTCGAGCGGGGGTTATTACCCGTACAGTATCACCACTTTTTAATTTTTCTGGAAAAATCTTTTTCATAAAGTTAATTTATTCTAATATCTCATTTCCGATTTTACCAATCGCATATTGAACTGTCGCTTCTGCAAGTATTTCCACCGTATCAAAAACCGGAATATCTACATCATCTTGCTTTAGTAAAATCGGTAAATCGGTACAGGCAAGCACAACGGCCTCTGCGCCGTTCTGTTTCAGCTTATTGATTATTTGCTTCATTTGTTCCTTATCTTCTTCAAGCTTTTTACCAGCTAAAATGTTTAGAATAATCTGCGTTAGCTTATTTTGATCGGCAGGTTCTGGGAAAATAAGCTCGATTCCATTTTTCTCGAAATCTTTATGGAAGCTTTTGTGTTTAATCGTTGTTTCCGTGGCCAAGAATCCAACTTTTTTGAATCCCGAAATTTTTATCTTCTTTGACGTGGCATGGAAAATACAGATAAATGGAACTGAAATAGCTTTCGCCATGTCGGGATAAAAATAATGTGCGGTATTGCATGGCATTACTATAAAATCCACGCCCATGGAATCAATTTTCTTTGCTCCCCCAATAAGCATGTCTAGGGTTTTCTCTGGCTTGTTTAATCCCTCGACAATATTAGGAATGGGTAGATTGTAGATAAAAATTTCGGGATAATCCTCATCATATTGCGCACCATATTGTTTCTGGCATTGTTTTATGACTGCATGGTAAAAAATTGCGGTTGATTCTGGTCCCATTCCTCCTAAAACTCCAATAATTTTCTTTTTTGTATTTTCCATATTCATAATAATTCTTTTGGAGAAACGCCTAATGCTTTGGCAACTTTTTGAACAGTTAAAAGAGAGGGATTTCTAGCGCCACGCTCTAAGCCACTAATGTAGCTTCTATGCACGCCCAAAACTTTAGCTACATCACCCTGCGATTTGCCCTTTTTTAGGCGTATCTCTCGCAATTTTTTACCAAATTGTATAACTCCATTTGTCATAAAAGGATTAATCCACTTGCATTGATTTTATCAAATGTTATATGATTGGTCTATGGAGAGCAATTATATAACAAGCAAAGGGAGTAAATCTGTTGTGTGCGCACGGGCGGGAGGGGCAAACACAACTCCATATATTCTTGCGGCGCATTTCGCAAAGCAAAATACGAAATTCGGCGGCGGCGTCAGGTTTCGTTCCTGCCGCGCGAAGCGCGGCAATCAGTCGGGATTTTGTTCAAAAAAGGTTCGAGCGGCGTTCAGTAAT
>Ga0076054_105_pt1 | contig 44440 bp, 43 predicted proteins | sample RifGroB1_FD_68085 | JGI IMG/M metagenome (GOLD analysis project Ga0076054, IMG submission 68085) | Parcubacteria (Jorgensenbacteria) bacterium GW2011_GWB1_50_10
CGCACAGTCGCGTACACCATGACCCCGAGCGGCAGTTCATGGAGCGTACAAATCAGCAACCTTCAACCCGGCACATACTACCTGAACGTCGGCGTAGAAACAACGCTCGGCACACAATGGGCACTATCCGTAATGAAAATGAGCTTCATCAACGCAGCGGTCGTAAACATTCAAGGAGGCAGCAGCGGAAACGGAAACTGGTATGACTGGTTCACGCCAATCCGTGACTTCGGAATAATCCTCGCAATCGTCGGACTCGTAGCAACGTTCTACTCGATGCCTCGAAAACCGTAACCCCGAATATAGGTGATTGCGGAAATGTCTAGCACCGGAACTTTGAGGGCAGCGCAGGTTCTACTGCTGTTTTTAGGTTTCGGTGTTATGCTATTGGGAGCGTTTTTTCCAGTAATTAACACTTTCGTGACTCAGGCAGTTATCAACGTTGGTGGGGGTGCTGCCCCGCAAATCACGGTGAACTCGCAGGCAAGTGCGCTAACAATTCAGTGTATCTCATCAGGGGCAACATGCGTAACGGTTACTGTCAAAGGGTCAGGCTTCACATCAGGCGGTCAAGTTTCCGTAATCCAGTACGATGCTGGCCGGGTCACGAAAACACACTCAACGGGATACCATTCAGCCGACTTTTCTACAGGAGTCACCTTTGAAATATGGTCCGGGTCCGATAAAGCCATAATCAATGCCGTTGACCAGTCCACAAACAAGCAAAGCAACGATGTTCTATTAACCATCACGCAGTACGGCACACCACAATTCGGAACAACCGTCACAATGGAAGACGGAACAGGGCAAACCTTCACGCTGTTCACAACCAGCAACGTTCAAGCCAAGAGTCCCCTATACTTCAGAGTCGCAGTCACACAGGGCGCGAGCAGCGTACAATCAATGATGTTAACGAACTATCCGCAAGGCAACATCAACGGACTAGCAACAACCCCACTAACAAGAGGGGCCGCCCCGCAAGGTTCCCACTTTCCATCAGACCAAAACAGTTGGTATGGTTCGCTTACCCTAGCGCCAGGAACTTATATTGTCCAAATCAAAATAAATCCGACTTCGGGCACCCCATTCTATGTTATCAGTATTCTCGGATATGTCGGTGTACCCGCCCCGTACGATACCGGCTACGTAGCTGGAACCGGAATAATGCTCGTCGGAGCCATCATCACGCTGTCTGCCGCTTTCGCTATCCCGTCTAGGAGAAGTGGTATGCCATGATGCACCCTCGTAGAATTAATCTGCCAGTCCTACTGGTCAGTTTGCTCCTGCTCGCGGCAGCAGTATTCTTCTTCATCAACCCGCCCGTACAGTCGCAGGCAATAATTGAAATTGCTGGAACAGCAACCACCGCAACCTCGACAGCAAGCCAGACAAGTTCCACTCAGACAACCACGTACACGAGCGGCTCATCCACGTACACCAACACGTACACATCAACCTCAACCACGACAACCAACCCACCGCCCACAACAGCCCCGGCATGGTGGTTTTACGTGGTCGTCAGCATATTCGCGGTGACTGGCGCGATTTTATTGGTTAAAGGGACCGGATTAATGTAATCTGAAATGGTTAGTAAACGATAAGAACGTAAGCGGGGTTATCTACGGTTGTCGGGTAGGATGATTTGCGGCTGGCATACCGAAAACTCATCTTGTACAGCCTACTGGTCTTAACCATCATCCTAATCCCAGCCACTCCGCAACCTCAAACCCAAACCACGAACACACCAACAAGCGGTTCCAGTAACCTGCCGAAGATTCCAGAGCACCAGAACTTCTGGGACTTACTGCCAACAATCAAAACATGGCTGGAGAATCTGGGTAAGGATACTGCCCGTTGGTATCCACAATTAGGGTACATGCAACCCGTTTACGCGGCGACAAATTTCACGAATGGGTTTGAAGCCAACAACTTTGATTTGTGGACTGATGGTGGAACAACAACATGGCAAATAGGTACTAGCTCAGTACCGGGAGCACCATGGGCACCACATGCTGGAACATATATGGCTTATTGTGATGGAACTCATGATGGGGATTTAATATCAGACAACATTAATTTGTCAAGTGTTACAACATCATTTGTTGTTGATTTTTGGTATATGGATGATGATATTGACCCAGCAGATACTTCGGATTTATACTATTACGATGGTGCTTCGTATGATTTAATAGCTGACCTCAACTCTGCGACAGAGGATACATGGCTCCATTATCAACAGACAGTTACAGATTCTCAATATTTCAAATCCAATTTCCGAATTGACTTTAAAGAATCTGCTGGTAGTGGAGAAGTTTTATTTGTAGACGATGTTCTAGTAACATCAAGCGCAGGTAATCCTGTCAGTTTAAGCGACTCAGCGAAATTGACCGATACGTTGCCGTACAAGTTTGTTGGCAAACGATTATCTGAAGCCAATAATCTCATAGACCAATTATTCAAAGGACAACCGAGAACGAACGCTGACATGTTAACTGTAACTGATTCAATTCTCAAGAATGCGGGAAAACCATTCACCGATGTCATGAACTTGCTTGATTCAATTCAAGTAGGCAACATGAAACCGCTCAGCGAATTCATAAACCTGATTGATGCTTTAACCGCTCAGAAAGGTGGTGGTGGACAGAGCAACCCAGTAAGTCTCGCAGACGCGTTGAACCTAGTCGATTCCTTACTGAAGGGAAGCGAAACAACAATAACAGAGTTCCTAACTCTAACAGATAATGTTCAACTTAGCAACCTGAAACCGTTAACGGCCACCGTAACATTCATCGACGTTCTAGGACACGCCGTTCTTAAACCATTACCAGAAACACTAACCCTCTCAGACGTTCTATCGGTCAAATTCGTCGGACAACGAGGATTATCCGACACGCTAACACTGATTGACTTGTTAGGTCGTGACATCGGCAAACTCCTATCGGGCACGGTTAATGTTGCTGATGCGTTGAACTTCAAATTTGTGGGCACACGCACTCTATCTGAAATTCTATCCCTGTCAGACTCGTTGGTGCTTGCGACGGGGAAGTTTCCAAGCGATGTACTGAATCTTGTTGACTCACTCAGTTCACGTTTCAGTGGAACCCGCAGTCTCTCAGACATCATTACACTCGTCGATACTTTGACTACGCAATTCACTGGCACACGCCAGCTCTCAGACATACTCAACCTAACCCACGCAGTAAGTATGGGGAAGTTGCTCACCGCGAATATTGCAGACACATTAGCCCTAACGGAATTTTTATCGTTCAGGTTCGTGGGAGCCAGACCCCTAACCGACATAGTTAGTCTGCAAGATTTACTTTCACGAGGACATCAAAACCCGCGTTCAATCACCGACGCCCTTAATTTGCTTGATTCAATTCTGAAGAACTCGGGAACCGCTTTCACTTTTACTGAAACGTTAAATTTGAATGATGCGGTATTCTACCAGTTCGCTGGCTCACGCCCACTCAACGACGCTCTAAACATAATCGGTCTACTGACCGCGCAAAGCAGCGCCTCGCAAGCGTACACGCGCTCACTCACAGACATTCAAACTTTGGTTAATTTGCTCTCTGCGATATTCACCACTACCTCTACTGATGACCCCAGTGGCATGATACTTACTAGCACTGGCTCAACAAGCTCAACAACAACCGTAACAAAAACCACTACCACGCCCTTCTTCGGTAACCTCACAACCCTCATAAACCCGCCCTCATACGGCGTGTGGCCTATTGCACTAATCCTCAGCCTCGGAATATTCGCCATAACCATGCAATACGGCATTCCAGAACTATACAACAAGAAAAGATGGCTCATCACCCTCACACCACTAATCCTACTGTTCGGCTTGATGACCTACGTCAGATTATTCAGCGGATTAAGCGACGACGCGAAGTGGGAGTCAACGATTGCGTGGGGCATACTCTTAGCACCCTTAGTCGTTTCCAGCCTAATCACAATTTACTTGAACGTGTCAAAAGTCAGCCTTGAAGAGTTGCGTCAGGAAAATGTTTAAGCACAATTTTCTCATCATCATATTACTTTCAGTAATCACAATAGGCTCCGCTCAATCCGCGTACGCTGACTCATATTTGCTAAACGTGAACTCGGTTTGCATGATTCAAACGCGAGCAGTAGCTTGTAGTCCAAGTATCCCGGGGGCTGATGTAGGCAACCACATAGTTTACGCGTACAACGCTCAGGAACCCGTTGGCACTCCGATTAATCTTTGGGTTACCACTCCGAGTTATGCTGGAATGCCGCAAGGCACACGATGGAACCTTGATGGGTACTATTTGAATGGTGTTTGGAACGCGAACGTTTCCAGCTTCGTCCTAGTCATGGATAAGAACTACAATGCCACTTGGCAATGGCGTCAAGAGGTCAACTTGACCTTAACATCAAACTACGGTTCACCAACGCTCACCGGGGGCGGATGGATTCCAGTTGGAGGCCAAAAAGAAATCTCAGCAGAACAGATTTTCTTCATCGCAAACGTGCAGTACATTTTCATGAAGTGGCTCGTGCAAACAGGAAATGCTTCTATGACTAATCCTAATTCGCCAACAACAACGGTGACGATAAACAATGTGCCGACGATTCAAGCGGTATATCAAATTGTTAACGCGTCCATGACGAACACGTACACGACAACAATTACCACGATAATTAGCGGCTCAACGGTTACCACGACGAGCACAGGCATATTCTCTCACAATCAAGTGACGGTGCAACTGCAAATCCAAGATTCCTCTATGAACCCGAGTCTACTCGCGAACGCGAACGTCACAGTCCTCGATGATGCTGGGCAGCGGGTTTGGAGGGGATTAACAGACCAGTCAGGTTTCACGGCGCAGTTCCAAGTCAACCCAACATTGATTTACACCGTGCAAGTCCAATATCTCGGAAGAAACTACGCTACACGCCAACAGTTCACTACGACCGGCACGTATCCCGTAGACATTGCTGGTTCTAACCCGTTAATTTCGTTACAAGCCGTCGCACCGTGGATTATCCCGATACTCGTCATCAGTATCGTTGTAATCGCGCTAATCTACTATCTTTCAAGCCGACGAGGACCAAGCAAACCGCACGTCGAGTGGGTAAGTCGATGAGAATTCTATCAGACATGGGTACGGCAACACTCCTAACATTTGCGACTGGAGTAGTTATCTTTGCTACTGAGCGGCTTGGACTTACGATGACATATCTCCTATCTCCGTTCCCGTTCTTGACGATGCCTGAAACTTTGCTCTTGCTGGTTTTTGCAGCGTGGACTGTTTGGTTCCTGATTCTGATTATTGCCCCGTTCTTCCGTAAGCCATTTATATCATCTCGTCATGATGGTGATTCAGTGGCTCAGCGTGGCGCGGACATTTAGGCTTTACATTCAACCCATTGTTCTCGGTGCTGTTTTCTTCGTTGCCGCAATCGCAATCTACGCGACCGTCTGGAATCTCATCATAATGTACAACGTTTTCCCGTCCACGCCCGTTTCCGCATCGGGCATGGTCACCGTCACCACTTTCCTGTTAACCACTTCAACGTTCATAACGAACCAGACAACTACGACTGAAGCAACTACTACGAAAATCTCGAATCAGACCACAACCACAGTTCTAAATGAAACCGTAACTGCAACCCGATGTCCAGCAGGCGTAACCTCATGCGCGGGCACAGGCGAGTCCGTAGTTGTCGTCGTAAATCGGCCAATCATTAACACGCCAAACTTCAAACTCGGACAAATGCCAATCTATGTTAGCTCAATGAATCCACCTTCATTAAATTTCTATCACGAAACCTTCTACAGTGCGGTCGCTATTATCTGCACAGTTTACACGGTCACAAGCATTCTTAGTAATCAGAAGAAGATGAAACTACAACAAAGGAGGTTCGCTCGTTGAGTGAAGGCGCGGATGAATTGAAGGTTACCTGTCCGAAATGCCAAAGTCATCTAGCGGTTCCATTGCCGAAATCTCAAAACCAAAGCATACCGTTAACAGGTCGGAACCGCATATTATGGTTCATGATTGGCTTCGCATGTTTCGCGATAATGGCGGTGTACCTAGCCGCGACTGGTGGATTGGACAGCACAATTCTGTTGTTAACGTTGCCCGGAATTTTTGTCCCCCTTCTGATTGGTCAGTGGAAAACGCGAACTTTCGACGCGGCAACCCATAAACTTTGGGAGTGGGTGGGAAAACTGTCATGGCTCGGATTAATCTCAATGCTGGCCTTAAGCTTCAGTGTCCCATTAATATTTCTGGTTCTAGGACTGAGCATCATCGGAGTACCATTCATCGCACTCAACATCGGAACATGGATGCTCGCACGACTAAGACGGAAACCCACAAAAATCCTACAAGTACAACCACAGTGAGGCCGATTGCCTTGAAGATTTTGGTTTGTGGTGGTTGTGGTTTTATCGGGTCACATTTCGCGAACTTTCTCAAGAAGAAGGGGCACTACGTTCGGGTCGCAGACAATAGACCGCGCGGCGAATGTTACCTACCGCTCTTAGCGGATGAGGTGTGGAATTATGACTTACGTGGACCAACAATTGCTTCAATCGCCGTTACAGAAATGGATTGGGTTTTCCAATTCGCGAGTAACATGGGAGGCATGGGTTACCTTTCCTATACTAACGCTCCAATTATGCGTGACAACGCCTTAATCAATCTCAATGTTCTCGAAGCCGCGAAACAGGAAGGAATAAAACGAATTCTTTTTAGCAGCAGCGCGTGCATCTACAGTCATCTATTAGAAACGAAACCCAATGTGGTCCCGCTTAAGGAGTCCGACGCGCTACCAGCTTGGCCGGAATTATCTTACGGTTGGGAAAAACTATTCTCTGAATTTCTCTATCGAAGTTACGCTAAAGATTACGGCATGTCAGTTCGCATTGCTCGTCTACATAACGTGTACGGCACACACTCAGAATTCAAAAACGGACGAGAAAAAGCGCCAGCGGCTTTGTGCCGGAAAGTTGCTGAAGCTGAGAGTGGTGACGCAATAACTGTTTGGGGTGACGGGAAACAGACACGCAGTTTCTTATATGTTGACGATTGTGTTGAGGGGTTATGGCGTTTGATGAACTCAAAATACGATAAGCCTTTGAATATTGGCAGCAACGAACTCACCACGATTAATAACCTCGCCAAATTAGCCATAGCCGCTTCAGGGAAGAAACTCCGAATCAAGCATGACTTGACAAAACCACAGGGCGTACGTGGCCGGAACGCCGACTTGACATTGATGAAGAAAATGCTGCGTTGGCAACCAGAAACAACCTTAGCAGAAGGTGTGCCGAAGCTCTACGAGTGGGTTGAGCAGCAAGTGGTGAAGGCGGTAGCATAGGCGACGGACGCTGCCCCTAGTGTCTGTTATAATTCCGACGTTGAACGAGGCCGAGTTCGTATCACCACTCATTAAAGCCCTTAACCGTCAGACTTTCCAAGACTTCGAGGTTCTAATAGTTGATGGAGGAAAACATGGACCGAGCGTTGATGATACTGTTTCCATCGCTCGAAAAATGGGGGTGCACGTTATTGCCGCAACTTTTCAAAGTGTTTCCGAAGCACGTTCAATCGGCATGACTAATGCTTACGGCAATTTGCTGGTCTTTACTGAAGCTGATACATTACCACCGTCAAATTGGTTGCAATTAATTATCAACGAATTCGACGATGCAACCATAGCGGTTGCTGGTGCGGGTGTACCATTTGATGCATCGAGCCTTGTTTGTTTGGAATATGCGATTTACAATGCACTACGAATAATCATGGGAAAGTTACCGAATCCTTTTCGTCATGTTTCAGCAAGCGCATACAATATCGTCGTCCGAAAATGGGCATATCAGAAAGTCGGCGGCTTTGAACCCGACATGCTTCCGAACGATGATGGAATACTTGGACGCAAACTAATGTTCATTGGCAACACAAAGTTCAGCCCAAACACTGCCACATACATATCCACCCGTAGATGGCGAAAAGAAGGTTTTCTAAAAACAAACCTACATTACTTGTACGTGGCGGAAAACTTCTTGAACTTCCTAGCGCCTTTACTGGCTCCGTTGAAGAAACGGTGGGGTAGGTTCGAGAAAGCGTGAGGCTAGTGCTTATCACAACAACGATTCATGTGCCGAATGTGCTTCGTTCATATCGCAGATTCGAACCCGACATGGAAATTCTCATTGCTGGTGACAGGAAAACTCCGCATGATGAAGTAAGAGTCCTAGCGAATGAAATTGGCAACGCAACGTACTTCAGCGATAAGGACCAAGAGCGAGCGGGCTACCGTTGTTCGGAGGTTATGGGTTGGAACAAGATTATGCGCCGCAACTTCGCGTTACTCGAAGCCATACGGTCACACGCCGAAATAATAATCAGTATCGATGATGACAATCTCCCACTGAGCAACAAACACATAACTGACTTCAACAGCTCTTTATCAACCCCGTTTGATGGGTTCAAGGCCACATCGGAAACGGGATGGGTCAATGCTGCTGAATACTTAGCTCCTAAAGTCTACTATCGTGGTTTCCCGTTCACCCAAAGAAATATTGACCATGTGCCTTCAATGGTAACTGCTGAAAATGCTAAGGTAGGGGTAGCAAACGGTTTAACGTTAGGTGACCCTGACATCAACGCTATCGACCGTATTCTCACCCGTTCCATGACCTATCATGCTTCACCAATTCTTGAATCTGGTTTCGTAGTTGACCAGAAATGCTTCAGCCCTTTCGACTCACAGAACACCGCGTTCAATCGTGAGTTATCACCGCTGATGATGATGCTTATCGGAGTAGGCAGGTACGATGACATTTTCGCTTCCTATATCGCTGAGCGAATAATGTGGGAAACCGACTGGCACGTACACTTTGGCAAGCCTTTTGTTTGGCAGACACGCAACCAACACAACCAGTGGATTAATTTACGGGACGAATTATTCGGCATGGAGTACACTGAGAAATTCGTTGAAGACCTGCAAACGGCAGAACTGGAAAAGAACGATATTATCGGCAATCTGCAACGTGTCTACGACCATCTCGCTAAATCCGACTACTTGCCGCAGATAGTTTTCGATATGGCACGAGCATGGCTTGAGGACTTGGAAACAGTATGCTAATCGCAGTGAGGGAGAGGGTTAGGCGTTTTCTACGTGAACTCGCGCAAGTCCTATCGTTAGGCAGCGCGCGTCGGATGAGTTAACTAAATATATTACTTACGGCATAAAACAGGTCGCATGACAGCAAATGAGCACGTACACACCCGCCTACTCTAAACATTCAGGATGGATGCAAGCTGTTCAGGAAGAAATCACGCAAACATACGATGTCGTCCTATTTCAACCGAAAACTGGCATCTACGATTTTCTCGATTGGGGTCGAATGCCCATCGGATTACTTTCCGTTGCTACTCCACCATATCGAAAAGGGTACTCTGTGAAAATTATTGACCAGCGAGTAGACGACAACTGGCGAGAACATTTACTGAAAGCAATTGGTGCGAACACAATTTGTTTCGGTACTACGGCTATGACTGGTTCCACAATCAAACATGCAGTTGAAGCATCAAGATTAGTCAAACAACATTTCCCTGATTTAACAGTAGTTTGGGGTGGGATACATGCGTCCCTTACCCCAGAACAAACGCTAGAACACCCAGCTATCGATATAATTGCCATATCTGAAGGTGACTTTACATTTCTCGAATTAATTGAAGCGCTCAAAAATCATACTCCGCTAACACAAATTAAAGGCATAACCTACAAAGAAAAAGAAAACGGAAGCTACAGGCAAATCACAACTCCCGAACGACCTTTCGAAAGAAATCTCGACAACTTGCCTGAACTCGCATACGAACTTGTCGAACCATATATGGAAAGGTATGTTGAACGTGGAACTGAAACTGGTCGAGCTGGGGACTTTGTATTTTCTAGAGGCTGCCCATTTCGATGCGAATTCTGTTACATACCCGCCTTTGCCCGGCGTCAATGGAGGCAACATTCACCGAAGGAATTGGTACGACGCGTTAAGCATATTGTGCAGAAATATAATTTGAATTTCATTTGTTTCTTAGATGACAATTTCTTCACGCGTATTGATAGCGTTAGAGAAATCTGTAAACTTTTCATTCAAGAATTGCCGGGACTAAGATGGAGGGCGGTTGGATTAAGAATTGATACAGCAAGTAAAATGGTGGATGAGGATTTCAAATTGCTTTGGGACTCTGGTTGTCGTGACATCTACATCGGAGCTGAAACTGGTGACCCCGAAATGATGAAACATATTGACAAAGACATTACAGTTGACGCCATGCTCGCGGTAAACAAGCGGCTTGCTAAAACTCCGTTAATCGTCAAGTACACGTTTATTTGTGGATACCCGTTTGAACGAGAAGACCAATTACAGAACACGATTAAGGTTGCTCAGCAACTTGTTCGTGAGAATCCCAATGCATACGTTCCTTTGAATCTATTGACCCCTTACCCCGGGGCGAAAACTTATGACGAAGCCGTTGAAGCAGGGTTTGTTCCACCTAAAACACTTGAGGAATGGGCTGCTTTCAGCCTTGATGATTGGATGCTCACCTATCCGAATTGGCATACGAAACAACAAATTAGACGGTTAGCAAGCATGGCTTTCAGCGCCGTGTTCGCTAATCCGAAGGTTGCCAGCCGCATCGACAATCGCTTAATCCGTTGGCTGTTCAAACTGTACGGCCCAATCGCACGTTTACGTTTCAGGCATAACTGGCACGCGTTCCCAGTGGAAAGTATGATGGCTCGAATGATTCTGCGCCATGTTTAAGACATGCGTTAAGTGCGGTTCGCAATTCGGGTGTACGGAAAAAACCGATTGCTGGTGCATGAACCAACCGCAAATTAAGCTGGATATAAAGTATCGTCATGGCGATTGTCGTTGTCCAAGTTGTCTGACTAAGTTGAAATAGGTTCGATTTTCCTCTTTAAAAGAGGAGGCTGCATGTAAGGCTTTATATTCGCTACGCAATGTCATACTTTGTGCTATTAACCGCGGAGTGGAGGTGATATGTTGCAAAAAAAGATAATTGCTGCAATAATCCTCATGGTTGCTGTGTCAGCTTTCGTTATAGGAAGTGCAGTCACATATCAGACCCACCAAATTCAGGCTCGGGAAAACTTAGCTTTCAAGAACCCCGTCGTTTTGGACTTGTACAAGGTTTCACCAGACAGTTCGCTAGTCATGAACGGTTGGACATACCTTGGGCAAACGCCACAAGGTTATCACTATCAATGGCTTGGGCGTAACAGTATCATGAATCAAGGACAGAATTGGCAGAACTCACTAATCCTACAAAAAGGTGGAGCAGGAGGAATCACCTACATCGCGCTCTCAACAGGAACATACGGCGCTCAGACAGATACTTCACTTCAAGGCGGAGAAATCGGCAGCGGACTTGCACGAACATCAGCTCAAGCAAACCTAATCGCCGCAGCGGGCTCAGGTTCAATCACTTTCACACTCATCAACACTTTCACCTACACAGGAGCAGCGGTTCAGAGCAATGTGCAACTTGCAGGGCTATTCACAAGCTCACCAATCGGCACTGGAACCCTCTGGGCTGAGACAACCTTCGCAGATTTCGTAAGTCACATGAAAATGATTTACGGAAGCGGAACGGTGAATCTCAGCTCGGGTGATACCTTGACCATAAAGCCACTTGGAATATTCTCAGTGGTTTGGGAGACATGGACAATCACCTCGGGTGGAGCTTAAGTGAGTAAACAATCCTGCAAGTCCTTTTTTTATCATTATAGCGTAAGCTCTATTTCTTTCATTTCATGTTTTAATTTGTGGTGAAGTTGTTATTCGACTGAGCTTGATAGGATGAAGTGGAATTATCGAGGCTTAGATGTCGTACCTGCCGCTCCGGGGGGAAGTTGAAATGAGCTTTAGCCAAGTTCTTAGTTCTCATAAGTGGGCCGTATTTCTTCTATGTGTTTTCGTTAGTCTCGACCTTGCGTTATTGGCCGTCCCTCCGTACTCGATTTACGATGAAGTGGTCTACGTGCCTGTGGCGTATAACATGGTGCGGCTAACACCGCAGCCTTTGATTCCGCGTTTTCTTGGTAACCCAGTAACCGTGGCTGGGTCGTTGAATCTCACAATATACTATCCAAACAGAACATTGGGCCAAGATTTCAATTTAGAACAGCCACCTTTAGGTAAAGTTATCATTGGGTTTTTCGTCTACGCGTTTTCTCCGAATGTTGTGAGTTTCTTCTGGGCGCGTGTTCCTAGCGTTATCATGGGCGCGGTCGCTTTAGTGAGTATTTATGGTATCGGGTTAACGATTTTCAATGAAAAGAAATGGGCATTACTAAGTATGGTCTTCCTAAACTTCGATACGCTGTTTTGGATTCACAGCCGAGCCGCACTACTCGACATTTACATGCTCGCCTTCATGATGGTCGGAATATTTCTATACTTGAGAAATCGCCCGTATCTCTCGATGTTTTTCTTAGCGTTATCTACTCTATCGAAATGGACTGGAATTTTCGGGTTATTTATCGTGTTAATTTATTCGCTAGTGCAACGTGAGGATAACTTGAAGCAATGGGTCAAACAATCAGTGATAAACATCAGTCTATGTGCATCTATAGTGTTCATAATGTTCACGGTTCTCCTGCAATTCTTCGGGGTTTCACACAATCCCTTTACAGAAATTATGTTATACCTAAAATGGAACTCTAGTATAAATTGGACGCTGAGCCTCGTTCAAGGAGTGCCGTCAAGTCAGCCTTGGGCTTGGCTATTCAATCAAACCCCTGTGCGATACGCGTGGCTTTTTGACCCTGCAACAAACTTGGCGCTGATAAGTTTCTGGGCGCAAATGAATCCCGCCATAATTTTCATGGCTGTACCAGTCATGGCATACGCTAGCTACGACATTTACAAAACTAAAAGTAGCTCTAGCACACTTATCTTGATATGGTTCATGGCAACATGGCTACCGTACTTCGTAATATCAATAGGCGGAGCGGAACAATTTATTCATCACAGCTTAGCAATGTTAGTGTCCGTTGTACTAGGGGTAATTAATTGGTTGCGAACCCAACGTAAACCCTTCATCATTGGCTATTCTGCTTTCGTATTCGCCGCATGGCTATGGGCATATCCATATCCGTTTCTGATATTGTACATTACAGGAGCGAGCCGATATGCACTGCCTCCATTGAACTTCTTGTTTGGGGCATAATCACTCCACTATTTCGTGTTGTTGAATAAGCCTTAAATCCCTACGTTATCATCATGATGATGTTTGTTGGAAAGGGTTAAACTTTGATGGCGAATAAGCGAAGCATTACTGTTTTAGTCGTTTTCATGCTACTCAGTCTATCAGCGTTGTTACCCGTTCAGGCGATTGTGCCACCGTCGAGCGGCCAGCAATTATGGTGGAGGTTCACTGAAGGGTCTGGTTCAACAGTCGCGGATACGTCTGGTAACGGTTACGCGGGCACATTCACTAATGGTCCAACATGGGCAACTGGTAAAGTGTCAGGTGACTACGCGGCTCAATTTACGGGTGGTACGCATGAATTCGTAACCACTGTTCTGGCTCCGGTGGGCTTATCAATCGTTGGAAATCAAGTTTCTGTTTGTGCGTTTCTACAAACTACTCATCATCCGTCCGACCATGAAGTAATCGTTGAAATGGGTGAGAATGAAGCGGGAAGCTATGGCTTGTTCTTCGAAAGCGACGGCGCAATTTTGTGGCAAACTTCAGCCGGTGGGGTGCATGGCGCAACGGTTGGCCTTTGGGATGGTGCTTGGCATATTATTTGTGGAGTCTACGACGGCACACTTGGAAGTAACCAAATGACGCTTTGGGAAGATGCTGTCCTCGACGTTAACACTGGTACAGCTACAGGGAGCTTGGGAGGCAATGCTCACTACTTTACAGCGGGAGGATTTCACACTTCAGTCGCATATCAACTTGGAGGTAGCGGAGGAGTAGCGAACGTAGCTGAGGTTATGGTTTATAATCGTGCGCTAAGCGCAGGCGAGGTTCACGCGATTTACGATTACGGTGTGCAGGTGGTTACGACCATGACGGCAGTTACTACGACGACTGCTACGAGTCTGTCCACGACTACGGTGTTTTCGACTTCCACGAGTCCGACAACCACTACGGTTACGAGTGGTTCCACATCAGTTTCCACGAGCGTGTCTACGAGTACGCGCACAAGCACTGTGACGAGTGTTAGCACGACGACGAGCGTTCGTTCCACAACCACCACATCCACAGCTACGAGTCCACAGCCCTTCACAATCCAAACGAATTCATCGCTAATCAGTTACTCTGTCAGCGGGAACGGGTTGAATATCACCGTGAGCGGTCCAGCGGGGACTGTGGGGCATACTAAAGTGGCTTTGTTGAAATCTTTCTTCAACACTAGTCCAATAGTGTATCTCGATAACGGCCACGCGAACCTGATTCCGCCAACCACAATAACCAACAACTCCACCCACTGGACACTGGACTTGTACTACCACCAGTCGCAGCACCAGATTAGCATAGTCGGAAACGTTTTTTCCATTCCAGAATACCCTTCAGAATTCATAACATTGCTGCTCGGATTAACACTAATAATTTCGCTCGCCGTTCTGAAACACAAAACCGTTAAAAGCCTTTAATCGCTCAGTAGCCTACAGGCTACGTTCCCTTGCGACGCCACCTAAAATATTCGCTCTACTCGCTCTTAATCGTAGCCTTCATGCTCATACCATTAACACCGAACCTTAATCAGCAGCAGAACACGCAGCCAATATCGCCAAACCAATTCACTATTCCAGCGATTCCTGAGCACCAACCCTTCTGGGATTTCTGGTTAACAATCCGTGACTGGTTAATCCGCAATCTACAGTCGGGGCATCAACTTCAAGGCTTCTTCGGCTCCTTCACAAGTAACATTCCCAAATGGATACACCCCTACGAACTGTTGCCAACCGTTCAAGCTGCGAACCTCGGCGGCTCAACTCTTGGGAGCCTAACGTACGTTGACCCATCATTTTCCTTAGTGGGGGGCAAGTACGATTACGCGACAACCTTCGGCCACTACACGTTATCGTTGGCGAAGTCAGAGAACGCTTACATCGTATCATGGCAGTCGCCCGACGCGGTTGGTAAGAAGGATGTTGCCAGCACCGCTTTCGTATTACTAGAGAACGGTAATTTCCTTCCAGATTCATGGAGTACACAGGTTACATTCACCGCGCAAACCCCCTACGCTCTAAGCGACCATTTTGATGGTTCGTGGGAAATCAGGCAGAAGTCAACTGGACTTCTGATTGCAACCTCGCATCTAATTGTTCAATTTCAGCGCACTGCCCTACCGAAGATTAGCGCCAACATAGTAAAAGAGTGGTACTACACTAACCCGCTGTGTACTTCGTCGCTTGATGATTGTCCGACTGAAACCTACTGGAACCAAGTAGGCTTAGGTTCGCTGCAATGGGTGTGGCAGATTGCTCCTAACACTGGTTGCGATAGCGTTAACGGACTAAACATAGTAAACCTCACCGCATCAAGCGACGGCATGAAGTTGTCCGAGTCTAGCAAACTTGACTTTAGTTCGTGCGAGTGGTCAGCTTCATGGCAGGAGTACGGCTCACTACCTGTTGAGATACAAGTTAACGGTGACAAGAAAGGCAAGGGGGTGTTTTCGAAAGGAGCAATCGAAGTCAAGTTCCCGGTCAACATGACCACGATTGACCCCACGTTCGGAATCACAAGCACAGGCTCAACGAGCTACCCACGCGCGAAAGCTATGACGGCAAATGGTGATGCTCAACTTGATACGGCACAGTCAAAGTTCGGTGGTTCAAGCAGCCTCTATGATGGTAATGGTGATTATTGGAGTACGGCTGATAGCGCTGATTGGGCTTTTGGAACTGGGGCTTTCACAATCTCCCTATGGGCGCGTTTCAATGTGTTGCCCGCCGCAAATGAGTACACTTGGTTTCTATCGCAGTCAGTTGACACTACGCATTTCTGGTATTTCGCAGTAAAGAATAACGCTGGAACCTACGAGTTCAGGGTGCGCAGTAACGATGGGGCTGGTGCTGGCTTTGATACGGCGATTGCCACGTCCTTCTCCACGGCAACTTGGTATCACATCGAACTTGACCGTAGCGGAAATACTCTCTACATCTTCAAAGATGGGACTAGTGCGGGTACTTCCACGGAAACAGATGCTAACCCTGATGTCGCAGGGTCTCTCGTGATTGGTGGCGACGCAGTTTGGGCTGTGTACCTGAATGGTTGGGAGGATGATGTTCAAATCATGAAAGGAACTGCTCTGCACACGTCTAATTTCACAGCCCCCACCGTTCCTTACTCTCGTACTTCCGGTATGGGAATTGACTTGCACTTTGACGGAGCTGACGCAGCAACTACCACCGTCGATGATGTGCTTACAGGGCAGACGCTTTACACGAAGGCTACTCTCAGCGGTTCCGCGACGGTTACGAGCGTTAGCTTCTGCTCCCTCACCACCTCTGGAAGCGTGGTTCTTGGAATATGGACCGATAGTAGCGGACCGTCAGTTCTAAAATGGAATAGTTCAACCTCGGGTACATCCGTGAACGCGTCAGCATGTTCAGGCTCCTCAAATTGGACTACGATTAATATTAGTAGCGGTAGCCCTACCGCGTTGAATCTTGGCACAGCAACATATTGGCTTGGATTTCAATGGACATTTGTTTCAAACACTTACTATGCTGGTCCCGCATACGCGTCAGGTGGCGCGAACACGGGCGCGTACACTTGGGATAATTTCGGCACTTTGCAAAGCACCGTATCGAGTCCTACTCTGTCCACGGAGAATTACAGTGAATACGTCACATACACGGCGGGCGCATCAGGCACCCCATCGGAAACCGGAAACGTTTCAGATGCACTGGCGCGTTTACGCAACGTTCCTAAATCGTTCTCTGATGCATTAAACCTAATCGATTCAATAATTAAGAGCACTAGTAAACCGCTGACTGAAACCCTGAACTTGACCGATGTTCTCAGCTTCAAGTTTGTGGGTGCAAGAAGTTTCACTGACGTTCTCAACATTACGGAGTTACTCGCGCGTGGAATCGGTAAGCCGCTCTCGGAAATTCTCAATCTCACTGATGTGTTATCGTTCAGCTTTGTGGGCTCGCGTGGACTTTCAGACACACTCAATCTAGTAGACTTGTTAGCTCACAGAACCGGCAAATCCCCAGCAGAAACGTTGAATCTCGCCGACATTCTATCGTTCAAGTTCATTGGCACACGCACCCTTGCTGACATGCTGAACCTTACGGATGTGCTATCCCACACCGTCGGTAAGACGCTATTCGATTTCCTAAATCTTACAGAATCATTATCGAGCACTTTCATTGGTTCACGGGCGAACACGGAAACCTTAACCCTCACAGACTTAATCGCGAGAGGTGCCGGAAAAACCCTTACAGACCAACTTATTCTAGCCGATACTTTTCTCCGACAATTCTTTGGCACACGCACACTCGCAGAAATCCTTAACCTCACTGAGTCCGTAAACACCGGCAAAGTGCTCACTACAAATCTCACAGACATGGTAACAATAACAGAATCCTTATCGAACCTCTACATGTTCAACCGGCCACTCGCAGATAACTTAATCTTAACTGAGCTGCTTAACTTCTCAGGACGCTTCAGCAAATCCTTCACCGACGCGTTAGGCATAACGGATGCACTATCGAAAGGCGGAATCAAATATCCCACAGATATTTTGAATCTCACAGATTCATTAACGCGTTCATACTTCGGACTTCGCAGCAACACGGAAACGTTAACACTAACGGAAACACTTAACCGTCAACAATCAATTTCATTCACGCTCAGCGACCTGCTCACAATCACCGATAATTTAACAGTAATCTTTCACGCGGGCGGAGGTGGAGCCGTAATCAACGTATCAATCGCGGACGTGTTGAACCTTTCAGAGTTGCTCAGCAAACTCCTAGTTCCAGCGGGCGGCACTGGCAGTGGTTACGTTGCTAGTCCAACTCCGTTGATTCAACTCCAACTCGCCGCTATCCCACGCATCGCGACGCTCGACTACTTAACCGCGTACCCAACTAGCTTCCAACTGTTCCTCTTCAAACCAACAAGCGTCGTCCAAATGCGTTTCACAGCCCTAAACGGAAACCGAACCCAAGACACGCTGAATGTCTGGTACACCATCAACCGCAACAATCAGCCCTACCTCACCACGCCAAAGGAGCAGCATATCATAGACCCGAACACGCCAACAACCTTCAGCAGTTGGCTTCTACTTGAACAAGCCGGAACATACCAGATTATAGGCTACGCGGAAGGTACAAACCAAGTAACTCTACCGCCGCAAACCGTCACGATAACTACGCTCGATTTATTTTTAGCCACTATCCTACTTTGGAGTCCAATCGTAGCATTAATCGCAATCGTCAGCTACATGAGCATCAACACTGTCCGAAACAGACGCGACGAAGCAAGAAGGAAAGAAAACGAACCACCAGAAGAGTGAGAACGAAACTTGAAGCAAATTCATTTTTTCCTAATCACGTATGGAAGCCCGTTTCTCGTGTTTTGGTTAACAATGGTATACGTCGCAGTTTACCGGATTCCGTTTTTATGGTTACTCGTTTACGCGGCGGCGATTATTAGCGTTCATCAGGGAGTAATTTTCATTTACCAGAAAAATCAAGCGCAAATACAAAAGTGGAGGTGGGAACGAGCCGTCCGAAAACAGGAACTTCTAAATAGTCGTACATCTCAAACACATATGTCATCATCATGACGGTTACCCAGTCATCTACACATTTCGCGTCCACTTCAATAGAGTTGAAACTGGAATGAGTAAACAACAAAGCACCTACATTGACCCCGCGTACGCTAGAGTTCAAAGTTCGCAGAGTGTCCAACAAGTTAAAGCACAATTTGCTCTGATAGGTATTATAGTAGGAGGAATGATGTTTGTTTTCATAGCGTTTTTCTACGCTAGTACTACGTGGGGGATGCTTGTTGGGCTTATCATCGCAGGATTAGGTAGCGCGGGAATTATCGGTTCTTTATTGGGATATTATTGGTTAGCCATAGTACTTCCTGTAGGTTCAGGAATCAACTTGTCAGCCCAAATTTTTGAACTTCCAAGCCTCGCTGGAGGTGTGTACTTGGTGATGAATCAACCCATCGTAGAAATTCCAATGGATGATGAGGAACGGTTAATGCCCGTTCGGGTTCCTATGGGAATCTACAGGAAAGAAGCTACTAACGCTGGGGGTTCACAAACTCAGCAAAGTGAAGGATTAAAAGTGATTGAGGAAGTTCGCGGTATCTGCCCTTCATGTAAAAACGAGATTGAATTAGAGACAGGTGAAATTTACTATGAATCACCATTTATGCAGTTTTCCACACACGGATACGTTTTAACTCCAAGTCCGGGTACAGCACCTTTCGATAAAGCGGTAATTATCAGTCCATGTTCCCTCGGCGAATTAATAGACGTTCAGGATTTACTTATCTACAAAGGGATGCTCGTTATGGGGCGAGTAACTTATCTTAGTTTGGGGCGTATTTTTGAAATGGATTCAGGTACAGACTTTAGTGCGCCTTGCTACGCTGTCCTGTTTTCCACTTGGCATGTTCAACTCGCGCAAAGGCTTGCGGGATTTACTCCGGCCTACATGGTTCCTAACAGGGAAAAGATAATTTCATTTTATAACATGTGGGGGATTACCGAAGCAATGAAGTTGAAGCAGCAACTCGCCACCGCCAAGTCCCGTATTGACAGTTTAGAGGCGAATCAGCCCGAGTTCCGCATGGCCCTCGAAGCAGGCATAGCGCATGAGCGTAAGCAGGAGGAGCTGATTGACCTGTTTCCGCGAACCGCAAGGACACGATGGTTCCAACCCAAATGGATAGCCCTAGTCGCCGCAGTGATTATAAGTGCCGTCATCATCACATATCTACTTACGATAGGGTTCAAGTAGAGTAGAATGTAATGAGCCAAATTTCCGTTTCTCGACTTAGACGTAAACCTTCCCTTGTGCGAGGTAAGGAGGAGTCGGCTACTCAACGTGCGGAACGGAAAAAGTTCATACGAAGTATGATGGAGGAGCGCACAAGCAAATTCGAAGACACCACGTTAACCGAACAAGTAATGGGCAAAGATAATCAGCCATTAACTCACAAAGAGGGCGGACGTGATGTTCCAGTTATGCGTCCAATCTCGCAAGCATTTGAATTATCCCGCGCCATCGAGGTTGCAACCCACGGTTGGGGACTCGGCAAAAAATTCCCAATAACCAAAGAAAATATTCTCGCATTCAAGAAACTAACCAACATAGCCACGCTCTACGAGCAAGACCTCGGCCCAGACCACCCCGCAACGAAATGGATACTCGGAAAACTACAAAACCACGCGCTCACCCTCTGGCCCCGAGGCAACACCTACGACGCTAAAGAAATAGACATGGTGGAAGCCAAATCAGACGCGCAGGAAATCTTAACGAAAATGCTAGCCGAACGATACGGAGCAAACTTACCAATCTCTCCCGACATCAAGAAACAGGAGCAGCAAGAAGGAGAATAAACACGTCACTACAAGTTTCCACTACTTCAATTTACGCTATCCCAGAAAAAACAAATTCTCGTTTCAACGCGAATAGCGATTGGTTCATCCGAGCCGTCATGAATGACATCAAGGAAGGCGACCCTCCAACAATCATAATTGGAGGAAGAAAACGAATCGGAAAAAGTATGCTTTCAATAAAAATTTGTGAAGCCATCGTTGACTCTTGCCACGAGATGAAGTACGCGTATCGCGATAAGGGTATGCCGACTCAAAGCCGATATGATTTACGCGACGCTAAATTTGACCCCACAAATCAAGTGCTATACAATCTAAAATCTATTCCACGTTTACTTCATCCTCCTCCACCATTAGGTGACGGTTTACCATACGGTAGCCCAATCATTAGCGATGAAAGCAGCATTAACCTAGGTGTACTAAACTTCAACAACCCCGTTGTTAAAACAATCGCTGCCGCACATGATGCGGCGGGCTTTCGCATAATACCGTGGATTCTCAATGTTCCCGGCTCAGTTCTCCGTGTTGCTTACCAGTTCCGTGAAACGGCATCCTATTTTATGCAAATGAAAGCTCGTGGTGTTGCTAAAGTGTATGCTTCAAACCCAGTCGTCACAGGGCGCGTTTTTGTGAAAACTATTGGTTGGCTCGGATACCAAGACCCATTCACCAAGAAGGTTCTTGCAAGAATTAGTGTGCCAACGGAAAAAAACATGCGGTTGTATAATGTAGTCAAAGACCTCTACTTCAGGAAACAGTTAGCGGTTAGTGAGCGTAGATTATCGGAGCTTTCTGAGGAAGGCTTGGCCGGACCTTACGACTTAAGCGATGAAGATGAAAAGAACTTAGCTAGCGCAATCGGCAACATGGAACTAGTTAAACCGCGAAATTCAGCAAATGTGAAACGTCATGATGATGATGTAGATTAGCCGAAACTATCAAATAGGAAGCCAACACATATTCAACCTCAGCAAAAGAGGTTCACACACTTTGAGCATGAGTGTCGGTCGGAGTCGAGGACGCAGACGATATGTTGGTCGTCCGCGTAGACGTAGCACAACCATCAAGCTGCAAGACAAGGCAACACGATTGGGACGAACTTACGATGTTTACACAAACCGATTAACACCTGAACATGAGCGGGTGATATTCGCGAAAGACCCCGAGTTTCTACGCGCTCCCGTTGGAACTGCTTTCTCAGCGCAATATCTTGGAAGAAGCTATAGGGGCAGAAAGTCGATTAGACTAGTCCGCAGAGGAAACCAAAGCGTTAGCGTTCCCGTTCTTGAATGGCAAGTAAGCGGCGGAAAATAGTCTCTAAAATTCCAGTAACGCCGTTTTCAGCTTCAAGTTGAAGCATAAGTCTTATTAACTCGCCATCGTCATGATGACATAACTTAATCGTCATCGTGATGGTGAAATTGGCAGACCTAGAAACGAAACCGAAGCGGAAAAGTCGCGGTCGAGGACGTTCTGCGCGGCAAATCAGTTTACCGTCAGGTGAATGGATACTTGCGGATTTAGTTGTTGAAAGAGGCAGATACAAAGATGTGTCTGCGCTTTTCCAGAAAGCCTTCGAAGACTTGATGGATAAGGAAGGCATGGTATTGAACGTTAAAGTTGAGGAGATTGGTGCCAGAAAGCGATAAGCCGCAACAGCACACTCTTCGCCCAGCCGACAGCACCGTCACGCCGTTAACCCCTGAAGAACGGAAGTATTGGGGTCGCATTGCCGGACGCACCACTCAAATCCTCAAACAGAAGATTCGCGAAGGAAAACTGAAGCGGTCAAGCGGCAAACGACGCGGACATGTGAACAAAGTCGCAATCGTCATGGTCTTGCTCGCAATTGTGTTCTCGGTAACAATAGCTGTAGCACAATACAGAGGGCAATTTCAAGCTCAAACGCAAATAGTGTCTCCCATTATGATTCCGCAAACATCATTCACGATTCCCAACATCATTTTGAATAAAACTGCTTCGCTGATTATTGATAATGCGTTCTACGTGAACACGTCAGGCAACACCATTACGTATACGTTTCTAGTTTACGGCTCCACCACGGTGAACGGCACAGAAACACAGGACATGACGAAACTTTTCTATAACTTTCAAATTATCTTTTCAGATTACTCACGCAACGTAACCTTAACCAATCTCCTATTACCCAATCAACCTGTATCGTTCACATATCAGAATAATTCAAATCAAGCTTTCCGCATCATAATCGTCTACTCGTCCAAACCAATCCAAATGAGCACAACTGATACCAGTACCCCATTAACGATAAACTTCACGTATGGTTACTCGGGACAGTGATTTGAAGTTGAAGAAATTGTTTTCAATCGTTCTCGGCGTGATGCTCGGTCTTTTAGCTATTTCATTTGTTGCTGCCCCCACTGCGCTGACGGGTTCGTTTAAGGACGATTTCAACGACGGAGTGGCCTTCGTGAATAATTGGAATGTGGTCGGTAATCCACCTTCGGTTCCCGTGAATGGCAGCTACGTGTCAATGACCGCGCCAAGCAGCATCGCGACGAAGCAAACATTCCACCACGGTGTCTTAACCATGAACGTTAGCCTAGTGAACCAGACCATGACTAGTGCACTATGGGGATGGAGTCTTATGCTTGGCAGTATGAGTACGGGGGCGTTTTTCTACTACAACGGCACAACCGATAAAGTGTACGCTGTGGTGGGGAATCTGGCTTCTGCACCAACCTGTAATACGGGCTTCGACTGCATCAACGCCACTGCCCCACAGTACAGTAAGAATCGTTACACGGAATATTCCATTGTTTGGAGCTACTCATTATCATCAACACCGTACTTCATCTTCAGCATCAACGGCACGCCCCTACCAACCTTAACGCCCACGGGGCAGCTTCAAGCGATTGACTACTTCGCGTTCCCAGCTAACATGACCGTGAAGGGCACAACGTCGCAGGCCAAATTGAACTCGGACTACGTAGTCGTTTCGGGAACCACGCAGACAGTTCAAACCAGCACTACTACGACTGGTGTAACCGTGACTACAACCGCGTCTACGACGTTGATTTCTTCAACTACTACTTCTGCCACGTCAACTTCGATTTTAGCTACGACCACGATTAGCGGCGTGTCCACATCATTTACGAGTACAACCACGTCGGTTTCAACTTTGACCTCTGCCAGTACAACTCTCACTACGGCCACGACTACGAGCACAACGTACAGTTCCAGTTTCACTACGACGAGCGTAAGCACTTCAATCAGTGAAACAACCAGTTTCAGCTCGATAACCCTCCTCACCACCGCCTTCTCAACGACGGTTCAATCCGTCTCGGAAGCACCTTGGAGTGAGTATCTCTTTGCCACAGTCCTCGTCGCAATTGCCGCAATAATCATTGTAGTTCTCCTAACCCGCATGATGCGAGGCGGAAAACCACCAACACCGACCATTGAAACAGGACAAGTCCGCGTCGAAGAAGAAACCTGACCTTAAACTCTCGTCATGACGATATTTTTCTGAAAATTACGCAAGTCTTAAATCCGAATCGAACTCATTCATAGTACCGACTGAAAATGTCTGCAATGCCAAAAATTCAAACATGGCTTGGGGTTCTATACGCGTTTTTCGGAGCCATAGTCGGGTTCTTCGTGGGGTATGTAACAGCGCTAATCTTCAAAATCTTCATGGGCTACATGAGCTTAGCACAGGGATGGATACTCGGCTCTTGGGTCATCCTACTTCTAATCGTGCTAGGTTGGACCGCCAGTTTACTTTCCACAATGCGCGTCAAAGCCGTCGCGGCGAGCAATTGGGTTGTATTCAGCAGCTTCTTCGCCGCAGCACTGCTCATCATGATAATCATTAGTCTCCTGTCCCCACAGGGCTTCGCAATCTGGGGACTCTAACCCGCAACAAAAAACTCTCCCATAACCCCAACTTTCTTATGCGCCCTTAGCGTAGCATGTGACTTGATGAATCATGAGCTTTCAGCGTGGTCACGGCATCGCTTTAGCTGAACTAATTATCATCGGAGCGTTGGGTTTAACGGGATTACTTGTCAGCCGTCCGTGGTTTGTTGTAGGTTGGGATTCTCTGAATCCAGTCGCCGCGCTTTTTGTTTGGTATGTGTTGCTGACTGTTTGGCTGTACGCACTGCTCACTATAATCCAGTACGTGAGTCGCGGTCCGATTAATATTTCAGCCGGAAAAGCGTGGCGAATACGTGGAGTCGGATTAACTGAAACGGTAGCGCTGGTCATGTTTTTCTTCGCGTTCTTCATCGTGTGGAATTTCTTTGAGTCAGGTTACGCCACGGATATACTTGGAGCGGCACCAGTTCCAAATACCTTTTTGGGCACTGAGGACTCAGTTTTTTACATTCTCTACCATCAATGGTTAGGGTTTAACGTTCAAACCGCCGGATTTCTAACTTACGCTGTTACTCCTATGATTCTCGCGTTCGTAGCGGCTTTACTGGTTGGAACGAAAAGGTACTTGCAATTCCTCCAAATGGCCGGACGAGGATGAACTGCTGTGAAAACAAAAACCCGTCATGATGATGGTAACAAGCCGAAACTGCTATATTCTCAGATGGAACTATGGTTTCAGATGTAGTTGAGATGTGGATGCTTTGAGTCACGCTAAAGGGCGCGCTATGATTCTGACCACAGGATACGCGCTGATGGCTATAAGCCTCATATTCATGTTCGTCGTAGTCGCGTTTCCCCACGCAGTTGGACTTGAAACAATCGTTAGCAGTGTGCAGTTCTACACACAACGCAGCATCGTAGACAACCCACTCATAGGAATATCAAACACTGGTCTCCCAAGCGGCTATGTTTCAACACCGTGGTATGCACCAACTGACGCGGGACGCATAGACCAAAAATATGCGTCGGCTAAGTCGCAGGCGATAGGCGACGGATACTACAACTACAATGACCTCAAATCACAAGCTACGACCTCATACCTAACCGCGACATTATTCAACTTCAGCATTCCAACAAACGCCGAAATCAAGGGTGCACTGGTTCAAGTGGTGGGTCACTACTCAATCACCTACACTGGCTATAACTTCCCTCACGCGGGTTCCGTGAGCGATAATTCAATCAGAATGATTATCTCTGGGCAAAGTTCTGGCACTGACCACAAGGGTGGTGGGGTTTGGCCGGTTGATGTTGACTCAACTGTCACCTACGGTGGAAGCAGTGACCAATGGGGAAACCAACTAACACAGGACGTAATGATGCGCCCAGACTTCGGAGTTGGAATAAGCCTAGCTCTGACTGAAGGCTACACCCGGACAGTCAATTATGGTTATCCAGTTACCTTGACTAATACTGTGTACGTTGACATGATTAGCATGACAGCTACGTACACTCTGCCATCAGAAACGACCAGCTCCACAACATATGTGAACACGTACACCACAACCGCTGTATCATCAACTGTTACTGTCACATCTACTCAGACTAGTACAACCGCGTTCACCACTACCCCTGCAACTTGGACTCAGACGTACAGCCCGACGACGTATACGTGGACTCAGCCCGGAGGCACAACTACAACCACTACGCAGGGCAGCAGCCAGTCAACTGTGACGTTATCAACCACATCTGTTAGTAGGTCGCCGCTACAGTCATTTACCGGGGTCTCAACAAATCAAACATACGCGCTTGCAGGCAGTTTAATGACTTTTCTCACCGGGTTCGGCATGAGCCTGTTTGGAATCAGAAAACGATAATAGAGCAGGGCGAGCGCAAACCCCCGAACTGATTACACCATACTTATTTCCGTCTAAAATCGCAAAAACGAAATGTGCTTTGTGGCATAAATCTTATTAAGGAAAACATCATCATGATGATGACATTCATGTGGGTGTTTTGAATGAAGGTATCCTATCTCATAGGTATCGCTGTTTTGGTTTCGCTTTCAGTTGGTGTAAGTGTTGTACGTGTTCCCGCGATTGGGCTAGTGATGACTACTGACCGACCTTCATACTATTGGGGTGACCCGGTATCGTTTACAATCTCAGGGTACTGCTCCGCAGGCTTAACGTGCGGTTCAACCAGTATGACGCATCATAATCAACCAGTGCTCTACTATGCAGACCACTTTATCTACGGTGGAGTGGACTTGTACGGCCACGCAGCATACGCATGGAGTGTGATAGATGATTTTCCCATGCCGGGCCGTGACTCAGCCTCGTATACCGTGACACTACCCGGTTTCAGCGGTGACTTGAAACCCACAACCCCAGACGGACACTACTCACTAGGACTATGGAACATCGGCGACCCAGTGAGAGGCATACCCCCACACATACAGGTTCAAGCATCAATCGTAATCGGAACAGTGCAAGAAGAAACGGTTACCGCTACTACCGCGATTTCAATAGTCACCATCACTTCGACGGTTACAAGTACGTCTGAAGCCTCAGTCGTCACAACATCTTCTTCCACTTCAAGCATCACCGCCATGACCCCAATCCCCGAACTCCCCACAGGCACAATCACGAGCATTGTTGCCCTAGCAACCTCAGCCGCAGCACTCGTAATCAGAAGAAAACGCTGAAAACACTTGTTTTCTGGTTGCCTAGAAAAACTGTTAAGTAGCAAGTCCACTCTAGTGAGGTGTGTGTGCGGGGCGTTCGAAGCCCCTGAGAACTCCTAGCGAATAGCATGGAGTAAGAGGAATATATGAGTTTCGCCCGCAGCCGGTTAGCCCTATATGGGCTGCTCGTAGCCGTTCTCATACTGGTTCCAGCTTCTCCAATGGATGTTGCCGACCAATCGCCACAAGTTCTATCGAGTGATGTTTTCACTCTACCGAGGTTGCCTGAGCGGTTAGAGTGGCACAGCGTATGGTACTATGTTTCAAAATGGTTAACGCGGCTACGCGTTGAATCTACGATTGGGTCATTAACTAGCAGTGGTTTTCTACCACAATCACCAATCCAAGAAGCCCACGCAACAATTACACGAGTTCAGGGAAATACTCGCGGAGTTTATGCGTCTGGTTCTAGCTTCACGGTCACGCAAAGCTCAACTCCAACGAGTGGAAACTTGAACGTTCTAACCATTACCGCCCGTGTCGGCTCAGGAGTGCCTGCAACAGTTAAAAGTATTTCGCAGACTGGCGTTGTTTGGAGCAAAGTTACTAACGCTGGCAGTGGTGCAATCGATGTTGAGATTTGGGCGGGGGTTGTTGGTTCCGGTGCTAGCGCCAGCATCACTGTGACTCTGACGGGGATAGTGGGAACTGCGGTAGCCAATGTTTGTGAGTATTCAGGATTAACTACGTCAAGTTACCTTGATGTGACTGCTTCAACCTTCGGGTCTTCCACGGCATCTGACACAGGTACAACGGCTACAACGACGCAAGCCAATGAACTTTGGGTCGGTTCTACTGGAGATGTAACTGCAACCCAGTCTACTCCAACCAATAGTTTTACATTGCTTGATGGTACAGCAACAGGTAGTACGTCGAATGCTTTCTTGGAGAAGATTGTTTCATCCACTGGAACCGCTAACTCAGGCACCACGTTGAGCAGTTCGAACGCTTGGGTTGGGAGCGCTAGGTTGGTTCGGGTTCAGGGTACTGTTGGTGGAGTTTTCGCGAGTGGAAGTTCATTCGCGGTGACTCAGGCCGCGATTCCCACGAACGGAAACCTGAATATCATGACAGTTACCACTCGTAAGGGGTCGGGTACGGCTGAGACGGTTAGTAGCATTTCACAGACAAGTGTGACTTGGAGTAAAGTCACAAATCTTGTTAACAACGTACAAGACGTTGAGATTTGGGCGGGGGTTGTTGGTTCCGGTGCTAGCGCCAGCATCACTGTGACTCTGACGGCTGACCCGGGAACCGCGATGGGCCAAGTAGCTGAATACTCCGGGTTACTAACGAGCAGTTTTACGGATGTCACCGCGTCCAATTCTGGGACATCTACGACGCCGGGTACAGGTACAACGGCTACGACGGCGCAAGCGAATGAGTTGTGGGTTGGCTCAATTACAACACTAGTGGCGCACTCCACTCCGACTAATGGCTTCGTGTTATTGTATTATGGGGATACAGGTAGTACGTCGAATGCTTTCTTGGAGAAGATTGTTTCATCCACTGGAACCGCTAACTCAGGCACCACGTTGAGCAGTTCGAACGCTTGGGTTGGGCGTTAACAGACCAGTTGGGTTTCACGGATTTGTTTTCGGGGAAAATTACGGGTAGGCTGATTGGGGATGTGTTGAATTTAGGTGACACCGTTACTGGTCTCACTCACATTACCAATCGCGTTTTATCTGACACGCAATCAATCGCTGACGCGTTAAGCTACGCGTACACTTCCATTAATACACACAATTATCCTTCACCGTTCATTGAGTCCCTCAAGTTAACCGACCAATTTACCCGACAATATTTCGGGGGTGTCACGCTATCTGATGCGAATAATTTTGTGGATTCATTAACCCGCTTACGGAACGTTCCAATCGTACTCAACGAGGTGCTGAGCCTAGTGGATTCTCTGTCGCGTTTCGGTCCCCCAGCAGTTCCGGGCAGCTTCACGGCGGTTAAGGATACGAGTAACCCAGTCGGAACCATAGACCTATCGTGGACTAGTGACCCGAACGCTAACCCAGCCGTTACCAGTTACACGCTTCAACGTAGCCCTGACCAATCCACATGGACCACCATCTGCACTTGCACCACTACCAGTTTCGCGGACACGGGGTTAAGTCCAGCAACAGGATACTACTACCGCATCCGAGCCTTCAACGGGCAGTATTCAGCGTACTCAGGCATCGCCAGCGCGGTCACGGATTCATATAATGTTGGAGGAGGCACCCCCACAACAACCTATACGCTCGTAGTTCTAATCAAGGATTTGCTTGGCACACCGCTTCAAGGCGCAAGTGTAAGTCAAGGCAGTACCAGTCTACTTACCGACGCGTCTGGTTTAGCGAACTTCGGTTCCTTAACTTCTGGTTCATACACGTTGAACGTTTCAGCATCAGGCTGCACAACCACAAGTCAACCCATCAGCTTAACCTCTGACCATCCCGCGTCAAACCCGTTCATAGTCAACGTGCAGTGCGGTACACAAACAACAACAGGAACTACGCCGAACCTGCCCGCAATCGAACTCTTCATCCTACCAATCTTAGGCGTAGCATTAGCAGGTATGGCAATCGCCGTTTATGTGAACGAGCGCGGCAAGAAACGGAAACGGGAGGCACGGTAAAAATGGCAAATTTTACGTGGACTCTCATAGTTCTCAGCACTCTTGGAAGCATAACAGCCTTCGGACTATTCCTCGCGAACATAATCACTACTGGCAATAACCCAATTATACTCTGGGTTCAATCCATTCCACCACTAGAGTTTCTACTGGTCTTCGTTGCGCTTCTAATTCTCGTTGGGGTATTGCTCAGACCTAAACCACACCGACGACGATGAAAACATAAGTCAACTTTAAGCATAAGACTTATCAGTTGTTATCATGACGACGTTTAGTAGTGATTGTGTGTGAAAACGAAATTCGTTCTCATAGTTGTGCTTATGGTGGCCGCTATATTGCCTGTTGTTCGTGGACAAACTCAGGACTTCACTGTTTCGTGCCCACCACTAGTTGCAATCGTACCCAACCAGAACTACGTGTTCAAACCAACCATAATCCTATACCAGAATTTCGTTGAGCAAGGCGCTGAACTCTTCATAGGTGGCACAGGTTTCTCAATCAACAGTACCGTTAGCGTGTATGTGAAACAGCAGTGGGATATATCCGCCATTGTTGTCGCGTTTGAGACGGAGCGGAACGGAACATTCCTACAATCAATACATGTCGGTGACAATATGCACGTAGGTGCAATCTATGACGTGTGGGGCATAGACAAGGCAACAGGAACGCAAGCCCGAGTCGTAAGCGTTCAAGTCATCGCGCCAAGAACCACTAGTAGTTCCCTTTCAGGTTCCCGCGTAATGTGGATTTACCATTACTTAGAGTGGTACGCTCAAAACAAGCAGCAAGTCGATTCTTTGATACAGTTCGCTGACGCAACATACGACCAGTACGCGCGAGATTTCGGCTTCAGCCTAAACCCACTTACAGTTCAGGTCACAAATGAGGGAGACAACATGAGTCGTCTATACGTTGGTTGGGCGTCGGGAACAACAATCGGGTTCAGCGCGAACCTCATCTCAAACGACTATCTAGCTCGCAGCTTCATCTCGCATGAAATGGCTAACGTCTTCCAAGGCAACATCACAGGTGGTTGGCCGTGGGCTGACGCGAAAGGAATATGGAACCAGATTTCGCAGAAAGCCCAAAAAGACAACTACCCAAGCCCGTTCCCGTACGCGGCTAGTGCTAGGGTTCTACAGGAGCTTGGGTACGGTAACTATTCACAGGTGAAACTTGATAAGGTGACAGGGGATTGCGGGGTATCATTGCTCTGGGCGATATACGAGAAGTTCGGTTGGTCACCATACACGACACTCTTCAATTATCTGCGCCAACAGCACGTTAACCTATCGAACTATGACGACGAAACCGCAACCGCGATAATCATGGTGTTCATGAGTGCTGGTACAGGATACGACTACATCTCACTATTCAATGAAGTGTTCAACATGCGTGGCGTCAATATTCAACAAAGCAAAATCAGCGAAGTCTACAACATGTTCACAGGACTACCCAGCATAAGTAACCTGCAACCGACAGAAATACAAGTAACCAACACCTCAATCCCAATCCCCGAATACTCTGACTATTTACTACCATTGCTCGTTTTACTAGTCGTGCCTGTGCTGCTCAAAGGGAAGCATTACCGGTTTCAGGCATAAAGCTCTTAAGTATCATCATAATGATGTGTGCGCAAAGACTTAAGAACTCACACGCATGAACTATCAAGCGGCGAAACGCGCATGAGTTTCGGAACACCCGGTAAGGTGCAATCGCTGTCTATGGTTTTCGTGGTCCTCGGAGCTGTTCTGTTCTTACTGATTGGTTTCATTGAACTCGGAAAATCTGGGGGTCTTGATGTGTTGGGTTCCATGTGGTTCTACCTTCTCATCGCCATAATAGCGGTTCCACTTATCTTCAGAGGGAGCCGCATGTTTGCTCTGCCACTCGCAGTTGGCGCTTTCAGCTTCGCGCTGGCCGCCTTATTCCTATACGCTGGGAACGGATACCATCTATCAATCTTGTTCGGTTGAGAAAAATATCCTGAATATCGTCATCACGATGATAAACGGATAGTCTTAAATCGTTACCCCTTGTCACTAGGGTTAGGCGCGCGGTTCAATGAGTGCTCGTTTCCGTTTGCAGCGCATGATAATTGCTACTGGACTCGTTTTTCTGCTGTTCGGCTTCGGGCTCTTTACGGTAGGCGACCAGCTTGTACTCGCAGTAAACCAGCAACTCACATCAGTCTCAGCAGGCTCCCTAGTGCTACCTAGCACAGCCACCATAGGAAACACTGTGACCGCCACTGGCTCTGGCTGGCCCGCATATGAACGTGGCAATATCTTTATTCTCATCAGCACGACTGGATACGGATTATGGAATTTCGCCGCTGACGCGTTTGGAGCGTGGTCAAGCACATTCACGATTCCAAGCTCCACGTTTGATGGCACTCCAATCGTTCCGGGGAACTATAATTTCTACGCGTACGGCTGGGACCACGACATCAAAAGCGCATACCGCGTCGTAACATTGTACGGTGTCAGCGGATTCGACTTCGCTGTTTCAACGGGCACATCGTACATGAATCTGAATCAGGGCCAGTCCTCAAGCACATCAGTCACCGCGACACTTACGTCAGGCACCACAAAACAGGTTATCCTAACAACTAGTGATTGCCCAACGAACGTAAACTGTGCAGTTACCACCAGCCTCGGCTACCCCACCTTCACGAGCACGCTGAACATTAACGTATACCAGTCCGCAACCCCCGGCACATACGGTGTCATCGTGCAAGGTCAAGAAGTTAAATCTGGCGGAGGAGGACTAATCCGCACAGCCCAAGTCCTACTCGTCATCAACGCGCCACCACCACCCACCCCATTCGACTACTCTATTTACTCGTATGATGCTGGAACAATCACTGCCGGTCAAACCGCTTACGCAACGGCCAACGTTCAACTCGTAAGCGGGACATCACAGCGCGTGAATCTTGCACTCTCTGGCTGCCCATCATCATCCACATGTTCAATCGTCCCCAACTACGGTAACCCCGACTACTCTGCACAGGTAACCATTGCCACAACGGGTAGCACCCCAGCGAACACGTACATGCTAAGCGTAACAGGCACATCAAGCTCCGCTCCAACACACACAGCCACATTCTACCTAACAGTCCAAGCCCAACCCCCACCCACACCGTTCGACTTTGACCTATCCAACTCAGGACCAATCACAGTAAACTATCCAAGTCAACCGTTAGGAAGCACAACTGTTACAGTGACGTTAACTCAGGGGCAAACACAGTCCGTGTCACTTAGCGTGAACGGCGCACCACCCGGAGTGACCTGCACGAAGAACCCGGCAAGCGGTTCACCCACTTTCATTTCAACCATCACCTGCACAGCCAGCGCTAGCGCAGTTGCCGGAGCCTACACCATCACCGTGACTGGCAGCGGAGGGGGAAGAAGCCACAGCACACAGCTTCAACTAACTGTGAGCACTGAAATTTTCGATTTCTCGATTAGTATGAACCCCACTACACTCACGGTCACACGCGGCCAAACCGCCACTGGCACCGTCAACGTGAATCTGCTGTCCGGAGCCACGCAAACCGTAACCCTAACAGTCGGGTCAGCGGGCTGTCCGCCAAGCGCAACCTGCACACTCTCACCAACCAACGGTTCACCCGGGTTCACATCGACACTGACAATTACGACCAGTCAATCCACGTCAGCAGGAACATATAGCCTAGTCATAACAGGAACCGGGGGAAGCAAACTACATCAAACACAGCTCACTGTCACCGTGACCACAACTGTCCCGGGGTGCGATTTGAGTACGCAAATAATCTCAGTGAGCGAGGTTGACAGCCATAATCCGAACGGACAGACCGTTGACAACCCAATAGGCACGTACGTGTTCGACCCAGACTTCACATTAAACGCTCAATTAATCCAGTCCAACTGCCAAGTCACAGGCATCCCAGTTGTTTTCATCTCGTGGCAGGACTCATACCAGCAAACCCCACCACAAACCCCCATCACATACCCATTCCAGAGCACTGGCACAAACACATGGACCACGGGCAGTATCCACAAGGAACCCGGTAGCAAGTGGTTCTTGAACATCGGCGTCACCACCAGCACAGGCACCATTTGGGGACTCCACATATTCAGCCTAACATTCACACAAGGACAGGGCACAGTACAAAGCTTCGGAGTTATGGTACAAGAACTTTTCCCAACATGGATGAGAACTCTCACGCAAATCATGGGCGCAGGACTCATGATGATAGGAATAATCTTCACAGCCATCGGAGCAGTAATCTTTCCAAGACGCATGTAGACATGGATGGAGTTTGATGAATGTCCGCTCGACAACGATACATGACCATCATACTAGCTTTCTCCCTCATAATCATCGTTCTTGCAGCGACCTACGCTTCGTACTCGGCTGTACTATACGTTAGGCGCTTTCAGGATGTGCGCACAGGTTACCGTGCTAGTACACTGTCAGAAATAAGCATCCGTTTCACCTCACAGACTTATACTTCGCAAACTTCCTCAACGAGCACAGCGACCACCTCTAGCGCGATAACTAGCTCCACTAGTACCACCACCGGAACTGGAACAATGTTAACTGCAACCTTACACCTTCCCTTGCGAGCATCGTCACCAACAGTCTGCGGAACAGTAGACTTCGAGGTGTCATCAATCCAGTCAGGAGTAAACGAGATTAAAGCCAGCCTAGTGGTCGGCGACCGTGAGGCAGCTTCATCAACGTACGGAGTATCACCAATGCAAACCTCATCAGGCCCCGTCGGACCGTTCTGCCTCATACAATCTGGAACCATCACCATGCTGCTGTCTGTTACAGATACAGTGACGCAGACCGTTCTCGCTACAGTCTCATTTGACCCATATCGCACCTTCAATGAATACTTCGCGGACTACCCTGTTGATAGCAGAAGCTACGGGTACCTCTTACTGTGGGATGCATGGTCCCCGCAAACTAAAATCCTACGTGTCCTCCTGTCCTCATTCCATCCAGTAGAGGAACGTCAAGCAGTAGTGAACTGGTTTACGGCAAGCGCGGCTTACGCTCAAGCATACGGCGGAACTTCGCTATTCAACGTCTTCATACCAAGCTTCACCGTGAACGGGCTTAACGCCACTGGAAATGAAAACGTCATATTCGGCTATGATAATGTTGGAGCCTGCGGTGAAGGTGGAGCGGCAGCATACGAAGACTACACGGGATTCATAATGAAAGCCGCCGTTTCAATAAACGTCGGGTTCAGAACCGGCACAGGGGTTCTAGGATGTCCACCGCTTACCTCACTGCTTCAACACGAGATAGGACACATGTTCGGGCTCGGACACAACTTTCTATACAATTACCCCTCTATCCCAAACGCGAACCAGTACCGCGTTGATGTGATGGGCTACGGCGACTTGTACGCTGGCAAAGCCTGCATAACCACAATGGACCTATACGAGCTGTCGCTGAAATTTGGGGCACTGCAAAGCGGCGAAGCGAACATTTGGGGAAGCCCACAAATGCCAACACAAATCCCCTACCAGTGCATAGCCCAAACCCCATGACTCTGAATTTAACTTATGCGAGCGGGAATTCCCACATGCTTCTAGCGGTGGGATGAAAGCGAGCCTTTTTATGGTGCCTAATAGCGTAGATGCGTTTGAGCGCCGATGATTCGAACCTACAAGTACAGGTTCTACCCAAACAAGAAACAAGTCGAACCCCTAGAACATACGCTTGACCTTTGCCGAAACCTCTACAATGCCGCTCTCCAACAACGAATATACGCGCATAGACTTCGAAGAAAAAATCATTATTCTAAACAGCAAAACGAGTTACCCGCCCTCAAGAAGCAATTCGCTGAATACCGCTCCGTTCATTCATTAGTTTTACAGGACACCTTGCACAGGGTTGATAAGGCATTCAAAGCGTTCTTCAAACGCGTTAAAAGAAAACGGGAAGGCGAAAACATCAAGGCAGGTTTTCCGCGTTTCAAGTCTAGGCAGCGATTCAACTCGTTCACGTACACTCAATCCGGTTTCAAGTTACTGAAAAATGGTCATGTGTGGCTGTCGAAAATTGGTGAGCTAAGAGTTTTCAGACACCGAGAGCCAATCGGGGAAATCAAAACGGTTGCTGTGAAACGGGACAAGGTCGGAGATTGGTTCATCACAATCGCAACTGAAACACTTGACGTTCAACCACGAAAAATAAGCACTGCACTTGGCGTTGACCTTGGGCTGAAAAACTTCGTAACATTGACTTCGGGTGAGTCGATAGATGCACCGAAACTTTTCAGGAAAACTGAGCGCAAAGTTAGGCGAGCGCAACGAATCTTATCTCGCAGAGTGAAAGGTTCACGGAACCGTGAGAAAGCAAGAATCCGACTCGCCAAACTATATCGAAAAGTTGACAGACACCGAGACGACTTCATTCATAAACTCTCACTATGGTTAGTAAGAAAAGCCGACTTGTTGGTGTTTGAGGATTTGAAAGTCGCGAACATGATAAGGAATCATACGGTTGCGAAGTCGATTGGTGATGCTTCTTGGAGTAAACTGGTTCAATATTCCTCTTACAAGGCTGAGAGTGCCGGTAAGAGAGTTGAGTTGGTTGACCCAAGAGGGACGACGCAGATTTGTTCCGGGTGCGGTACGGTGGTTAGGAAGTCTTTGTCTGAGAGGGTTCATCGGTGCTCAACTTGTGGGCTTCTCTTGGGCAGAGACCTAAACGCCGCCGTAAACATCTTGAACAGGTCGGTACTGAGGGGCACTCAGGAACGTACGCCTGTGGAGACTACGCCAACACCCGTAAGGGCGAGCGTGGTCAAAGAAACAGGAAGCCCACGAGCTTAAAGCTGTGGGAGGATGTCACGCGAATAGTGCGAAGTAGGAGATAATCCTTATAATGCTGTTGCACATCATCATGATGATGGTATATGAGTGAGTGATGTTGAACAAACGTCAAATTATCTTCTCAACTCTACTTGTCTTATCCGTGTTAGCTCTTGTCGGAGGCAACGTGTCCGCTCAGAGCGTTCAGCAACTAGTCACATCCACAACTTCAACTACAGTAACCACCTTCACAACGTCGGTAACAAGCCTCAGCTCAACCGTCATCACCGCAATCTCCTACACGACGCAAACATTCACGGGAACATTCACGCAATCCACCACAACCCAAACCCTATCGCTGACTACTAGCGCATTCGCCACATTAACACAAGCAATCGCCGTAACCAGCACCAGCACTTTCCAAGTTGTCAGCCAACTTGTATCAGTCAGCTCAGGCTCAACTGTCACAGTCACAAACGACCCCACATTACTATTCTTAGGCTTAGGAGTAGCTCTCGTCGCAGTGTTTGCAGCAGCCCTAATCGTCTGGGCACTAAACCAAAACTCATCTCCACCAGCAGTTTCAACAGGATACTTACAATACGGTGGATACTGGTATCGGTATGACCCACTTACGGGGCAATACCACCTAATTCAAAGTTGAACTGAGTGGTAATGGTGAAACGTGAACGTTTAATCAACGGAGTCATTATTGCTATGGACCGAAACATGTGGAAAAACAAGTAGCTTGAGTTCACCCTCTTTTGTCCTATTGTAAGAAGTGCCCTTACTGCGGCATAGATTTTGTAACAAACGATAGAAGGGCGGTTTTTTGTAGTAGGCATTGCGCTAGAATTGTTACTAATACAAAGCGCTATTCGTTAGCCAGAGAAAAACTGGAACAAAGATTATGCCGAACATGCGGTAAGAGTCTTGCTTTAACAAAAGCACTTCCGTCTAGTCAGCAGAAATATTGTGGTAATTCTTGTGCCACAACGGCCAAATGGACTCGGCCAAGCTATAGGTTTCACCAGTCTCAAGTCCATTCCACTGGGAGGCATTTTTATTGGCATGTTTGCCTTCAATGTGGGCAATCGTTCGGAAACTATATAAAAACTTCGATTTCGAAGTTTTGTTCGGTAAAATGTAAGAACCGTCATCAAATCTCACGTCGTCTAGCGACATGTGCGTACTGTGGAAAGAATTTTGTGACATTGAATCGTCCAAAAAGGGGTAAGTTTTGTAGTTGTAGATGTTACACTCTCAAAAGGCAAGCAATGTCAAAGGAAACATATTTGCCTAGCCCTCAACCTAAACGTGTTTGCTTGCGGTGTGGTAAAAACTTCTTCGACTACAAGCATCCATACACATTATTGCGTAAGTTTTGTAGCGTCAAATGCGCTAGGCAATATGCCTTTGCTGATAGTGCTGCTAGACAACGTATGAGAAAGATTCGGCTACTCCACGTCTTTCCGGTAAAAGATACGAAAATTGAAGTTGCATTACAGGATGAACTTCGTAAACGCGGTATCAAATTCGTGACACATATTTCATTAATCATTTGTCAACCAGACATATTTCTCCCAGAGGCGCGCCTTGTGGTATTCGCGGACGGAGATTATTGGCATGGATGCCCAATACATTACCCAATTCCCACTAAACGGCAACAAGAATACATCGATAGAGATAGTTATCAGGTGGCTTATTTAACTCGACTTGGATATAGGGTGCTCCGCTTTTGGGAACACGAAATCAAAAAGGATGTTGTAGCGTGTGTGGACCGAATAGTTAATGTTGCAGCGGGTGTAACCTCTAAATTTGGCCAAAATCGTTTGATACAGATATAGGATGCAATGGATTTGAGCAACAATGGAACATGAAGATTTACTCGACAAGGGTTCATACCGAAAAGCGAGGGGTTTACTAGCCATATGGCTTCAGCGTTTGCATGAGGAGTACGAACGGGAACTGCTAGTGGGATTATCCGCATTCTCCGTCGGAGTATTACTCGGCGTTATTCTCGGACGCACCAGCAAAGAGTAGCAATGTGCACCCAACAATATCGTCATGATGTCACCTAGCATAAAGCATAAAAACCCTTAACCGCCCTCTTTCCGCTTAGAACATGTTTGACTTCACCAATCAACCCCAAAGCGCGCGTCATGGTTCAGTATGCTACTATCATAGTTTTCTTCGCAGTCAGCAACTTCGCATTGTACCTGATGCAGAAGTACGCGCCCGACCTGATTCCGGTAATCCTGCGCTCTTGGGAAGGATACGTGGTTACCAGTTCGGTTGCGACAGTTCTCGGGTTTATTGTTAGCCGCCTCACGGTTCCCAGCCGCGCGATTCAACCTGTAGGACCAAACATGATTCGTATAGCGGGATGGTCAATAATCACAACGTTCTTCACTGGCATCATGCTTTTCACGTTTGAAAGGTTAGGGTTCATAACAATCTTCACCTTGCAACCGCTCGCCTTCCTAACTTTGGGCGAAACATTATTCCTTTTGTTCTTCGGGATATGGTTTGCTTATTTCCTGCTCTTTAGCTGGTTCGCTCTTATGCGATTCTCGCGTAAAACAGGAATGTGACCTCAGCCATGTCTCTGGCTCCTCGTAGGTTTCTGCTCGGATTATTCACGGTTGTGTTAGTCGCGGTTGGAGCACTACTGATTGCGGGTGGAGTTTGGTTAATGATGGATTTCTGGTCTTGGTCGTGGTATAACCCATACCAACTGAGCCCCGAGACTTGGCGGTTCTGTTCACCCGGGTATTGGATATGTGTAACTCCAGCTAATGCTTCTTACGTTATGGATGTTGGGATAGGTTTTGTTATCTTGGGTGTGCTATTATCGTGGTTCGGAGTCTTCACGCTTGGGTTCTATATTCGCTCAAGGTCGTGGCCGATGTGACCGCACTAAGGATTTGATGACCGTGCTCTGGCCTAAAGATAAGTTTCGTAAGGAGAACGGTTTTCTAATTTGTAATGATTGCGGACTCACCGCGTTAGAATCTGATGTTAACTATCACAACTGCGAGCTTGGTCGGAAAATGGCTCAAGCAACACCGAAGTCTCATGCTCCAACACCACAACCACAGCAACCGGCGAAACCAGTCGAACCAGAAAAAAAGCCGATGCTCCACGACTTCATATGATGGTGCGAGTAGTGTTCAGAAGGCAAATTGTACTTAAGAAGCCAGTGAAGCGTTGTAGTCACTGTCGCAGGTTTCCAATACGTACCTCGCGTTGTGAGCACTGCAATTTGTGTCTCTGTAGAAGTTGCTGGTCCTTGCTGCATCTGGGGCCGCCTCCTAAACCGCAAATTCCAAGACTTTTCGCTTAGGTGTGCAGTTTGTTGAGCGGTAGTGATTGGTTGCGGAAACCGTATACCCCGCCAACATACTTCTGTTTAACGTGCGGAGCAAGGAACATGCCATATGATGAGGCAACGAATCATCCGTGTTCAGGCGAGCGGCAAATACTCCAATCAATATAACCGGAGGGTTAACAAAAATCTCAGACTGTCCGTTTGTGGTTACTCGCGGCGCAGAACGATACTGTTCACTCTGCAATAAGGCCAAGCATTGTCTGCACCTATCTCAGCACCCATTATGCTAACGGTGTTTCCTGAGCGAAATCTTTTAAGCGCGTATCACCATCATGATGATGATATACAGATGTGAGTTTCTCGATGAACACTAAATTGTTTTTCAGTTTGGTTCTGCTTGCAGCGTTTCCCGCTGTCATAGCCACGCCTAGCGTAAGTCCGACGAATTTAACGATAACTACGTCGTACCCAACGACTACTGTTCAACTTACGACAACCATAACTGGTACGGCGAATACAACGCTAGTCCTCTCTACAATTCTTGGCCGGACAATAACCCTCACACTTAACAATTTTACAACGGGGCAAACTCAAACTACGACGACTTCCACTACTACTACGAACACGAATACACTGCAAACTACGACAGCCATAACCACGTCCACAAGTTCAACAACAATCTGCTGCCTTGCGAGCTACTCGTATTCCACAACATCCGTGACTTCGACTAAGACCTCGACACAAACAAGCATGGAAAGTACAAGCTCCACCTCAACACGTTTCTCAAGCGTCAGCGCCTCCACAACGGTAACTTTAACTTCCACGAGCATGAGTACAATTCCATCTTCCACTACGGTCACTTCGACTTCAACAAGCGTTTCCACAACAACCACCAGCACACTCACAGGCGATAATAGTTGGATTTTCGGCGTAGCCGCACTAGTTCTCGGCGGTGTTATTGGGTTAATGGCTGTTCACAAAATGCGGAAACCGAGCATTAAACAGGTATCCACTACTGAGGAACCGAAGGAACTCAAAGCAACCCTCGTTAAAGAGGAATGAGAGAACGAGTCGCAAAGCCTTTTATATATCGTCATGATGACGTTCTAGCTGGTGGAAAGCGTGGGCCTTAACGATAAGCCGTTGTTTCCGAGTGGACATGTGCGAGGAACAGCAACCGGCGCGGCTCCAATTAATCACCCCGTAATTATTCAGCAACCCGAACCGGAACGCAGACATCTAAGTAAGAGGACCATAGCCATCGCAGCTATACTAATTGCACTTCTAAGCGTCGGAATAGTGGGTGCCGTAATTCTCAGCAACGTGTTAACACTCGGACCGTACACGACCGGAGGCCAATTAGCAATTCAAGTCAGCCAAGTCACCTCACCAAGTTTAGGTGATGGTGCTGGTCAATGCCATACAAGTAATTCAAGTTACACTGGCGCGACTGAGCTTCCAAGCGGCAGCGGAGGACTAATCCAATCCATCTGGTACAAGACAGGAATACGCGTCCAAGCGCCGTCTGGCACATCGTTCAACGTGATTGAGAACTACAACGTAACCTATATTGGGGGTCTCACCCCGGCTAGCGGGGACTTGCACATAGCCTACTGCGATTTGAGTTTGAACCAGTGGGTGGACCTAGAGCCGAGCTATGATGCTGCAACTAAAACGTGGAGTGGAACAGTCACAGGAACCGGATTCGTGCTACCTAACGGGTACGACGCAACCACACCTATCCTAGTATCAGTTCTGAACCCGGGCACGTACACTTCACACATGTGGTTCACCAGTGTCTAAGCCCTTGCCATCTTTTTCTGTTCTAATCCTTGGATTTATCAAAGGCGAGCGGGAATTTACGCCTGTGGAGAGGCCACCTCTACCTTCGAGCGTTCGAAGGCAAGTAGCCTCAACGAAGCAGGAACTATACGCGAGGGGAATGTTCATGCCCAATGAAAAACCCTCTGCTGGAAGCCCACGAATTCATTCGTGGGAGGAAGTCACCTTTGCCGTTCAACTGTATGATGTTGGTGCGTGATTTCAGACTTGAAGGAACAAATTTCAAGCTGTCGTGAGTTTCTACTCTATTGGTTGGGGTTTTTCGTTGTTGCGTTCAGCCTCGTCAGCATCCTACTAACCATTTCGGGGCTGCTAGTGAACGTTCTCAGCACTCAATGCTACTACCCGTACATTTCGCCAATGCTTGGAATAGCGCAACCTCAAAGTGTTCCAGCGCAAACTACCACCATGACTACTGTGAACGGAACTCAACCCATGTTGCCTGACCAAAACTATTCATATCCATCACCTTACCCGTATTATTGCAGCGGAAATCTCACAGCCTACGTAATCCAATTCGTCTTCAGTCTGCTCGCCAGCCTAATCTTCGTTGGCGTCGGCGTGTACATGATGATAAACGGCAAGAAACAGTAACAGCAAAAAAGGAGAAAAGTCTGAGATGCCTGCGGTTGGTCGTAGGCGTGACCGTAAACGGGAACAGGGAAGACCCGAACATAAACACAGTAAGGGCCGGAAACATGCAGCTAAATCCCGTAAGGGTTATGTTCCGCGCAAGTGGGATAAGCGCCTGCAAGCGGGGCAGCGAACCCTACAAGAGTGTGCTGAGAAAAACTAGCAAACTAGTGAGGATTGAAAAATGTCCGAAACATGCAAACACAAAAACAAACGTTACCTTAAAAGTGGCATAGCATACTGTCCCGACTGTGAAGCTTGGAATGTGTAATGTTCCTTGCGTGGGGACGGTAACTGATAAATAGCGAGAGCAGAGAATTTTCAAGCAAACACTTTTATAGTTTGTACGTGTTAAACTAATTGAACTGTTATGTCATTATCGTACGCCGACTTTGACGAGCTTCAAGATAAGCGTGAGCAAATCATCGAGGCATTAAAGAACGGGGCTATGCGAGTTAGCGCAGTTGGAGAACAGGTAGGCTTAAAGAAAGCCACACTCGACTACCATATTCTGAAATTAATTGGTTGCGGGTTAATTGAAGAAAAGTATGAGGGCAAAGCCGCGTACATTGGGCTAACCGCCAAATGCCGCGAGATGCTCCGCAAAGAACCGGAGAACGTGAAACGGATTCTGCAAGAGAACGGACGCAAACGCAAAGTTAGACCAGAATTGAAAATTGCTGCGCTCAGCGTAATGTTCGTTCTTATTCTTGGCGTAGGTTTGTTCTTCGGTGGGCGTTCAGCTCAACCCATAACTCAGATAGGACCAGTAAGATTTCCCGTATTGTTGCAATTCATGATGACAAATGACTTTGTGGTGCCACTGACCAACGACTCTCTCAGCATAGGATTCAGAACGTACTATCCCTCGCTTGGTTCAGAGATTGCAAGGCGTCAGCTCGTCATCTTGAACGCTACTGTAAACGATACTTTACAATACACCTCAGTCAAAGTCTACGCATGGACAGCAAACAGCACATACGTCATCGGTCAGCTAGACTGGAACCCCTTCATCATGGTGCGGCAATGCCCCACATGTAGCCCCATTCCCAGTGACCCCTTCAAACTAACGCCCTACAGTAATGGAGTCTTCGTCGTCCTAGACAGGCCACTGCAAAATGGTGAATGGATAAGCGTAATCATGTTCAACGGCAACACGGCAATTGGAGAATGGAACGGTGTAGTGTATTGAGTTGCCAATCTAACCAATTAGAGGACATGGCTCGACATATCGCTACACAAAGAGGAATTAACATCGATAAACTTACACACGAACAGAAGGGCTACGTTATGCTTGAACTACTAAGCACTTTAGAATACTTAGAAAGCATTAATTTCACGAAAGGAGGGTCATGCAAAATCACCGCTAAAGGACGGAAAGCATTACCGAAGCTACGAAAGCAATACCCTGAATTGGCACGAAAGTTCGGTCAATAAAGTTCCGTCGTGGTGGTGTGGGTGGATGGTAACTGGTAAATAGCGAGAACACAGAGAACTTTCACGAGGGAAGCAAATACTTTAATAGACAGCAAGAGGGTATCGTCATGATGATGTGACACAAATGGGAATATATGATGCGATTTGGTGCAGTAAATGTCAAGTCATGCTTGATGAACGAACAGACGATTCGGAATATCATCGGAGTCCAAGCCATGAACCAAGAGATGGTCAGACCCCCTCACCGCTATTGCACACATTTGACGACGATGGGCGGTGAGATTGAATGAGATTAAAGCTTAAACAAAAAGGACTTACAAGACACGACGAACGTTGCCCTAATTGCGATGGATACGTTAAGTTTTGGACGGATGAAAAAGGAGTATTTGTAAAGTCATCTAGTTTAGATATTGGACGCGCCGGCGAACTAGTACACAGGGAGTGCGGCGCGGTATTATCCTATTAAGTTCCGTCGTTTGTAAGAAAAGTTCCGTGTTTTTTTCTTCTATCAT
>Ga0076054_104_pt1 | contig 31450 bp, 28 predicted proteins | sample RifGroB1_FD_68085 | JGI IMG/M metagenome (GOLD analysis project Ga0076054, IMG submission 68085) | Parcubacteria (Jorgensenbacteria) bacterium GW2011_GWB1_50_10
GTCTTTGCCCTTCCGCCCGCCGAGCCCAGAGAGTTCCGTTCGGATATTTTCAAACAGACACCGCCGGACTAGAACAAGAAAACCGCCTTCTAGGGCGGTTTTCTTAATCGCTAACTAACGAGAATTAATACAACTTGTCCACGCCGGCGATATCACCGGCATTCAAGTCGCGCTTCATTATCTCGCCATAATCAGCATAACCGTACATTGTTTCTTGACTGCAGAGCGATTCGTACAAATCCGCTAAACCGACGCTGTGACCTAATTCGTGAGTGGCGATATTTTCAAAATCCATCTTTCCGGCTTCACCGCTTGCCGACCAATTATAATCGGTGTCGTCAAAAATCATGTCCCATTCCACCAATTCTCGTCCAGAAGGGGGGCCGGCAAAAATGCCCCAAACAATGGTGACGGCAATTGCTCCCGGACTTGAGACATTGGCAAAATAAACTTCATTGATATTATCCGGTGATTCTGTGTCAGCGACCAAAATCTCGGAAGTTACCGAGCCGTCGCCAAGGATATTTACGCCTGCGCTGTTGCCAACTACTCCATCAGCCGCCTCTTCCCATTTGACAATATCAGCAGTTAAATTGGTGAAAACGAAACTACTCTCTAAACTTTGGGTACTCGTCGGATTCACTGTCCACGATTCCAATGTTTTCCATTTGGCGCCGCTCGCAAGAAAACTGTAACACTGATTTCTCTGACCCTTTGGCGGTTTAACTGCTGGTTTAGCTGCTTGGTCTTTGTAGTGAATAATTGCATAACCTTCAACAAATTGACCACTGCGAGGGTCAAGTGCTTCTCCTAAATAAACTACTGGTGAGTTATCAGCGGTTTGCGGGAGAAAAAGCGTTCGCTCTGTGCCCGGCGTAGATAGTTGAGCCAAAGAGAAGTTTGGAAGAGCAAACGCTGGGGTAGCCCAAACCACGAGCCCCAATACTGCCGAAATGGCAAAGGTTTTTTTAAACATGGTTAGAGTTCATTAAACGACATCTCATTGATTTAAATATAACAAATTCAAAAAACGCTTGCAAGCAACTATCGGCTCTTCGGCGTGGGCCAGAAACCGAGGCGGAAACGCCGCCCTAGCATCAAACGCGTCTGGGATTCAATCGCCGGGACGGAGCTGAATAAGAGGATTAAAGCCGGCACCAAAAGCCACTGGAGAAAATACAGGATGTAGTGCTTCTTTTCAAACCAGCCGGGCTTGGGCGGCAGAAGGACAATGCTTAAAATCGCGGAAGCGAAGAGAAAAATCACGGACAAATTCAAAATCGGACCCACGATTCTCGCCAAACTGTAGGAAATAATCGTTTCGCTGAATTGATAAGAACCGATTAAAGTCGGCAGCCAGCCGAAAATAAAAAGAATGAAAGGCGCCGTGGACCAGGAAAAAAATCCTTCCATGAAAATAAACGTCCAGAAAAATTTTTTACGGAGCGGAATTTCCTTATTCTTCACAAAGCCAGTAAGCATGTAGGGAATATTCTCCACCCCCCAAGCCCAACGCCGCTGTTGGCGGTAGAGATTTCCGGCCGCTTCCCGAAAAGTCCGCCCCGAGGTTGCGTCCATGGAAACCGGATAATACATCGGCTCGGTCCGCCAATCGCCATCGTAATGGAGATAAAATTTCCAGAATATGAGCGAGTCCTCGGAGACCAAATGCGTATCCCAAAAACCAACATCCACGAGCGCTTTGAAAGGCATAGCCTGCGAAGTGAAAGTGGAGAGCTGTTCAAAGCGCGACTGCTGCATCATTTGCCAGAAAGTCGGGAAAAAGGACATAACGCGGGAGAAAACTGGCGCCGAATAGATGTTGTTCACGAAAAGCGGAACGGGCTGGAAACTGGAACGGAGGGGTTTATCGCAGGTGAGAAACAAATAAGTGAGGCGGCCGAAGTATTCGGGAGAGGCCTGGGTGTCGCAGTCAAAAACCGAAACGATTATTTTTTCGTAAGGGATTTTCAAGACATCAATTATTTCTCTCTTCGCGGCTTTTACGGCCCAGGTTTCGTTGGAGCCCTTGCCGGGAATTTCGCCGGAAAGACCCGCTGGATGCACCGTGACCAAAAACTTGAAGAAATCGGCACCAAACTCCTTTTTTACCGCTTCGGCGGCGCGAGCCGCTTCCCTACCTCCTCGTTCTTCGGTCGCGAGAACCACGATGAAATTACTTTTGGGGTAATTGGCGCTCCGAAGCGCCAAAAACGTTTCGCGGACAACGGAGGGCGGTTCTTTATACATCGGTAAAACGATAAGATGATAGGTCTTCTCCCAGCCAGCGATGTTTTTTACTTTTGGAAGCCAGCCGATTTTCAAGTTTTCCCGAACCTTTTTAAAAGAGTGGCGCAAATGAAAATGAAGATAAACAATCCGGCAGAGCCAGAAAAAAGCATAAACAATGAAAAAGATGGCGATGCCTTCCGGCCACCACCAAGAAAGTAAAACAATAAGTATTAGCGCGGCCCAAGTTAGCGCGCCCGGCAGAATTTCAAAAAACCTCGTCATTAAGGTAATATTAACCTATTATGGCTAAGGAGAAATCGCAAATAATCGGGACGATTAAAAAAGTAATGCCGGCGGTCGTTTCCATCGTCATCTCCAAAAAGCTGGAGGATTTGAAAAAAGAACTGCCGGAGATGTTTCCTTACTCGGACTACCCCGAACTTCAGATTCCGCCGGAAAAAATCGACGCTCACGGCATGGTTCAAATCGGCGGCGGCTCGGGTTTTTTAGTTGACGGAGGCGGCATAATCTTAACCAATAAGCACGTCATCGCCGACCCGAAGGCAGCTTACACCATCATTACCATGAACGGTGACAGATTCGACGCCGAAGTGCTCGCCCGCGACCCGTTGGATGACGTCGCGATCTTAAAAATAAAAAGCGGAAAAAAACTGCCGGTCGTTCAACTGGGCAGCTCCGATAACTTGGAACTCGGTCAGATAGTCATCGCTTTCGGGAACGCCCTGGGAATTTTCCGCAACACCGTCTCAACCGGCATCATCTCCGGGTTATCCCGGGCAATAAGCGCCAAACCCGACCCATTAGCGCCCGCGCAGGAGATGCGCGGCTTAATCCAGACCGATGCGGCCATTAACCCAGGCAACTCCGGCGGCCCTTTGACCGATATTTTCGGCAAAGTTATTGGCATCAACGCCGCGGTCGTCTTCGGCGCCCAGAACATCGGTTTCGCCATTCCTATTAAGGCGGCGGAGCGCGACTTAAAGGATTTAAGGTTGCACGGCACCATCCGCCGGCCGTTTTTAGGTCTCCGTTATCTCACTTTAAACCCCGACTTGAAAGAAAAATTAAATTTGGTTCACGATTACGGCGCTTTAGTGGTTAAAGAACACCCCTTGGACCAAGCCGTGGTGCCAAATTCACCGGCTGCCCGCGCGGGTCTTAAAGAAAACGACATTATTTTGGAGTGGAATGGTGAACGCATTACGCCCGACAAAAATATTCAGGACTGTCTGGAACAATCCGAAGTTGGCCAAACTGTTTCCCTAAAAGTAGTAAGGAACAAAAGGGAATTTTCAGCCAAAATCGTTCTCGCCGAGCGGAAACAACTGTCTTAGTAAGTGTAGATATCCACCAAGAGGCCGTTGCGGTCTAAAAGCAGGAGCCGGTCGTGCTCGGAACTAAACGGCAAAACCTGTTCCAGCCAGATGCGTAAGCCGTACCTGAAAAAATCGGATTCAGCCGAATGCTCGTTGTAGCAATTTTGATAATTCAACTGGTTCAAAAATTCCCGGCAGGCCGCGTCATTTTCGCTCGAAAAACGATTCAGTTCCTCCCCGGTCGGCTGCTCGCAGGCCGAAAGCGATAAAATAAACGACTGGCAGGCGCCCGAGAAAGTGTAAATGTTGCTCCGATCCGGGCGCGGGCAGTTATTCGGCAGTTGGGGATTGAAACTGTAAGTTTTATTCAAGTAGCCGGTACATTTATTTAACTCAACGTTTTTAACAAACGAGCTCCGGATGCTGTAAACCGTGGCCGAAGTGCCGGGCCGGAGAACAATATTTAATTGATTAACCGGTCCCGCTCCACCCGGAGCGCCATAGATGACTATTTCCCCTTTATTGGACCGGACGCGCCAATTGGTGATATCAATGAATTCTTTTAGGGCGGAGGCGGTTCGGATGGTAAAACGCCCGCCGAAACCGGACGAAGGCGGCCGCACAACCGAAGTGAGTTCAAGTAGTCGGTAATAAGGCGAGAGCTGCTCTTTAGTAAAACCTTCAGGCGGCTGATCCAGAGGCGATTCTCGCTCGAAGCCAACGTAATAACCGCCGCTCTCCGTCTTGCCGGCACCGGTCGTGATGCCGGATTTCCCCGGTTCAATAAGCGGGATTTGAGGCGCGGTTTCCTTGTTGTAAACCGGCCCGAAAACCCTTTTGAAATCAATCTGGCCCGTGACCCAATCGCCCGTAAAGTAAAGCACGGCTACGATTATCAGAAGTCCTATTAAAATAGCTGCGCCCTTCATACCTTAATTATAGTTCAGACGACGAAATTAATAAGCCGGTCTTTGACGAAGATGGTTTTTTTGATTTTTACTCCGGCAAGCAGAGATTTGATTTTCTCTTCGTTTAAGGCAACATTGCTCGCTTCTTTTTCGCTTGTGCCCCGCGAAACCGAAATTGTCGCCCGGTGCTTGCCGTTTATCTCCACAATTAAATCAAAAGTTTCTTCCCTTATCAGTTTCAGGTCGTATTCCGGCCATTTTTCTTTATGAATGGAATTTTTATTGCCTAATTTTTCCCAAAGCTCTTCGGTAATATGCGGCGCAAAAGGAGCGAGAAGTTTTAAAAATGACTCCCAATCTGCACGTGCAAGCGTCTGATGATAAAAATTAACCGGAGTACGTGCTTCAATATCGTTGAGTGCGATCATAAGCGCGCTCACAGCGGTATTGTAGTGAAGGTCTTCAATGTCCTCGGTTACTTTTTTTATCATTTGAGAGAGAATGCGGGTTAGCGCAGGGTCAGGATCTTCTCCGGGAGGATTTTCCATCGCCACCCCAACTTTCCAAACTCGTTCCAAAAATCTGGCAACGCCCAGTATGCTCGAATCTCTAAAATCTCCGCCCTGTTCAAACGGGGCAATAAACATCAAATACATCCGCAATGTGTCGGCACCGAATCTTTTAATGTATTCGTCGGGATTCACGACATTGCCTTTGGATTTGGACATTTTTGCGCCTTCTTTAATCAAAAGGCCGTGGGCGCGGAATTTCGGGAACGGCTCTCCATGCGGCGCCGGCGATTTGCCGAATTCCAAAAGTTTTTCGTCGTGGAGCGCGAGCGCAAGAAAGCGAACGTAGAGAAGGTGGAGGACGGAGTGTTCAGCCCCGCCGGTGTAGAGATTTACCGGCAGCCATTTTTTAGTCGTTTCCTTATTCCACGGCGCGTTTTTTTCTTTGACGCTCGGATATCGGAGGTAGTACCACGCGGAATCAAGAAAAGTATCGGACACGTCGGTTTCCCGCCGCGCCCTACCGCTGCACTTCGGGCATTTTGTTTCGTAAAATGACTTGTCACTCGCCAAAGGCGACTCGCCTTTCCCTTTCGGTTGGAAATCTTTTATTTTCGGTAAGATAACTGGCAAATCCTCTTCCGGCACCGGCTGCCAACTGCATTTATCACAGTGAATCATCGGAATCGGCGGCCCCCAGTAGCGCTGACGGGAGACAAGCCAGTCGCGGAGGCGGTAGTGGGATTCGCGCTTGCCGTCCACAAAGTCGGTGATTTTCCACTTCGCCTCCTCCGCGCTCATTCCGTCAAATTTTCCCGAACGCGTTAAAATACCCTGCTCGCTCACCCGGCTTGATTCGTGGAGAGCGCTCCGGCCGGGGAAGTCGTCCGGGTTCGAAGCCCGGTGCCATATGAGACGCATATCCGTAACCCAGTCAAGAAAGCGGTCAACTTCTTTTTTATCCACCCAAACCACGTCATGAATCTGGTTTTCCTCGTCGGCGATTTCTTCTCTTTTCCCGTCAGCTAATTCAAAATACAGGCCGTGAAAACGCGCCCAGCGGTTTTCGTTCTTCACCGCATGGTAGAACAGCGCATGGACAATGCCGCCCAAGTCCCTGACAAATTTTGCCGATTTATAACCGGTTTCTTCGCGAATCTCCCGGGCGGCGGCTTCAGCCATATCCTCGCCTTTTTCGATGCCGCCGACAATAAATCCCCGCCAATCAGTTTTCTTCCATTTGAGGCAAAGGTATTTGTCCTCGGCCCAGTGCTTCACAACCGCAACGACGGCATCCCTTTCTTTGAGAAGCAGGCCAGGGCGAACCCCGTCTATGTCGTCGGTCTTCACGAACAACGGCTCAACGACTTCCACAATGGGCAGTTTGTATTTTTTAGCGAATTCCCAGTCCCGCTCGTCGTGGGCGGGCACCGCCATAATCGCACCCGTGCCGTAGCCGGCGAGCACGTAATCCGAAACCCAGACGGGAATTTCTTTCTTTGTCGCGGGATTTATCGCTGAGATGCCGGAAAAAACTCCAGTCTTTTCTTTTTGTTCCTCGCCGCGGTTCCTCAACGCTTCTGCAACATGCTTCTTCACTTCCTCCGGCGCCTCCCAACCGGCATCAACCCATTCTTTCGCTAACTCCGGCGAAATAACCATAAAAGTCGCCCCGTATAGCGTATCCGGACGCGTAGTAAAAACCTCGATTTCTTTAATTGAAAATTGAGAACTGGAAATTGAAAATTTTATTGACGCTCCTTCTGATTTTCCTATCCAATTCCTTTGCGCTATTTTCACCCGTTCGGACCAGTCGATCTTTTCCAGATTTTCCAAAAGTTTTTCAGCGTACTTGGTAATTCGGAAAAACCATTGTTCCAATTCTTTCCTCTCGACAAGCGTGCCGCAACGCTCACACCGCCCGGTAATTACCTGCTCGTCGGCCAAAACGGTCTTGCACGACGGACACCAATTGACCGGGGCTTTCGCGCGGTAAGCCAGGCCGCGCTTGAAGAGTTGAACAAAAATCCACTGGGTCCATTTGTAGTATTCGGGGTCGTAGGTTTCCAATTTTTCATCCCAAGCAAAACCGTTGCCTATAACCTGGAGCTGTTCATAGAAACGCTTCTCAGAAACTTTCGCCTGCTCCATCGGATGGGCTTTGATTTTCAAAGCGTAATTTTCCGAATGGATGCCGAAACCGTCCAAACCGATGGGTTGAAAAACATCATAACATTGCATCCGCTTCATCCGGCCGTAGATGTCGGCGCCGGTGAAAGCGTACATGTTCCCGACGTGGAGCCCCTCGGCCGAAGGATACGGGAACATCATCAGGTTGTAGAATGGCCGCTTGGCGCTCTTCAAATCCGGCTCGTAGATTTTCTTCTCGCGCCAGTACTTCTGCCATTTCTTCTCGATTTTCCCGAAATCATATTTAAGCATGAATATGCTCATTTTAACGAGAACTTGGTGTTTTCTCAAATATAAAAATGAAACCGGCTCATGCGCTGTTGCGCACGAGCCGGCCCTTGTCTGTACTGGTGGATTAGAGCTTATCCACCACTTCCCGGAGGAAGTGTTGCGCTTCCCCCATCTCGCCATTCACAATGAGGCGAGCGAGGGCGTTCTTGACCCCCTTGGAGGTATCGTAATCAACGAACTCTTCGAAACCTGCGTGATTCAGCACGCACCAAGCTCTGGTGCTCGGGTCGGGGTGCTGAACGGTAGCGAGCTTCTCAAGAAGCAGTGACTTGAGCCGTTCCTTGTTCGGCTCGAACTTTGCGGGATCCACCTTGAGTGACGCGGGTGCGATCGCGAGAAGCACCGAGAGCCGCTGACCCTCGATAACCCCGTCGAGTCGGGCGAGGATCGGCGCCAAGTCTGTCTTGGCGCTGGCTCTCAACAGAAGCTCCAACCTGACGATAATGAGGATGATGATAATGAAACCCACCACCCCGAGGACATTCCACAGCTCGATGTAGGTGTCGATTCGCATAACTCCTCCTCCACGCAATGCAGAGAAACTAATGACAGAGACCTTATTGCCCCCGCCTTCGCTCCCCCGCAGTCAAACAACTGCCTTAGAGAGTATCATAATATGAGATTTTTGTCAATCTGCAGGAATAACCTACAAAAATCGCTAACCCTTGCGCCAATTGACTAGATATACTCAAGTTGCCTCATGTTTTAACATATGTAATAACATAGGGCAACTATGTTATAATGAATACAATAAAAACATGGGAAGGAGAGTCGTTGAAGATGAAAATATCAGAAAGATTCAAAAGGTCCGCCGGAGCTATTATGTGAGTTTGCCGGTGCGCATCATCAGGCGTTTTCGGTGGCAGGAAGGGCAAAATGTGGTAGTAGAAGACCACGGCAAGGAGATAATAATTAAGGACTGGAAAGGATGATTCCAATAAAACAATCTCCCCGGCAACCAGAACGGTCACCGGGGAAACGCTACTTGCCTCCGACTCTTGAGAGTTGGACGTGCTTGCTAACCAAGCCGCCCCGACGGTTAGATTCCACAAAAGTCAGGCGATAGGGCAGGCCTTTGCGGCAGAGAAGCTCGTTTAACTCCTTTCTTGCAATCCAGACATCGCCCAAGCCCCGGGAATGAAACTCCGTCTCTAGTTCCCGGCCGCTCGGCGGATTCCCACCCCGCTCTCTTAGAAACTCCACCAAGAAGCGATAGCGGGGAGATTGAAAGACGCCGGTTATTGCAGCCCATTCCTCTGCCGTAAGCCCTGACAAGGAACTATCCATGGCTCCTCCTTAAAGACGCGGGTTCTAACCCACATCATAAAATAAATCATCCTAAATTGAAAACAGTGCCAGCGTTTTCCAAAATCTGCGCCACAATTGCTTCAAAGCTTAATTTTTTGAGTTCCGCCAGTTTTTTGACCACTTCAATCACGTAGAGCGGTTCATTGCGCTTGCCGCGATACGGAACGGGGGCGACGTAAGGCGCGTCGGTTTCGGATAAAATTCGGTCAAGGGGGATTATTTTGATAACCTCATCGTAATCCCGCACAAAAGTAATCACGCCGCCGAAGGTGAAGTAAAAGCCGAGTTCTAGAAGCTTTTTGGCGTCGGTCGGCGTTCCCGAGAAAAAATGGATTACGCCGGGATTGTCTGGAATTGTAAATTTTGAATTATGAATTACGGTTTCTATTAAGTCGTCGAAAGCGTTCCTACAATGGATCATCAGCGGTTTCCGAACTTCGTGCGCCAACTCAATTTGCTTTAGAAACGCGTCTTTTTGCTTCTTCTTGGCCTCTTCGCCGCCATCCAAACGGAAGTAATCTAAGCCGCACTCACCTATCGCCACCACCTTCGGGTCCTCGGCAAGATTTTTGTAATATTCGTAATCAAATTCCTCGCCCCGGCTCGTAAAACCTTTCGCAGCCTCGCCGCCGCCCAATTCCTGGGAATCGTGGTACGACTTTGAAGTGTGAATCGGGTGCAGGCCGACTGCCGCGTAAACGTTTTCGTACTGATGCGCGAGTACGAGCGCCGCCCGCGAGGTGTCTTTTTGGGTCCCAATATTTATCATCCCGACGCCGGAGGAGTGGGCACGGGCCAAAACCTCCGGGCGGTCCGAATCATACGCCGCAAATTGGGCGTGAGTGTGGGCATCAAAAAAACGTAGAAGCGAATTCTTAGACAAGCGACGGCTTATGGTCCTTCTTCTCAGCTAAGTAATTGAAAATTTCCTGAGCCATCACCGCAATGGGGACGGCAAGAACAATGCCAATAAAACCGGCAACTTGGGCGCCACCCAAAAGCGACACTAAAACAATAACCGGGTGGACATTAATGGTTTTGCCCAAAAGAATCGGAATCAAAACGTTATTTTCCAGCTGCTGGACCAAAAAGAAGAAGCCGACGACGTAAAGCGCGAGAGAAAACGAATTGGAAAGAGCGACGAGAAATGCAACGGCGCCGGCAACCACCGGGCCGATGATGGGCACGAGCTCCAAAATAGCCGCAAGCAATCCCAAAATTAAGGCGTACCGCACGCCCAAAAGCCAGAGCCCGAGTGTCACCACGGCGCCCACCACCAAACTCAAAGCGAGTTGGGCACCGAGCCAGCGCCGGATCTTTGTTTTGAACCTTTCAAAAACGGCAAGTACCGGCCGCTCATAAACGTCGGGCATCATCACCTGCAGTAGCCGCTCCGTTCCTTTTTTATCAACGGAAAGATAAAAAGCAATGACGAAAGTGGCGACGACAGCGATGATTTTGCTGAAAACCGAAGAAATCGCGCCGGTGATGGAGGCTTGGGTGGCGGTGATGATGCTAAGGGCTTTATCAAGCGACAAAGTGAAACTCTTGATGATTTCCTGCGGCAGGCCGAAACCGATGACCGAGGAGATGACTTGGTTCAAATCTTCCAGGAACTTGCCGGCCTCAAGCGCCAAAACCGGAATGATGAAATAAGCGGCGGTGACCAAAATGAACAAACCCAAAAGAAAAACAACAATGGTGCCTAAGAGGCGGCCGATGCGGTGTTTCTCCAGAAATCCCACAATCGGGTCAATGCCCAACGCAATCACAATACCCACAAAAAGCACGCCGAAAGCACTGCGGGCGAGATAAAGCACAACGATAATGAGCAGGAATATGAGGACCTGCCAGAAAGTCCGCCAACTTAACTCAAAACGCACCTCGTTCATCAGCTCTTATATTTTAAGTATATCACTAAAAGATTTCTCTTTGAAGGGGCCGATGACAGCAAAATTCAGACCTTCGTTCCGGAAAAGGTCGCGGGCGACCGACTGAATGTCTTCGGCGCTTACGGCCTTAATTTCTTTAGCGAGCGCATCAGGCGTCAAAATCGGGAGGTTCTGGATTTCCTGGAGACCGTAATAAAAAGCGAGTTCGTCCGAGGTTTCAAGCGATAAAAAGAGGTTGCCCACCAGATGTTCCTTGGCCCGTTCAAGCTCCGCCTCACCCACTTTCTCGTCCCGGAAGCGCGCAAATCCTTCCAAGCTCGCTTTAATCACGTCTTCCAACTTTTTGTGGTCAACGCCGGCCCACATCTCAATAAGCCCGTGGTCGGAGTAGAGGTCAGCGCTGGCCCGAACGTAGTAGGCGGCACCCATCTCCTCCCTGATTTTCTGCCAAAGCCGTGAAGAAAAACCGCTTCCCAAAATATCGGCTAAAACCTCAAGGGCGAACCGGCGTTTGTCAAACAAACTGAAAGCCCGGAAACCCATAACAAGATGTGTCTGGTCCGAATCTTTGGTTTTAATGAGTTCGGCGGGTTTATCTTGCGATTCATGAACCGGAACTTTTCCCGATTTTTTGCCGTCTTTCAAACCGCTGAAATAGCCCGCAATTTTTTTCTCAATGCCCTTTTCGTCAAAGCCGCCGGAGACGACAACGGTCGTCGCTGGAGCAATGTAGTGCTCGCTCCTGTACTTCATTAAATCTTCGCGGGTGAGGCGCGCAATCACTTCTTTCCGGCCGGCGACGTCCCACCCGGCCGGCTGGTCGCCGTAGACGAGCTCCATGAAAAAATCATGAATCCGCCTCTGGGGCGTGTCTTCAATCATGTTTATTTCCTCGGTAATCACGCCTCGCTCCTTGTCAATTTCTTTCGGGTCAAAAACAGGATTTAAATATACGTCGGCAATGACATCCAAAACTTTTTCCAATGATTCTTTCCTCGCTTTGACGTGATAAGCGGTCATCTCCTGGGAAGTGAAGGCGTTGTAGTTTGCTCCCATGCCATCAAGCTCGGAAGAAATATCAATCGCCCGCGGCCGCTTCGTCGTGCCTTTAAAGCACGTATGTTCAAGGAAATGGGAAAGGCCGTTTATTTCTTTAGTCTCGTATTTGGAGCCGGCTTCGACGGCAACGGCGACCGTTGCCGCCAAATTACCGGGCTGGGGCACAAGAATCAGTCGCAAACCGTTGTCTAAAATTATTCTTCTGAAATCCTGCATTTATGAGATTTTTTCTTGGAAATAAGTTTTGAGGTCGGCTATTTTTATCCGTTCCTGCTTCGTGGAATCCCTGTCCCGGACGGTCACGTCGCCTTGCTCTAAACTGTCAAAATCAACGGTGACGCAAAAAGGAGTACCGATTTCATCCTGGCTGTAATAGCGCTTGCCGATATTGCCCCGTTCGTCCCAAGCGACCACGAAATCCTTCTTGAGGTCTTCGCAGATTTTCCGCGCGAGTCCCACCAGTTTCGGCTTGTTCGCAAGAAGCGGGAAAACCGCCACTTTATAGGGCGCGAGCGTGGGATGAAGCTTCAAAACCACGCGCTCTTTTTCTTCGGTATAGGCCTCGCAAAGAAGGGCGAGCATTATCCGTTCCACGCCGGCCGAGGGCTCAATAACGTAGGGTAGGTATTTCTCTTTCGCTTCTTCGTCAAAATATTTCAGGTCTTTGCCCGAACCTTTCTCGTGGGCCTTGAGGTCAAAATCGCCGCGGTTCGCAACTCCTTCTATTTCCTGCATGCCGAACGGGAACTTGTACTCAATATCAACGGTCGCCTTGGAATAGTGGGCGCGTTCTTCGGGCGACTGCTCGCGCGGCTTCACATTTTTCAAACCTATGCCTTCGTACCAATTGAGGCGGTTTTTAACCCAATCCTTGAACGCTTTTTCGTCATCGCCCGGTTTTACGAAATACTCCACTTCCATCTGCTCGAATTCGCGCGTTCGGAAGACGAAATCTTTGGGGTTGATTTCGTTCCGGAAAGCTTTGCCGATTTGGGCGACGCCGAAAGGAATTTTCACCCGCATCGTGTCAATGATATTTTTGAAATTGACGAAAATGCCGCCCGCCGTTTCGGGCCGGAGATAGGCGGTGGAGGCGGAATCTTCGGCAGGACCCACAAAAGTTTTGAACATGGTATTGAACTTGCGCGGCTCCGTAAGTTCCCGGCCGCCGCAGCTTGAGCAAACGCCTTCAAAATCATCGGCTTTGAAACGTTCATGGCATTTTTTGCATTCAACGAGCAAGTCGGAAAAACCGCCGACGTGCCCCGAAGCTTCCCAAACTTTCGGGTTCATGATTATGGCGGAGGAGACGCCCACCACGTCGTCGCGGAGCTGGACCACGTCGCGCCACCACGATTGCTTGATGTTGAATTTGAGCTCCGTGCCCAACGGCCCGTAATCGTAAAAACCGGCGAGGCCGCCGTAAATTTCCGAACCGGGATAAATAAAACCCCGACGCTTGGCTAAACTTGATATCTTTTCCAGTAAATCCATCGCTATGGTACAACTTTCCCGCCGTTTTGGCCTATTGTTATATCATCGGGCAGAGATGAATTTAAGGCAATATCAGAACTTAAGAGTTCCAAGCCCGTGAATTCGTCGCTCGCCCGAAGCGAAGTGCTGCCAAGGAGTAATTGGAAACGACCGACGTCAGCTGGGGAAGGAATAGCTTCAATTTGGAAGACCGATTCAACCGGCGAGTCCAAAACGCCCTTAGTCGCGCGGATTTTATCAATTGCCCAGACGACTTCGTTCGTGTTTTCATCGTACAAAGGAACGGAATCAATGTTACTCTTCACGGCGCCGGTCCACCTCACTCCCGGCGACAAACTCGCCCGGACGCTCACGTCTTTCACGTCCGTTGAATAATTGCGGATGAGTAAGTGGATGGAGTACTGAGTGGGCGCGCCGGCTTTGGGCGGCATCGGCCCCAAATTCAAAATCCCCGAATCGGCGTCACGGTAGAACCCTTGGGCGTCAACGACAACAATGCCGGCCACTTTTGTTTCCAAATTAAGGGCAGCCTCCGTCACGTCGGCTTTAAGATAGTAGGGCACCGAGGGGGAGGTTACTTTCACGTTCGCTCTCAAAATGAAATTCTTGTCATTCAATCTCGTGATGGGAAAACTGTTTTTAAGATTAACGGAAAAACTCACCTCACCCGAACCGCCTGCGTCAAGAAGCCGCAGGTTCTGAGAAACGCCCGCGCTCCAAGTAATCTTTCTCGAGGCCGGATTCCAGTTGCCGTTTGTGTTGATTGAAGCAAAATCAAAAAGGTCGCTTGAGAGCTCAACTTCAACAACCACGTCGGCCAAGGCGATGCCGCTTAAGTTTCTGTACCCAATGGCGTAATTCAAGCGGTCGCCCAAGCGCGGCACGTAATTCTCCTGACGGTTGATTAAAACCGAGACCTCAACCGGCGGCGGCGCCAAACTCAAATCAACATTGGTCTCAGCAAGCGGATATTCTTCGCCCAAAAACACGGCCGAAAAAATAAGCGGGATGGCAAGCGAGCCGTCCGATTGAAGAAGGCCTCTGATTTCCAATTTTCCCTCCGAACCGGCCCGCACTTCGCCCAAACGCCATAAGTTGTTGAGAGAATCGGGCGTCAAGCTTGCGGAAACATATTTGAACGAATTCGGGTACTGCGCTTCCAAAACCGTTTCCGGAAAATCGAAATCAGAAACATTTTTATAGCTTATTTCCACCTCAAACGAGGAACCGGGCAGGACCTGGTCGGGTTTTTTAACGGTGAATTCCACGGCGTTTCCTCTAATTTTTACTCTGTAATTTTTGGAACTCTCAAAACGGCTCCGGCCTCCGCCCAAATAAGAGAAACGGAAGGAAATTTCCTCCTCGGAGAGGGCTGAACCGGTCCCGATGAACTTATACGTTCTTTTGGTGAAAGAGCCACTGCCCATGTCGCCCACCGAGTCGGTGACAAGCGAGGAAGAATCCGCGCCGCCGAAAACCGCGATGCCGTGGGAATAAGTGACGGCAATCTCGGCGTTGCTTATCAATCTGTCACTGCCGTTTTCGACGCTCACGTTAATTTCGAAAGGTACGCCGCGGAAAACTTCCTCCGGTCCCTCGAGCTCCAATTTCACGTCGGCCGAGGAGTTTCTTAAATAGAGATAAACAAAAGAAGCGGCACCCAAGACGACGATCACCAGAAACCCGGCAAAAATCAAAACCAGGCGTTTCAGCCATCGCGTTTCCGCAAGCTCGGCAACCGATTCGGTTTCCTCGGCGGAGGGCGGAGAAACGTAGGGCGGCGGAGGCGCTTCCGGCAAGGATGGTCTCTTAGAAACTCTTTTTTTTCTCCTAATTTCTGCCATTTCAGGAAAGTTCAAAGATTTTGGTCTTTTGGATGTTGAACTTCAGAGTGCAATCGGTGCATAAAAACGACTGGTCAGCCGGATGGAAATAGGCCACTTTTTCCGTCCGGCAATTCTCGCAAGCGGCGAGTATCGGGTCGTAACCTAAAATTTTCAAAAGCGGGTTTGTTCTCAACTTCGCGGACTTCAGATCACCGACCAATTGGTGCCAAAAACGCAGATCAGGAGCGGTCTCCGGTAAAAGCGACTTTACGAAGACTATCATTTTCAAAAGCGAAGCGCTCGGCTGGAAACGCTCCTTGGTGACGACATCAGTAACCGTAAATTTGTTCTTATGGACCAGACGAACATCAACTAAATTGCCGACGTCAAGGTGAGGTGAAAGTTTGGAGGAAAGACGCGAGCCCCCCACGACCCGCGCCCGGAGCCGGCCCAGGTCCCGCGTGTACAAATCAACGGAGCGGTCGTATTCGCCCGAGTGGTGCGAACCCAAGACAATGGCTGGCGTCAGATATTCTCTCATTAATAGAGTATCAAACCCAAAAACCTCTCTAAAGACAAGGCGCCGCTCCCCAAGGTCATGAGAATAAGAGCGGCGGCGAGAATAAGCCAGTCAATTTCCGATTCCCCGGCAAACATCTTGTCTTTTTTGAATTTTACAAGAATGACCAAAAACTCTACGGCGATGAAGACCGAGGCAAGTTGGGTGAGGAAACCCAAAACCAAGGCCAGGCCGCCCACGAACTCAACAAGCCCAGCAACCACTGCCCAAAAGTTTCCTGGACGGAAACCGACGCCTTGGAGCCACTCGCCTGTCCCTTTGATATTTTTCAGCTTGGGCAAGCCGTGGCGCATTAAAACTAAACCAACCACCACTCTTAAAATGAAAATGGCTGAGTTGCTGAAAACTAAAAGAGGTTGAATCATGTTTCGTTTCAATTATTATAACAATCATGAGAATATTGGCAATTGAAACAAGTTGCGATGAAACCGCGATGGCGCTCGTGGAGGCAAGCGGCGGGTTGAATGCGCCTAGATTCAAGGTACTTAAAAATATCATTTCCTCTCAAATCGAAATCCACCGCCCGTTCGGCGGGGTGGTGCCGAATCTCGCCAAACGCGAACACATCAGAAATCTTCCGATAATTTTCAAAAAACTAAAACCTACAACCTACAACCTAAAACCTGATTTAATTGCCGTAACGGTCGGTCCGGGCCTTGAACCAGCACTCTGGACCGGCGTAAATTTCGCGAAGGAAATCCGCAAAAGCAATTTCCCGAAAGCAAATTTAGTCGGTGCAAACCACTTAGAAGGACATTTGTACAGCTTCCTGCTTTCAAAAAAATACGACTCGAAACCAAAAAATATCTTCCCGGCCATCTCTCTCGTTGTAAGCGGCGGACACACGATTCTCGTTATGATGAAATCGCTTACAAACTGGCGCAAGCTCGGTGAAACCCGGGACGACGCGGTCGGTGAAACTTTTGATAAGGTGGCAAGAATGTTAAACTTTCCCTACCCGGGCGGACCGGAAATTGAGAAATTAGCTAAGAAAGGAAATCCCAACGCTGTAGATTTTCCCCGGCCGATGATTAATCAGAAAAATTATGATTTCAGCTTTTCGGGCCTCAAAACTTCGGTGCTTTATTATCTGCGCGACAATCCAAAAACAAAAAAAGCCGACGTAGCGGCGAGCTTCCAAAAAGCGGCCATTGACACGCTTGTCGCGAAAACGCTCCTCGCGGCAAAGGAATATAAAGCCAAATCAATCATGCTCTCCGGCGGCGTTGCGGCCAATAAAGCACTTCGCAAATCCCTAAAAGCTGAAAGCTATAAGCTAAAAGCTAATTTCTTGGTTGCTCCCCTTAAATTCAACACCGACAACGCCGTGATGATTGCGGTTGCCTCTTATATCCAGCACCTGCAAAAGAAAAACCGCGCTATCCGCGCCCAAGCGAATTTAAATCTGTAAATCCAGTATTCCCCTCAAACCGGCGATTTGCTTTTCCAAACTTTCTTTTCTTTCCTCCAAAACCTCGCGGCCGGCGACCTTCCCTTTTTCCCCTTCGGCATCCAATCTCGCGATAAGGTCGGTGTAAAGCGCGAGTTCCCGCTCCATTCTCACGATTTCTTCTTCAAGACGCTCCCGCGCAACCGCTTTGGGGTCCCTTTCCGCTTTGGGTTCTTCAACCTCGGGTTTTTCAAAATCTATGCCCATAATTTATAATGCTATCATATTAAAAATGCTCGATACCCGCTACGACCACAAAAATCTGGAAGAGAAAATCTACAAGCTTTGGGAAAAATCTGGTTTTTTTAACCCTGATAAACTGCTCAACAAAAAGGCCAAGCCGTTCACTATCATTATGCCGCCACCGAATGCAAACGGCGCGCTTCATATGGGCCACGCGGTCGGAATGACGCTCCAGGACATTATGGTTCGGTGGAACCGGATGCGCGGCAAAAAAACTCTGTGGCTGCCGGGCGCCGACCATGCCGGCTTTGAAACTCAGGTTGTTTTTGACAAGAAACTAGAAAAAGAAAGCCGTGACCGACGGACAATTCCCCGCGACGAACTCTACCGGGAAATATGGAATTTCACCCAAAAGAACAAGGAAATAATGTATGCCCAGACCAAGAAATTGGGCGCTTCCTGTGACTGGTCGCGGGAAACATTTACGCTGGACCCCCGGATAATAGACATCGTCTACGGAACTTTCGAGAAACTTTACAAAGACGGCTTGGTTTACCGCGATTTGAAAGTGGTGAACTGGTGCCCGAAGCACAAAACCGCTCTCTCGGACTTGGAAGTGAAATATGCGGAACGCACCGACCCGCTCTACTACATCAAATACGGGCCCTTGACGCTTGCGACCGTCCGGCCGGAGACAAAATTCGGCGACACTGCCCTTGCCGTAAATCCCAAAGACAGGCGGTATAAGAATTTTATTGGGAAAACTATTGAAGCGAGGGGGGTTCTCGGATCCCTGAAATTTAGAGTCATTGCCGATGCGGCGGTGGACCCGAAATTCGGCACCGGTGTCATTAAAGTCACCCCTGCTCATGACGCCGCCGACTTTGAGATTTGGGCTAGACATAAAGATGAAATTGCCGGTCCGAAAGCAGTCATTGACGAAAACGGCCGGCTTAATGAAAATACTGGGGAATTCAAGGGCTTGAAAGTCGCCGAGGCCAGGGGGGCGGTGGCGGCCAAGATGAAAGAAATCGGCATTTTGGAAAAAATGGAACCGAACTACGTCCACCAGGTTGCCACCTGCTACAAATGCGGTTCCACACTGGAGCCGCTTCCCAAGCCACAATGGTTCGTAAAAATGAAACCACTTGCCGAGCCAGCTATTAAGGCACTCAAAGCCAAAAAATTCCAAATTCTTCCCAAACGTTCAGAAAAGGTTTATCTTCACTGGTTAAAAAACATCCGCGACTGGAATATCTCCCGGCAAATCACCTGGGGCATCCGGATTCCGGCGTGGTTTCACGAACCAAAGTGCATACCCAAAATCGGCCACGAAAAAGACGTGATTAAATGTAAAGAAATTATTGTCTCGCCCAAAGAACCAAAATGCGAATTTTGCGATGCTAAATATGTTCAAGACCCCGATGTTTTTGACACCTGGTTTTCCTCGGGTCAATGGCCTTACGCGACGCTCCAAATTCGCGGCAGCGATTTTAAAAATTTCTATCCGACCGATGTAATGGAAACCGGCTACGATATTTTGTTTTTCTGGGTGGCGCGGATGGTGATGCTCGGGATTTACCGCACAGGCAAGTCGCCTTTCAAAACCGTTTATCTTCACGGCCTTGTCCGCGACAAGGACCGGCAGAAAATGTCAAAATCCCGAGGCAATGTCGTTGACCCGCTTGGCGTCGCCGACCTCTACGGCACCGATGCGGTCCGGATGGCTTTAACCGTCGGTAATACGGCCGGGAACGACATTGTGATAAGCGAGGATAAAATCCGCGGCTACCGCAATTTCGCGACCAAAATCTGGAACATCGCCCGCTTCGTGATGATGAACGAAGTAAAAAGCGGCACCAAACCGAAATTTACCGCTTCAGACAGAAAAAATCTCGCCAATTTGAAAAAAATAAAGGCGCAGATTACCAAACATCTGGAAAGGTTTGAATTCCACTTGGCGGCCGAAAAAATCTACCACTACATCTGGCACGAATTTGCTGATAAAATAATTGAGGCGGCAAAACCGCGCCTTAAGAGCGAAAACAATCCCGATAAAGCCGCCGCTTACAAAACAATTGAAACGCTACTCACCGAATCAATTAAAATGCTCCACCCTTTCATGCCCTACGTCACCGAGGAAATCTACCAAAATCTGCCAAACCGCTCGAAAGAAACGCTAATGATTGAAAACTGGTAACCATGCTCGTTTTTGCCTTTTCCCTGTTTATTCTTTTAATCGCTGTTCTGCCGAGTTTAGCTTGGCTCGTTTTTTTTCTGAAAGAGGATTTGCACCCGGAACCGAAGCGATTGCTATTTCTAACATTTGCCGCCGGTGCCTTATCCACCATTCCCGCGCTCCTCTTTCAGATATTTTTTGAAAGCACGCCTCTCGCAAGCGTCCTTGGGCCAATCTTCGCGCTTGTTATTCTTGCCTTAATTGAAGAAGTTTCTAAATTTGGGGCCGCTTATTTTGCAATTGCCGGAGACGAGAACTTCGACGAACCGGTGGACGCGATGATTTACATGATTACAGCCGCTCTCGGCTTTGCCGCCATTGAAAACCTTTTCATTGCTTCAAGCACTTTCTCGGTTGTCACCGCCGCCTCGATTTTCGATACGGGCCAGGTACTGCTTTTGCGATTCGTCGGCGCTACCCTCCTTCACGTCCTTGCCTCGGGCCTTTTAGGATTTTATTGGGCCAAAAGAAAAATCAGCACTGGGCTCACAGTCGCTACCGTCACCCACGGCATTTTCAATTACCTGATTTTGAGCTTTGAGAACGCAAATCTTCTCTACGCCACCATTTTTCTCGTTTTAGCTATGTTCTTCCTTTTTCAGGATTTCGAAAAATTGAAAGCTAGCCGGTTTCAGTGATATAATCTTAATTATGGGAAATAAAGACGAAATTTTCGCGGAGCTTGCTAAAACGAAAAGCGAATTGAAATCGCTCCGGATTGAAGCGAACGAGCCGCCGGCGGGAATCGACGAGGAATCCGAAGGCCAGCTCACAGTTGACGTTTACCAGACCAAAGACGACATTATTGTCCAGTCAACGGTCGCTGGCGTCGCGCCCGAGGACTTGGAGATAAACATTACGAACGAGGCGGTGACGGTGAGCGGCCGGCGGGAGAAAATGGAAAAAGTGGAAGAAAAGGATTATTTCTACCAGGAGTGCTTCTGGGGCCGGTTTTCCCGCTCCATCATCCTACCGCAGGAAGTGGACCCCGAGAAATCCACGGCGAGCATCAAAAACGGCGTCCTCACCGTCAAGATGCCGAAATTGAACCGCAAGCGGGCCAAAAAATTAAAAGTGAAGTTTGACTAAGCGGTTGAACCGCTCTCCCCGATCGAATTCGTTTTTGAATTTCTCGAAACTCGTCGCGCCGGGACTGAACAAGATAGTAGTTGATAGGTTATAGGTTTTAGGTTTCAGATTTACCTTAACTGCTTTTATCAGAACGCTAAGGTTCTCAAAAATGTACGGCTTAATTTTTCTGAAATAGCCCGCCTTTTTGAGAGCCAAAACCATTTTCTTCGTGGCGCTGCCGTTTAAAAGAAAAAGATTGCCGGGTTTTACGCATTTTTTCACGGTTCGCGCCCACTCGGTGAAACCCAGCTTCTTGTCCGTGCCGCCGGTTATCAAAAACAGTTCGCCGGTGTTTCTAAACCGCCCTAAAGCGGCTATTGTCGCCTCGGGAGTGGTTGCCGTGGTGTCATTTATGATCTCAAGGTTTTTTCTTTTAAGGATTATTTCCTGCCGAAACCTGATCTGGGGCAAGTTCTTTATGGCTTTTTTGATCTCCTGAAGAGTGATACCGAAGTGGCGGGCTACAAGTATGGCGACGTTCAAGTTGTAAAAATTGTGGAGGCCGTAAGCGCGTTTGAATTTTTCTAGGTTCAAACCGAGAGAGACGGGGAAATAGACGATCTTGCCTTTGGGTTTGAAACCGCGGAAAAACTTCGTCCAGGAGTTGTCTTTGTTTAAAAGGAGGAAGTCGTTCTTGGATTGGTTCAAAAAAATATTGGCTTTGGCTGAAGCGTAGCTTTTCATCGACGGGTAGCGGTTTAAGTGGTCGGGATACAAATTTGTGATCACAGCGACATGCGGCGACTTGCCGGATTGCGGCAGAAGTTCCAAATGCCAAGAAGAGAGTTCCACCACCACCGGGCTTTTGCTGTCCAACTTATCCAGGGCGGCGAGCATGGGATTATCGGAAGAGTTACCAGTCAAAGCCGCGTGAGAATATTTCTTTTTTAAGAAGTGGTAAATCCAGTTGGCGGTTGTTGTTTTGCCCCTAGTGCCGGTCACGCCGACCATCGGGTTTCGGCAAAACCGAAAAAAAATACTTGCTTCGTTTTCCAATTGCGCGCCGGCTTTTTTGGCGATTTTCAAATAAAGCGTTTCGCGTGGAACAGCCGGATTCACGACAATAATTTCGTTGTTTCTGAAGTCGGAAACACGGTGTCGACCAAACACAAATTTAATCTTTCGGCGAGCTTCGCCCAAAGATTTCAATGATCGCTGAAGTTCCCGGCGTGGCTTCAAATCCGTCACCGTGACCCTAGCGCCATGATTTACAACCCACTTTGCAGCCGAGGCACCGCCGCGCAAAAGCCCGAGACCCATCACGAGGACTCTTTTATTTCTAAAATCCATATTCATCTCCTCCTTTTATTTTAGAGGAACGGAACGATAAGAAGAGCAACGATGTTTATTACCTTAATCAATGGGTTGATGGCTGGACCGGCGGTGTCTTTGTAGGGGTCGCCTACGGTATCGCCGGTTACGGCCGCTTTATGCGCTTCCGAACCCTTGCCGCCGAAATTGCCGTCCTCAATGTATTTTTTGGCGTTGTCCCAGGCGGCACCGCCCGAGGTCATGGAAATTGCGATAAAAAGACCGGAGATAATTGTCCCGATGAGCATGCCGCCCAAGGCCGCGGCACCTAATCCAAAACCGACGGCGAGCACGGCGACAATGGGAAGAAGGGCGGGTAAAACCATTTCTTTCAAGGCGGCACGCGTTACAATATCAACCGCCCGGCCGTAATCAGGTTTGGCTTTGCCTTCCATAAGTCCTTTGATTTCCCGGAACTGCCGGCGGATTTCCTCCACAATGGAACCGGCGGCTTTTCCCACCGACTTCATCGCAATGGAAGCAAAAAGATACGGCACGGCCGCTCCCAAAAACATTCCGACCAAAACTTTCGGATTCTGTAGGTCAAAAGCCACACCCCCAAAACGTCGGCCAAGTTCTTCAACGTAGCCGGCGAAAAGGACGAGGGCGGCGAGCCCGGCTGAGGCGATGGCGTAACCCTTAGTCACGGCTTTGGTCGTGTTGCCGACCGAATCCAGCGCATCGGTGATTTTCCGAACATCCTCCGGAGCGTGCGTCATCTCGGCAATGCCGCCGGCGTTGTCGGTCACCGGCCCAAATGAGTCAATGGCGACGATGATGCCGGAGACGGAGAGCATCGCCACTGCCGAAACGGCGACGCCGTAGAGGCCCGCCAAGGTATAGGCGCCTAAAATTCCCGCGCCGATTACGATAATCGGCAAAAAGGTCGCTTCCATCCCAACCGAGAGTCCCAAAATAATGTTTGTGCCGTGGCCGGATTTGGAAGCATTGGCAATGCTTTGCACCGGCCGGTATTTTTTAGCGGTATAGTAATCAGTCACTAGAACCATGAGAGCCGTGACCGCAAGACCGATTAAGCTTGCAAAGAAAACGTTGAGATATTCGCTTCCGAAATAAAATCTGGCGGCGAAATAAAATAAAACCGCCGATAAAATGAGGGCGGCCGCAAGGCCTTTATAGAGAGCGCCCATTATTTCGCTGTTTCTCACCCGGACGAAAAACATCCCCAGAACCGAAGCGAAAATCGCGAGCCCCCCGAGCACGAGCGGGAAAAGGAGCGACCCGGCCGAGGCGCCGAAGGTACCCAAGAGGATGGCGGCGGTCAAAGTCACGGCGTAGGTTTCAAAAAGGTCGGCAGCCATGCCGGCGCAGTCGCCGACGTTGTCACCGACGTTGTCGGCTATCACGCCCGGGTTCCGCGGGTCGTCCTCCGGAATCCCCGCTTCAACTTTGCCGACCAAATCCGTGCCGACATCGGCCGCCTTGGTGAAAATACCGCCTCCCAACCGGGCGAAAACCGAAATCAAGCTCGCCCCGAAAGCGAGACCAATGAGCGGCGCGGTTTCGCCGCCGCTTGCGATGTAAAAAACCGAAACCGCAAGGAGCCCCAAGGCGACAACCAAAAGCCCCGTCACGGAGCCAGCCCGGAAAGCGAGGGAAAGCGCCGCCCGCAAGCCGCGCTTAGCCGCTTCCGTAGTTTTGGCGTTGCTTCTCACTGCCACGTTCATGCCGATGAACCCGGCAGCGGCGGAGGCGACGGCGCCAACCAAAAATCCGAGAGCGGTGAGCCAAGTAAGCGCGAGCCCGATGACAACAAAAAGAATTGCGGCGACGACGGCAACGGTGCGGTATTGACGGACAAGATAGGCCTGGGAACCTTCTTGGATGGCGCGCGATATCTCAATCATCGCCTCGCTCCCCGAGGGTTGCTTTCGGAGCCACTTTATAAGATAAGCGGTGTAGAGAACGGCAATCGCAATGGGCACAAAAATTAAGTACAGCATTTAGATTTTATTTTAACAAATTTATTCTTTAAACGCTCTCACCCTCGGATTTTTCTTCATTCAACTCTTCGGGAGATTTTTCCTCCATTGCCGCTTCCACTTCGGAGACGCCGCCTTCCTGCACTTCCTCCGGCCGCGACTGGCTCCGAACGTCTATTTTCCAGCCGGTGAGCTTCGCCGCCAAGCGCACGTTCTGGCCGCCCTTGCCGATCGCAAGTGATAACTGGTCTTCGGAAACCAGTACTTTCGCTTCCCGGCGCGGTGAAATTTCCACAAGTTTGACTTTGGCCGGGGATAAGGCATTTGCAACAAATTTTTCGGGGCTGTCTGACCACTCAATCACGTCGATTTTTTCGTTCCCCAGTTCGTTTGTAACCGCCATCACTCTCATACCGCGGCCGCCCACCGCCGAACCCACCGGGTCAACGCCCGCTTCCTTGGAAGCAACGGCGACTTTGGTGCGGCTGCCCGCCTCCCGGGCAATAGCTTTGATTTCCACGATGCCGTCGGCCATCTCCGGCACCTCTAATTCAAAAAGCTTGATAACAAACTTCGGGTGGGAACGGGAGAGAATAATGCCCGGTCGGCGCGGGTCGTCCTGAACGGCAAGAACAAGAAACCTGAGCCGCTCGCCCACCCGATAATGTTCGCCGGGGACACTTTCGTTGTAGAACATAACGCCGACCGCCCGGCCCAAATCAATATAGACATTACCTCGTTCAAAACGCCCGACGACGCCGGAGACGATTTCGCCTTCCTTGTCGGCGAACTCCTCTTTTATCGAGGAGCGCTCCGCTTCGCGTAAACCCTGGAGCACCACTTGTTTGGCGGCTTGGGCGGCGATGCGGCCGAAATCAGCCTGTGTCTCCAACGGAAACTCGATTTCGTCACCCGAGACCGCGTCTTTTTTTATTTTCTTTGCTTCTTCAACAAAAATATGACGGTCAGAATTGTAGCGGGGAAGCGTTTGCTCTTCTTCATTCCCGACGCGCTCTGCGGTCGGGACTCCAACCTCGCCCTCGGCGAGCGTCGGAGCTTCACTTTCTTCAACGATTCTCACCTCGTGTGGCTCTACAACGAACTTAACCTGGAAAAATTTAATGTCTCCCGATTTCAGGTCAAACTTGGCTCGGATAAACTCCGTCCGCTTCCGGTATTCTTTTTTGTAGGCGGCGGCAATCGCCGACTCGATGGCGTGGAGAACCTCCTCTGGCTTGATGCCTTTCTCTTCGGCGATTTGATTAACGGCTATGGCTAACGCTTTTAAGTCCATTTTACTAAAGAACCGCTCACTTCGGAGCGGCATTTTCACGTCTAACTTTAACCTAGGCGGTACGGGAAGTCAAATCCTACCTCAGCCGCTTCAGGGCCTCTTGAAATCCTGCGTAAGAAGAGCTTATAACCAACGTGTCGCCAGTCCAACCGTAGTTCAAACCGGCGCCGGATAAACTGAAAGTTCGGTACCTATTGGAAACGCCCTCGGTCGTGCCATTCTTCCAAGCTGAAGCTGTCCCGGGGTCGGTAATAAAGAAATTGGGTAAATTGGCGCTCGTCTCTATTTTTTGAACGGTGGTTTTGGCTTCCGTTAGCGAAGAGCCGGATCTCAGCTTAAGAACGATGACCGGCCACGTACCTTTGTCGTTTGTGTAAGTCGCTAAAGTCAGATCGTTTTCAAAATCCGCGGAAACAGTGGCACTAAACACATCGGGCAAAAACGCGCCCATCACCCCGCTCGCGCTCAAAATTTCGCCGTCGGAATTCTTGAAAATAATTTCCTTAAGGATCGGGACTTGAGCGGTTGAAAATTCCAGCTGACCTTTTATTGAGCTTATGCTTACGATTCCTAAGGTAATGTTAGTGCTCACGTCCGCCGCGGTCTTGAATAACGATTTGTGTTCAAGAAGTGTTTGGCTTGGAGACGGCGTAATTTCTTCCGTGGTAGTAGCGGTGCTTGTCATTGTCGTGGTCTCCCCGCCAACTACCGGTACCTGGGGGACAATTGGCGGTGTTGGCGTTTGCGGCGAGGCGGGTTCTTGGGCCGCCGGCGGGGGACTTTCAATTTCGGAAACACCGCCGAAGAAAGTGGGGTAAACGTAGAAATAACCGATGGCGCCCAAACCAACGACGATTATTAAAACAAGGAGACCCGCAAAAAGCCCCTTTTTGAATTTCGGCGCGGCGCCGAATTCTTGCATGCCGGCCGGCGGCATCTCGGCGGGCACAGGCGACACCTCGCCTGGCGTTTCAAAAACTTCGCCGAAAGGTTTTTTCTCTTCCTGGGGAACCGGTTGGGATTCTGCGGGAGCAGCCGGCTGATAAGGTTTGGGCGCGCCACCTCCGGTGTCCGCCATTGATTTTACGTCGGAGCCGAAAGTCCGGACGTCCACATCCGGCATCTTCGGCGTTCCCGGAGAAATAAGAGGTGACTCGCCCTCACCGGTGCCTATAGGCGGATTTTGGTTCTGGTTAAAAGGATTAAAATTCTCGCCTGCCATTACCTACATTATAGAACATAGCGAGGCGCGCCGTTGTGGATAAGCCCAGTACAATTACCCCGCTAGCGCTTACGGCGCATATCATCAAATAGAAAATCCAAGTCGTGCAATATTCCCAGCAAGAGTCACTACTTTCAAAATTTACTTTGTTATTCAAGCAGAATGGCGGGGTAATTGTACTGGGTAAGCCCCCAGAATTATTTTATGTCCTTAAGAGAAAGGCCGATTTTACCGTTTTCCGCTCTGATGATTCTCGCTCTTACCCGGTCACCTAATTTCACGACGTCCTCCACTTTTTTCACGAATTCATTGCTCAACTCCGAGATGTGAATCATGCCGTCCTGACCGCCGCCTAAGTCAACGATAGCGCCGAACTCCAGGATTTTCACGACCGGTCCCTCCACGATTTCGCCGATTTTGTATTCGCGGACAATATTTTCAACAATCTTCAAAGCTTTCTCCACCGCCTCGCGGTTCGTGCCCGAAATGAAAACTTTACCGGTCTGTTCAATGTCAATCGCGGTATCGCCGCCCACTTCCGCGATGATGCCGTTTATGATTTTACCGCCCGGACCGATGACCTCGCCGATTTTCTCGGGATTGATATTCAAAGTGAGAATGGTCGGCGCAAAAGGAGAAATCTGCTCTCTGGGCGCTCCAATGGTTTCTTTCATAAGCGCTAATATCTGCGCTCTGGCCGTTTTCGCCTGCGTGAGGGTACTCTCAAAAATTTCTTCCGTGATGCCGTAAACTTTCACGTCCATCTGAATGGCGGTCAGTCCCTCTTCGGTGCCGGCCACTTTCAAATCCATGTCGCCGTGGTGGTCTTCCGGACCCTGAATATCGGTCAAAACCTTAAACTTCCCGGACTTATCGTCAAGCATGAGCCCCATCGCGATACCGCCCACGTGTTTCTTAATCGGCACGCCCGCATCCATTAAAGAGAGGGAGCCGGCACAGGTGGAGGCCATGGAAGTGGACCCGTTGGAAGACAATGTCTCAGCGACAATGCGGATAGTGTAGGGGAATTCCTCTTTGGTCGGAATCACAGCTCTTAAGGCTTTATGAGCGAGGGCTCCGTGGCCGATTTCCCGCCGCCCGGGACCGCCGCGGCCCTTGCCGACTTCCCCGGAAGAAAACCCTGGGAAATTATAATGAAGCATGAAACGCTTCCGGCCGCTCATCTCCATTGTTTCAATCAGCTGTTCGGCTGCCGGCGAGGCGAGGGTGGTCGCCGCCAAAATCTGCGTCTCGCCTCTTATGAAAAGGCCTGTGCCGTGAATGCGCGGGAAAAGACCGACTTCGGCGTAAAGTTCGCGGAGTTCGTCTAGTTTCCTTCCGTCCGGCCGCCGGTCGTGGTTCAACGCTTGGTCGTGAACGAATTTATCAACCGCCTCTTCAAAAACGATGTCAGCCGCCTGCAGAACCCGTGCCTCCTCGCCGGAGGAAACAAGATGTTCCAGAAACGCAATTTTCAAATCCTCCAGTTTATTCCCTTTAACTGTTTCCGCAAGCTTGCCCTTGATAAAATTTTCCACGAGTTCTCTTACCCGCGGCTCCGGCTCCAAAAGTGCTACTTCTGTTTTCTTCTTGCCGATTTCTTTTGCGATTTTTTCCTGAAAATCGATCAGGCGGTTGATTTCCTTCTGACTATTCTTAAAAACTTTGACCGCTTCGCTCTCGGGAATTTCGCACCCTTCAAATTCAATCATGTTCACGCGGTCGCGCGGCCCGGCAAAAAAAGCGTCATAGCGAAGTTCATCCTTGTCGTTATAAACCACTGTTCTTACGCCACCGACCGGTCCATTCCAAGGAATATCGGAGATAGCAAGAGCAGTTGAAGCAGCAATGAGCGCCACGGCATCGGGGTCGTGTTTTTCGTCGTAGGAGATTACCGTTATCGTCACTTGTACTTCACGTCTTAAGCGCTGGTCAAAAAGCGGTCTGATAGTCCGGTCAACCAAACGGCCGGATAAAATCGCTTCGTCGGACGGGCGGCCTTCGCGCCGAATAAACCGGCTGCCGAGAATCTTACCGGCAGCGTAGAAACGCTCTTCATAGTCAACGGTCAAGGGGAAAAAGTCGCCGGGTTTGTCGTTCTTGCTCATTACGACGGCCGCCAAAACCGCGGTGCCGCCGTGCCGGCCGATCACGGCGCCGTTCGCTTTCCCCGCCAAAGTCGAAACTTCAAGCGAGAGTTCCTCGCCCAAGAGTTCGGATTTGTAAATTTTCCTTTCTAAATCCATTAAAGTGAATTTCTTTTCCTGATTTTCAAAAGAATCTTAGGAATGTTCTCCATTTCAATAAAGCGGTCGGCCACTTCCTTGAGGCGGCTCGAGGTGGTGCGGGAGAAAGCCGCCACTTCCACTTCTTTCCCTCTGCCCCATTTCAAATATTCGACGAGCGGCACGAAATCGCCGTCGCCGGTGACGAGTATCACGACGTCGAGCGAATCGGCCATCCGAATGGCGTCAACCGCCATTCCCACGTCCCAGTCGGCTTTTTTGGCCCCGCCCGGATAAACTTGCAAGTCCTTCAAGCGCAACTCAAAGCCGCTTTTCTTCAACGCCTCAAAGAACGATTCCTCGCCCAAGGCGGTATCGCTTTTTACGACGTAGGCCATGGCCCGGATCAAAGGCCGGTCCATAACCAAGGTTCTCACTAATTCCGTGAAATTGACGCGGGCGCTGTATAAGTTTTTCGCCGAATGATAGACATTCTGGACATCCAGGAAAATTCCGACCCGCTGGGCCGGATGGGCACTCGCGTTCTCGCTTGTCTTCATATGTTATGCAACTTCCAGCTTAAGTTTTTTTACGATTTTGTCGTAGGCCTTTTCGTTCTCGCCGCGGAGATATTCCAAGAATTTCCGGCGCTTGCCAACCATCATCAAAAGCCCTCTCCGGGAATGGTTGTCCTTGGGGTGCTTTTTCAAATGAAGGGCAAGCTCCTTGATTCTTTTGGTGATGAGTCCAACCTGCACTTCGGCCGAACCGGTATCGGTTTTATGAACCTGATATTCCTTAATAACCGGCTCTTTTTGTCGTTTTGAAAGCATTTTAGAGAGATTACCGCAAAATCTGTTTTTTGTCAAAAAAAACGCTCCGTTTGTATTCCCTCAATCGCCGGCGGTTCGGCTCTTCCAGCGAGAGCCGACCGCCTGCGCTCTCGGCAACAAAATCCGCCTGCAGGCGGAACCAAGCTTTTGTTGCCTCCGAGAGCCGCTCTCGGGAACACAAGCGTCGCTCGGGTGGGAAAGGAACGGTTTTCTTAACGAAGCTAGAATCTATTATTTCTTAAAAATTTTTATCTTTCTATGTTTATGTTTTCTTTTCAGAAGAAGAACCGCGATGAGTGATGCAAGAGCAACGCCTAATAGAATAAGAGGATTTAGCGGCGCTAAAACAGATACCACAGCCAAGCTTAATGGATTAAGCGGCGTTTCCAATGCGACGGGGATTGTTTGTTCCGCTTGTTCTACGGCCGCGGGTGCCGCCTCCGATATTGCTGGCGCGGATGCTGGCAACTTTGGGACCGCGAAATCGAATATCGCTTGCTGCAAAGAAGACGAAAGAGAATTGTTGTTGGAAACATCTAGAGCTACAGAATCGCTGCCAAAATTGAGTGAAGCAGAACCGGCTTTTCTAACCCTGAAATTTATGGTGCCCAAAGATTGTCTAGAAGAAAGACCTCCTGGGTAACCGCCTGTTTTTATCAAAACGCCCTGCGTGTTATCAATGAGGTCGTAGTCGGATTGGACAAGCGGTATCCATGGTCCCGAAAACGTGAAGGACTTTATTTCCAAAATGTCGGCGGGATACTTTACTTTTGCTTTTACGGTGTACAAAGAAACTCCTTGCGGATCTACAAAAATTTGAACGGTAAAGACCTGTCCCTGCTCATAAGAACCGCTGCTTGGGGTAAAAGAGAAATTTGATGCAGCAAGCGACGCAGCCGGGGTCAAAAATACTAAACCAATTGCTACTAAAAATACCTTTCTCATATTTCTATCACTCATTTCGACCAATTAATCATTAATATATTGAAGTCAAAAATATCAACCCTGCCGTCGTTGTTAAAATCAGACGTCGCCTCCACACTGATTTTCCCCCAATTAACCATGAGAGAATTGAAATCAAGAACGTTTATCTTGCCATCGTTATTTGCATCGCCTTTAGAACTTAATGCGCCTAGCGTTGACAACGAAGTTTGTGACGGCGATGAACCACCGCCGCCGCCTCCTCCGCCTCCGCCGCTACCGCCGGACAGTGTAGTAGCTTCGGTAAATGCAAAAGCGAGGTTTTTATTTATTGTTTCCCCACTAACAAAAGGGCTGTGTGTCTGAGATACCGTCCCCTTTGTTTCCATCCCTCCATATAATGAGGGGTTCTGAAACGAAAATACAATCGTTCCCGAAGAACTCCCTACAATCAGTTTCTGTTTCGTGGGGCCGGTATATCCATATACACCACTTTCTTGTGTTACTACTTGCCCCATCACTACATCACTGACGTAGGCCCTGATAAGCGTTCCGGCAGGAGCTGGTTGCAAATTTATTGTCACGGTGCCCCAAAATGCCATAGGAAAGTCAGGAAAGGGTTCGGCCATTACAAATACCGGAAAAATGATGCCGCTTGTTGCTAATAATACTAGGTACTTCTTCATAAGACATGAGATTGTTGGTTTAGTTGGACCGTGCGTAAGTCGTTGACGGGAAGGTGTCAATGAAGACGCCGTTTGCGTAGTCAGCTGTTCCACCCGCCGCGCCTTCACCGCCATAGGTGTGGCCGGTTGCCGAGTTGTCTGACCAGACGAAACCGGAGTCGGTGTCATTAACTACCGTGTTAACTCCTGTGGTGCTGTCCGCGACAGACGTAACCACATCGCGCCAGGCAGCGCCCTTAAGGATGCTCGCCGTTGTCGCGTCAGCTCTTAGAACCAGCTGGGTGCTAATTGAAGAGTTGGAACCGGGCGCCGTCACCGTACCGCTAAGCTGATAGTTCCTTGAACCGCCAGCCGGTATGGTTTCCTCAGTGGAAAGGTAGACGATG
>Ga0076054_106_pt1 | contig 26569 bp, 27 predicted proteins | sample RifGroB1_FD_68085 | JGI IMG/M metagenome (GOLD analysis project Ga0076054, IMG submission 68085) | Parcubacteria (Jorgensenbacteria) bacterium GW2011_GWB1_50_10
GTTGTTGCTCGATGACATGCCACCCCGAGCCGGGGTTAAACGGATGGGGGCGAAGTCGAAACTTGTACGCGAGGCGCAACCGGCCATTCACTTCCTCAACTTGTGAATCGAGCACTTCAAAATCCTCCGCGGATTCAAACCAGCTAGAAAGATTCTCGATTACAGCGGCAGGGTCACTCCACTCAAACGAACCCGGCGGTAGGAGGGCGCGAAACTTTACATCCGGCGCCAAGAAAGTCTCCATTTGTTTAAAGTCACGAGCGGTCAGCGCCTTTAAGAATGCTTCTCCTGTTGTTCGTAAATTCTTCATATAATTTGTTATTTATTATGACCCACTTTAATTGGAGGCCATTGGCAACCTGAAGCCGCCACTGGCCAGGCACGAACTCAAAGGTTAACAGTCACTCGCAAGAAGGTAGCAGGTATTGAAGTGCCGCCATCAGCGCTCTTGTTTTGCGCTTTCGCCAGTTCCACAAGTTGGCTGCGGAGTTCCTCAACTTTTCCGCTTTTTTCAGCCGCTTCGAAAGCGTTCATTGTTGGGCCATAGAAACGTCTAAAAGATTCGATGACTTCTGCCGGGCTTTTGTCAGGCGCTATAAAGGAGTATGTGTCCTTGACCATGGATATTTTCTCTTTGGGCACTCCGGCCTGGCCAAAACGCTCGATGATGTAAGTTTCCACACCCCAAGTCATTGGACTGATGAAGCCTTCAGGAGGCGGCGGCATAAACGATGAGCTTATCTTCAGCAACTGCGACACGAATGAGGTTGGATCGTTTGGGATCCAGTTGCCCATCACGATACGACCACCCGGCTTTGTGACACGGACCATCTCCTTGGCTACGTCGAAGGGCTTGGGAGCAAACATGGCGCCGAATACAGAAAGGGTCAAATCAAACGAATGGTCGCTGACCCCTTGTAGATCACTCGCGTCTCCCTCTTGAAATGTCAGTTTGTTGAGACCCATCTCCGCAGCTCGTTTGTTCCCGGCGTCAACGAGGTTCTTGGCAATGTCAATTCCAACAACTTCAGCCCCCAAAAGGGCTAGAGGAACTGTCGTAGTGCCATCTCCGCAACCGAGGTCTAAAACCCGTAGCGGCGCAGTTACCCCAAGAGACTTAACGATTGCTTCGCCAGATTGACGCATGAAGGCGGCAATTTCAGTAAAGTCGCCTTTCTCCCACAACGCTTTGTTTGGATTCATATTTTTATTCTCTTTATTTAATTATTAATTTTAATTGTTATTATTTTTCGGGAGTTCCATATCTATCTTGCTTGAAAATTATAACAATTTTTCTATTGGGATATCAAGTGCTTCATTTCCTAACTGGCGGAGGGTAGAGGACTCGAACCTCTAAGGGCTTTCGCCCGCCGCTTTTCAAGAGCGGTGCATTGCCATTCTGCCAACCCTCCCTCGGTTTTATTAAATTACTTCAATTAAGGTTCCTTTTCAACGACAATGCCCGATGAATTGCATCGGGCATTTGTGCGCTTACGGAATCTGACTAGTGGTTAGCCTGCCAGGTCCCAGTGAAGGAAGCTGCTGCGCTGCCAAGAGTAAGGAGACAAGAAGCATTGCCGGACATCTTGTTCGGCGGCGAGCCGATAAGTTCTCCGCCGTAGTTGCAACCTCTGTCGTCGGAGAAGGTAACGCGCTGGTCATTAATTGTTCCTTGGGAGAGCGCTCCCGCGGTAAGACCGAGGTTCACCGTTCCGGACGGCGTGGTGCAGGCAGCTGATTTAAGTTCGTAGCTGCCGGCGAATGTTTCACCCGTCTGGGTGATGTTGAAGATGCCGTTGCCCTCGCAGGACCAGCTGATGGTCGGGTTAGCGACACTCGCGGTGAAAGACCAGAGACCGGAAATGTCAGGAATCCTCGGCTCAGTCGGTCCGCAAGCGAGCATCACGGTAAGCGTCGGCACAATCAGAAACCGCTTCATGAACACCCCCTGGTTAGTGCTTCAAATATTAAAGTACTGTTTTTGTTCTTGCGTCAATAAGCGGTGGACCTCACGAGACTTAGTTGGAACCAGATTGTAGAAGAAATCGCGAGTTTCCGCGAGCTACAACAGGTTCAACCTGCTGCTGCATGAAGTCTAGGACCATCGTATAACACACGCAGTGATAAGAGCAAGGCGGGGGTGGGGGTATTTGCAAAGAATCCTCGACTGGGGTAGGGTACAAACTTGGTATGCTATGATAAATACGCACATGAAGAAACAACGGACGGGCCACTTCGATAAACTCCTCGACAAACTAGTCAAAAAGGAAAGAGAAATTCAGAAACTCCCGCCATTGCTAGCACCCGACAAAGCAAAGCTGGAGAATGATTTTGCCATTGATCACCTCTATTACTCCAGCAGATTAGAAGGAACTCACCTCTCTGATGAGCGTATTGAAAAAGCCATTCATGGTGAGTCAGCCACGCCTACCAAGGAATAAAACGGAACTCGAGAACCGCGAAGCTGCAGGATTCTGGAGAACGATTGCGCTCTCGAGAGCGATTGGTGAAAGTAAAGAGAGGATAACCTTATCTACAATCCTACGCATCCATAAAACGATGTTGGGTTCCGCGTATCCGGATATTGCTGGCCGGTTCAGGAAAAAAGAAGATGTAAAAAAGCTGAAATGTATTGAACCACCACCGGGTCGTGAAGTAGAACAAAGGATGTACGCCTCTTGGAAGGAACTTGACGTCAAGCTCGCAACACTACCTAGGCATCCTAAGAAATACACCAAACATCAACAGAAAACTTGGAGAGCTGAGGTTGTACATCTTGCTGCTTGGACTCAGCATCAGATTGCGGCGATTCACCCTTTCTGCGAAGGCAATGGAAGAATAGCCAGGTTAATGACCAACCTGATTCTGCGACGATACGGTCTTCCTCCGACTTCGGTTGATTTCGGACGTAACCGAGAGGATTACCTCCATGCATTGTGTCAAATAGATCGCTTCGGAGATTACGAACCCTTGGAGACTTTGATCGTAAAGGGAGTCATGGAATCCTACAAGAAAGAGGAGAAGCTAAGGCTTCGGAAACGTGTAGCCTAACGGATACCCAAAACGAAAACGCACCCCCATGGGTAGAATCCAGGGAAGTGCGCTCAAAGGCAACCTAGACAGTATTCTTAAGCAGTTTCTTCCTCTGTTTCTGATTCTATATTGGTCTCTTCGAGACCCTTTGTTACTCTGGATGGCAGTACAAATAGGAACTCTGCCAGTGCGTTAGCAAAACCGACGCTCTTTTTCGCGTCCTCCTCGTTTGGTAGATTGGTATTTTCATCTGCATGTCGCTGATCATTAGCATCCAAACGCACTTGGTGGGCCCAACGCGCCATTTCTTTAGTGATAAGATGTTCTTTCTCAGCCTTCTTGATTCGTGGGTATAATTTACCTTCCTTATACCCCTTTTGTTTTAGCATCTCATCAACAGCGCTTGCCGCCAGCATTACAGCACCAGCCGGACTCTGGACGCTGTCCATCGCCTGATTCAGATAGTCTCTGGCTTTTGACGGGATAGCCTCATCTGCCTCTACCTGAGACGGAAACATCTCAATGACGGTGCGAGCCCACTCCTGCGCGGATGCAGTCACTAATCCACCACATCGCCTGCAACGGTACACCCGCCAACAGCGAAGGTTTGTACCGTCGTACCTCTTCGTTTGTGCTTCCCAAATCTTCTCCAAATTAGGGCTCGCAACTCGACAGCGTGGACATCTATCGAGAATCAAATTTTCTTCTAGTGTCGGTTCGGTCTTGGACATATTTGCAGTCATTGTAGCAGATCGCCTTCGTATGCACTAAAAGCAAACATCTGTTCTAGCCTCCTCGCCATGCACGGCAGAAGCGATAGGAAGAAAAAATCTGTGGTACTCTCTCCGCATGCCAAAGGGCGATGGAAAAATCAGAAAAATGATCCAGGAGGAGTTTCCGGAGATGAGCGAGGAAGAGCAAGAGGAACTCGAGAGAGAACTCTACGAGTTCGCTGAGCTCATGCTGGACGTTTACTGGAATTCAAAGGCGAAGGAGGCGGAAAAACCAGAGGAGGAACCGCCGGGCGAGATGGGTTTCAGGACGGGAGAATAGCTTTCGGTTCTATTCACCAGAGGTCGGAAGCTAATCTCTTAGGAACTACTCCACCCTTGACGACCAAAAACCGCTTCAGAAGCGGTTTCTTGTCAAGGTGGCGATTGTTGCCGCAGGCGGCAAACCGGTGGACCGTACCGGATTTGAACCGGTGACCCCTTCATTGCAAATGAAGTGCTCTACCACTGAGCTAACGGCCCGTGGACCCACGGGGAATCGAACCCCGATCTCATCCATGCCATGGATGCGTAATGCCACTTTACTATGGGCCCTGGTGGGCGCAGGAGGGATTGAACCTCCGGCCTCTTCCGTGTCGAGGAAGCACTCTACCACTGAGCTATGCGCCCATACTGATTATTCTTTCACAAAAATCCTTACTAAGGTTAATCAATTTACGTTGAATTGCAACATTGCCCCACCTTACCATACAAACTCCTTTGTAGTCCGGGTAAGTCTTAGATCCCACAGTTCTTTTATCAAAGTAAACAAATTTAAAACACTGTAAAGGGAGATTAAGTTCAGAGGACCAGTAATTTCTAATTTCCTTTTCGTTTTGATCGGCTCTAAGGTGAAGTTGGCATTGTAACTGATCGTTCTTCGCACCATAACACTTTTTAATAAGGGTAACGAATGTTTTGAGTATGAGCGGATTGGTGTTACCCATACCAGTTACATCAGTTTTTTTAAATCCTTCACCGAGATAGAGCATTGCTAATGCTAATTCAATTACGTTCCTATCTCTCATATTTATATTTTTTAATATTTTCCGCGCCTGTTGGGCGGCCTCCGCTAATCTTTCTCGTTTTTGGGTATTATGCCAAACTACTGCCCTTTCCCGCGCCTTCACCAACGCATTCTGCCAATCACTAAAAAGTTTTTCTTTTTGTTTTTTCGTGAGCTCTATATTACGAAACCAACCACTCAAAGTTGATCTTGGTACTTTAAGTTGCTTCTCAATAGTCCTTATTGAGTACCCTCTCTTTCTAAGCTGTATAGCTTTAGATTTTAGTATATTAGACCTCACTTGTTCATTGTATCACACTATGGTACGAATAAAAGAGTTCTTAATTGATTGAGTTTGTAAATGAGTCAATTTTAGTTTATAAGATAAACAAAGCCCTCGTAGTTCAATGGATAGAACAGCGCACTCCTAACGCGCGGATGGAGGTTCGATTCCCCCCGAGGGCACGGAAGCGTGCCAGAGCGGTTGAATGGGCCGCACTCGAAATGCGGTATGCCGGAAACGGCATCGGAGGTTCGAATCCTCCCGCTTCCGCAGTTATTGTATAATTGAATTTATGAAGAACTTTAAAAATTTTTTGGTTGCCGCCCTGACAATTGTTATCGCCGTAGGCGGCTTTGTTTTTTGGCGCGGCGAGCCGAGAGTGAGCGTCGCGGCCACACCTAAAAACATCATCGTGGTTCTCACCGATGACCAGCGCTTCGACACGCTCTGGGCAATGAATAAGGTAAACCAACGACTTGTAAACAATGGAGTGACGTTCTTAAATGCCTTTATTACCACGCCAATTTGCTGTCCGACCCGGGCAAGCTTGTACTCCGGCGGCTACTTCCCCAAGAACACCAGAGTTTTGACTAATAATCTGGAAAACGGCGGTGTCCTGCGGTACTACGATTTGAACACCATTGCCACGCTTCTCCAACAAAATGGCTACAAGACCGCTTTAATCGGCAAATACCTGAACGGTTATGACAATAAAATGGCGCCGATTGTGCCGCCGGGCTGGGATAAGTTCGTCGCTCTTAAAGACGATTCTGACTGGAACAACTTTTCGGTTATAAACGGCTCCTCTACCTGGAGCGCCACCTCTACCGGCACCGAAGTCCAGATAACGCAGTACATGACCGATTACTTACGCGATCAGGCACTCGCCTTCATTGAGCAGTATAAAGCCGTGCCATTCATTGTTTTCATTAACACCAAGGCGCCACACGCGCCGGCCACTCCTGCCTCAGGCGACAAAAATTTGTTCAGTAATTTCACCAACAATCGGCCAAGTGTCAATGAAAACAACCTAAACGACAAGCCGCAATGGGTTCGCGATTCTGCTGATTACGCCGACCCTAATCCTTTTGCCCGCGACCAGCTGCGGAGCTTGCAGGCGGTTGACCGCCTCGTAAACCAGCTCTGGCAGCGGATTAATCTCTACAACCTTGTCACTAAAACTCATTTTGTCTACACAAGTGACAACGGATTTCTTTGGGGTGAACATGGTCTCCAGCGCAAAGCCAAGGCCTATGAAGAGTCAATCCGTGTGCCGCTTGTAATAAGAAGCCCGGAAGTAGTGGTGAAATCTTCAACAACCACTTTGGACGTCGCGGTAAATTTGGATTTGGGCGCCACAATTTTAAGGTGGGGCGGCGTTTCGACCACGACTGATGGTCTTGATTTAGGGCCCATCTTAAGAAACGAGGCAACCAAATCGACTTGGGCGCGGGAGAACGGCATCATCTTCCAGAATTATGGCCAGGAAAACACCGAACGCTACAACCCGCCCTTATGGCTCGCTTGGCGGACTAAACTCTACAAATTGGTGGAGTATCCCACGACCGGCGAGAAAGAATTTTATGATTTGACCGCTGACCCCTACGAGATGCAATCCAAGCACAATAATTCAAACTTCCAGACGCTTATTGCCCAATATTCCGCGAACATTGCTGCGAATGACGGATTGATAAGTCCGATGACAACTAGTACTTTGCCAGTTGCCCAAGTTGGCGTTCCTTATAGTTTCCAGTTCCCAGCGCTGGGTGGCAATCCGCCTCTTACCTGGTCTTTGTACGGCAACAAACCTCTTCCGCCGGGACTCGCCTTAAGTTCAAGCGGTTTTCTTTCCGGGACGCCGACTGAAGCAGGCACTTTTACATTTGACGTGGAAGTGACTGATAGCTCTGTTTCTCCTCAAAACGGCAGAACGCAATCGTTTGTAGCGGAGAAAAATTCTCTCACAGTCAATCCTTAATTACTCAATCGTAATCGTCACCGGATCGTGGTCGGAAATCGGGTCTTTCGGCTGTTCCAGGACTTTGTATTCGGTGATTTTCAGGCCGGCGTTTTCCAGGTTTTTGATAAGAATGTAGTCCAGCCGTTCTGAAACCCGGCTCCGGTTAAACCAGGTTTTGGAAGCATAGCGGTTGCCAAGCCGGACCGTGGGCTTCGTCTCTTCTTTTTTGGAATTTTCGGCGGCATCGCGGAAGCCGGACTTTTTCAATAAGTGCGTGTAATCCTTGTGTTTCGTAATTTCATTGTCGTTTAGATCGCCCACGATTACGGTTGGCGTGTCTTTCAGGGTATCTGCCGCCTTAAAAAGATGCTTCATTTGTTTTGCCCGGACGTGGCGGTCAACGGAGAGTGTCCCGGTATGAAAGTGGGTGTTCATCACGAGAAGCGGTCCTTGCGACGTCTGGACCACGGTTTCCAGCACGCCCTTGCGGCCGATGTATTCGGCAAACATCATGTCCACGAAGCGGCGGTAGGGAACGAAAGAACTTTTCACAATCGGCAGTTTGGAAAACGTGACGAGGCCGCCGGTCAGGTCAAACCGCTTGAAAAGCAGAACCCGACGGCTCCCGCCGTCTCCCTCGCTTATACCGTAGGTTTTTTTACCCAAGAAATTATGGAGCTCGTCGCGGTGCTTCACGTCAAAGGCTTCCTGCAGGCAGATGATATCCGGGTCGATTCTTTGCAAATATTTCCCCAGCCGGTGGAGGCGCTCGTGGCGCTTCACCGAGAACCAAAAAGGAATATCCCAGATGTTGAAGGAAAGTATTTTAATTTGCATACATTGTGCGGGTAGGCGGAATTGAACCGCCGTCTCGTCCTTGGCAAGGACGCATTCTGCCACTAAACCATACCCGCGTGCCCGGGGTGGGATTCGAACCCACAAACCCTTTCGAGTCGAGAATTTTAAGTCCTCTGCGTAAACCGTTCCGCCACCCGGGCATTAAGTTAGATTCTATTTCGCTGAAGTTAAAATTACAAGCGAAACGATGCCGAGAATGACGCCAACCCACCGCACGAGCGAAAGTGTTTCTCCGAAAATAACCATTCCAATAAACATGGAAACAAAAATTATAAAGATGCTGTATATGACGGTGGTTACCACGAGACTCTCCCTGAGGAGCGTTGGAAGATAGAAAATGGCGACCGCGCCGTAGCTCAAAAACGACAAGAAGTAAAAAATGTTCTTTTGGTTCAAAGACCAAGTTTTACCGAAAAAATCCCCAAAAGCGACAAAACAAGCACTAATTAGCAAAAGGATGATGATGGGGATTTTATTAACAAGAGTTAGAAAAAAATTCATCAAATTGAGGCCGAGATGGGAATTGAACCCATGTATAAGAGTTTTGCAGACCCTCGCCTTACCACTTGGCTACTCGGCCCTAAGCGCTTATTTCAAAAACAAGATTCGGGGAATTCCTTATCCTCATCTGTTTCAAAAGCAGATGTTCCAGCCGTCTGTGGCTCCCGTTTAGCGCGGTTACCACTTCCAATTCTTTCTCCCTCGGCAGGACGCCCAAACCTATTTTAGCTTGCAATAAATCCGGCGAAACTTCAACCGTGAGCACCGTGACGACCACCCCCTCAAAGTCAAAGTCACGGATAAGAACCTGTCCCAGCGCCGCTTGAATCACGCTCGCGATTTTAAGATTCCTGTACTCCCTCACACCGTTTAACCGAAAATAAGTTTTTGGCCGACTTTGATTTTCACGTCGCTTTCAACGAGAAGGCCGACTTCGCTGCCCGCCTCGGCCTGCGGTACGTCAATCTTCCCGGATTGGAGATTTATTATTTTCCCCTCGCCCACGTCGTTTTCATTTTCCGAAACCGAAAATTTTTCGCCGTTTTTAACGAAGCCCTCGGTAATCCTGCCGCCCACCACCTGACGCAGGCCTTTCGGCTCTCCGAAAGTCGCAAGAATTTCCAGGATTCTTTTTTTGCCTTTCGCGCCGCCAGCGATTTTTTCCTCCAGTGTTTTTTCCAATTCGTGGATTATCTCCGATGTGAAGATTTCCGTTTTTTGGGTTTTAGCCAGATTCTCGGCGGCCTTATCCACTTTAATCTTGAACCCGACCAGAATGGCGCCCGCCGAGGCGGCGAGCTTAACGTCGGTTTCGTAAATATTGCCCACGCTTTTCTCCACGACGATGATGGGCGAAATTTTCCCGAGTTTTCCGATGACGTGTTCCAGCGCCTCAAGCGACCCGGCTTCGTTCGCTTTGAGGATTATTTTAACCGCTCCTTCCACCGTTTCCGGCTGGATTTTTGAGGAGGCCTTGGCCTTCTTTTCGATTTTCAAAACGGAGAATTCCTCGCCGCCCTCGGGCATACCCTCAAAACCCAGAATCATCGCCGGCGCCGAAGGTTCCAGGAATTCAACCTGTTCGCCTCGGAAATCCTGGAGAATTTTGATTTTACCGCTCGCAGAGACGGTGTAAATTTCATCGCCTTTCTTGAGCTTACCGCCGGTCACGATAGCGCCCACCATGACGCCGCGCCGGGAATCAAGATGAGCCGTAAGGATTATCCCCGAGGCCGGCAAGGCGGGGTTATAAGTCAGATTTTCCACTTCAGAGGCGAGAAGAATCAAGTCCAGAAGCCCGGGGACGCCCTCGCCCGTTTTTGCCGAGACGCCATGCCAGGAAATATTGCCGCCGAAACCCTCGAGCATAACGCCCAACTTGGCAAGTTCCTGCTTTACCTTTTCAATGTTCGCGCCGGGCTTGTCAATTTTGTTTATCGCGACGATGTAGGGAATTTTTGCCTCAAGAATGTGTTTTAGTGCGTCTTCGGTCTGGGGTTTCACGCCTTCTTCGGCCGCGACAACCAGAATCGCGAGGTCGGCCACTCTCGCGCCGTGGGCGCGCATTTTGGAAAAAGCTTCGTGGCCCGGCGTATCAATGAAAGTGATTTTTTTGCCGTTATGGATTATTTCATAAGCGCCGATTGATTGGGTGATGCCGCCCACCTCCCGCGAGGCGACGGTGGTTTTGCGGATGTAATCCAAGAGCGTGGTTTTACCGTGGTCCACGTGGCCCATCACCACCACAATTGGCGGGCGCGTCATTAAATTTTCTTGCTTTGGAGAAACCATAAGTATTTGTAAAGCTAACAAAAAAATGATATAAAAACAAGGAAATCGGAACAAGGAGAGGTGGCTGAGCGGTCTAAAGCAGCTTCCTGCTAAGAAGTTGAGGGAGAAATCCCTCCGTGGGTTCGAATCCCACCCTCTCCGCTGAACTGGCCCTGTCGTCTAGTCTGGTCCAGGACACAGGCTTTTCAAGCCTGGTACACGGGTTCGAATCCCGTCGGGGCTACAAAATTAGAAAATTCCGTTAAAATTAAATAATGCCTAAAAAGAACAAAGAAGAGGCAGTGCAAGAACTAACCTGGCGGGCGGCCGAGTATCAATTCATGGAAAAAAGCGTCGGTTGGTACTGGTTTGTCATTATCGCCGCAATCGTTCTTATTTTCTTGGCCGTTCTCGGCAGAAATTTTTTCTTCGGCGTTTTTGTCGTGCTCGCGACGGCGGTGGTGATTTTCTTCGGCCGCAAACGGCCCCAAGTGCTCGATTTTAAGTTATCGGATAAAGGCGTTGCCATCGGCGAGAATGTCTTTTATGATTATGACCGCCTTGAGGGTTTCATGATCTTGGAAAAACCTGGGCGGCTCGACGAAATCGTGCTGAAGAAAAAAGCGGCGATAAATCCTTTTCTGAAACTTCCAATTGATGCGAAATCCGGGAAAGACGCCGAGATAATTCTCCAGGGCCATCTGCCGCCGATTCAATACGAAGAATCGCTTTTGGATGTTGTTTCCGATTGGTTCGGGTTCTAAAATTAACCGTAAGCCCTCGTCGTTCAACGGATAGGACACAAGATTGCGGATCTTGTGATAGGGGTTCGATTCCTCTCGAGGGCACCATATGGATCTAGTAAGTAAAAAATGCGTGGCTTGCGAGGGCGGCGTGGAGCCGTTCACTAAGGAACAAGCCAAGGAATATTTGAAGGAAACGCCCAGTTGGCGGCTAACGGCCGACGGCTCAAAAATAGAGCGCGAGTTTGAGTTCAAAAACTTCAAAGAATCAATGGCGTTCGTGAACAAAGTAGCCGATTTAGCCGAGAGCGAGGGTCACCACCCCGACATTCACATTTTTTACAGCCGCGTGCATCTAGAACTCTTTACGCACTCGATTGGCGGTTTGTCGGAAAATGACTTTATTCTGGCCGCTAAAATAAATTTTATTCGGTAATTCTGCCGATTTTTTCGCCGAGAGTTTCGGCTTTTTCTTCAATTCTTACCTCCTTGCCGATGATTTTCTTAACGAGATGTTTGAATCCGAAAATCGCAACGAGAAGAACAAGCATTGCGATTTCTATCTGATGCAGTTTGAGGAGAGTGAGACCGGAGAGAATCAAAAACGAGCCCGCTACCATTGAACCTGCCCAAAGGACGTTCGCGGCCAATCTCCCTCTAATGAATCTTGCGGCGCTTATATTCATCAGTCCCGAGAGCATAATCACGCCGACGTTCACGTAAACGATGAATTTTGAGAGCACTAGAAATTTATCGGCGTGATTATGAAGAAAAACGCGCATCATTGGCCGCCTCAAAATTTTCTCCTTCAATCTCAAACCTCGCTCCGTGTCCTGGAGCATCCGCCCCAATATGTAGAAAAACGCCTCATAAACCAAAAGGCCGATGCCGATCGCTAAAAGAAATCCGCCCCAGCCGAGATAATTTCTAAGGATTAGGTAGACGGCAATAAGAATCGTAATTTCACCCTGGACAACGACCCCCACCGCCAAAATCAGGTGTCGCAAGGAGTAGTTGTTTAAAATCCATTCTCCCAAATTTTCCAGAAGCGGCGTCATTGTTATATTATACTAGTAGAGCGACATCATTATGTTAATCGGTAAAAATCAAGCTAGGTTCAAAGCGTCGCGTTCAAGCGGCCCGGGCGGCCAGCGCGTTAATCGTCGCTCGACAAAAGTGGAAATCTGGGTTAAAGTGGGAAATCTCCCGCTCTCTCCGAAAGACAGGAATCTGATTCGCCGGAAACTGGCGCGCCACTTAAACGCTAAAGACGAGATTTGGGTTGAAAATCAGGAAACCCGCTCGCAGGAGGCGAACCGGGATTTAGCGCTCGAGAATCTGAACGCGATGCTCGAAAGTGCGCTTAGAGTCCCGAAGCTGCGCATCCCGACCGAACCGCGCCGGAGCGCCGTGGAGGGGAGGATAGAAGAGAAAAAGATTTTAAGTGAAAAGAAGCGGGCGCGCCGGGCGAGTCACAAAAACAAATAATGGTGTCTGTAGCTCAATGGTAGAGCGCTGCTCTGTGGCAGCAGATACGTGGGTTCGATTCCCATCAGACACCCCAAAAAATTTTGACGAAATAGCACCGAAAGTGCTATTTTGGTTTTGGCACTTCAATTGAACTGAACCTGAAATCGCGAGGATAGACACGATGGAAGCGAGAAACGGTTTTTTGGCGGTCCGGGAAGTTGCCATCGGCATAATAGCCGACGGCCGGAAGGCAGTTAGCCAGCGAGGCCGCTGGCTTGCTATCTATGCCGCAACAGTTGTCGCCCTCAGCTTTTTGGTCGGCGGCTGGTCAAGGTTGACACCCCTGCTTCTCTGGACCTTCGCCAATGCAGAAACATCGTATTTGGGTTGGAGCGGGACCTATAAGTTCCATCCCTTGAGCGGTTATCTCGCGGTTGCTCTCACAACCGCCACCATTCATCTCACCGCCATGTGGTTCATTCTCTTTGAAGGAGATGAGCCATTCGTTGATTTCGGCCGCTTCAAGCGATTCTTCAACTTCTTCAACTTCAACGTAGAGCGCTACCCGCGTTTCTATGCTTGGATTGGGAAGAAAAAACTCCGGGGACTTTTCTGTGCCGGACTTTGCCCAGAGATCTGGTGGGTCGGTTTCGCTTATCAACGCAATGACCCCCAAAAGTTCGGCGCCCTCGCCGTCATTCTCGGGAACATGACGAAACTCACGATTTGGGCTTGTCTTTGCTACTTCGCCGCCAACGCCGCTTTCTGGAAATGGGTGGTGATACCAACCGTGATTGTATTCGTCGTCTTTTTCCCATCGCGGCTCGTGGAACGGCTCTTGCCGGGAAACGGCGCTAAGCGCTCTCTGCGCTCACTTCGGTGAGCGCAGTTTGCTTTTTATTCCCACGTTGATTTGCTGAAACGGGGTAGGTGAGCTATCGTTATAAATGTTATGAAGACCATAAAATCTGTTGCCGTATTGATGTCGCTTGCATTTGCTTTAAGCGCCGCGGCGCAGACCACCACGACCACCAGCACGCCGGTTCGCGAACGTCTGCGGGACACTAATGAACAAATTCGTGAAGAAAGAGACCTAATAAGAGAACGGGCCGAAACCTTGCGTGAGGACGCCGAAGAGCGGGCCAAAGAATTGCGGGAATCGGCAAGAGAAGCGGCCAAGAAACTGACTGAAGAAGCGAAGGAGCGTTTTAAAGAACAGAGAGAGGAAGCAAAAGCTCGTATTGAAGCCGAAAGAGAAGAATTCAAGACCAGATTTGAGGAAAAGAGGGAAGAAGCCAAACGGGAATTGGAGGAACGTAAAACCGAACTTAAAGAAAAGCTTGCGAGAGTGAGGGACGAGAAGAAAAGAAAAATAGTTGAAAACCTCAACGAAAAAATCAACGAATTAAACGGCGGATTAACCGAACATTATTCCAATGTTTTGGAAAAATTAGAGAAGATTCTTGATAACGTCGCAAGCCGCGCCGATAAGGCCGAAGCTCACGGCTTGAATGTAAGCGCGGTAAGAGGAGCCATTACTGCGGCGGAGACGGCGATTGCGTCGGCAAGAAACGCGGTTGAGGCGCAAGTGGGTAAGGTTTATTCGTTTGATGTACCGACCACGTCAACGTCTACGGCGACATCTACGGACCCGAATCTCAAACTTGCCGTGGGCGTTGCCCGCCAGGCGCTTCACAACGATCTAGTGGCAGTGAGAGAAAAAGTGAAAGCCGCTCGTGAGGCAGTGCGGAACGCAGCCGTGACTTTGGCTCAAATTCCAAGAGTTGACGATTTGGATGTTGATGATGATGACGATGAGGACGATGAAGACACAACTTCAACTACCACTTCAACGGAATAGTGTAGAATAAAAACATGAAAAGAATTGTTTGGATAATAGTCTTGATAATTATCGTCATTGTCGGATTCTTTATCTGGGGGCGCAGAGCTAATAGAGTTTCGGCGCCGACGGGAGCGGATGTGGTGCCGGGCAATGACACCACCGCGGCTATTAACCAGGATTTGGAAAGTTTGAATATCAATGATCTTGACCAGGAATTTCAATCCATTGACTCGGACTTGAATCAGCTCTAGGAAGAAAAAACAACTTACCCCCCCGCCTGTCCATGGACAGGCGGGGTTTGGTTTTTGAGTCATTTCAGGTTTAGAATGAATTCCAATGGAGACCAAGTTTTTCACCGGTAAGGGCGACGATGGTAAGAGCAGAATAAACGGCAATGAGGTTTCTAAATCCAACCCCATTGTTGAGTTTTTGGGTAGTTTGGATGAGTTGAACTCGTGGCTTGGCTATGCCCGGGTGGAAGCGGATAAATTGAAAACTGGGTCCGCCGGTTGGCGGATTGACGTGGCGGCTGTTTTGAAAAACACCCAAAACTCTCTTTTTATTGCGCAAGCCGAGGCGGCGGCTTCGGGCTTCGGCTATGAAAAAAGCCCGAAAATAACGGAGGAAAAGACAAAATATTTTGAGGGGGTGATTGTAGAAATCGATAAAGTCGTGCCAAAAATAGAGAAGTTCATAGTTGTGGGCGGCACCGAACTTTCCGCCCGGCTTGACGTCGGACGGGCGATTGCGCGGCGGGTGGAACGGCAAGCCAAAAAATACGTTCCGGAGGATTCAAATAAAAATCTGACGCCTGAGATGCTGAAATTCTTGAACCGACTCTCCAGTATTTTGTTTGCACTCGCCCGTTACGTCAATTTCGTTTCGGGTGTTAAAGAAGAAAACCCCTCATATGACTAAGGAGAAATCGCCGTTTTCCCTTAATATTCCCGAAATAAAATCGCTCCTGAAAATAAATTACGAAGTCGCGGATTTGAGCTCGGCTTACGCCGTTCTTCATTGGGACCAGGAAACCTATATGCCTAAAGGCGCGATTCACGGCCGGGCCGAACAGCTTGCGACTTTGGCCGGCACGGTTCATAAAATCGCGACATCCAAAAAAGTCGGCCGATTGATAGAGTCGCTCTCCAAAAAAGAGGAAGCGGGCGATTTGAATCTTTGCGATAGAGCCCTGCTCCGGGAGTGGCGCCGCAGTTACGAGCGGGAAGTGAAAGTGCCCAAGCGCCTTGTGGAGGCGATGAGCCGGGCAACGTCCGTTGGAACCGCCGTCTGGCAGAGGGCGAGACAAGAGTCAAAATTTTCAATTTTCAAAGATGTTTTGCAGAAAATCTTTGATTTGAAAATCAAGGAAGCCGAACACGTCGGTTTTGCGGAGAACCGCTACAATCTTTTTTTAGACGACCACGAACCGGGGCTCACGACGGAGTTTTTGGACAAAATTTTCGCCGAACTCCGCGACATCGTGATAGATATTTCAAGAAAAGCCCATTCGGCAAACTATCACATTGACCAGGATATTTTGCGGAAAAAATTGGACGAAAAAGAACTTTGGGATTTTACAATTGCCGTTCTCACGGCCATGGGTTTTGATTTTGACCGCGGTAGGCAGGATAAGGTTGCCGGCCACCCCTTCACAACCGGATTTCACCATGACGACGTGCGAATCACCACCCGTTTTCGCGAGCAATTTTTCACTTCCGGTATTTTCACTGCCATTCATGAGGGCGGGCACGCGATTCACCATCAGGGCGGCGATGCGGCTTTGTCCCGGACTGCAATCCACCAGATGCATTCTCTAGGGCTGGCCGAATCCCAATCGCGCTTTTGGGAAAATTACATCGGCCGGAGCGCGGCCTTTTGGCGGCACTGGTATCCGCGGCTCATGCAATCCTTTCCGGGAGCTGGGTTTGAAGCGGCGCATGAGGATGATTTCGTGAGAGCCGTGAACAAGATTGAGCCGAATCTGATAAGAGTGGACAGTGACGAGGTAACTTACAATCTCCACATCATTATTCGCTACGAAATTGAACGCGATTTATTCGCCAACCGGCTGAAAATCGGGAATTTACCGGAGGCCTGGAACGCGAAAATCAAGGATTATCTTGGTTTGGACGTGCCCTCAGACGCGAAGGGCGTTTTGCAGGATGTTCACTGGTCGCACGGCAGTTTCGGCTATTTCCCGACCTACTCCTTGGGCAATCTTTACGCCGCGCAAATTAACAGGAAAATCCGTTCCGCTTTTCCCGATTTTGACGAACGGATTGCAAAAGGCGAGATGATTTTCGTGCGGGACTGGCTCCGCGATAACATCCATAAGCATGGCGGAGTTTACGGGGTTGATGAACTCATTAAAAAAGTGACCGGCGAGCCATTAAACCCGAAGCATTTCCGCGATTACTTGCAGGATAAATTCGGAAAGATTTATCATTTCTAAGTGATGAAGAAAATATATTTGGATTATGCCGCAACCACGCCGGTTGACCTGGCCGTTCTCGCGGCTATGCAGCCGTATTTTGCCGAAAAATACGGCAATGCCGGTTCGCTCCACGGCCTCGGGCAGGAAGCGATTGCGGCGATTGATAAGGCGAGGGGAGTAATTGCCAAAGTAATAGACGCGGAATTTGACGAGATTATTTTTACCGGTTCGGCGACCGAGGCGAATAACTTGGCGCTAAGAGGCACAATTGAATCTCTATTGAATCTCGCGAAGCGAATTTCGGTGAAGCCAGAATTTCAACAAATAGAGAAATTCAGTAGAGATTTGCCCTTCGGGCGAAATACGATAGAGATTCATAGACCGAAGATTATCGTTTCTTCCATTGAACATGAATCTGTTTTAGAAACCGCTCGGGATTTGGAGAAAGAAGGATTAAAAGTAGTTTATTTGCCGGTTGATAAAAATGGCGTCGTTGATTTGGAAAGATTGAAAAATTCTTTGGATGAAAGAACAATTTTGGTTTCTGTGATGTGCGCGAACAACGAAATTGGGACCATAGAACCAATCGCCGAGATCTCAAAAATCATAAAAGATTTTAATCACGAGATTTTGTTTCACACCGATGCCGTTCAGGCGCTCCAATATTTGGACTGCAATGTGAACAAGCTCGGCGTTGATCTAATGACGCTCTCGGCCCACAAAATCTACGGACCAAAAGGGATAGGCGCCTTGTATATTAGAAACGGCGTTAAGGATAAAATAACACCTGTTATAACCGGCGGCGGCCAGGAATTCGGTTTTCGCTCCGGAACGGAGAACGTTCCATCAATAGTCGGTTTTGCTGAGGCGGTAAAAATAGTCGTCGCGAAACGGGAAGTGGAGAAAAAGAGAGTCGGCGAGTTGAAAGATCATTTTTGGACGGAGTTAAAGAAAATATATCCGAAAGCGGAAATTAACGGCGGCCTGCCTGCCCGCGCAGGCGGGCCTGCGCGGGCAAGCGAACCGGCCTTACCTAACATTCTGAATATCTACTTTCCTAATCAATCATCGGAAGATTTGCTCATTAAATTTGATATGGCCGGCATCGCGGTTTCTTCCGGTTCGGCTTGTTCGGCCCGTTCCACTAAGCCCTCGCATGTGCTCTCTGCCCTAGGATTGCCTCCGGAGAAAGTTAAAAGCAGTATGCGTTTCAGTTTTGGCCGTTCCACAACCAAAGAGGAGGTTCAGGACACCTTAGAGAGGATGAAAACAATTATTTGACAGATGTCTTTACTGACTTAAAATTAGTATCACCATGACCCAAAAAATAAGAGATTACTTAGGCATCACAATCATCATTTCCATAATTATAGTAGCATTATCGGCTTGGAGTTACGTAAGAACTTATTCCCGCTCGGTGGAACCGTCGTCTTTCCGGAGTTTCAGCGTGACTGGCGAAGGGAAAGTGGTGGCGGTACCGGACGTGGCTGAATTCAGTTTCAGCGTCGTCACTCAAGGCGGCAAAGACATCGCTTCGCTCCAGGAAGAGAACGTTAAAAAAGTTAACGCGGCGATTGATTTCATAAAGTTAAACGGAGTGGAGGCGAAAGACGTTAAAACCCAAAACTACAGCGTTGAACCGCGCTACCAGTACTACAGCTGCAATCCAATTCCTTTAGAGGACGGGAGCGTGAGGCCCTGTCCGCCCGCTGAAATTGTCGGATACTCCATTACCCAGTCGGTTTTGGTGAAGGTCCGGGATTTTTCCAAAGTCGGCGAGATCCTTTCGGGCGTGGTTGATAAAGGGGCAAATACCGTTTCTCAACTAAATTTCACCATTGATGACCCGAGCGCATTGCAGAACGAGGCCCGAGCCGAAGCGATAGAGAAAGCAAAGACAAAAGCCAAACTCGTGGCGCGGGTCGGCGGTTTCAGCGTGGGTCGGCTCCTGAATATAGAAGAATCAAGCTATTTCCCGCCAATTTATTACGCGAAAGAAACGGGCTTCGGCCGGGGAGGTGGTGACTTGAGTTACACCGCGCCCGTCGTTGAGCCCGGCTCGCAAGAGGTAACCGTGAGCGTCGTATTAAGATACGAGATAAGGTAAAAATTTATTTTTCATGAATAGGAGGCACTTACAAATAGTGGTTGTTTCGGTTCTCGTTTTAGGAATCGCCGGTTTTTTTGTGACCTCTCCCATGGCGCGGGCGAATGTTTTTGAAGATATCTTGAATTTTCTTAAGAAACCGATTGCTACGCCCGAGATGGACAATGCGCCGGCAGAGGAGGCACCGCTCTACAAACCGGCTATTGATTATGAAGAAGCGGTTGTGGCCGCAATTGATAAAGCGGCGCCAAGCGTCGTTTCCATCGTTATTTCCAAGGATTTGCCGGTCATTGAACAATGCCCTTACGACCCCTTTGCCGACCTGCCGCCGGAGTTCCGGCAATTTTTCGGCGGCGGTTTTCAATTCTCCCAACCGTGCCAAAAAGGAACGCAAAAACAAGAAGTGGGCGGCGGCAGCGGCTTTATTGTTTCGGAGGATGGTTTGATTTTAACGAACAAGCACGTGGTCGCGGATACGAAAGCTGAGTATACCGTCTTGACCAATGACGGCGAAAAATATGACGCCAAAGTTTTGGCCCGCGACCCGGTGCAGGATATCGCTATCATAAAAATCAGTGCTTCGGGGCTTACGGCGGCCAAACTCGGTGATTCGGATTCAATCAAGCTTGGCCAGACCGCAATTGTAATTGGCAATGCTTTGGGCGAATTTCGGAACACCGTCTCGGTTGGTGTCATCTCCGGATTATCCCGCACCATTACCGCCTCGGGCGAGGGATTCGGGACGGAAACGATTCAGGGCGTGATTCAGACGGATGCCGCCATCAACCCGGGAAATTCCGGCGGCCCACTCCTTAACTTGAAAGGCGAGGTTATCGGCGTGAATACTGCCGTGGTTTCCGGCGCAGAGAACATCGGTTTTGCCATCCCCATTAATCAAGCCAAGCGCGACATCAATTCCGTGAAACTTACAGGGAGCATCAAAGTGCCTTACATTGGCGTTCGCTACTTAATAATCACCGAAGACATCGCCAAAAAACAGAATTTGCCTGTTCAAGATGGAGCGCTCATCCAGCGGATCGAAAATGGTCCTGGTGTTGTCCCAAATTCGCCGGCTGAGAAAGCGGGCCTCAAGACCGACGATATTATTCTGGAAATTGACGGGAGAAAGATTGATAAAGACACCACACTGGGTTCTCTCATTGGGCGTTACTCCATAGGAGATATAATCACTCTCAAGGTTCTGCGAGGCAAAGATACGATTACAGTTAAGATTACTCTTGAAGAACGGCCAAACCTATAACCTTGCTTTTAAGAATTTTAAATTGTAAATTGAAAATTAAAGCCCATGCCTAATTTTCACCGCTTTACCATTAAAGCCCAAGAGGCGCTCCAAAACGCCCAGGAAATTGTCTCGCGCGAGAATCACGGCGAACTGCGGGCGCTCCATCTTTTATTCGCTCTTTTGGGCGACGACGACACTTTGGTCCGGCCGATGCTTTTGCGCGCCTCCGTCAATTTAGGGGAGTTAGAGAAAGAATTAGAGAACGAACTCGCGAAGCTCCCGAAAAATTTCGCCGCCCAGGGCAGCGTCAATCAGCTTTATCTTTCTCAGGAATTAATGAAGGTTTTGGATAAGGCCGCTGAGATCGCCATGAAGCAGAAAGACGAATTCGTCTCCTGCGAGCACCTGCTACTTTCGCTTCTTGACGTTCCTTCCGTCGCCCGCGACATTCTTATGCATTTCAATCTCCGGCGCGAGACGCTCCTGCGGGCCTTGGCCGGTCTCCGCGGGTCGGCGAGAGTGACCGACGAGATGCCGGAGAGCAAATTCCAGGTTTTGGAGAAATATGCGGTGAACCTCACAGACAGAGCTCGCGAAGGCAAGCTTGACCCGGTCGTCGGCCGCGAAGAGGAACTGCGGCGTCTCACCCAAATTCTCTCCCGCCGCACCAAGAACAATCCGGTCTTGATCGGCGAGTCGGGCGTCGGCAAAACGGCGATTGTGGAGGGCTTAGCCGAGCGCATCGTCTCGGGCGACGTGCCCGAATCGTTGAAGGAAAAGGAAATCATTATGCTGGATTTAGGGTCGCTCATTGCTGGCACCAAGTTCCGCGGCGAGTTTGAGGACCGTCTCAAGGCGTTTTTGCGGGAAGTTCAGACCGCTTCCGGCCGCATTATCCTTTTTATCGACGAAATCCACATGATTGTGGGGGCGGGCGCGGCCGAGGGCGCGATTGACGCTTCCAATCTTTTGAAACCGGCCCTCGCAAGAGGGGAACTCCACGCCATTGGCGCGACCACTCTTAAGGAATATCAAAAGCACATTGAAAAAGACCCGGCCTTGGAGCGTCGCTTCCAGCCGATTCTGGTTGAAGAACCCGGCATTGAGGACTCGGTCGCGATTTTACGCGGCCTTAAAGAAAAATATGAAGCCCATCACGGCTTGAAAATTTCGGATGAGGCGATTGTCGCGGCCGTGAATTTGGGTGCTCGCTACATCACCGACCGTTTTCTGCCTGACAAAGCCGTTGATTTGATTGACGAGGCCGCCGCGGCGCGGCGTTTGGAATCCGACAGCGTGCCGGGGCAGATTGAAAAATTGCGGCGGGAAATCACGCGCTTGGAAATCGAGCGCTCCGCTCTTTCTAAAGACAAGTCCAAGAAGAAAGCATTGCGCCTGAAGGAAGTGGAAAAGGAACTCGGCAAACTCAAGGAGGAAAATGACGCCCTCTCCGGCAGCTGGCACGCTGAAAAGATTGCCGTGGAAAAACTTCAAAATCTCCGCCGCGAGGCCGAGGATTTAAAAAGAATGGCCGAGGTGGCCGAGCGCGACGGCGACTTGGGCCGCGTCGCCGAAATCATCTATGGGGAATTGCCGAAAACCGAGCGAGAACTCAAATCTTACGAGAGCAAATTCATGAAAAAGACCGCCGGCAAGTTCATTAAGGAATACGTTGATGAGGAAGACATCGCCTCTGTTGTTTCGCGCTGGACGGGAATACCGGTTTCTAGGATGCTCGAGTCCGAAATGAAAAAACTCACCCGGATTGAAGAGGATCTCGCGAAACGGGTGGTTGGCCAGACGGAAGCGATAAGCGCGGTGGCCCGGGCTCTGCGCCGGAGCCGGGCGGGATTAGCTGACGTGGACAAGCCCGCCGGCTCTTTCCTTTTCTTGGGTCCGACCGGTGTCGGCAAGACCGAGCTTGCGCGGGCACTAGCCGAGTTCATGTTCAACGATGAAAAAGCCCTCGTCCGGATTGATATGTCCGAATACATGGAACGGCACGCCGTCTCCCGCCTCATCGGCTCTCCGCCGGGCTATGTTGGCCACGAAGAAGGGGGACAGCTCACCGAAGTCATCCGGCACCGGCCGTATTCCCTCATTTTATTCGATGAAATAGAAAAGGCGCACCCTGAAGTTTTCAATATTCTGCTCCAGGTCTTGGATAACGGGCGCTTGACCGACAGCAAGGGCAAAACCGTTAATTTCAAAAACGCGGTCGTGATTTTGACTTCCAACGTCGGCAGCGAATACTTCCGCGAGATTTCGGGCCTGGGCTTTACTTCCGAGGGTGTCGGCGAACGGACGGCCAAAGAAGAAGGGTTCCGCGAGAAAGCAATGGAGACGCTCCGACGCACCTTCAAGCCGGAATTTTTGAACCGTCTGGATGAAATCGTGATTTTTAACGCCTTGCGGCCTGCGGACATGAAACAGATCGTGGAAATCCAGCTCGCTAAAGTCGGGGAGATGTTGAAAGAACGCGGCATTCAATTAAACATCAAGCCGCAAGTCAAGGAATATATTGCGAAAGATGGTTTTGACCCCGATTACGGCGCGCGGCCGATCAAGCGCTTAATTCAGAAAGTTATCATCGACGCTTTGGCCGATAAGATGGTGAAGGGTGAAATTAAAGATGGCGAGAAAGTTAACGTTTCTCTTAACCGACAAAACCGCGTGGAAATTGCTGCTTAAGACCGTCTTCGGTCTTCTCGCGCTTTTTATTTTTCGGCAGTTTGGTTTTTCGTATTTGTCCGGCGCCGCCGCCGTTATTGTTTTTTGGGGCATTTATCTTTCGGAAGTTCAGGAAAGATATGCGCTCGGGCGGTCTTTTTGGGTAATGGCTTTTGCGGGCCTCGTGGGCGGGAAAATTCTCGCCTCCGCCCCTCTTGCCTTGCTTCTCGGATTCACCGGGCTCTGGACTATCGGTTTTTTTACGGTGCTGGGACTTACCGCTTTTTTCTTTGCGAACCGCCAGTTTGTTTACGGCATTTTTAACACCCCTGTTATTTTTTTAGTTCTCTTCTTGTTTTTTTATATCAGTCAAATCGGTAATTTTTGGAGTTCGGGTATAATCTTATTCTTGCTCATCGGACTTATTTTCGGCGAAGTTTTCCGATTTTTTGAAATTAACGCTCCAAGGCGAACATTCCTCTTCTCCTGGGGATTTGCCGTCCTAACGCTCGAAGTCGCCTGGATTTTAAGCTTTCTGCCTTTGGGATTTATGAATGCCGCCATATTCATCACGCTCGTTCTTCTTGTTGCTCGGGATACCGTCATTAATCACTTTAAGGGAGCCCTTAACCTAGTGTTCCTTCTCAAAGAGCTTGCAATTTTCTGGGTTTTGGGTTTACTTGTTTTTGCCGCTTCAAAATGGTCTCTTTAAAAGCCACTTATGAAGTAACGGGGCGTTTTTCCGGTCGTTATATAAGTTAAGGAGCCGCAGGTGAGTGGAGTTATCCACAGCCCCTTAATTAAAAGCCGATTAGGGCTTATAATAGAGTGAATCAAGCTTAGAGTGAGGCTAAGCTATTGTTGGGCTATTAGGCTTTAGGTCATTAGGCGTTAGGGTTTTTCTAGTGCCTACCGACCTAGGGCCTAGTTCCTGGCTTTGTCTCGCTTTAAGGCGGGATTTTCTTTTGATATCAACCATTGTTTTTCTACTTCTTCCGCTCTCGATCCTCACTAGACGAGTGGTAGGTCGAAAGTAAAGAACGATGTTCCAGAAAATTAAAAAGGTCGACGTACCTAAAAATCAATTTAGGTCGATAAAATTGAATAAAAGTCGAAATACAGAATAAATGAATAGATTAATGAAAAAGACGGCCTCAGTGGGCCTTACGCTTACAACGGCGGTTTGGCTAACTGGCGCCTCTTTCTTAGTACCAATTGCTTCTGCACAGACCGTTGACATCAACGCTCTGCTTTTGCAGATTCAGCAATTAACGCAATTAGTTCAGCAGCTCCAAGCCCAGCAAGCTGGTGGCGTGGTGGGCGCTGGCGCCTGCACGTTCACTAAGGACCTCACCCTTGGCTCAACGGGCACCGACGTCCAGTGCTTGCAGCGCTACCTTAACGCGGCCGGTCACAATGTGGCCTCAAGCGGCGCGGGTTCACCGGGCAATGAGTCAACTTACTTCGGTAGTTTGACGAGAGCCGCGGTGGCAAAGTGGCAGGCGGCCCAGGGTGTTAGCCCGGCTGTCGGTTACTTCGGCTCGATTTCTCGGGCTAAGTACACGGCGGTCGCTGGCTCGGTTACTGTTCCTGGCGGAGTTACTCCTCCGGGCGTAGTTGTTCCGGCCTCCGGTCTCGCTGTAACTTTAGCTGCTGATTCCCCGCTCCCCGGCACTGTTCCCTTAGGTGCAGCTAACGTTCCTTTCACCAAATTCAATGTTGCGGGAACCGGAACGATTAACTACATCACGGTTCAGCGAGTCGGCGCAGGTAAGACGACGGATTTCTCCAACGTTTACCTCTACGACGGCGCGACCAGATTAACGGCCGGCCGTTCGGTGAATTCATCTTCTCACGAAGTGAATTTCACGGGGTTGAACCTCGCCGTTTCCGGCGTGAAAACCTTTACGGTTAGTGGTGATATTTCAGCCACGGCTGGCGCCGCCGACAGAAATGCTTTCCGCGTTATAACTGTTAGCGCGAACGTTTCCGTTTCCGGCTATCCGGTTACCGGCAACGAGATGTCCGTCTCCAACGCCGTGGCTGGCACGCTTACAATTGCGAAGTCCGGCAGTTTGACCAACCCGAACATCGGGACGTCAAACGCCCAATTCTCGCAGTTCAAGCTTAGTGCCGCGAACGAAGACGTGAAGGTGATGAGAATCTCTCTCTACTACACCGGCACGGTTTCCCGCTCTTACGTCTCCAACATGGTATTGAAAGACGTGAACGGCACCACACTAGCCACGGCCTCAGCCTTGTCGAGTAAAGACCTGGCGGTTTTTGAACTTTCAAGCCCGGTAACGGTCCTGAAAGGCGATTCAAAGACCTTCTACGTCTACGGCAACATCGGCGGTCTCTCCAAGAAAGACGAGACCATCATCTTCTACGTTGATGAAGCTTCCGATGTCTACGGCGTCGGCCAGCAGTATGGTTACGGCGCAACCGTCACCAACAACTTCAACTCCACGGGAGCCAACCACCACACGTTGACCCTGCAGGGCGGCACCTTGACTACTTCTTTCACTGGTCCCAACACCGGCGACATCAAGAAGAACGGCAAGGACGTAACTCTCTTTGAGTTTACGATGTCCGCGGCAAGCAACCTGGAAATCAAGAAATTGAACGCCAGTATCGCGACTACCGCCGGTAATTTAGCCGGCGATGACGCGCTTACTGACTTCAAAGTGGTTGATGTTGACAGCGGTTTGGTTGTAGCCGGTCCGGTTGATGTTCCTATTGCGAGCATCTGCGCAACTTGCGCGGGCTATCAGTTTACCGACATCTTCAACATTAATGCCGGTCAGACCCGCAAGTTCAAGATTACGGCCGACATCCCCTCCAACTGGGATGACGCTGACGCTATCCGCGTGTCCTTGACACCGTTTACGACAGCGGCCGATGTGAAGAACCTGGACAACAATACCCTCTTAGTCACGGCGGAAATAGTTCCGTCAACGGTTTTGACGGGTAACGTCCAGACGGTGAAAGCCCCGTCCTTGGAAATCAGTTTGGCCGGTACGCCGGTATCCCAGAGTTTCGTGAAAGGCACGCAACTCGTTCCTTTTGCGGGCATTGGTTTGCGGGCGATTGCCGACGACATCAGAGTGAACACGATTAAGATCACTTCGACGTCGGCTTCAACGGGCCAGACCGACGACATGGCGATTGCGGATATCCAGAGCCTCGCCCTTTATGACGGCGACACCAGAATCTCTGACGTTAAGTCATTGGCGACGGTGGACGCTTCGTCTTCCTCAGCGACGTTCACTAACCTGAACTTCACTGTTCCGAAAGGCGCGAGCAAGGTCTTGACCGCAAAAGCCAATCTTTCCTCAGCGGCCACGATTAACAACACTTATTCGCTTGGTATTGCTGCGGCAACAACCACGAATAACACAACCGGTAACGACGTTGTCGCGACCGACACGGAGGGCAATGAACCGACTTACGTTGGTTCGTTCTCCGGGCCCGGTCCGAACATGCTCGGCACCGTAGTGGTTACCGTTCTCTCGGGCGGCACGATAACAGTCGCGGCTGCTCCGGATGACGTTGACAGTAAAGCAGGTATCGTTGTCACTGACGGCGGCGCAACCCAGCAGGTTTTGAGCAAGTTCCGCTTCACGGCGGCAAACGAAGCGCTCACGGTCAAGAAGTTGAAACTCTTGGTCAACAACGATTCGTCCACAGCAGCAGCGGCTACTTCCACCGCGGAGGTGACGAGAGTCTACCTCTACGACGGCGGCAGCCAAATCGGCAGCACGACCGGTTACTCGGTAATCGGTTCGGGTGCAGCAGCCGGTGATGTTGTGATTGAGGACTTGAACTGGCTTGTCGCGAAAGACGCCACCAAGACCTTAACCGTCAAAGGCACGGTT
>Ga0076054_107_pt1 | contig 8895 bp, 13 predicted proteins | sample RifGroB1_FD_68085 | JGI IMG/M metagenome (GOLD analysis project Ga0076054, IMG submission 68085) | Parcubacteria (Jorgensenbacteria) bacterium GW2011_GWB1_50_10
AGAATGGAGAGAACTATGGTTAAAACAACGGCCATGGAAAGAAGCACTAAAAGCAGTGCCTGGCCGCTCTGTCTTTTCGGCAGGTATCCCATATCAAATTCAGTTTAACAACCCAGGGCCTCTCGGTCAATTGTATTAATAGGTTCTCAAGAATATTATTGTGGTTGCCGAAGCCTTGGCCGCCTCAATTCCGGTAGCCCGGGCGTCCGCAGCCTCCAGACTGATGGTAACCGAGGGATTAACCCCGCCCGAGCCGGGGCTGCAGGAGAGCGAACAGGCTGTAATTTTAATCTCATCGCTGGTCAGCCGTGCGGAGCCGGAGGCCACATAGCCCGTGGCCCCGACATTAACACAGGAAAACGAGGTTGGAACTCCGTCGGCATCGGAGTAGTTAAGAACCGTTGTGTCCGGGTTAGGGCAGGGGTTAACCACTTCCGCATTTCTTATACCCCTCTCCATTACCGCCAGGGAAAATTCCATATTTTCCCTGACCTTTACTAAAGAGTCGCTTCTGTTGGTTCCTCTTAAGGTTACAACCGTAATTCTGGCAACCAAGATCCCCAATATGGCGAAAATCGCAATGACCACCAGAATTTCGATGAAACTGACACCTTTCGTCCTCATATCTCCCTCCAGTCGGTATACTCCGTGATTGACCGGACCTCGTGCACCCCCTGGGCGTCCTGCCAGTATACTTTTATCTCCGCCTCGACCACGTTTTTGGGCAGCCCTCCCACCAGGACCGTGTTCCGGGTAAAGCCGACCTCCCTTTTGAACAGGGTGTCGGGGATTTCCTGACCGTCGGTACAGGCCCCGATGGTTGCCTCCGACCAATTAAGATTTTTCAGGCAATAAAGGGGGTTGGCGGCTCTTAAGAAAAAGGCGTCAAAGTCCGTATCCCTTTCTCCCCTTAACCACTCGGTGGCCTCCTGGGAATATCTCGTTGCGAGGGATTTGTTTTTGGAAAAGTTGGAATTCCTGATGGCGGAGGAGGCAAGGGCCACCATGGCGACGATAATGATGGTGGCAATTGCCAGGGCCAGGACTACTTCGAACAGGGATTGGCCTCGCTGTCTTCTCATTTGATTTCTCCCGTGGAGGTAATGGTAATGATTGCGGTATTTGCGGTCCCCGCCTGGGTCAAGGTAATTACGGCGGGAGTTGCCTGGGGAACATTCGTTCCTTGTCCCAGAACCTTAAAGACAATCGGGTCCTGGGAAACCGCGATGGAAATATCCGCCGCAACCGTCACGTCTTTGGAGGTCACGTTTCCTCCGGAGCACTGGGCAACCAACCGGTAGTTGTTTGGGGTTATAAGGTCAAAATAATAGCCGCTTAGGGTATTGGGGCTGTTGCAAAAGATATCCAAAGGCTTCTGACCCGAAATGGCCTCCTCCTGGGCGAGTCTTAAATCCCCCCGTATCGACCTGACAACTCCCTGCAAAGCCTGACGCCGGGAAAAATCCCTGAAGGACACGTAGCCTATCCCGAAAATAAGACTCACAATGGTTAAGGCAACAAGAATTTCGATGAAGGTGTAGCCGGAGGTTAATTTTGGGTGGGCGGGTATAGTTTGCATTTCATATCAGGGATTGGTTACTTTGTAATTGCAGGTCTCTCCGCAGTCGGAAGATCCCCCGCAGGTCACGGTTCCCGTACCCTGCTCCAGGGACGCACAAAGCTCATATGTCGTTCCCAAGGAAAAATAGCGGTAAAACCTGGCGGGGGAGTTGGGGTCGGAAGGAGAAGACATATAAACATTGGTGGCCAAACATGAGGTCGGGCTGCCGCTGCCTACAATCTGTGCCGGCCAGTTGGTGTGATAGGTCGCCGCCGGGTAGGCATTGCAATCCGAGTGGTATATCTCGATTCCGCTCCTTATCAGCTCCAGGTCCGCTTTACGCCTCGCGTCCCTGGAGGATTCCCTCGCCCCGGCCAAACCGAAAACGGAAAGGGCAATTAAAATCCCGATGATGGAGATAACCACCAGAAGTTCAATCAGAGTAAAGGCTTTTCTCACAGCGGACAGGCCCCTCCCGCAGGCGGAATGCCAGAGGTCTTCTCTCCCGATTTTCCGTTCGAACAAACTATCCAGTAGGTGGTAGCTGTGGTAGCTGTCACATTTTCAATCTTGGCCCAGATGACATATGAGGTTGCGACGGCGGTACCATTCGAAATAGAACCGTTGGACTGATATTGATAGACGAAGGAGAGGTCTTTGGCATATCTCGGGTCTTGGGGACAGGTAGTCAGGACCAGGTCCTCACAAAGAGTGTCCCAGGCCAAAACACCCGGGCCGTCCGGTCTCTGGGGGTAAAGCCCTCCGCTTTTATTCGCAAAGTTCTCCAAAGCCAGCTGATACTGTTTGGTGTCGCTTCGTCTGACCGTATCCCTGGCCTGTTTCTGGGATGAGGTAAAGGAAACCAGGGCAATTGCGGCCAAAATCCCGATGATGGAGATGACCACCAAAAGCTCAACCAGTGTAAAACCTAAATTTTTCTTCATGGCTTGACCTGATACATCCAATTTGAGGGGCACCAGGCGGCTCCTCCGGCCAATGCTCCTTTATCATCGCTTTTGTTTTCCAGACACGCCGAAAGGGTATAGGTATCGGCATCGGTCTGGACATATTGGTAGGCCTGGCTGGATAGGGGATCCTTAGGAAGGGTTGACATGATCGTTTTGCCGTCGATTGCCCAAGCCTGACCCCACATACACTTAAATGGGCCCGAACCCGTTGATTGAGTACATCCGACTATTACTGTCGAGGAAGGAATTGAAGTTTCTGTAGCCGAGGCGGGGAAGCCTCCGTAGTCGTTGTAATAAATTCTGAGTGCGGTCTGAATATTTCTCATGTCAGCTTTTCTTTGGGCGTCCCGCCCTCTTTCTCTGGCCGCATTAAAGTTGGCCAGAAGGAGAGTGGAGATGATGGCAATTATGGAAATGGCTACCAGAAGTTCAATCAGTGTAAAACCTTTACAAGCTTTGCTTATCAAGGTGAAGCCTTGCTGAACATTGACAAGGTTCTTGCGCAGAGCAGTTTTGTTCATAATTTATTATAGCCTAGTTTAGGGTTTCCGTTGCCGTGGTATTGACGCTTGTAACCGCAAAGTTGCAAACTAGAGTTCCCCCGCAGGTATCGGTTATTCCCGGAACTACTACGCAGTTCCCTCCGATGCAGTTTTTATCTTGGGTATTTTCAAGATGAGCGTAGAGCTGATATTTATTTTGGGTGCTGCTTACCTTATAAACGTAAGTTTGTCCCGAGGCAGGATCTTTGGGAATTGTCTTAAAATATGTAGTTTTTGTGTTCCCGCTGCCATCCACATCCTTAAACTCTCCTGTCCCCCAAGTGCAGGCTCCGGCTGCTCCAGTTCCTGGGTTATACGAACAGGCGGCAACCTGGGTACCTGATGCGGGAGGATACTTGCCGTAGTCCGAATAAAAAATCTCCAGGGCGCTTGAAATCTGCTTCAAATCGCTTTTTCTCTCTGCATCCCTACCCCGCATCTGTGAGGAGCGGAAGCCTCCGACAATGAGGGTTGCCAGAATGGCAATGATGGCCATGACCACCAGAAGTTCAACCAGGGTAAAGCCTTTTTTGACCATATATATTAAATATACTACAAACCGCCCTTGAGTTCTTTTTCAAAGTCCTCAAGGCTCACATCGAGCGGAGTTCCCCTTGAGGCTTTGCCGAAATTACAGATCTGGCTTCCGCACATCAGGCCCCTGGAGATTATCCCGGGGTCGTATTCGGGCATAGCCTTGCCCTCATAGGCTCCGTAAACCTGAAAGTGCTTCCCGGTAGAAAAATAGAGATATGAATACCCCCCGGATGCCTTGGAATCTCTGGGAATGACGCTTAAATAAAGCTCTTTGGAGTTGTCCGAAGGGTCGGAAAGGGAGCTGTCGCCCCAGGGGCAGCCGGTAAGGCGGGGGAAGATCTTGAGTTTATTCACCTCCGGCCGGTTGCCGACAATCTCCTTTATTTCCTCATAGGTGGTCCCTGCGGGGATACAGGCCACTATTTTATTGTCCACCGATGCCGGGGGATAGACGCCGAAATCGTCGTCGCCATAGAACCTTTCCAGTCCCTGGGCAAGGGCGGTTAAGTCGTCCCTTCTCTGGATATCCCGGGAACGGCGTAGCGAATTAAGGTAATTAAGATAAGAGAGGGCAAAAATAAAAATCAAAATCGAAAAGATACCAATAATTTCTTTACGATTAAAAAAGTCTTTCATGGAACCCAAGGTACACACTCATTTAGGGGATTCCCGCATAGACCAGCACAAGTTGGACTTCCGTAATTGGGATCACACTCGACTGAGGGAGAGGGCCTTAAGGGGTTCAAACCAACGGGGACACAAATACCGCTCCTGCAGCCGTAAAATCCGGAAACGGCTCCTGAAGGGTATGGGGCATTGGGGCTCCCCGAATAATAATTTCCGTTTGCGAATTGGCCCATATAGTCCGGGTCGGAAAGATTCTCCAGACTCGCGAAAATCCGATACCAATTGGGGCAGGTTGAGGCGTAGTGGTCATAGATATACGACGCACCCGTTCTGGGATCGCAGGGAATTTTCTCAAGATACGGCTGGAGTCCGGTTCCGGGAGTGCAGACGACAAGGCTGGGTAGAGGGTAGCAATCGTGGTCCTTTTCGTATTCCTCAACCGCAATTTTGATTCTCGCTATGTCCCCCTTGCGCCTGGCGTCATATCCCTTAAAAACCTGGGTGCGGACCGCCCAGAAGGCGATCAGGGCCAGGGCGGCGATAATAACCACAACTATCAACAGCTCCGTTAAGGTTATTCCTTTCGTGTATTTCATAACAGGATTGCGGATAAGATTTTGTCTCCCCAAAACGCAACAATTACAAAAGCGATTGCCAAAAAAGGACCAAAGGCTATTTTGTCCCGTCTACCTGCCTTACCCGTCAAAATCAGTATGATTGCGACAGCCGCACCTGTCAAGAAAGCCGTAAAGAGCCAGATAAGCCCCATCGGCCAGCCGAAGAAGACTCCCGCAAAAAGGGCAAATTTTACATCCCCCAAACCCATGCCCTTGCCGCGGGTGACCAAATGAACGCTCAAGAGAAAAAAAGAAACCAGAATCCCCGAAAAAAGTCTCAGGAAAATATTATCCCCGCCGAAGAGCAGTAGAGCCGAAGTTGCCCCAAATCCCAAAAAGGAGAGCTCGTCGGGGATGATTTGCTTCTCGAAGTCAATGATAAATACCAAAACAACCAGCGCCATGACCAAAAGCAGAAACGGTAAAGAAGCCGGGCCCAGGATATCACGCCAGGCGCAAATGGGGGAGGGGCCGGTGCAGGAGGCAAAAACCCAATAGGTGGAGACAAAGAGTGGGGCGGTGGCCGCCTCAATTGCCGGATAGCGCAGAGAAATCCTCTGCCTGCAATGCCGGCAGCGGCCTTTGAGAATCAGGTATGAGAATAAGGGAATGTTATCGTAGCCGGCAATTGTTTTGCCGCATCTCGGGCATCGCGACCGTCCCGTGAGAAACTGCTTTCCCCTGGGAAGACGATAGCTAACTGCTCCCAGAAACGAACCTATGGCTAGTCCCAGGAAAAGTAGTATTAGTTCAACCACACTAGACTATTGCGGCAAACAAGTAACGCAGGATGTAGATAAATCCGCGTAGGTTCTGGTTGCGCAATCGGTTGCCGTACCAAGACTGGTACTTCCCACTGTAAGAGTATTGACCGACTTTTGTCTTTCGGACTTGCTCTTGGGAACCCAACAGGCATAAACCGAACTAGAGGCTCCTACTGCTTTACCTATGTAAAGCATTTCCGTATCGACGGTTGCCGTGGCAAAATCTCTGTTCCTGAATTCGGTTTTTAGCTCGTTATTAAGAATAAGGAATCCGTCGTTGCCAGCACCCAGACAGCCTGCTAGCGCACAAATTCCCACTCCGTCGTCCTGTCCGCTTATGAAACCGTACGCGGCGTCGTTGTTGGTCGCGTCTCCAGGTACCCAAGGAAACTTACTCTGGCTGACAAAGTATCTGTCTATTGCCGCCAAAAGTTGGCTGGCGTCCGATTTCATTCTAGTATCGCGGGCTCTATTGGCCTGCTCCAGGGGGTTAATGGCCGCGAGAACGGCAGCTGCCAAAACTCCCAAAAGAGCGATAACAATCAGAAGTTCAACTAGGGTGAAACCCTTTAGTTTAAACATGAGCAGTTAGTATAATTCACCCCCTTTCGCTTTCTATATTTAGTATCAACTATTGCGATAAGCTCTGTCAAGGCTTTAAAACTGACTGGTAAGGTTATAGATGGGAAGAATGATGGCAATAACCAAAAATCCGACTCCGAGCCCGAGAATGATCATCACCAGAGGCTCAACCGCCGAGGTTAAGCCCTTGACCTTCTGGTCGCTCTCCACCTCGAAGACGTGGCTGACCTTGCCCAAAACCTCCTCCATTTTCCCGGTTTCTTCTCCGACCGCAACCATTTGGGAGAGGATGAAAGGGAAGGCCTCGGGATGCTTGGAAAAGGAGTAGGCGATGGGAAAGCCTTTTTCCACCTGTTTGGAGGCGTCCCTTAAGGCATCGGCCACCACTTCGTTACCCACGACCCCTGCGGTGATATTTAAAGCCTCGAGAATGGATACCCCTGCTCCCACCATCAGGGCCAGGGTTCTGGTCAGCTCGGTTAAGATTACTTCCCTCTGGAGCTCCCCGATTATGGGAAGCTTAAAGATGAGCTCGTCGGTTCTTCTTTTGCCGGCCGGGGTCTTCCGGTAGGCTCTAAATCCCCACAAGCCGCCGCCGATAAGGATGATCAGAAACGGCCAAAAGTTGACGAAAAAGCCCGAGATGCCGATCAGGATTTTGGTGGCTGTGGGCAATTCCGCGTCAAAGTCTCCGTAAAGGGAGGTCAGACGGGGGATGACGAAAATCATCATCACCAGCCCCACAACAAACATCCCCACGACGATGATTGCGGGGTAGATAAGGGCCCCCTTGACCTTACCGGAGAACTCCTGCTGTTTTTCCAGGTTATCGGCGAGTCTAGCCAAGACTTCGTCGATTACGCCTCCAACCTCGCCGGACTTCAGAAGGGCAATGTAGGTCGGGGAAAAAACCTGGGGATGGCGGGCCGTGGCAATTGAAAGCGATTCCCCCCCTTCGACATCGGTTAAGATCTGGGCGACGACCTTCTGCATCGCTCCCTTAGTCTGCTGCCTAAGGATCAGCAAAGCTTCCGTTATGGGCAGACCCGCATTCGCCATTGTGGCCAGCTGCCGGGTGAAAGTAGTCACGTCGGAGGCCGAAATCCTCTCCCTTAACTTGCGGACAAACCCGAAAAGGCTCTCCCGCGCCGGGAGAATGGAGATGACCGTCAGCCCTCTTTGCCTGACCAGTTTGGCCGCAACCATCTGGGAAGAAGCCTCAACCTCCCCTGTCACCAGCTTTCCCGCTTTATCCTTTGCTTTGTAGTTGTACCTCTTCATACTCTAGACGGTTTTTAGTCCCTGGGGGGAGCGGACGAGTCTGGTTAATTGTTCCGGTCTTAAGGAGTAGGCTTGGGCAGTCTCCAGGCTGATTCTCCCGTCCTTGACGAAATTGGCGAGTGAGGTTTCTATCGTATTCATGCCTATCTCCTGGGAAGTCTGTAAGATTGAGTCTATCTGGTGGGTTTTGCCTTCCCGGATGGCGGTCTTTATCGCCGTTGTTCCCAGCATGACCTCATAGCCCACGACTCTGCCTCCGGCGAGGGCGGGGATGAGCCTCTGGGAAAATACCGCCTCGATGACGTTTGAAAGCTGCAATCTGACTTGTCCCTGTTGTTCCTCGGGAAAGACGTCGACGATTCGGTCTATGGTCTGGGCGGCGGAGTTGGTATGCAGGGTCGCAAAAACCAAATGCCCCGTCTCCGCAACGGTTAAGGCCGCGGCAATTGTTTCGTAGTCCCGCATTTCCCCGACCAGAACCACGTCCGGGTCCTCCCGGAGAACGCTCCTTAAGGCAACCTGCCAGGAGTGGGTATCGGCCCGCATTTCCCTCTGGGAGATTATTGACTTGTCGGGCCGGAAGACAAACTCGATGGGGTCCTCGATGGTGACGATGTGGGTGGCCCGGTTTTTGTTTATCTCGTTAATCATGGCGGCGAGTGTCGTTGATTTTCCGTGGCCTGTCGGGCCCGTCACCAGGATAAAGCCCTGTTTAAGGGTGGTAAATGAGTGCAGGATTTTGGGAAGACCCAAGGCGTCAACCTCGGGAATGGCCAGGGGGATTCGCCTGAAGGCAACGGCAAATGAACCTTTTTGGGTATAGGCGTTTACCCTAAAGCGGGCCTTGTCCGAGAAAGGCAGGGAAAAGTCTATCTCTTTGTTTACCGTCAGCCTCTCGAGCTGTTCGGCTGACAAGACCTCCTTAAGGTGGGCGGAAACTACCTCGGGAACCAGAAAAGCTTCGTTGGGGACGGGAAAAAGTTCCCCGTCGACCCTTACGGTAGGGGGGATTCCGGCAATAAGGTGCAAATCGGATGCGTTTTTGTCAACCGTCAGCTGTAATAATTCCTTGATGTTCATTTTTATTCCTGGGCGACCCTTAGGACCTCCTCAATCGAGGTTATCCCTTCGGCAACCTTAAAGTATCCGTCCTGCTTTAAGGTTATCATACCTTCCTCCCGGGCCTGCTTTTCGATATCCGATGCCGGGGAACGCTGGAGGATTAGCCTGGCAATCTTTTCGGTAACCGGCAAAACTTCGAAAAGCCCCACCCTGCCGAAGTAGCCGGAGCCCCCGCATTCGTCGTCGTTGCCCTGACCTTTATAAAGCTTAAGCTCTTTCTCCGCCGGCCAGAGGGGGCCTAAAACCTGCTTGACATCCGCGTCAATCTTGGCATCCGGGGCGTAGCTCACCTTG
>Ga0076054_110_pt1 | contig 5432 bp, 5 predicted proteins | sample RifGroB1_FD_68085 | JGI IMG/M metagenome (GOLD analysis project Ga0076054, IMG submission 68085) | Parcubacteria (Jorgensenbacteria) bacterium GW2011_GWB1_50_10
GTTTTAATTGGTTTTGGCTTTGGCGGCAGTTTACTGGCCCTCTTCATGAGGGTTGGTGGCGGAATTTACACCAAAGCGGCTGACGTTGGCGCCGACCTCGTGGGCAAAGTCGAAAAAGGCATTCCCGAAGACGACCCCCGAAATGCGGCGGTAATTGCCGATCTGGTCGGGGACAATGTCGGCGATTGTGCCGGCATGGCCGCTGATCTTTTTGAATCTTATGAAGTTACCCTCGTCGCCGCCATGATTTTGGGCGGGGCGACTTTTGGCTTGCCGGGAGTTCTTTTTCCGCTGTCGGTTCGGGCCTTGGGAGTAGCCACTTCAATTCTGGGGATTTTCTCGGTCCGGGCCAAGGGCAAAAACAAAATCTCTGAAGGCATGGCCGCCATTATCAAATCCTTCGCTTTCGCGTCAACCATCTCGATTGCCGGCTTCTTCTTTTTGGCCGATAAAATTGGCGGTGACTTTAGGCTGGCCATTGCCGCTACCATCGGCATTGTTCTCTCGGTCGTGATTTTCCTTTTAACCGAGTACGCGACTGGCGACCACACCCCGGTTAAAGATATCGTCAAGCAATCTCAAACCGGCCCAGCAACGGTTATTTTGTCGGGGTTGGTCTCCGGCTTTTCCTCGACAGTCTGGGCAATTCTGGCTATTGGCGTAACTATTTTGGCTTCCTTCCTACTTTTTAATGACCCCCTGACCGCGGCTTACGGGGTGGCGTTGGCCGGAATGGGGATGTTGACGACCACGGGTTTAATTGTCTCGATGGATTCTTACGGACCAATTGCCGATAATGCTCAAGGTATTTCCGAGTTAACCGCTATGAAGGGCAAGGCTCTTTCGATCTTAAACAAGCTCGATGCCATCGGCAACACCACCAAAGCTACAACCAAGGGCTTTGCCATTGCCTCGGCGGTCGTCGCCGCAGTTTCTTTGTTTGAGTCTTACTTAACCGATACTCATTTGACCGGCATTAACATCGCCCATTCCCAGGTCTTTGTCGGCTTTTTGATCGGGGGAGCCGTACCGTTTTTGTTCTCGTCCTTGACCATCAAAGCAGTTTCTGATTCTGCCTACGCCGTTATCAATGAAGTTAGGAGACAATTCAAAGAAATGCCCGGAATTATGAAGGGGACCCAAAAACCGGATTACGCCCGAGTCGTCGATTTAACCACCAAGTCAGCTCTCTCCGCCTTAACTACTCCGGCATTAGTCGCTATTATTACCCCAATTTTGNCTAGGTGGATTTTTAGCCGGAACGATTTTAACCGGACAGCTTTTGGCGGTCTTCATGAGCAACACCGGCGGCGCCTGGGACAATGCCAAGAAAATGATTGAAGCCGGCGTCTTTGGCGGCAAGGGCAGTGACGCCCACAAAGCCACCGTGGTCGGCGACACGGTCGGGGACCCGTTGAAAGACACTTCCGGGCCGTCGATTAACCCTCTGATTAAAGTCATGAACCTGGTCGCAATTTTGGCTGCGCCGGTTATTATTTCCACCAAAGTCACCTCATCCATTTGGACCATGCTTGCGCTCGCCGCGGCTTTTGGAATCTTGGCTTTCTCCCTCTTTAAGTCCCAAAAAGCAGTCAATTAAGCTTCCATGGACATCAAAACGCTTGCGGTCGGACAACTCAAGACCAATTGCTATTTGGTCTTTGGCTTTAAGTCTTCCAGTCGCGAAGCAATAATTATCGATCCGGGAGGGGACGCCGATTACATCATCCAAAAAATTCAGGACCACGATTTAAAACCCAAATTAATCGTCGCCACCCACGGACACTTTGACCATATTCTGGCCGTCAACGAGTTAAAAGCCGCTTTTAAAATCCCCTTTGCTATGAACAAAAAGGACCAAAAGCTTTTGAGTTGGATGAGGCACTCGGCCAATTATTTCACTAATTTTGACCCCGGACCGCCACCTCGCATCGATAAAAACTTAAAGGAAGGCGAGGAAATTCTAATTTCTAACTTCAAATTCCAAATTATAGAAACACCCGGCCATACTCCCGGGGGTGTGTGTCTGTACTCGCAAAAAGAGAAACTCGTCTTTGCCGGTGACAGCATCTTTGCCGGCGGGGGAATCGGGCGGACGGATTTTCCCTACTGCAATAAGGAGGACCTCACAAAATCGATCAAAAAGTTGACCCAATTACCAAAAGAAACTCTCGTTTACAGCGGCCACGGAGATACAACTACGATCGGGGAGTTTAGCGAAGCTCAAAAACAACAGTCACAGTTTTAAATACCGTTTGGCTTCCCGGCTCGACGGGCGTCTTGGAGACATCGACACCGGCTTCCAGCGACCGGTAAATCGGCACACTCTGGCCGCCTTCGGTCACCGTGATAATCTTCCCCAGCTTACGGCCCGAAGCTTCGGCCACTCTCTCGGCTTTAGCGCGGGCGTCTTTAATAGCTTCCTCGAGCAGTTTTGCTTCGGACGCCGAAGTGTCATCCAGAGAAAAGCTCGGCCCCGAAACTTGATTAGCTCCAGTCTGATTCAAAAGATCCGCCAGAGCCGAGGCTTTGTCCACATCCCGCAGGATAATGCCGATGGAATTATTGGCCGTCCAAGGAGCCTGCTGCCTGGTCTGGGGCGGGTAAGTCAAAATTTCAGTTTGAGGATTCTCATAACCAGTAGGTTGCAAGCTTTGCTTATAAACGCTGATGTTTTGGGTTTGAATGTCCGCCTCCGGGATGCCAAACTCTTTGACCTTGCTAATAATATCGGCGACTTTGCGGTTGACTTCGTCGGTTACCGCCTCTTTAGTGTCGCCAACCGCCGTCACGCCGGCGGAAAATCTGGCAATCTGACTGCGGACGTCCTCCTTGGCTTCACCGGAAAGGGTAATCGTTGAGGCGTTTTGCAGTTCAAGTTTGCCCCAGTTGACCAACCGCCAGGGAAGAACAAAAACAGCCGCCAAAACCAGAATAATAAAAACCGCCTGCGAAGTAATACTCTTTAACATCGCCTTAAGATTAACATTTCTCATTTGCGGATGCAAAAATAGCTGCCAATGGGGGAAGCCTCTGTAACTTTGAAAGTCGGGGTGATAAAAGCCGAAGCACTGCCGCCGTCCAAATTCAAAGCGCTTTCAAATTCAATGCCAATTTCATCTCCCAATTGTAAAACCGCCCGCGGCAAGTCGGCCAACAAGGGGCCGTTAAAGACCGAATCTTTATCGTAAAAAACGGCAAAAATTATTCTTTTGTCTTTGGTCAACCCAACAATAACGCGCCGGGCACGCTCGTCGTTTTTAAGTTTCAAAAGCTTCTTTTGATTATTTTCAATCAGAATTGGCCCGGATTGGAGCGCCACGCGATAGTTTCCGCTCGGGTTATAACTCGCTATCCGGGCATTCCCGGCTTCATCAATCGTCAAGTAGCCGTCAAATGTGGCATTGGCCGCGCGCTGGCTCAAGAAGCTCCCTTCGGTGACAAAAAGCCCGATAGGTTCGTTTTTTTCGGTGTAAAAGCCGCCGTTAACCAAGCTCTCGCAGGCAGATTGCTGCAGCAGCCGGGAAGCGGGGAGCTTCTCGGCAAAATTGCCGTAGAGAAAAATCTTGGAAGCGTCCTTAACGACAATCACCGGATCGCCGTCAAAACCCGACGGGGTCACTTTTCTCTCAATCTCCGGCAAATTGGGCAGTCCCAGCCTGCTCCCTAAAATAATGAGCCCAGTAACAAGCGCCCCCGCTAGAATCAGCTTGACCAGCATCATATCAATAATATACTGTATTTTGAGGGACATCTCTAATGCTTGAACAATTGGCGAGCTTCAAAATCGGGGACTTTACGGCGCTTGATATTGCTGTCGCCGCCTCGCTTTTTTTCCTGGCAATATTGGCTTTTTTAATTACTCTGCGGTCCTTAAAAAAGCTTAAGACCGGCATCCTGCCTTTTTACCCCTTTGACCTCAATTTGCCCCGGTCCAAAGAATGGTCTGTGGCCTACTTTTTTATCGGCCTGGTGCTTCTGGGGATGCTTTTCTTCCTTCTTAGCTCCTAGCGTGGTAAAATACATCAGTTCCCCCGAACTTGGGTTGGGGGAAGTTTTTTTTAACGAATATGAACCAGCAAAACAAAAGAAATGTGGCTGTGATTGCCCACGTTGACCATGGTAAAACCACCCTGGTGGATGCCCTATTGAAGCAAACCCATACCTTCCGAGCTAATCAGGAAGAAATGGCCCAGGAGCAAATTTTGGACTCCGGCGACCTGGAGCGGGAGCGGGGAATCACCATCCTGGCCAAAAACTGCGCCGTCGTCTACAAAGACACTAAAATCAACATCATTGATACCCCGGGCCACGCCGATTTTTCCGGGGAAGTCGAGCGGACTCTAGGCATGGCCGATGGAGCCCTTTTAATCGTCGACGCCCAGGAAGGCCCAATGCCCCAAACCCGTTTTGTCTTGCGGCGCGCTTTGGAATTGGGCCTCAAAATCATTGTCGTTATCAATAAAATCGACAAAAGATTTGCCCGCCCGGCTGAAGCTATTTCCCGAGTCGAGAGCCTTTTTCTAGAACTGGCCAAGGACGAATCCCAGCTTGATTTTCCAGTAATCTACGCCATCGGCAGGCGCGGAGTCGCTTTTAAAGATTTACCCCAAGACATGAACCAAAAGGGCGATATCACGCCGCTTTTGGATTTAATCTTGAGCCACATCCCGGCGCCCAAAAACTCAACCAAAGGGCTTTTTCAGATGGTGGTTACTTCCCTGGACTACGAATCCCACTTGGGGCAAATTGCCATCGGTAAAATCTTTAGAGGCAAATTAGAAAAGGGTCAAAAAGTGGTCATTACCAGTTCTCCGGAAAAACTCTTTAAAATTGAAAAAATCATGGTGCCCGAAGGCCTAATTCGGGTAGAAGTTGACGAAGCCGAAGCGGGGGACATCGTTGCCATCGCGGGAGTTAACAGCCTTAAAATCGGCCAGACGATCTGCGATCCGGCTGATACAACTCCTTTGCCGGAAATTGCGGTTTCGCCGCCGACCCTGCACATCACCATCGGCCCGAACACCTCGCCTTTTGCGGGCCAGGAAGGGGAATTCTCGACCGGCAAGGAAATCGAGGAAAGACTCAAAAAAGAAATCGAAACCAATTTGAGTTTAAAAGTGGAAGCCCTGGGGAATGGCAAGTTTGAAGTCTCGGGCAGGGGGGAGCTTCATTTGGCCATTCTTTTGGAAACTCTGCGGCGCGAAGGCTACGAAATGGAAGTCGGCAAGCCCGAAGTCATCCTCAAAAAAATGGATGGGGAACTCAAAGAACCGGTGGAGGAAGTCAACATCATCGTCCCCCAGGAATTTATCGGCGTTATCAACCAGGAAATGGGGAAAAGGTACGCCAAACTCGTTAAAATGGAGGCCATTTCTGAAAGTGGAGAGACGGAATTTATCTACCAAATCCCGACCCGCGCTCTTATTGGC
>Ga0076054_109_pt1 | contig 5417 bp, 1 predicted proteins | sample RifGroB1_FD_68085 | JGI IMG/M metagenome (GOLD analysis project Ga0076054, IMG submission 68085) | Parcubacteria (Jorgensenbacteria) bacterium GW2011_GWB1_50_10
CGAAGTCAACGTCACGACCGGCAATCTGGACATTGCCGCGGGCGCCCTGCAGTTGAACGACGTCACCCGATTGGACAACTTGGGCCAGGCCACCCTCACTACCTCCACCATCACCAATCTCACAGTTTCAGGGACTTCATCGCTTCAGGCTTTTACATTCACTAACGCCTCCGGGACCTCTTTCTCGCTCACTGGCGTCGCCGACTTGCAGGGGATTGAGTTTACGAACGCGAGCGGCACCTCAATTACCTTGACCGGCGTGGCCGACCTCCAGGGCGTGGAGTTTACGAACGCCTCGGGGACATCTCTCACACTTACCGGCGCGGGCGATTTCCAAACTATTGAGTTTACCAACGCTTCAGGTACCAGTATTACCCTCACCGGCACCGGCGATTTCCAGGCCATTGAATTTACTAACGCCTCCGGGACAAGCCAGTCGCTCACGGGCGGCTCTGTTGTGGGCGGGACCTTGACCGTAAATACAATCACCCCCAATGCCGCGATGACAATAGGTGCGACAACTCAAACTGTTGTTCTGCAGGGTTCCACCACTACTATTCAGGCAACCGGCGACCGTCAGGTTGTTCTTACCCCCGGTAACAGCGGCAAAGTTCTTGTATCCACAAGTAGCTTGGATATCGCAACCGGTTCCTTACAACTTGCTGGCGTGACCAGAATTGATAATATCGGCCAGGCCACCTTAACAACATCCACCATCACTAACCTCACCGTTTCAGGCACCTCCTCCTTCCAGGGCATCTCCTTCACCAATGCTTCCGGGACATCGCTCACCCTGACCGGCCTCGCTGACTTGCAAGGCGTGGAATTCACCAACGCCTCCGGCACGAGCGTCACTTTGACCGGCGCGGGCGATTTCCAGGGGATTGAGTTTACAAATGCCTCCGGTACTGCTCTCACCCTGACCGGTGTGGCGGACTTGCAAGGGGTGGAGTTTACGAACGCCTCGGGCACATCTCTTTCCCTTACTGGCGTTGGCGACTTCCAAAACATTGAATTCACCAACGCTTCTGGAACTTCCATCACATTAACTGGCGTAGCCGATCTCCAGGGTGTTGAGGTGGGTGGTCAGTTGTCGTTCGGCAACGCTTCCGGCACCGCCCTTACCTTGACCGGCGTTGCTGATCTTCAAACTCTTGAATTTACGAACGCTTCCGGCACCGCTCTCACCTTGACCGGTGTCGCTGATCTCCAAGGCGTGGAATTCACCAATGCTTCCGGGACCAACATTTCCGTGACCGGCGACCTCCAGGGCGTGACCTTGGGGGCAAGCGGCATCACCCGGCTCGCCGCGACCACGACCGTGGGCACCACCACTCTTGCGACCGGCGTCCTCTTCCAAGTGGCGACATCCACTCCCATTCTCGCCGTCACCGCTGATGCTGGCCGGGTGGGCATCGGCACCACCGCTCCGTCGTCAACGCTCCACGTGATCGGCAGCGCTTCCACCTCCCTCGGTCTTACCGTGGGCGGCGTCGCTGACCTCCAAGGGGTGGAGTTCACCAATGCTTCCGGGACGGCCATCACCCTTACGGGCGTCGCCGACTTGCAAGGGGTGGAGTTCACCAATGCCTCGGGCACCTCTGTTTCTCTGACCGGCCTCGGCGATTTCCAAGGGATTGAGTTTACAAATGCCTCCGGTACTGCTCTCACCCTGACTGGTGTGGCGGACTTGCAAGGCGTGGAATTCACCAACGCAAGCGGAACATCCCTTTCCTTAACTGGCGTCGGTGATTTCCAGAATCTTGAGTTCACCAACGCCTCGGGTACGTCACTAACACTCACGGGCGCGGCTGACCTGCAGGGCGTGGAGTTTACGAATGCTTCAGGCACCGCCCTTTCTCTTACAAGCAATCTCGTTGTCGGCGGAGTTCTGACTGTAAATACCATCACCCCGAATGGAGCCATGACCATCGGTTCGTTCGGCCAGACGCTTTCGCTTCAGGGCTCGCAGATTTCCTTAACCTCCACTTCCACCAGTCCCATAATCTTCAATGCTTCCACAACCGAGGTGGCGAGGATTGACGGCGGCAGCGGTCAGATTATTGTCGGCAGTTCAACCGCCAGCAATCCCAATGCGAAAATCTATCTTTACGGCCAAGCCGATGGCGTGACGGAAACTGCCGGCATTTATCAGGAAACATCCTTCAATCCTTCGGCTTCCGGTAATTTCCAATTCGGCAATCGGCACATCGTGACGGTCGCGCCCACCGCATCCTCCAGCATGATAGGCGACTTTACGAGGATGGTTGACAATACCTCCCTCAATAATGTTGTTCGGGCAATGGAGGTACAGGCCTGGTCCGGCACGAATATCCAGGGCGTGAACACGGGGCTCTTTGCGGCCGGCCGGACGTTCGGCGTCCAGGCGGTATCAAACGGTTCTGCCGGCGGTGTTTCCACACCAGCTGCCATCTTTGCGGAGATCACGAGCGCGACTCAAGGTCAGGCGCTCCGGCTCTATTCAAAAAACATTGCTTCCACTACCCAGGATTTCGCCCAGTTCTACCAGGAGATTTCCACGTTTGAAGGCACAGGACTCAAAATGGATTTCGCGAGAACAGGCGGTACATTCACGGGCAACTTTGTTGATTTCAGGCGCGGCGATCTGACAAAGTTCTCGGTAAATGCAACCGGCTCGGTAACTATTGCTGGTTCTTCAACTTTAGTTAGAGCAAGCTCCACTCTAGTTGTTTGCGGCCAGGACAATTGCACCCTTGCTTCCTCGAGCGTAAGTTCGCTCTCCTGGTTCTCGTCGGCCGACGGCACAACGAGCACTTACTCAATTGTTGCCCGCGGCAGCATTGTCGGGCCGACCGCCGACTTCGGTGAATTTGTTCCGATTTTAGGCGACAAATCCGATTACGAAGCAGGAGACCTTCTTTCAATTTCTTCTTCCACCAATATTTTCACGAAGAGCCGCGTTCGATACGACGCAAATCTCCTGGGAGCCGTTACGGAGAGCGCGTCGTTTATCGGCGGGGCCGCGGACGGCACCGAGGATAAAGTTGTAATGGCGGTTGCCGGCCGGATTCCGGTAAAAGTTAGCGGCGAGAACGGCGCGATTAATATCGGCGATTTGGTTGCCGCCTCATCTTTAGAGGGCCACGGTATGAAATCAACCGCCACCGGCCGAGTGCTTGGTGTTGCGCTTGAAGCGTTTCAAGCCGAGACAGCAACTTCAACCGGAAAAATTCTCGTGCTTGTGAACCCCCACTGGTATTACACGAATGACGTTGAAACGTTGCAGGGCGGCGGAAGCGGCGACATGGAAATGAACAACTTTACTTTTGACGAGTCGCTCACGACGGTGATTCAAGTGGGAACGCTTGTCGCAAACAATATTTACACGCTTAGTTTGACCGTCGGTACCGAGGAGAAACCGGGCGGTATCACTCTCTACGATGTCCAAACCAAGAAACCCTACTGTGTCTTGATTGAAAACGGCGACCTCATCCGCTATCCGGGCAAGTGCGAAGATAATTATCTCGTGAATCCGGCCGCCGCGCCTTTTGCGGAAAGCGCGACAGCCGCCGAGCCGCCCGCAACGGGGGCGCAAACCGCTTCCGAGACAGCTGATAACACGACGACTACTGATGTGACTACAACCGATGCCACAACTACGGATGAAACCGCCACGACATCAGACACGACTATGACTGATACGACAACAACGGATGCAACCACAACGGAACCAACTGCCGCAAGCGCCGATGAAACGGCGACGACAACCGACACCGTTTCCGCAACCGAGGAAACAGCAACGGTTAGCGAGTCAGAACCGACACCGCCGCCTGAACCAGAACCAATAGAAGACACCTCTACAAGTACAACAAGCTTATAAAAGAGATGCATATTTTTATTTCTTTTCTTTTCCTTTTGTTTCATTTTCTCCCATATGGTATAAATTGAAACATGGCCAAAACTTCCAAAGACGCTCGGCGGCATATTAGAGAATGGAGTAATTTTTTCTCCGATTTAAAATCAGCCACCGATGAAGAGATAGAAAAATTTCTTAGAAGTAGGGAAAAGAAAAATTATTTAAAACAAAGCTTGCAGCGCTTGGAAAAGCGGGGATTCTTATTAAAAAAAGAAAATAAATTTTTCCCGACACCGAAGGGTTTGCGATTTTTCTCAAAATTAAATTTGCTGGACCGCAATAAGCAAGCGCTTAAGAAATGGGATGGGAAATGGCGGTTGATTAGCTTTGACGTGCCGGTCGTGGACGATAAAAAGCGTTATCTTTTGCGCGGCCTGCTCCATGAATTTAATTTTTATAAATTACAGAAAAGTGTTTGGATTTGTCCAAATCAACTGGCTGCGGATTTCTGGAATTTCTTGGTCGATTATGAATTGGATAAATACTGCAAGGTGATGGTAGTTGAGGTTATTGAGGGAGACGATGAATTAAAGGCGTATTTTGGAATTTGATGGATTTCGATATTAGGGGATTGGGTTCAGGTTTCCACTTGTTGAAATTTTAAGTTGCGATAGTTTGTATTTGTTTTTACTCACTTTATCCCATATGGGATAAAGTGAGTAATTAATGATCAAAATGATTTGTAAGGATTTATAAGCGAATTAATAAGGACGATAAGCACAATAAGCATAATAAGTGCAATATAAGCGCGATAATAAGCATAAAGCATAATATAAGCATAATAAGCAATGGGCGAGATGGATAATGTGTACGCATGGTAAAATCTACATTATTTTTTGTAACGGACGTGTAACGCAGGCCAAAAACCGCCCAGAAGGCGGTTTTTGTTAAATTTTAAGAAATTTTTCTGAACGCGGGAACGAAACTGATAAATTGTCTTCACTCAATTTATCCCATATGGGAGAAAGTGAGTAATTAATAGGCAGATGGTTTATGGATGGCTCATGTATGGAAGGTTATGGAAAGTTATGGAGAGTTATGGAGAGTTATAGAAGGTTTAGGACGCTTATCCACACAAAAATGCGCACTAATAATAGTAGAATTAAATTTAGATGACTGGTTCATCTAAATTTAAGAAAATTTTAGTTTTGGGTATTTTCCCGGTGCTTATTTTTGCCGGCGCTTTTTTGTTTTTTGGGAATGAAGCGCAGGCGGATGTCTTTCTATGGGGGGCTCCCCTGATTGGCTCGGCCGTTAGCGGAGGCGATGTCACGCTCATATTTAACATCGAGATGCCGCCGCGAACGGGCGATGTCGTCATTTTATTCGGGGGGCATGGCTGCGACGGTGTCTGTACAGCCATAGGGCCGATCACCTCCGGGTATACGCTCGCCACCTCTACCAATGGCGCCGATGTGCAGGTTGGCGTGTGGTACAAGGTGATGGAGGCGACGCCGGACTTGACTGTGCAGGGCGAGGGCGGCGGCGACGGGGGTGATGCCGTCGCTTACGGCGCTTT